>Ga0335081_10020311_pt1 | contig 10743 bp, 9 predicted proteins | sample Lox_Sample_35_FD_206713 | JGI IMG/M metagenome (GOLD analysis project Ga0335081, IMG submission 206713) | Soil microbial communities from Loxahatchee National Wildlife Refuge, Florida, United States - Lox_Sample_3.5 | ecosystem: Environmental > Terrestrial > Soil > Wetlands | place: USA: Florida... | reverse complement strand
GACCGCGCCGTTTGGCATCACTTCGGTGGCGCGTGCCAATAGCACAACCGGCGCCGTCACCACCGGGGTGGTTACGGTGACTACCACTGCGGCCTTTCCCTTCGTGGCGGGGGATCCGGTGACCATCGCGGGGGTAAGCGACTCATTTTTCAATGGCGTGTATCCCATCACCTCGGTCAATGCGGCGCAGACCCAGTTCACCTTCGTCCAAAACGGACTACCTGATGTCCTTCCCCTGGCGCAGAATCCGGCTACCGCGACGGCGGCGGTATTGCCCTTCGTTTCCCTGATTCAGACCACAGACGACAGCTTGGTTCGGGTGCTGAACAGCGACGGCTCTAGACCTCCGCTGACGATTCCGGCCCTGGGCTTGCCTGTGTTCATTGCCATGACGCCCTGAAGGCGGTACAGGGCATGTCGAGATACTTCTGGGATGTCCCGTTGGCACCTCGGCACGTGCCCTGCTATTCGCTTGACTCAAATTGAGACTCCCGGTTAGCCTCCGCTTGCATTCGGGTCGGTTTCGCGGTGCGCGAGAGCGGAGCCGTGCGAGAGTCCCGTCAGGAGTGCCAGCGTGAGTTCTCCGGCTTCGCCGGTCTCAGGATCGCCGCCCATTCTCGTGATCGAGGATGAGCCCGCGGTCATGGAATTAATGCGCTCCGCGCTGGAGCGCGGTGGTTATGCAACCGTCGCCGCCACCTCGGGTGCGGAAGCGCTGAAGTTGCTGGCCGACGGGAAGTATCTGGGAGTAATCACCGACATGAAGACTCCCGGTGGCGTGAGCGGGGCTGATGTGCACGCCTGGATTGGAGCCCACCGCCGTGAGCTGGTCTCGCGGGTGATCTTCGTCACCGGCGACACGGTCAGCGAGGATACCGCCGCCGTGCTCGAGCACACCGGCGCTCCCTTTGTCGAGAAGCCTTTCCGCGTGCAGCAGCTCATCGGGGTAGTGGAGAAGGTGTTCGGGAAGCCCTGATGAAGGATGATTTTCGAATTCGCTTCCTGATCGTGGACGACGAGCCCACCATCCGCAAGCTGTGCATGCAGGTGGCCGAATCGCTAGGCTTTCTTTGTCTGGAAGCGGAAAGCGCCGAAGCCGCGCTCCGGCTGGTGCAAAGCGAGTCTCCCGAGCTCGTGGTTACGGATCTCCGCCTGCCGGAAGAGTCGGGCGTAGAACTGCTGGAGCGGATCAAGAGCGCGCAGCCGCGCACCGAAGTCGCCATCATGACCGGCCATGGCTCCATCGATAGCGCCGTCGAAGCCATGCGGCTGGGCGCGTACCACTACATCACCAAACCGTTTGCCATCGAGGAGCTGAAGCTCATCCTGGAACGCATGGCGGAGAAAGTCCGGCTGGTGGCGGAGCGCGACTTCCTGCGCGACCGCGTGAACGCGGAGGCGGAGCTGAACCGGATCACCGGCTCCTCGCCCAGCATCCAGCATGTGCTGCGGCTGGTGGGGCGCCTGAAGGATACCCGCACCCCGGTGCTGATCACGGGCGAGAGCGGCACCGGCAAAGAACTGGTTGCCCGGGCCATTCACTTCCAAGGGCCCTTCGCGCAGCGGCCTTTCGTCGCGGTGGATTGCAGCTCTCTGGTACCCACGCTGATTGAAAGCGAACTGTTCGGCTACGAAAAAGGTGCCTTTACCGGGGCGGTCAAGACGCGGCCCGGCCTGTTCCAGGCCGCGCAGGGTGGCACGATCTTCCTCGACGAGGTCGCCGAGCTGCCGCTGGAGATGCAATCCAAGCTGTTGCGGGTGTTGCAGGAGAAAGAACTGCGGCCCGTGGGCAGTACCAGCAACGTTAAGGTGGACGTGCGGGTTATCGCCGCCAGCAATCGCGACCTGGACTCCGCCTACCGCGCCGGCGCCTTCCGAAAGGATCTTTACTTCCGCTTGAACGTGGTCGCCGTGCACGTGCCGCCACTGCGGGAGCGGAAGTCGGATATTCCTCTCCTGGCGCGCTGTTTCCTGGACCGCTTCGCGCCCAATCTCTCTTTGGCGATCACCCCGGCCGCTACCAACGCGCTGTTGCAATACGACTGGCCGGGCAATGTTCGCGAGCTTGAAAACTGCATCGAACGCGCCGTCACTCTGCGTAATCATGATCGCATCGAGGTGGGCGATTTGCCCTCGGCCGTGCGCACCGTGGCCACCCTGGTTTTCGAAACCGGCGCCAACGCTCCTACCGACCTGGAGGACCTGGAGAGGATGACCATCCAGCGCGTGTTTGAGCAGGTGGGTGGCGACAAGATGCTGGCGGGGAAGATGCTGGGAATCAGCCGCGCCACGCTCTATCGCAAGCTCAAGCGGTACAACATCGGCGGCGACGCCAGCACCCGCCCGGCTGCCGGTCCGCCTAATTAGACGAACGGCGGCGCATCTCAACATGAGACGGCAGGCGTTCCATGGCTCGCCAGTTTCACCCTGGCACGTTTTCAAGAACGTTCACTCGAGCGTCTTTCGGCCAGCCCATTGCCTCACGCTGGTATGGTGCGTAAGCACGCAGCGGGGGAAGCAGCTATGGGCCAGCGGGGTGTCCTGATCATTTCCGACTCGACTGATTTCACAGGTATGCTGAAGGCTCGCTGGCAGGGCCAGCGCGAGATTCCGGAATTCACGGTGCTGCGCGCGACATTCTGGGACCATTCCCGCGTGCTGGGCGGAGATGTGGCCGTGGTTGCACCCTTGCCGCGCAGCCGGCTGGAGCCGGTGCTGCGCTCGCTCTGCGATGCCGGGATTCCGGCTATGTGCATTGCCGAGGATGCGGAAGCCCTGGCGTGGGTATGCGTACTTTATCCCGGGATGACTGTTATCCGGCTGGAGGTTTGGGAAGATTCGGCGGTGACGCTCTGCCGGGAAGTTCTGGCCCGGGTTGCCAGCCAGGAGCGTGCTCTTCAGGCCGAGCGCCTGGCGGCGGCAAACCAGCACTTTGCCACGCTGGGACGCTACGTTGTGGAAACTCGCCACAGTTTCAATAACGCCATGACCTCGCTTCTGGGCAATGCAGAACTGCTTCTCATGGAAGCGGGCGCTTTTACTCCGCGCGTCCGCCAACAGCTCAGCACCATTCGCGTCATGGCGATGCGCATGAACCAGATGATGCTGCGTCTCACTTCGCTGGAGACCGAGATGGAGATTGTCGAGGGTTACGCGGCGGAGAGTATCCCATCCATGCCGGAACGCAAGCTGGGAACCTGAACCCCGGGTCCGCCAGCAGCGCTGCCGCTATTGCGCGGCAATACTTGTGCGTTTTTGCACAGCCTCAGCGACGACAGCGTTGGACTAGATGCCTGCCCCTGAGTTACAAAAGGAGGTAACCAAAACGGCTGCCCATTCATCGAAGCTCCGGGCGGACCTAAGCCACTTTGTCAGGAAGCGAGTTGAAGCATGAGGAGACGTTTTTTTCTTTGCCTCCTGGCAATGACGGTTCTGGCTTTACCGCTGGCAGGACAGGCGCCGGCGAACGGTAACACCGCTGCTCCACGACAGGTAGCTTCCTCGGCCACGCCCGCATCTGCCTCCACGGCCCCGGGGCCCGGCCCGGGTAATGTTGCGCCGCTGCTGACGCAGGTGCAGGCCACGGCTCGGAGCACGACAGCCGACGTCAGCCTGCTGAACATCCGCAAGTGGAAGGTTCCGCACGAAACCCGGCAGGACGCGGAAACCAAAGCGGCGTCCATCCAGCGTAACCTCACGGTAGCGCTGCCCACTATCGTGTCGCAGGTGCAGGTCTCGCCCAACGATTTCGCCGCCAATTTCAAGCTGTACCGCAACCTGGACGTGCTCTATGACGTCTTGGCCTCGCTGGCGGAGACGACCGGCGCATTCGGTTCGAAGAACGAGTTTGATCCGCTGGCGGCAGACCTGGATCGCATCGATCAGGCGCGCCGAAGCCTGGGCGACCGCCTGGAGTCGCTGGCCGGCGCCAAGGATGCCGAGATCGCGCGGCTGCAAAGTCAGGTTAAAGCGGCCCGGGCAAGCGCCGCGCCCGCCCAGCCCAAGAAAGTTATCGTGGATGACGACGACAAGAAGCCGGCCGCCAAGAAGAGCGCTGCCAAGAAGAAGCCGGCCACCGTTACCCCGGCATCCCAGCCCAGCAACCCCCAATAAGAGGGTTATCCGCACCTGACTTTAGTAATCCCAACCGGGAACCTCCGGCTGTCCGCCGGAGTCTATTTGTTTGAGCCATCTTGGCTTTTCTGGTTACTGCCCGGCCGCAAGCGGCGGGTTGAGGTGATGAACTCTTGTTCGCGCCCAGCTATCCCGTTAGAATAGAAGGGTCAGCGCTCAAGCTGGCCGCGGGAGTGGTTGTGGGGAACCTGGCGAACGCAATTCCGATTCGCGGCGAAGAATCCTCGATCCTCACCGAACTGAAGAGCGGTTCGGAAGAAGCTTTCGCTTGGCTCATTAACCGCTTCCACCAGCCTGTCTACAGCCTGGTGTACCGCGTTCTGAACGACCCGGCCGACGCGGCGGACACGACACAGGAAGTATTCCTCAAAGTTTTCCGCGGTATCCGGCGATTTCAAGGCGATGCCAGCCTGAAGACCTGGATCTATCGCATCGCTATCCACGAGGCTTCCAACCATCGCCGCTGGTGGTTCCGCCATAAGGGCCGCGAGACCTCGATGGAGCAGGAGACCGCCGGCGCCTCTGTCATCCGGGAAACCCTGGTCGATCCCGGACGCAGCCCGTTCGAGAGTGTGGCGCACGAGGAAGTTCGCGCCAAAGTTGAAGCCGAACTCCGCGAGGTGCAGGAGCCCTATCGCACCACGGTGATTTTGCGCGATATCGAGGGGCTCTCTTATGAAGAGATTGCGGAGATTCTGGAAGTATCACTGGGGACGGTGAAGTCGCGGCTCATGCGCGGACGAGAGGCGCTGAAGAAGCGGCTCGTCACCTACGCCCAGGAAGTCGGCCCGGAATGGGGACTGCTCGAGGTTCCCGGCGAAGTGCACGGAGATTAACAGGCCCATGAACTGCAAACGAACGCGCTCCCTGTTTTCGTCGTACCTTGATGGCGCTGTGCCCGGACGGCAGATGCAGGCCATCGCGCAGCATCTGGGAGAGTGTCTCGCCTGCCGTTCCGAATATTCGGCGTGGCAGGCCACCCAGTCGATGGTCTCCTCGCTGGGAATCAAAGCCGCGCCGCCGGAGCTGAATCTGCGGTTGCGCGTGGCCATCTCGCAGGCGGCGGCTCAGCGCGCCCAGCATCGCTGGCAGGGCCTGCTGGTTCGCCTGGAGAATCTTGCCGGCTCCTTCATGCTGCCGGCCACCGCTGGGTTGGTAAGCGCGGTCATCTTCTTCGGCGTCCTGATCGGATTTATGGCGGTACCCGGGCGCCTTTCCGCCGCCAGGGATGACGTTCCCACGCTGCTTTACACGCCGCCGCGGTTGCAGGCGCTGCCCTCGAACCTGGGTCTGGAATCGGAGCCGGCGGAGCCGCTGGTGGTGGAAACCACGGTGGACGCCAATGGCCGGGTGCAGGACTACCGCATCATCTCCGGACCGGCGGATGCGCGTGAGCTGGAGCTGCGGCTGAACAACATAATGATCTTCACTACCTTCCAGCCGGCCACCACGTTTGGGGTTCCGACGTCGGGCCGCGCCGTGCTGTCGTTCGCCAAGATCAATGTCGGTGGCTAGGGCCTCTACGCGATGACAGCTGACATTGCCTAAGCCAAAGCCGCGTACCAGGATTTCTTAAATCTCTGGAAGGACGCCGACCCCGACATCCCCATCCTGAAAGAAGCCAAAGCAGAGTTCGCGAAGCTGCAGTAAGCTTTGCCCTCGTTTCCACTGCAAACCCACTCCTCATTGCCGCGTGCCCACGCAGCACGACTAAGCTGCAGGCAAGATCTGGCGTTCGCGTAACCAGGTGAAGATCACAGGTGTGACGATCAGCACGTGAATCAATGAACCGAGCATTCCTCCCAGCACCGGCGCGGCAAGCGGCTTCACGAGATGAGCAACCTCGAAACCAGTGAGACGGCCGCGATCATGGATTTGACGGTCGTCCACATGGACACCACCAAGCGGAAGTCATGCCCGTTTCCCGCCGCGATCGTGGATCGCCTGCGGCAGATGGTGGGCGGGTCGTAGGCGGCTTGGACACAAGGCTGCCAGCGAAGACCAATCCGGTCCCGTGGGGCAACGGCATGCCTGCTTCATTTTTTGAAAAAGGGGTCCCCGGCAATCCGGAGACCCCCTGCGTAGCCAAGTAGCTTACCTTGCCGTCATCGCTGCTCAGGATTCTCCCGAGTCAGGTGTAGCTTCAGGACGATGGTCACCAGGTTCCCCTGCGGCGCATCGGGATAATCCTCACCGCGATCGGGCTCGACCGCCGTTCCGTAGCACAGGGCACCGGCATAGTTCTCGTCTGCCAGCGGCATTTCGCAAGCCTTGTCCTGGATGACTGGCGGCCAATTAGCATCGGCGACCGCGGCGAACAACTCCGGGAAACTCTCCGGGAAGATGTTGGCCTCGGCAGTGGTTTCCGCCTGTTCTCCGCGGGCGCTCATCGGGAGCACGAATGTGACTTCATGGGTGACGGTCTGCGTGATCGGTTCCCCGTAGACCGGGCCGTAGTAGTCCTCGGCGGTGTTGAGGATAACTTCGCGCACGACACGGCTCAGCGTCAGTTCTCCGCTGACCGCGAGCTTGCCGTCACGGGTCCTAGTCGCGCTACGCGACTGGAAGGTGATCAGCTTGCCCCCGGCTGGGTCAATGCTGAGGTCAAGCACCGAATTCGTAGGTTCGGCAGCGTCCAACTCTACATTGCCTCCCACACGAGCGACGCCAATGTTGAACGCATTCGCGCCCAGCAGGATCCGCGCCGTGGAATGATCGGCATCCAGTTTCCACTTGCCTTCTTTTGCGACAGCCGGAACGGTTACCAACGTGGCCATCGCCAGGATCAGGAGGATCCGTCGAGTGTTCAGTGCAACCTTGCTTTTCATGGGAGTGCTCCTTTCGTGTGGACGAAAGTGAATGTTGCCGTTTCGCCCATGAGCTTTGTTCCTACCCTTGAAAGCGTGAAATCGGGAAAAAAGCGGTAACGATGGCAGCATTTTTCGGAAGGGCGGTGGATGCGGTGATATGATTTCGTGTATCGGCCCGGAACCTGGGTTCTGAGGGACGGCAATGCTAGCAGCCCAGGAACAGCCGCGAGAAGTCACACAGCTCTTACTGGCGTGGAATGACGGCGACGAGAGAGCGCTGGAGAAGCTGGTCCCGCTGGTCTACGAGGAGTTGCGACGCCTTGCCAGGCGCCGCATGCGGCTGGAACGTCCCGATCACACCCTGCAAACCACCGCGTTAATCAATGAGGCCTACGTGCGCCTGGTGGATGTTCACAATGTCCACTGGCAGAACCGCGCCCACTTCTTTGCTCTTTGTGCGCGCTTGATGCGGCGAATCCTCGTGGATTACGCGCGGGGGCGCCGATACGCCAAGCGTGGAGGCGGAGCGCAGCCCATTTCCCTGGATCAGTCTGTGCCGGTCGCACCGGAGCGTTCGCCGGACTTGGTGGCGGTCGACGATGCGCTCCACGCCTTGGCTGAAGTCGATGCCCGCAAGGCCCAGGTCGTGGAATTGCGTTTTTTCGGCGGGCTGACGGCTGAGGAAACTGCCGAGGTGTTGAAGGTTTCCCCGGAGACTGTCCGACGCGATTGGAAACTGGCAAAGGTTTGGTTGCTGCGCGAACTCAGCGCGAAATAGGCGCCTATGCAGCCCGACCGCTGGAACCAAGTCGAGAAGCTCTACCACTCCGCCGCCGCGTTGCGGCCGGAGGAAAGGGCTGCATTCCTCGAGCGATCCTGCGACAGTGATTCGGAGCTGCGTCAGGAAGTGGAATCGCTGCTCGCGCATGACCGATCGGCGGAAAACTTCATCGAGTCCCCTGCGCTGGAGGTTGCGGCTGGCCTGACATCTCATGGCGATCGTCCGTCGATGGTTGGACGGGAGGTCAGCCACTATCGCATCGTGTCACTCATCGGCCAGGGTGGCATGGGAGTGGTCTACAAAGCCGAAGACACCAAGCTGGGGCGCATTGTGGCCTTGAAGTTCCTGCCGGAAGAACTTTCGAAAGACCATCAAGCTTTGGAGCGATTCCGGCGCGAGGCCCGTGCGGCCTCCGCACTCGATCATCCGAACATCTGCACCATCTATGAAATCGGCGAGCACGAGGGTCAGCCCTTCATCGCCATGCAGTACCTGGAAGGAAACACCCTCAAACACTGTATCAGGGGACAGCCATTGGATAGCGAGGCGGTGCTGGATATAGGCGTTCAGATTGCCGATGCGCTGGATGCCGCGCATGGTCACGGGATCATTCACCGCGACGTCAAGTCGGCCAACATCTTTGTCACCGAGCACGGTCAGGCAAAGGTCCTTGACTTCGGGTTAGCCAAGGTCGTCCGCCGCAAGGCGGCAGCCGCCGGCGTTTCGGCAGGAACGGCGGTGAGCGAAGAGCATCTGACTTCTCCCGGCAGCGCGCTGGGCACGGTAGCTTACATGTCGCCGGAGCAGGTGTTGGGCAAAGACCTTGATGCCCGGACGGACCTGTTCTCGTTCGGCGTGGTCTTGTACGAGATGGCAACCGGCACTCTGCCCTTCCGGGGCGACACGTCGGGTGCGATTACCGACGCCATTCTGCACGAAACACCGGCGCGCTCGAGCAACAAGATGCCCGCCGAGCTGGAACGGATCATCAACACCGCACTGGAGAAAGACCCAAACCTGCGTTATCAGCACGCCTCTTCAATTCGAGCCGATTTACAGAGGCTGAAGCGCGACAGCGATTCGAGACGGATCTCCGCGCAAGCCGGAGTCATCGGCGCAGGATCCAGGTTGAGCCGACGCAGAAGTGCAGTGTTGGCGGCCGGCCGCATTGCTCTTGCGGCGCTACTTGTTCTGGGAGCCTGGTTCGCCGCCTTGCGCCCGCGGGGCCCTGCCATCGACTCGCTGGCCGTGCTCCCCTTCGTGAACACCAGCGCAGACCCGAACACGGATTACCTGAGTGATGGCATCACCGAAAGTGTCATCAATAACCTCTCACAACTGCCAAGCCTGCGCGTGATGGCGCGCGGAACCGTGTTCCGCTACAAGGGAAAAGAGAACGATCCCCAGAAGGTCGGGCGGGACCTGCGCGTTCGCGCGGTGCTTTCCGGGAGACTTGCGGAACGTGGGAATACTGTCGTCGTGCAGGCGGAGCTCATTGATGTTGGAAACGGCTCGCGGCTATGGGGCGGCCAATATAGCCGCAAGATGGCCGACGTCTTTGCTCTGCAGGAGGACCTATCGACGGAAATCTCTGAAAGGCTGCGGTTGCGCCTTAGCGGGGAGGAGAAGCATCGGCTGACGAAACGCTACACGGAGAATGCGGAAGCATATCAGCTCTATTTGAAGGGCCGCTATTTCTGGAACAAAGGAAGCGAGGACGGAGCAAAGAAAGGCATCGAGTACTTCCAGCAGGCCATCGAAAAGGACCCCAACTACGCGCCGGCGTACGCTGGAATGGCTGAGGCTTACAACCAACTCGCCGCATTCTCATGGGCTCCGCCGCGCGAAGTGGTCCCGAAATCGAAGGCCGCGGCCCTAAGAGCGTTGGAGATTGACGACCACCTGGCCGACGCCCATACCGCGCTGGGATATATCAGCATTATTTACGATTATGATTGGCCGTCCGCCAAAAGGCACTATGAGCGAGCGGGAGCACTGAGCCCGTCTTCCCCGCAGTGGTCCTATTCGCTTTATTTTTCGATTCTCGGCCTATGGGACGAAGCTCTGGCAGAAGACAAACGCGCGCTGGATCTGGATCCCCTCTCGCTAATGGCCAACTATAGGCTGGGCCGTGACCTTTACATGGCCAGGCGGTTCGACGAGGCCATCGTACAGTTCAAGAAGATGCTGGAGATGGACCCGGGTGCCCCGCTTGCGCGCTGGCATCTCGGCATAGCGTATGCAGAGAAAGGGATGTACCGAGAAGCTATATCGGAGCTCGAAAAGTGCTCGGCACTCACGGGACGCGGTCCTATTGCTCTCGCCTCTCTGGTCAACGTGCTTGCCCGGTCCGGTGAGCGAAGCCGGGCACTTCAGGTACTCGAAGAGCTCAAGGCGGCTTCCAAGCAGAAGTTCGTCGGCCCCCTGCTCATCGCCCGCGCCTATGCCGGACTGGGCGACAAGGAGCAGGCGTTCGCATGGTTCGATAGAGCTTACGAAGAGCGCTCCGGCCCAATTTATTACTCAAAAGTGGACCCGATTTGGGATCCCCTGCGCTCCGACCCGCGTTTCAACGACCTCCTGCGCCGCATCGGCCTCTACCCCTAGGGTGCGTTCCGGGTCCTGAGCAGAGCAAGGATGTTTGCCTTTTCCTCTCCCCCTGCGGGTTTGACCCTCCTCCCTCTGAGCCCGTACACTTGCTACTAGCCAATCCCCACCCGTGGTTCCAGGAGGAGCAGTCTGCGGTCGGTCTCCCGGTCATTCCGGATCCTTCCACTGTGCGCGACCCTGGCGCTGAGCGCGGCGGCGCAGCAGACGCCCAAAGTCACCCTGGAGAGCAGCGAGACGCTGTTCAGCGTGATGGCGGCTCTGAACGCGTGTGGCTACAACCAGGAGTTGAAGTCCGCGCTGCCGGTGCGGGCCAAAGTTCGCGCCGAGCTGGCGCGGGCTGCGGAAGCCTCGGCCGAGGCGGCGGGCGCTCGCGACCAGGTCTGCCACTTCTACGACGATCACCACCAG
>Ga0335081_10020310_pt1 | contig 10743 bp, 8 predicted proteins | sample Lox_Sample_35_FD_206713 | JGI IMG/M metagenome (GOLD analysis project Ga0335081, IMG submission 206713) | Soil microbial communities from Loxahatchee National Wildlife Refuge, Florida, United States - Lox_Sample_3.5 | ecosystem: Environmental > Terrestrial > Soil > Wetlands | place: USA: Florida... | reverse complement strand
GGCGGAGGAAACGCTGGTCGGGCTGTACCGGGCGGCCGTCGTCGCCGGCCCGCAGGCCACCGTCCGGTCGCGGATGCTCGGATCCCTGCTCGCCCAGCACGAGCAGCATCTCGCGCAGCTGCGGGCCAGGCTCGTCGAGCCGGCCGGACAGCCGTCACCGGCCCGGACGGCCGGGCCGGTGGCGGCCACGGCCGGCCACCCGTCCGGTCGGGGGCCGGCCGGCGTCGACATCGCCCGGCTGCGGGCCGCCGAGGCCGCGTCGGCGGCCCGCCTGGTGCGGCAGCTGGCCACGGTGCCGCCCGCCCTGGCCCAGCTGTTCGCGAGCATCGCCGCCTCCGACGCCGCCCACGTCATGGTGCTGGGCGGTTGACCGCGTCCGTGGCCGCGCTGCAGGCCGCGCTCGCGGCCGAAGACGCGGCGATCTTCGGCTACGGGGCGGCGGGCGCCCAGCTGACCGGGAGCAGCCTGGCCGCGGCCGAACGCGACTGGACCGGGCACAACGAGGCCCGCGACGTGCTGGCCGCGATGATCTCCGGGCTGGGCGCCACGCCGGCCGCCGCGCAGGCCTTCTACCAGCTCCCGTTCCCGGTGCACGACGCGGCCAGCGCGATGGCGCTCGCGACCCGCCTCGAAGACGGCGTGACCCGGGCCTACCTCGGCCTGGTCGCGGTCACCGACCAGCAGCTCAGGCGGTTCGGCGCGATGGCCATGCAGGGTGCGGCGCAGCGGGCCGCGTTCTGGCGGGGCAGCACCCAGGCATTCCCCGGCCTGTCCCCGTTATCCGGGGCCGTTCAGCTCATCGGGCGGGCGAGCTCAGCGGCCGGAGTCTCGCACGGGTTCATCCTGGCGGGCCCCGGCGTCAGACGTTGCGGCGCAGCGAAGCCAGCACCCGCACGATCGTGCCGGCCGCCCGGTCAACGTCGTCGGCGACGGCGATCCGCTCCGCCCACGACCACCAGAACCACCACAAGCCGTCCTTACCGCAACCGACGTACACATTCTCCTCGAGGGCCCGCGCGGCCGGGTTGACCACGTACAGGCTGGGCCTGCGTCCCGGCGGCGCCATCAGCCACGCCTCAAGCCCCCGATGGGATAGCTCGCCGGCTAGCTTCTCGAGGTAAATCGCCTGCATCTGGTCCGGATCGCCGGTCCGTTCGACTTCCACCGTTATCACCGTTGTAACTTATAGGAGTCAGACGAGGACTGAATGCTGCCGCCTTTCAGCATGCCGCCGCGGCAGCGCCCGCGCAACGCGCATCGGGAAAATCCCGGACCGGGAACCTTGCGCGGCGCACCAAGGAAGACGCGGCAGCCCGGCTATCGGTTCACTATAAGACCATTAACCCGGCCTCGCCAGTCGGCTGGCGCCCGTGCGCTAGTCCGGCAGGGGCGCCGGGAGCGGCTCGGAATGCAGCACGGTCAGCCGCGACACCGCCCGGGTGAGCGCCACGTACAGCCGGTGCAGGCCCCTGGCCTCGGCGGCGGCGATGCGAGCCGGCTCGACCACGATGACATGATCGTATTCGAGCCCCTTGGCCAGCGTGACGGGAACCAGCGTGAGCCGCGAGTCGGCGCCCGGCGTGCCGTACTGCACGCCCCCCGCCGCCAGCGCCCGGCCCAGGGCGGCCAGCTGCGGGTCGGCCGCGATGACGGCGACAGAACCGGGCCGCGCGCAGGCCTTCCTGCAAACGCTGACCAGGGCCGGGCCGAGCGCGTCTGGCGGCACCCCGACCAGGTCCAGGGCACCGGGGTCGGCCCGCAGCGACGAGGCCGGCCGCAGTTCGGGAGCGATCACCCCGAGCAGCCGCGAGGCGTAGTCCAGGATCTGCCGTGGCACCCGGTAGCCCACCGAGAGCTCCCGGATCGCAGTGTCCGGCTTGCCCAGGTTGGCCAGCAGGGACGGCCAGGATGGCGCCGCCCACGGCGTGGTGCCCTGGGCCAGGTCGCCGAGGACGGTGGCCGAGCCGGTAGAGCACCGGCGGCCGAGCGCCCGGCATTCCATCGGCGACAGGTCCTGCGCCTCGTCCACCACCACGTGCGCCAGGCTGGGCGTCCGGGTGATCAGGTCGCGCGCCTCGTCGATGAGCACCACGTCCGCCGCCGACCAGCGGGCCGAACCCGGACCGCGCACCGCCCTCAACTGGGCCGCGGTCCACGCGATGGCCGCCTGCTCGGCGGCAGTCAGCACGCCCTCGGCCGCCTCGGACAGGGCAGGCGCCGAGGACAGCAGGCCGAACACCAGCCGCACCGGGTCCGCCCTCGGCCACATCGCGTCCACTGCGGCGCGCACCGGCCGGGACCGGCGCACCGCCTCATGGGTGCGGTCGTCGCAGGCCTCCCCCGCGGCCTCCATCCGGGTCAGGATCACGTGCGCGATCCGATGCTCGAGCAGTTCCCGGGCCGCGCCGTACCGGACGCCGCGGTGCCGTAGCTCGTGCACGAGCTCCTCGAGCTCCCAGGCGGCCACCCGCCAGCGCCGCGAGCCGCGCGGCAGCACCACCGCCGCCGCCGGCGTCCTGACCGACCCCCACAGCGCCCGCCGCAGCACCTCCGCCATCCGCGCGTCGCCCTTGACGACCGCGGCCGCCTCGTCATCGGAGCCGCGCACGGCCAGCGGCCGGCCGGCCCCGTCGGAGCTGACCAGCTCGCCGACGGTGGTCTGGGTGACGTCGAGCTCGCCGAGCGCGGGCAGGACGTTGCGGATGTAGGAGAGGAAGGCCCGGTTCGGCCCGACCATGACTACCCCGCGCCGCCGGACCTGCTCCCGGTACGCGTACAGCAGGTAGGCGACCCGGTGCAGCCCGACCGCGGTCTTCCCGGTGCCCGGCGCCCCCTGCACGCAGACCGTCTCGGCGGCCCCGGCGCGGACGATGTCGTCCTGGTCCGGCTGGATGGTCGCGACGATGTCCCGCATGGGGCCCGACCGCGGCCGCTCGATCTCCTCGATCAGGATCCGGCTCGGCCCGGTTCCCGTCCTTCGGGCCGAACGGTCCTGGTCATCCGCCCCGGCTTCGCTACGTGCCCCGGCGGCGAAGAGGTCGTCCTCGTAGGCGGTCAGCTCACCGCCGGAGAAGCCGAAGCGCCGGCGCAGCGCGAGGTTCATCGGGTCCGCCGCGCTGGCCCGGTAGAACGGCCGGGACACCGGCGCCCGCCAGTCGATCACCGCGGGCGTGCCGTCCGGCGCGTGCACGTGCCTGCGGCCGATGTGGAAGCTGTGCCCCGCGACGCCGTCGTCGACCCCGGTTCCGTCGGTTCCGGGCTTTCCTCTCGCGGATATTTCAGTTCCGTAATTTCCGGATTCGGGTTGTCGGGCCCCGCGCTGTCGGGCCCCGTGCTGGCCGGCCCCGTGCTGTCGGGCCCCGTGCTGTCGGGCCCCGTGCTGGCCGGCATAGTCGAGGCGGCCGAAGAACAGCGGCGCGTCGGGGATGTCTTTGAGGGCTTCGGCCCGGTGGTGCAACTCGGCCTTGAGGTATTCCTCCGAGACCGGATCGCCGCCCATCGCCCGCAGTGACAGCACGTCCTCTCGCATCAGCCGCAGGTACTCACGAGAACGCCGGAGCTGGTCCCGCTCGGCGGTCAGGACGGCGTCGGGGCCACCCCGTTCGGGGTTATGGTTTTCTGTTCGTGACGCAACCACAAGGCCGGGAACTTACCAGGGAGCCGCGGATAAGTCACGCGGTTTTCCGTTCCGGTGCGGGCCAGGCCCCGAGGCCGCGGGGAGTCAGGAAGGCGTCGAAGACGAGTTCGGACGCGCCGGTCAGCGCGCCGAGGTCGCCCAGCGTGGACGGCAGCAGCGTGGGCGGGTCTGACCTGCGGAAACGCATCAGCGTGGTCAGGTAGCCGGCCTGTACCGCGGCCGGCGCCGCCTGGTAGACCTCGGCGGCCAGGCCGGACAGCCCGACGGCCTCCGGGTCCTGCGCGTTGACCAGCGCTCCGATGCCGCGGCCGAGCGCCCCGGCCGCCCGCTCCAGGGCCTGGCCGCAGGCGGGGTCGGCGGCCGCCGACGCGATGACCTGCTCGGCCCGCAGCATCCGGTCGCCCTGCTCGGGCTGGCCTACCGCGCGGAGCAGCCCGCGGGCGCCCGCGTCGAGCTCCCAGCAGCCCGCCGATCCGCAGCGGCACGGCTCGCTGCCGCCCGTCAGCGGCATGTGCCCGAACTCCCCGGCCGCGCCGTGAGCACCGGTGAGCAGCTGGCCGCCGGCCAGCAGCACTCCGCCGATGCCGGTCGCGACGTGCAGGTGCAGGGCAACCGAGATCCCGCGCAGCACGCCGCGGCGGGCCTCGGCGAGACCGGCCAGCGTGGCGTCGTTGCCGGCCAGCACCGGTCCCCCGTTCTGCTGGCCGCCGTGGCCGAGCACGCCGGCCACGTCCACGTCCTGCCAGTCCGGCAGGGTCGGCTGCACCATCTGGCCGGCGCTCACCGGCGAGGGGACGGCGACCCCGACGCCCACCACGCGATCGCCGAACTGGTCGCGGTGGATCTTCAGCCGGGTGGCGACGTCGGCCAGCATGCCGGTCCCCGAGCCCGCGTCCCGCTCCTGGCGGTCGAGTACCGTGCACCGCCCGGTCAGCTCGAACGCGGCGATGGTGAACGAGTCGTCCCGGAGATCGATGGCGAGCGCAACCGGACCCCGCGGGTGCGCCGAAGGAACCCCGGTGGGACGCCCCCGGGTGCGCGGCACCTTGACGTCGCCCGGCGCGTCCGCCCGGCTGCTCAGTTCCTCGATGAGCTGGCGTCCGGCCAGGTCCCTGACCAGGACGGTGGCGGTCCCGCGGGCGAGGCTGAGCTGCCTGGTCAGTTCGGCCCGGGTGAGCTGGCCGCCGCCGTCGTGGACCGCGCGCAGCAGCCGCGCGAGGTTGTGCGCGCGCAATTCGGCGCTAGTGGTCGCCGCGCTCTCGTCCTTCCGCACACTCCGATGGTGCCACGGCTGGTTCCCGCTCCGGCGCGCGGCGGGTCTGCTAGGGCTCAGTATGCGCCCGCCAGCACCCCGAATGCCATCCTGCGGATAGGCCGCATGGAAACCTCCCGTATTTCCCGGTTTAGCGGACCGCGTTCCCCAGGCTGCCGTGTTACAAGATCAAGGGCAAGACGGCTCTTAGCGCCTCCGGTAGGGCGCAGTCGTCCCGCCCCGCAGGCCTGGCCAGCCCTCCCACCTCGCCGTATCGCCGCGACCAGGGTAGATTCTTGTTATGCCCGGGACCGACGGACAGCCGCGCTGGCTGAGCCCTGACGAGCAGCAGGCCTGGCGCACCACCGTCCACTTCTCCCAGCTGCTCTTCCGCCAGCTCGACCGTGACCTCAACGCCCACGGGCTGAACCAGCACGACTACGAGATCCTGGTCGAGCTGTCCGAGGCGCCGGATCAGCGGCTGCGGATGACCGAACTCGCCGACGCCACCAGCCAGTCACGGAGCCGTCTTTCCCATCAGATCACGCGGATGGAGAATCGCGGCCTGGTCCGGCGGGACGAATGCGAGGGCGACAAGCGGGGCACGTTCGCGGTGCTGACCTCCGAAGGCATAAACGCCATCGAGCGGGTCGCGCCGGACCACGTGGAGAGCGTCCGGCGGCATTTCATCGACCGGCTGGCACCGCGCCAGCTCGAGGAGATCAGGGACGCCTTCGAGCCGATCGTCGAGTACCTGCGCAAGATCCGCGAGCGCGACTAGGGCACCGGTCAGGTAATTGCCGGCCGATCACCATCGGCCTGCCTGGCATCAGCGGAATCAGAGTTCACGCCGGTGGCGGCTCAACCGCAGGCCCGCCCCGATTATCGCGGAGGATCCGGCTTACGCGGAGATCCCGGGCCCCCAGGGGGTACCCAAGCCTCCGCACGGGCCGGATCCTCCACGGTAACCCGCGCCAACATGCGACAAAACGGACAAGATAAGTACGCGTCGGCTAATAACCCGTAGCCCCACACGCAGTCAGCCCTGTTGGGGCAACTCGCAGTATGCGGGTTATTCCACGACAACTCCTAACCGGCATCTCCGCCGCAACTGCCCTGGCTACGTGACCGGCGCTCTAGAACAACACGCTCATGAGGCGGCCGGTCTCGGTGAAGCCGACCCGGCGGTACGCGGCGCGGGCCGGGGCGTTGTAGTCGTTGACGTACAGCGACACCAGCGGCGCGATCGAGTCGGCCGCCTCGACCACGACCGCGGCCATGCCCGGCGCGGCCAGGCCCAGGCCGCGGGACTGCGGCCGCACCCAGACGCCCTGCACCTGGCATACCTGCGGCGTGACCGCGCCGATCTCCGCCTTGAAGACGACCTGGCCGTCCTCGATCCTGGCGTACGCCCGGCCGCTGCGGATGAGCTGGTGGAGCCGGGCCCGGTAAGACGCGCCGCCGTCACCGGTGACCGGGGAGACGCCGACCTCTTCGGTGAACATGGCCACGCAGGCCGGCCACAGGATGCCGATCTCGTCCGGGCGGACCCGCCGGACCAGCGGGTCGGGCGGCACCAGCGGCGGGCCCGGCGTGACCATGACCGGCTGCACCGGGCGGACCTCCCGGGCCGGTCCCCAGTGCGGCCGGAGCAGCGCCCACAGGGCCTGGACCTCCGCCGCCGACCCGACCACTGACGAGCACCGGCGCCCCTGCCGCAGGGCCCGGTCCGCGAACGCCACCACGGCATCCGGGGTGGCCGCGACCGGGACCAGGTTGGCGCCCGAGTAGCAGAGGGATTCCAGCCGCCCGCCGGGCGCGTGCCCCCACATCTGGGCGCCGAGCCGTCCGGGGTCGAGGCCGAGCGCCCGGACTCGGGAACCGACGAAGACGTTCGTGACCGGATCGCGGTCACAGATCGCCAGCGCCGCACCGCGATCCCGCTCGTCGAGCAGCCGCAGCGAGGCGGACCACGGCGGCTTTACCCGCAACATAACCTCAGCCTACACGGGCCATTATCACGGGAAATTCCCATCGCGGCCGTTCCGTCGCGGTCCGGTGGTCCCGGTCGGGTGTCCCCGCGATCCAGGTCCGGGTCAGGTTCCGGACGTCGGCGCGGGCACGGCCGGACAGGTGGCGTTGACCAGGCCCGAGGCCTGCGGCAGGGCGCCGGTGGCGAGGTAGGCGTTCAGGTAGCCCTGCACGCAGGAGTCCGCGGGCTGCTCCATGGACTGTCCGTGGTTACCGCCGCCTTCGACCACGACCATCCGCGCGGACGGCAGCAGCTTGTGCGCGTCCTGGGCGCCCGCATAGGGGGTGGCCGGGTCCAGCGTGCCCTGCAGCATCAAGATGCCAGGCAGCCCGGCTCCCTTGATCTGCAGCGGCTTGGCCGGCCCGTGCACCGGCCAGAAGGCGCACGAGGCGTTGAACCAGGCGTTGTCCCAGGCCTGGAACGGGGCTCTGGCATAGATCCGTTCGGTGTCCGAGGTCCAGAAGGACCAGTTTCGCGGCCAGTTCACATCCGAGCACTGCACCGCGTTGTAGACGGCGAACTCGTTCTCGTTCTGCGTGCCGTTCCCCTGGTACTGGGTGATCAGGTCAGCGGCCTGCCCGTCGTCCAGGTAGGACGACAGCGCCTGGGCCAGCCCGGGCCAGAGCTGGTCGAGATAGCCGCCTTGCAGGAAGGTGTCGTCGAACTCGTCGGCCCCGATCCTTCCGTCGACGGGATGCGCGAGCAGCTGGTTACGAGCCCGGTACCAGGCCGCCTGCACCTGGCCGGAGGTGGCACCGAGGTTGTACACGTTGTCGTATCTGGCCACCCAGGCGAAGAATGCCTCCATTCTCCCCTGGAACGCGTAATCCTGCTGGACGTTGTCCGCGTACCAGACCCCGGTCGGATCGACGGTGCTGTCCAGGACCGTCCGGCGGATTCGCCGGGGGAAAAGAGTGGCGTAAACCTGGCCGATATAGGTGCCATAGGAGAAGGCGTAGTAGTTTATTTCCGATACGCCGAATGCTGCGCGGATGGTGTCCATATCGCGGGCCACGTCCTGGGTCGTCATATAGGGCAGCAGCCAGCCGAACTTCTGCTCGCAGTCGTTGGCATACATTTTCGCCCTGTTGATGAGGACCTGCTCGGCGGCGGCGTTCGCCGGAATGTAGTCCGGGCGGGCGCCGGAGAAGAAGCCGGGATCGCAGCTGAGCGCGGGCACCGAGGACCCGACGCCGCGCGGGTCGAAGCCGACGATGTCGTAGGCGGCGGCCACGCCCGGGTTGAGGCCCTGCGCTATCTCGGCCGCGAGCGGCAGCCCGTCCCCGCCCGGGCCGCCCGGATTGACCAGCATGACCCCCTGCTGCTGACTGGCCGGCGCGGTGGCCGGGATCATGTCCAGAGCCAGGCTGATGTGCCTGCCACCGGGATCGGCATAGTTGAGCGGGACGCTCAGCATGGCGCAGTCGGGCACGCCCTCCTGGGCCAGCGCGCCGGAGCAATGATGCCAGTGCAGCGTGCTGTGCGCCGGGATGACGGGCCCGGCGGCCTGCGGCGTGCTCGCGTTTCCGTGCGACGTGCTCCCGGCGGGCGTGCTCGGGCCGGAGGACGAGGCAGCCGCCGAACAGCCGCTGGCCCCGAGCAGTGCGGCCACCGTGAAGACGGCCGCTGCAGCCCGGCCCGTTCGGCCCCTATGACCACCTCCGGCCCGGCGGCCGGCCACCCGCGTGATCGACATGCCCCCATCATGCCCGACGTGACCCGATGGCCCGGACCCGTCAGCCCACGGTAACCGGTCAGGACGCGGCGCGGTGGCGCTCCTCGAGCGCCTTGCGGTACTCGGCCACGACGATCTCGGTCAGTTCCTCGACCGAGGTGTCGCGGCTGTACTTGTCGAAGGTGATCTGGCCGCCCTGCAGCAGGTTCACCCGGTCGACCACGGGGAACACCTGGCCGTAGTTGTGCGCGATGATGATGATCGACATGCCCTGTTCCTTGAGGTCGCGCACCAGGTCCAGGATCATCGCGCCTTCCTTGACGCCCATGGCGGCCAGCGGCTCGTCAAGCAGCAGGACCTTGGCGTCGGAGAACACCGAGCGGGCCACCGCGATGGCCTGCCGCTGGCCGCCGGACAGGCTGGCCACCTCGAGGTCCACCGACTTCAGCGTCTTGATCCCCATCGAGTCCAGGTGCTCCTGGGCCTCCTTGCGCATTTGCCGTTTGCGCAGCAGCGGCCAGCGCACCGGCTCGCGATTCAGGAACATGTTCTCGTACACGGTGAGCTGGTTGATCAGCGCGAGGTCCTGGTAGACGATGTCGATGCCCATCGAGCGGGCCTGCTTCACCGAGCCGAACGTGACCTCCTCGCCGTTGAACAGGATCCGCCCGCTGGTCGGCGGCTGGAAGCCGCAGATGATCTTCAGCAGGGTGGACTTGCCCGCGCCGTTGTCGCCGACCAGGGCGAGCACCTCGCCGCGCTCCAGCCGCAGGTTCACGTCGACCAGCGCCGTCACCGCGCCGTACCGCTTGGCGATGTGCTCCACCCGCAGGATGTCGTCGGTCTGCGCGGGTGTCTCGATGCTCACTTATCCGCCTCCGTGCTGGTCGCGTCACGACTTGGCTTGCAGCCGGCCCGCGCTGCGCAGCCGGGCGAGGTAGGTGTTGGCGATCATCGCGAGCAGGATCGCCGCGCCCAGGATGATCTGGTACTTGTTCGAGCTGATGCCGCGCAGGTTGAACCCGTCCTGCAGGATGCCGAGCACGAGCATGCCGAGCCACATGCCGATCATGGTGCCGGAGCCGCCGGCCATGGCGGTGCCGCCGATCACCGCCCCGGCCAGGGCGATCAGCAGCACCGGGAGCTGGCCGGCGCTCGGGTCGATGATGTTGTTCTTGAAGGCCTCGACGATCCCGGCGAACGCACCCAGGCCGCTGCATATCATGAAGTTGCCGATCTTGATCCGGTTGACCTTGATCCCGGCTTCCCGGGCGCCGAGCAGGTTACCGCCGACCGAGACCGTGTACAGGCCCCACCTGGTCCGGGTCAGGATCACGTGGAAGACCAGGACCAGGACGCTGGCCCAGATGATCTCCGACCACGCCTCGAAACCGAACCAGTGGCCGAGCCCCAGCGAACTCGCGGGAACGTTCACCTGCTGCGCGGAGGAGATCGTCAGCGCGTAGCCGAAGACGATGAGCCCGGTGGCGAGCGTGGTGATCAGCGACGGGACGCCGAAGATGGTGGTGGCGACCCCGTTGATCCCGCCGATGACGACCGCCAGGATCACCACCGTGATCACGATGGCGAGGAAGGTGGGAACGCCGGAGTCGACGAAGAACCGCATGACGAACGGCGACAGCATCCAGACATACCCGACCGACAGGTCGATCTCGAGGCAGACCAGCAGCAGCACCAGCCCGATGCCGATGATCACGTACGGGGCCATGTACTGGGCGATGTTGACGAAGCTGCCGTGGCTGACGAAGGCCGTGGTGGTCGCCGCGAAATAGATGAACAGGACCACGGCGATGATCAGGACGCTGGCCTCCCGCTGTCTCAGCAGGAAGGAGCCGGCGCGGCCGAGCGGGCTCTGCCCACCCCTCCGTCGCTCGGGCGCGGTGCCGATGGTCTCCGGGCTGCGTTCGGCGGTGTCACTCACGTCGCTCATCCCAATTCTGCTACGTCGCCGGGATCCCGTGTCCTTGTGTCATACCCAGGTACCGCGGCGTTCACCGCGGCGTGGCCGCTGGTGAACCGCCGCGAACCTGGCTTCTCCCCAGTGTCGCGCGCCCGGACGATCAGGTCGAGATCGCCCCGGTGTGCTTGATGTACACCTGACTCGACGTCGAGCCCTCGAACCGGGT
>Ga0335081_10020309_pt1 | contig 10743 bp, 10 predicted proteins | sample Lox_Sample_35_FD_206713 | JGI IMG/M metagenome (GOLD analysis project Ga0335081, IMG submission 206713) | Soil microbial communities from Loxahatchee National Wildlife Refuge, Florida, United States - Lox_Sample_3.5 | ecosystem: Environmental > Terrestrial > Soil > Wetlands | place: USA... | reverse complement strand
GGCGCGGACCAGGTTGAGAACCGACATGCTGACCGCGGCCGCGCCGGAGCTGACCGCCATCGCGGCCGCGCCGCCCTCAAGCGCTGTTATCCGCTGCTCCAGCACATCGACAGTGGGGTTGTTCAGCCGGTTGTAGTGATACCCGGGGATCTCGAGGTCCATGATCCCGCCGGCATGGTCGGCGTCTATGAAATCGTGCGCGACGGTCTGGTAGATCGGAACCGCTACTGCGCGCGTGGAGTCAGGCGTATAACCGCCGTGGATCGCAAGGGTCTCGTCGTGCATATTTCCTCAGACTAAACCGGCGACGCTGCACGCGCCAAGCTCAACCAGTTCGCGTAGAGCGTTGCCGACGGGGTCGCCCACGTATTTTCCACACTCGCCGCGACTTCGTCGAATGGGAAGCTCGACCAGAGTGCCCGGGGCTCCGCCCAACGCGAGGCTGCCCGCGCGGCGAACCGCTCGAGCGTGGCTACCGCATCCGGGCAGAGGTAACCCTCAGGCAGGCTTGGGTAGGGCACCGCGCCACGGCCGAACAAGGATCTACGCACGTCGCGGCGGTACTCTCGCAGCAGGCTGAGCGTGCCGTACTCGGGGTGGCCCTGGCACAGAACGAACAACCCGTCGCCATACTGACGTGCCGCCACCGCCCAGCCCGCGCCCGAGGAGCCAGAGCCGACGACGATCCGATAGCCGGCGTCGACCAGGGCCTCTTCGGGGACGTCGTTGACCCGGGAGTGGGGGAACGGGACCGTCTCCGGTAGCCCGACCGCTAGCGGATCGTACGGATCTTCGACCTCGCCGTGGAACACGCCACTGCACTTGATCGCACGTGGCTCGCGCTCGATCCCGTCGAACAGCAGGGCGCTCGCGTGCGACGCGAGGCAAGAAAGCAGTGTGGTGGGGACAGACGCCGCAGCCCATTCCAACAGGCGCGCCAGATAAGGCCAATACGGCTCGTAACGAAGCGAAACCTGGGTCGGTTCGGTGCCGGTGACGATCATCGCATCGGGAGGGTTGCCCCAGAGCTGGTCGAGCCCCTGGTATCGCGACTCGATCACTTCGGCGATCGCATCCGAGCGGGGTATATCGGTGATCGTGTACAGCTCGAAGTTAACCTCGGCGCCATCGGGTGCCTCCGCCGCCCCCCGGAATTGGTTCTCCGTGTCGACGAACGCCGAATCCGGCATGTTGTTCACCAGCGCGACAGTGATCGGTCGAGGTACGCCCCCGCGGGTTTCGGTAACTACCATCGTTGTCATGCAGCAACACGGGCCGCGTCGGCCCTCTCCTTCCATGTCGAACTGGTGGGGGAACCCCCGGGGCGGCGCGGACGATCAGCGCAGCTTTCCGCGCTTTGGTGCCGCGTTTGCGACCGATCGTCGATGTGCCCCATGTGATAACGCCCCATTACTTCCAAAACGGCCAGCCGAGGGTGCTTCTTCCGTTGCGCGAGGCAGCGAATCCGCTGGTACGAGGCAGCGGCCGTGCCCCAGCATGAGCCTCGCCGGTGCTGGCCGCACGCGGCGCCGGCCGCATCTCAGTTCAGAGACGCGGACCTGCTCCGCCGGGCGTGGCTTTTCCGGCCTCGCTTATCCGGCGGAGCCGCCGCAGGTCTCGATCGCCGCGGGAGTCGCCGCGCGGCCTACGACACCACTGACAGGTGACGCTTGACCGGCCGAGTGGCTGGGGTCGAGTCGAGCTGGGTCAGTTCCCGCTGGAGAGCCCGCCGGCCACGGTGATGAAGGCCGTGGATCGCGCTCTCGGTACGACCCATCCGGTCGGCGATCTCCCCGGGTGTGAGTCCGACGACATGGCGCAGAACGACGACCTCGCGCTGCTCCTCAGGCAGCGCAGCGAGCGCAGCGCGAACCGTCTCGACGCGGTCGAAATCGGTGCCCGTGCTTGAGGTGGGATCGAGGACGTTCTCGGTCGGGGTGAGCCGGTTCGAGCGGAGATGATCGATGGCGACATTGCGGGCCATCCGGATCAGCCACGCAAAGAACGGAACGCCACGATCGTCGTACTTGTGGATCGTCGTCATGAGCTTGGCGAAGACGTGCTGGGTGACGTCCTCGGCCTCGTGGTCGTTGCGCACGATCGAGCGAACGTAGCCGTAAATGTTGTGGGAGTAGCTGACATAGAGGAAACGCAGCGCCTCTTCGTCGCCCTCCTTGGCTCGAGCCACCGCGAGACGAGTCTTCCTCAGCATCTCGGGCGATGTGTTGACCGCAGCGCGGCTCGTGAACCCGACGGTGGCCGGGCTTGTGGCTAGGGCGACTTCCCTGATCACTTTTGTATTCCGTCCTTTGTGGCGGCTTTCGCCTCGAACGAGAGCCGCGCCCGCGAACGCTCTGCGCGCTCGAATCGGGCGCTGGCCGACTCTCATTCAGGCCCCCTCCGAAGGCATCCACCCTCGGCTTGCTTCTCGCCGAAAGTCTCATCCCGACTTGTTCGCCGGTCAATGACCGGTCCGACCCATTGGGCCGTTCAAGCGGCTGAACGCGCCGATCCTCGACGGGACGCCCCCGGCCGCCTCGCCGCTACACGCCGACGGCTCGTCCGTTCCGGCGCCGTTTTGTCCTTGCTAAGAACGAAATGCTGGTCTCGGGCGTCTTTACTCCGGAGATCAGATGTCCGATACGGAACTGGAGCTTTTGGAGGTTTGTTCACAAGGACTTGAACGCATGAGCCGTTGTTCGGTATGATGCGAGTTAGCGAGGGATTCGCACTGGGCCTTTGGGGGCAAAGATGGGGCAAGATGATGTGAAGTGCGAGGCGCTGGCTGGCGTCTCGGCTATCGACAACTGGTCGTCCGGTCTTCTACGCCGTCCGAATTGCGGCGGACGAACCGCTGTTCGCAACGGGACGACTTGTGCGAATAACGCACAGAACTCGGCAGCGTTTGCGCACACGGCTTGGTCGAAGCGCATCGGGCCACTCGCGGTGCTTGCTGCTGCTGCCGCGGCGTTGCTGCTTTCGGTCGCGTTGCGGGCGGACATCGTCGACGCGCCCGCCGTCCGCGCGGCGCTGGAGATGATGATGACGTTGTTCGCGCTCGCGGGAGCGTGGCTGTTGCGAGCGCAATTCGCCCACTCCCGGCGTCTTCGCGACCTGCTGCTATTCGGTGGGTTCCTTGTACTTGGGTTGATGAACTTCTGGACGGCCGCACTGCCCGCTGCACTAAGCCTGCAGACCGACGCATACTTCCCCGCCGCGGAGTTCTGGAGTGGGCTCGCGGTCGGTGCGATCTTCGCGGGATCGGCATTCATCCCGTCGCACCGCCTGGTCACGGGCTCCAGGTATACGGTGTCGGTTATCAGCCTGCTCGGTATGACCGCTCTCGCGGTCGCCGCCGTGGGCGCCCTCCTGCTGGGCGGACAGGGTCAGGAGGCCACAACCGAGGCGACGACGGTCGCGGGAGCGTTCACCCACGCGCAGCTGCTGCTGCTCGCGCTCGGCGCCGCCGGACCGCTTGCCTACGCCGCGACGGGATTCGCGTGGCGCTACCGGATGCAAAGGGACGTCGTCGCGGCGCTCCTGGCCGTCGCGATGGTGATGCTGGCCTTCGTGAGCCTGTCTCATCTGGTGACGCTGTCGCTCTCCCCGGGAAGGTTGGGTCCCGGCGAAGCAATGCGCGTGATCGCGTTTGGCCTACTTCTTGCCGCCGCCGCTACATCGGAGAGGCGGGTCCGCGTCCGGCTGGCGCGTAGCGCCGCGCTTGCGGAGCGCCGGCGGGTGGCGCGGGACCTACACGACGGACTCGCTCAGGATCTGGCCTTCATCGCCGCTCACGGCCCGCGAATCGCGGAGGAGTTGGGCGGTGAGCATCCGGTCGTGGTCGCCGCGAGGCGCGCACTCGCGATCTCGCGGAACACGATCTCTGAGCTCTCCGATCCCGCTGGAGCAACTGCCGACGAATCTCTCGAAGCGGTGGCTCAGGAACTTCGGGATCGATTCGACGTGGCGATCGCAGTGGATGCGCACCTTGACGCCGACCTGCCGCCGCTAGCCCGGGAGCATGTGACTCGGATCGCGCGCGAGGCGATCGCCAACGCAGCCCGGCATGGAGGAGCGAGGAACGTGATCGTTTCGCTGCGGAGCGGGTCGGCCGGAGTTGCACTCCGAGTCGTGGACGACGGCTGTGGGATCGGCACGGAAGGCGAGGCCGCACCCGAAGGCTTCGGTCTAAGGAGCATGCGCGAGCGCGCTGCCGCGCTCGGCGGCCACGTCAGGGTCCGACCGGCGCGGAGAGGCGGAACCGAACTGGAGGTGGTTCTACCTTGACGGAGCGGCTGAGGCTACTGATCGCCGATCGGGAGGCGACGCGAGTCGGTATCCGGATGGCGCTCGACGGCGAAGTGCAGATCTGCGCCGAGGTCGAAGAAGCCGAGCGGGCGATCCGGGCCGCAAAGCGTGAGCAACCCGACGTATGCCTGGTCGGGGACGGTCTTGCCGGTTCCGGGATGGCCGCCGTGCGCGGGATCTGTCGCGCTGCGCCCGACGCCGCGGTGGTTGTGCTGACCGAGGGTCACGATGTCGATCTGCTGCTGGACTACGTGCGCGCCGGGGCGGTCGGATACGTGCCGGGTGTGCTCGATGCGGAGCGCCTGCGCCGGATCGTCCGGGCCGTCGGCGAGCGTGAAGCTGTCGTTCCCCGATCGATGGTCCTCGAGCTCCTGTTGGAGCTGCGCGGTCGGGGCAACGGGGCTGACGCGCTCACTACCCGCGAGTCGCAGGTTCTGGGGATGCTCCGACGCGGTCACAGCACCGCGGACATTGCAGATCGACTCGTGATCGCTCCGGTAACAGTACGACGGCACATATCTGAGCTGGTCCGCAAGCTTGGCGTCGAGAGTCGCGCCCAGTTGGCTACCGCCGATGCGCGCTTTGCGCGCGCCAGCGTCTAGGTGGCCCATAGCCGCGTGCATCGGACCTGAACGCCCTGCGTCCACTCAGCTCATTGTGGCCGGCCCTGAGGTCGGGCACGATCGTGGGTCAGCGATGCATCATCCCCGCGACTACCTCCCGGCCCTCGACCGAATCGAAGGCGCGCTCGAAGCGAGCTGTGGGGCCCTGGTCACACTCGAGTCGATCAAGGGTGCGGCTGACGGCCTCCGCGACGCTGACGGGATGGAAGCGTACGTAGCGCTGGCGATCGAATCTCTGCGAGAAGCGATCGAGCAGCTCCGCCTGGCGCAGAGCAACGGCTCGTCTGCTCTCGCCATCGAGTTCGTGCTTGAGGGAGATCGTCGCCCGCGGGCCGCCGTCAAGGCCGATTCAGGTCAGTCCAAGCCGCGTCGGACGGCGTAGATTGCTGCCTGGACTCTCCCCGGCAACCCCAGCTTCGCGAGGATATTGGAGACGTGATTCTTCGCTGTCCGCGGGCTGATATTGAGCGCTTCCGCAATCTCCGCGTTCTCCATCCCTCGCGCGATCAGGCGCAGCACGTCGAGCTCTCGTGCCGATAGCTGGTCTAGTGATCCGGGCTCCTGCTCATGCTCAACGCTCCGCTGCCGTACGCGCCCAAGGACCAACTCGGCCGCGCGCGGCGACAGCCACGCGACGCCCTGGGCGGCGGCACGAACCGCGACCACGACGCTGTCAATCGGCGTGTCCTTTGCCATGAAGCCGGTGGCGCCCGCCTCCAGCGCAGATTCGACGTCGGCTGTGTCCGAGGCCACGGTAAGCACGAGCACCCGCGTCCCGGGATGCAATGCGAGGATCTGACGCGTCGCGTCAGGGCCGCCGAGGTCCGGCATGCGTAGATCCATCAGCACGACATCCGGCCGAAGCTCGTCCGCCAGCCGCACACCGGTCCGGCCCCCCGAAGCCTGGGCGACTACCTCGATATCCGGCTGAGATGCAAGAAGCGCTGCCAGACCGGTGCGAAACAAGTCGTGATCGTCGACGACGAGCACGCGGATCGGCGCAGTCTGCCGCTCGGCTTCGCTCATCGACATGTAAACCGTGGTGTGGCCCCTTTTCTAGCTTGGTCGGTTCACGGCACCGACACAGCCCCCGTAGCGGGAATTATAAGCGGAGTCGTTGAGCCGCTTTCCGGAGTTCTGTTCACCCCGTTGAACGACGCATGGGCGAGGCGCCTGCGCCGCGCCGATGTCATGCGCTTTATCGCAGTCGACCGCCAGCACGGCCGGCTAGAAACTAACTTCATGAAGCGTTCGCCCGTCGGCTCGCCTCCACGGGGTTTGAGTTCGACCCGAGGTCGAGCGGTTCGAGTCTGAATTCGCGGACTACTGCGAGGTGTCGCATTGCGTGGGCGTGGCGTCTGGACCCGCCGCGCTCGTCCTCACGTTGAGGGCATGCGGCATCGGGCCTGGCGATGAGGTCATCGTGCCTGCGCACACGTTCGCGAACTCAGCGTTGGCCGTCGTGAAGGCGGGCGCAACGCCGGTGCTATGCGACGTCGAGGACCGGACCGGTTTGATCGACCCCGATGCCGCGAGCGCCGCCGTCGGGCCACGTACTGCGGCGATCGTCGCCGTTCACCTCTACGGCCAGATGTGTGACATGGGGTCGCTCGAAACGATCGCGAAGGCCCATGGGCTGGTCGTGCTCGAGGAGGGGTCGCAGGCGCCCGGAGCTCGATACCGAGGTCGGCGCGCCGGCTCGATCGGTGCCGCCGCGGCATTCTCGTTTCAGCAGACAAAGCGCCTGGGCGCGCTCTGCGACGGCGGGGCCGTCTGCACCGGTGACGCGGGGCTGGCTGCGCGGCTGCGTCGTTTACGAGAGACGAGCCAGCGGGAGGACGACCGCGGGCGCAACCAACGCCTCGACGGGTTCCAGGCGGCGCTGCCGCGCGTCAAACTCGCGCGACTGGATCACTGGGCAGAGGCCCGACGCGCTCACGCGGCCCGCTACCGCGCGTTGCTCGCGCCGGAGGTGAGGTGTGTGGAGGAGCGACCGTACAGCCCTTCCGTCTATCACCTGTTCCCTGCGCGCTTTGAGAGTCGCGACGCGGTGGCGGCGGTGCTCCGTGCGCACCAAGTCGGCACGGCGGTTCACTACTCGCCGACGGTGTGCCATCACCGTGCGCTGCGTGAGGGCAACGAGCGCTGTTGCGACGTCCCCGTCGCCGAGGCGTGGGGCGCGGAGGAGCTGTCACTGCCGATGCATCCTGGCCTTCAACTCCAGGAGATCGAGCACGTGGTCGCGGCAGTTCATGCGGCCGTCGATCGGGTTGGGACCTCTGTGACGGCTTGCGCGGCTTGAGCCGCGTCGCGGGCAAGCTGCGAACGCCGATGCCCTGCGGCTATCGGTGCTGGTGGAGGTTGATCAGCGCGGCCTCGGCCATCTCCGAGAGCTCGCCGTCACCGCGCTGGTACGCACGCCGGTAAGCGGCCTCCGCTCCGGAAACGTCATTATGATGAGCAAGGAGTTCCCCGAGGTTGAACGCGCCGTTCGCGTCGCCCCGTTCGTCGGCTCGGCGGTACGCGGCTTCGGCACCGGCGACGTCGCCGCTCTCTTCCAGAAGTACTCCTAGGTTCGAAGCGGCCGAAGCGTGACCGCGTTCGTCTGCGTGCCGGAAGGCCGTTTCTGCGCCAGCAAGATCATTCCGCTCCGCGAGGAGTCCCCCGAGGCTGAACGCTGCGGTGGCGTCGCCGCGTTCGTCGGCTCGGCGGTAGGCGGCTTCTGCGCTGTCCAGGTCTCCGCGCTGCTCCAGGAGCAGGCCGAGGTTGGCGGCGGCGGTGGCGTCGCCTCGTTCGTCGGCTCGGCGGTACGCGGCTTCGGCGCCGGCGAGATCTTGTCGTTCCGCGAGCAGCCCGCCCAGGTTGAATGCGCCGGTGGCGTCACCGCGTTCGTCAGCTCGGCGGTACGCGGCTTCCGCGCCGGCGAGGTCACCGCGCTGTTCGAGGAGAACGCCCAGGTTTGTCGCCCCCGACGGGTGGCCGTGTTCGTCGGCGCGGCGGAACGCGGTCTCGGCTTCAGCCAGGTCGTTCTTCTGGGCAAGCTCCGCGCCGAGCTCGAAGGCAGCGATCGCCTCGGCGATTCGGCCGCCCGCATCGTCGTAGGCGCGAGAATCGGTCCCGTTGGTCGGCTGGGGGTTCGGGTCGGACGCGCGCGCTTGCGGAGGTTTGGGGGACTGCGCGTGACGGCGCCGCTCGGCGACCGCTCCGCGCAGAGCCACGAGACCCACGGCGCTCGCGACGGCTTCAGCTCCGTGCCGCAGGAAACGAACTCGAGCCCCCGTTGGCGTCTCCGCTGCCACTGTTGCAAGGTGCGGCCGCCGCTGTGAGTAGATGAACCACAGGGCTACCGCGCCAGCGGTGAAAAGCAGCGCGATCAATAGCCAGTCGATGCCGCCGTGCTGCGGCGACGCGATTCCTGCGCTCCTGACGGGCGGGCTCGTGCTTCCGGGCGCGGACTTCGGCGGCGCCGCGGACTTCGATCGCGCTGTTGACAAGCTCCGGGTGGGTGTCGGCGCTCGCTGCGCCGAGGAGGATTGTGCGGCTGATGAGGCCGTGCTCGTCGGCGAGGAGCCCGCGAACAGGGACAATGCCGCGCCCGCCGCACGATGCATTGCCGACCCGAGTGACCCCAGTGGGTTGAAGCAGCGTCCGTTTGCCGAAGCGTTGCCGAGTGCGGTGACCGCTCGCTCCTCGAGGTGACCCTCCTGCCGGAGGGTCACGCCGAGCAACCTCGCCACTTGCTGCCGGCTGTACGCGTGCTTGATTCCCACGCCGGTACGGAGGATCAGCACCCGGTTTTGCCGTGGTGCGAGCGACGACAGGCATCCCTGGTCTTGTGAGACAAGCTTGCGCAGGCGTCGCTGTGAGAGGAGCCTGTGTTGGTGTCCGCCAGCGCTTGCGTTGCGGCGTGCGCGATCGGTTGCCGCCGACAGACTGGAGTTCGCGGCCGCCGAGGACGCCGAGTCAGTTCCAGACGCCGTGGGCGAGCCACCTGCCGAGACCGACGACGCGGTAGCCGGGTTCGGCGCAGCACCCTCCTCGGATCCAGCCCCACCCGGGACACGACCGGCAACCGACGGGCTCGGGACGGATGGGACCGACGACTTGGGAACGCTCGGGACGCGAACAGTCGGTGACGGCACCGGGAGCGTCGGCTTGGGGACCGACACCGTAGGAACCGTCGGCGTCGGCAGCCGTGGGGCCGTAACGGTTGGCACGGTGACGGTCGGGACTGAGACGGTTGGCACGCTCACCGTGGGGACAGTCACCTTCGGGACCGTCACCGCCGGCACCGAAACCGTCGGCGTCGAGACCGACGGGATTGTCAAGGCGTGCCCTGGATGCGGCGCGAGAGCTTCGAGGATGAGCGCGAGCACGACCGCACCGATCGCGATCCGCCCGATCGCCCGCAAAACACCTCCGGCTCGCCTCCGGAGCCGAATGAGGACCAGTCTCCGCCCCCCGCTCATGATTGATCCAAACGTACCCATTCCTGGCGAATCCGAATCGCATTCGGAGCGTCCCGGCTACGCGCGCGTTGAGCTCTCGGGCACGGCGGCCGCGATCCCTACTCGCTAGGGTTGGCCCGGCCAAATGCCGATCGGATTGTTCGATACCGAGACCCGCTGCTCGCGCTCCGCGAGCAGATCCTCGAGCGCGTCGCGGAGGTGGTCGAGCGCGGCGTCTACATCCTCGGTCCCGAGGTCAAGGCGTTCGAGCAGGAGTTCGCCGCCTACCTCGGCGTGCGCCACGTGATCGGCGTCGCCAACGGGACCGACGCGATCACGATCGCGCTGAAGGCACTCGGTGTCGGTCGCGACGACGAGGTCGTGGTGCCGTCGTTCACGTTCTACGCGTCGGCGGAGGCGATCGTCACGCGCGGGCACGGCCGGTCTTCTGCGACGTCGACCCGGCCAACCGCAACGTCACCGCCGATACGCTGCGGGCAGTGCTCACGCCGCGGACGAAGGCGATCGTCGCGGTAGACCTTTTCGGCTTGCCGGCGCCGGTCGCGGAGATCCGGGAGCTCGGGGGTGCCCGTACTCGAGGACGCCGCCCAGGCGGCGGGCGCCAGCCTCGACGGCCGCCGCGCGGCTCCCTAGGCGACATGGGGACGTTCTCGTTCTACCCGTCCAAGAACCTCGGGGTGCTTCGGCGACGGTGGCGCGATCACGACCGATGACGACGAGGTCGCCGAAGTCGTGCGCGCGCTCCGCTTCCACGGCTCACGTGACAAGCGGACGTTCGAATACATCGGCTACAACTCGCGCCTCGACGAGCTCCAGGCGGCAATTCTGCGCGTGATGCTGCCCGAGCTCGACGGGTGGTCCGATCGCCGGCGAGCTGCTGCGGACGCCTACGCCGAGGCGGGCATCGGCCGGTACGCGACCCCGCCGGTGGTGCCCGACGGCGCCGAGCCCGCCTGGCATCTATACGTGGCCACTCATCCCCGCGCTGACGAGCTGATTGCGGGCCTGGCCGACCAGGGGGTCCAGGCTCGCGCCTACTACCGCGCGCCGCTGCATGCGCAGGCCGCGATGGCGCCATATGCGCCGCCGTCCGGCTCGCTGCCGGCGACCGATGAGCTGGCGCGAACGAAGGTGGCCCTGCCGATGAGCGCCGCGCTTGATCCGGAGCGTGCACGCGAGGTCGTGGCCGCGCTGGCAGTCGTCGTAGGCGACTGACCCCTCCTGCCGAGTCCTCGCCTCGTCCGGCCAGGTTGCCCCCTGCGGGGCCGGTCGCAACGCGGCGAGCCTTCCGGCCTGCCGACACGCCGGGTCGTCGCGGATACGTGCGATTTTGTGACGGGCAT
>Ga0335081_10020308_pt1 | contig 10744 bp, 11 predicted proteins | sample Lox_Sample_35_FD_206713 | JGI IMG/M metagenome (GOLD analysis project Ga0335081, IMG submission 206713) | Soil microbial communities from Loxahatchee National Wildlife Refuge, Florida, United States - Lox_Sample_3.5 | ecosystem: Environmental > Terrestrial > Soil > Wetlands | place: USA... | reverse complement strand
TCGAGCGCCACCGTCGCGCGGTGGCGCACCGAGCACGGCGGCCTCGCGCCTTCGGATGCCGCGCGACTCAAGCAGCTGGAAGAGGAGAACCGGCGGCTTCGCGCCCTCGTCGCCGATCTCACGCTCTCCAACCAGGCGCTCAAGTCGGCCGTCTCGAAGAAGAAGTGGTGACGCGCTGGCCGGCCCGGAGAACGAGACCGTGTCCCAAAGGATCAACATCGTGTGCGTGTCGGGAACGCGCGAGAAGCTGCAGATGGCCGCGATGATCGCCTCGGTCGCCGCGGTGGTGGGTGACGACGTCTCGGTGTTCTTCTCGATGAACGCGCTGCCGTACTTCGTGAAGGGACGCGCGGCCGACGCGCCCGCCGAAGGAGAGCTCGGCGCGCTCATGGCGCAGGCGAACGTGCCGCCCTTCAAGCAGCTGTTCCGCCAGGCCGCCGAGCTCGGCGAGGCCAAGCTGCTGCCGTGCTCCATGGCGATGGACGTGATGAAGATCACCGAGGACGACCTGGAGCCGGGGCTCGGTCCCCCGACCGGTCTCACGCGCTTCCTGTCCGACGCCGAGGGCGGGCAGCTCCTCGCGTTCTGAGCGCGGGACACCGCCGGTCTGCGCAAAGGTCACCATGAGCGAAGCCAAGGTCATCGACGCATGCAACACGTTCTGCCCGGGGCCCCTCATGGAGCTCATCACCCACATGAAGCGCGCGAAGGTGGGGGACACGCTCGAGCTGCTCTCGACCGACCAGGGCTCGGTGAACGACGTGCCGGCGTGGATCCACAAGGTCGGTCACGAGATGGTGAGCACCGAGAAGGTGGGCAAGGTGTGGCACATCAAGGTGCGCAAGCTCAAATGAGGGCGCGCCCGGCGACGGGCGGCGCACCGGAGAGGAGGAAGCGATGAAGATCCTCGTGGTCGGGGGCGGTACGGGCGGCACCATCGTGGCGAACAATCTCTCGCGCAGGCTCGCGCGCGAGATCCGGGCCGGCAAGGTCTCGATCACCATGCTCTCGGCCTCCGACCGGCACATGTACCAGCCGGGCCTGCTGTACCTCGCGTTCGGGCAGGTGTCGCCCGACGACCTGTATCGCGACCAGGCGAGCCTCCTCGAGCCGAGCATCGCCTTCCACGTCGATCCGGTCGAGCACTTCGAGCTCGACCGCAACCGCGTGACGACGCAGAGCGGCAGCGCCCACGAGTACGACATCCTCGTGATCGCGACCGGCTCGCGCATCGTGCCCGAGGAGATCCCGGGCCTCGCGGAAGGTGCGGAGCACTTCTTCACCGAGGAGGGAGCGATCCGCCTGCACAAGCGGCTCATGCAGTTCCAGGGCGGCACCGTCGCCCTGGTCGTGTCGCTGCCGCACAAGTGCCCCGTGGCGCCCGTGGAGGCGATGTTCATGCTGCACGACTTCTTCAAGGCGCGCGGCATCCGCGACAAGGTGAAGCTGCGCTACCACTATCCGGTGAACCACGTGCACGCCACCGCGAACGTGGCGCGCTGGGCGAAGCCCGAATTCGACGCCGCGGGCATCGAGTACGAGACCCTCTTCAACGTGAAGGAGATCGACGCGGCGAAGAAGGTGATCCACAGCGAGGAAGGAACCGAGGTCCCGTACGACCTGCTGATCGCCATTCCGCCGCACCGCGGCATGGAGGTGATCGAGCAGAACAAGCTGGGCGAGGACGGGTGGATACCGACCGACCGCTACAAGCTCACCATGGACGGCCACGACAACGTCTACGTGATCGGCGACGCGACCAACGTCCCGGTGAGCAAGACCGGGTCGGCGGCGCATTACGAGGCGGAGCTGGTAGCCGAGAACATCTCTTCGATGATCAAGACCGGCGCGCCGGGACGCGAGTACGACGGCCGGGTGTACTGCTTCATCGAGGCCGGGTTCGACCGCGCCACGTACAACGCTTTCGATTACACCAACCTGCCGGAGCTGAAGCGGCCGACGAAGTCGGTCCACTGGTTCAAGGTCGCCTACAACCAGATGTACTGGACCACCGTTCGCGGCCTTCTCTGAGGTGGATGCCATGAACAACCAGACCGAAACCGTGCTCGCCGGGTCCGCCCCGGAGCTCGGCAACCTCGCGCACGAGCTCGAGCAGCTCGCCGACGTCGCGCTCCTCGTGAGCTCCGCCCGCGACGCGATGTCCGACGAGATGGTCGCGCGCCTGTCGCGCAGCTTCAGCGAGGGCATCGCGCTGCTCGACCGCCTGACCCGCAACGAGGGCCTGATGCGCCTGCTCCAGGTGCTCGACCGCCCGGAGAGCCAGCACCTGTTGCTGGGACTGTCCAGGGCGCTCCCCCAGATGAGCCGCGAATTCGCGGCGACCCCCTCGGCGCGCGGCGGCATCGGCGGACTGTGGCAGCTCGTCCGCGAGCCGGGCACGCAGGAAGCGCTGCGCTCGCTCTCGATCCTCGGCCAGTACTGGAGCGAGAGCATGCGCGAGCTTCACGACCACGGCCCGTGAGCGCGGGCGACGAGACGACGACAACCCAACGGAGGGACTCGCCATGAATCGGGCGGAACTGACGGAAAAGATTCTCGCGGCCAAGCGCCGCAAGGGCCTCACGTGGCGCGGCATCGCCGCCAAGCTCGGGCCCGCCTCGATCGTGTACTACACCGCGGCGCTTCTCGGCCAGACGCTGCTCGACAAGGGCGAAGCCGAAGCGGCCGCGAAGATCCTCGGCCTCAGCGACGAGGAGGCGCTGCTGCTCCAGGAGCCGGCGTACCGCGGCTGCCTGCCCACCGCCGTGCCGACCGACCCGCTCATCTATCGCTTCTACGAGATCATGATGACCTACGGAACGACCTGCAAGGCGCTCATCCACGAGGACTTCGGCGAGGGAATCATGAGCGCCATCGACTTCGACATGCAGATCGAGCGCCAGGAGGACAAGAAGGGCGACCGCGTGCGGGTGGTGCTGAGCGGCAAGTTCCTGCCGTACAAGAAGTTCTGAAAGCGGTTTTCCATGCGAGCGTCGTGAGACGTCTGTCGCACACGCTGGCCGCAGCTTGCGCGGTCAGCGTCTCGTGGGCCTGCGCGCAGGCTCCGGAGCAATCGGAGAGGATCGAGGTCACCGGCCACTACGAGACGGCGGTCGGGACGACCGACGCGGCGAGCGCGGGCGTCATCACGCAGGAGGCGATCGACGATCGGCCCCTGCTGCGCCCGGGAGAGGTGCTGGAGCTCGTTCCCGGGATGATCGTCACGCAGCACAGCGGCGCTGGAAAAGCGAACCAGTACTTCCTGCGTGGCTTCAACCTCGACCACGGCACGGACTTCGCGACCTCGATCGACGGCATGCCGGTGAACGAGCGTAGCCATGCCCACGGCCAGGGATATACGGACCTCAACTTCCTCATTCCCGAGCTCGTCTCGCGCGTCGACTATTTCAAGGGACCCTATCTCGCCGAGGCCGGCGATTTCGCCACCGCGGGCGGCGCCGAGTTCCACTACGCCGACACGAAGCGGCCGGGAACCGTGGAAGCGAGCGCGGGGAGCGGCCGGTACGGCCGCGCCGTTCTCATCCAGTCCGGCGCGGCGGCCGCGGGGCAGTGGCTCTATGCGCTGGAAGCGTTCCATGACGACGGTCCCTGGGTGGTCCCGGAGAACTTTCGCAAGTTCAACGGCGTGCTGCGCTACAGGGTCCCGACCGCGCGCGGCCGAATCGGCGTGACGGCCATGGGATACGAGGGCCGCTGGACCGCGACCGACCAGATTCCCGCGCGTGCCGTCGAAGAGGGTCTCGTCGGGCGATTCGGATCGCTCAATCCGACCGACGGCGGCACCACGCACCGCTACAGCCTCTCCGTCGATTACGCGGGCGATGCGGCCGGAGGCAGCCTGCAATCGACGGCCTACGTGATCCGCTACGCGCTCGAGCTGTATTCGGACTTCACCTACTTCCTGAACAATCCCGTCCTCGGCGACCAGATCGAGCAGGCCGACCATCGGCTCACGAGCGGGTGGAACGGCAAGTGGGTGGGGCTCGGCGCTCTCGCCGGAATCGCGACCACCAACACCCTCGGCTGGGACGTGCGGACCGACCACGTCGATCCGATCGGGCTCTACGATACCGTCCGGCGCGAGCGGATCGACACCGTCCGCGAAGACCGGGTACGCGAAACCAGCGGCGCGCTCTACGCCCAGAACGAGACCTCGTGGACCGATTGGCTTCGGACCGTCCTCGGCCTTCGCGCCGAGCGCTTCGACTTCCAGGTGGGGAGCAACGTGGCGGCGAACTCGGGTTCGCGCAGCGCCGGGATCGGGCTTCCGAAGGCCTCGCTGGTGCTCGGACCCTGGCGCGAAACCGAGCTCTTCGTGAACGCCGGCGAGGGCTTCCACAGCAATGATGCGCGGGGCGTCATCTCCACCGTCGATCCGCAGAGCGGCGCGCCGATCGCCTCCGCCACTCCGCTGGTGCGCGCGAAGGGTGCGGAGATCGGCGCACGGACGCAAGCCGTACCGGATCTTCAGTCGTCGCTCTCGTTTTGGGCGATCCGGCTGGGCTCGGAGCTCGTGTTCAGCGGCGACCAAGGCACTACCGAGCCCAGCCGGCCGTCGCAACGGGTGGGAATCGAATGGTCCAATCACTACACGCCGACGCGCCGGCTGCTGGTGGATCTCGACATCGCGTGGACGCGAGCACGCTTCACCGACGACGACCCTGCGGGAAACCACATTCCCGATTCCCTCGAATGGGCCGCCCAGGGCGGCGTCACGGTGCGCGACCTCGGTCCCTGGACCGTGAGCCTCACGGGGCGTTACTTCGGGCCGCGGGCGCTCACGAGCGACGGCAGCGTGCGATCCTCCTCGACCACGGTGTTCAACCTGCAGGCGAGCTGGAGGGTTTCCCGCGAGACGCTGCTGCGGTTCGACGTCTTCAATCTCTTCGACCGCAGCGCCGACGACATGGCCTACTACTACGCATCACGATTGCCCGGGGAGCCGGCCGGCGGCGTCCCGGACATCCACTTCCACCCGATGGAGCCGCGCGCGGTGCGCGCGACCGTGCTGTGGAACTTCTGACTCCGTGCCCGTTTGCCGCCCATCTCCGGCGGTGAGCGCATCTCGCCTCGCCGCGTTGCGTCATTTCCCGGAGAGCGATCAACGCCAGGCGCCGCCCATCTGCAGGTAGATCGCGGTCTTCTCGGGGCCCTGGGCGACGTCGAGGCCCGCGTACATGTGGAGCTTCCTCGCGATGAGGTAGCGGAAGCCGACGCCGCCGGCAACGACGCTGTCGGCTTCGCTCCACGATTGCCGCCGTCCGTAGGCTTTTCCCATTCCGACGAAGCCCACCACGGCCCAGCGCGGATCGAGGTTCCAGCGCACCTCGGTCTCCGCCACGAGCGCGTTCTTGTCCTGGTATCGCACCGCAGGCACGCCGCGCAGCACGATGTAGGGCTGCGCGTAGAACGGCACGTCGCCGCTGGAAAGGCGCGCGTCGCCGCGGATGCCGAGGACGAAATCGCCGACCGGATACCACGAGTATCCGCGCGCGTAGAGCGTCTCGTATTGCGAGTCGGATCCGAAGGCGCCACGCGCGAACGCGGCCTCCGCCTCGAGGAACGAGCCGCGATTCGGCGTGAAGATGTTGTCGCGCGAATCGTGGTCGACGACGAGGCCGAGCTTGCCGATCGAGGTATCGAGCGAGCGCTGCGGCACGTCGTCCGGCGTGCCCGAGGCGAAGCGCGACTGCGTCGAGATGTACGTATATCGCGCGCCCGCGAACCAGTCCGCGGTCCCGACCCTGCGCACGAGCTGCTGGATGATCGCGCCCGCGTCGAGGCGGTAGGCGCGCGGGTCGCCCTGGAGGCTGTAGTAGTCGAGGTTGAGCTGCGCCTTTCCGACGCCTCCGACGTAGCGCCAGCGGTCGTGGTCCCAGAAGCCCATGTGTCCCGCGCCGGCCGCCCACGTGCCGTTTTCGGTCTTCAGGCCGAAGCCGATGCTGATGTCCGGCGGAATGACGGGCTCGCCGGCCGCGCGGCTCGCCTCGGCGCGCTGCTCGAAGGACTGGCTGAAATAGGCGAGCGCGACGCCGCCGCCATAGCCCACCGCGGGCTCCGTGACGATGATCGGCACCGGCAGCACGCCGCGATGGCGCAGCAGGTAATCGCTCAGGTCGAGCTCGCCGTCGTCGGCGTCGACGAAACGGTCCGGCAAGGCCTGCGCCCATCCCGGCGACGCGAGCGCGATCGCGGCGAGAAGGCGGGCCGCGGCGCGGCGCGGCGCCATCGGGGACCTCATTCCGGCTCGATCCGCATCGCCTGGACGAGCGCTTCGAACTGCGCGCTCATCGGGAGCCCCAGCGTGACGCCGGAGGGCAGCCGCTTCATGAACCAGCGCTGGTATTGCCGCTCGATCTCGCCGTCCTCGGCGAGGTCGGCGAACGTCGAATCGACGAGCTGCTTCATCTGCGAATCGCCCTTCCGGTAGGCGATCGCGTACGGCTCGTAGGAAAGGAACTCGCCCACCACCTCGAAGTCGCGCGGATGGGCGCTGGATGCGGCGAGCGCGTAAAGGAGCACCTCGTCCGTGGCGAACGCGTCCACCCCGCCCGCGGCGAGCCGTGCGAACGCCTCGGCATGGTCGCGAAACGACACGAGGCGGAGCGCGACGTGGAAGTCGCGAGCCACGGCGCGCATCGCCTCCTCGTTGGTGGTGCCGGCGGTCACGGCCACGGTCTTGCCCCCGAGATCGCGGAACGAGTGGATCCGGGAGCCGCGGCGCACCAGGAGCTTCGTCCCCGAGACGAAGATCACCGGCGAGAACGCGACATGGCGCGAGCGCTCGGCGTTCGCCGTGGTCGAGCCGCACTCGAGATCGGCGCGTCCCGACTCGATCGCGGCGATGCGCGATTCGGGGGTCACGGCGAGCCAGCCGATCGTGAGCTCGCGTCCGACTGCCTCCGACATCGCGTCCACGACCTTGCGGCAGAGCTCGATCGAATAGCCGATCGGCTCGCCCCGTGGCGAAAGATACGAGAACGGAATCGACGATTCGCGATAGGCGATCGTCACCAGGCCTGTCCGGCGCGCCTCGAGCAGGGTGCCGGAGAGCCGCGCCGGCGGCCCCTCGTCGTCGCCCCTCGCGGCGAGGCCGGCGAGCGCGAGCCACGTCGCGAGGACGAGGGCGGACGAGGCGGCGAACCTCATGCGCGCGACCTCAGGCCCGCGCGGCGTCGGGATTGGTGTCGAGCATCGGCGCGAGGGCCGCGGCGTCATCGGACGAGAGCAGGTCCCCCTCCCATTTCGCGACCGCCGCAGCCGCGACGGAGTTGCCGATCGCGTTCGTCGCCGAGCGGCCCATGTCGAGGAACGTGTCGACGCCGAGGATCAGCAGCAGCCCCGCCTCGGGGATCTGGAACTGGCTGAGGGTCGCGGCGATCACCACGAGCGAGGCCCGCGGCACTCCCGCCATTCCCTTCGACGTGAGCATGAGGATGAGGAGCATCGTGACCTGCGTTCCAAGCGCGAGCGGCACGTTGTAGGCCTGCGCGATGAAGAGCGTGGCGAAGGTGCAGTACATCATCGAGCCGTCGAGGTTGAACGAGTAGCCCATCGGCAGCACGAAGCTGGAGATGCGCCGCTTCACGCCGAACCGGTCCAGCGCATCGAGGAGCTTCGGGTACGCGGCCTCCGAGCTCGCGGTCGCGAACGAGAGCATGAACGCTTCCTTGATGAGCGCGAGCAGGCGCACGACGCGCGGCCCGAGCACCGCGAAGCCGGCGGTCGCGAGAACGCTCCACAATAGCAAGAGCCCGAGATAGAACTCGCCCATGAATACCGCGAACCGCAGAAGGATCGCGAGCCCGTTCACCGCCACGGTCGCCGCCATCGCCGCCATCACCGCGACGGGTGCCAGCTTCATCACGTAGCCGGTGATCTTCAGCATCGCGTGCGACAGCTCCTCGATGACCGCCACCAGCGTGCGCGCCTTCTCGCCCAGCGACGACACCGCGACCCCGAAGAACATGGAGAAGACCACGATCTGCAGGATCTCGTTGTTCGCCATCGCCTCCGTGAAGGATTTCGGCACCACGTGCGTGACGAACTCCTTCGCCGTGAACCTGCCGGTCCCGAGATTCGTCTGCGCCCCGATGTCGGGCAGGGGAAGGCCGAGGTTGTGCCCGGGCTGCAGCAGGTTCGCGAGGATGAGGCCGAGGAGGAGCGAGACGAGCGACGCGCTCACGAACCAGCCGAACGCCTTCGCGAACACGCGGCCCACGGAGGCGGCGCTACCCATGTGCGCGATGCCCACGACGAGCGTGGAGAAGACGAGCGGCCCGATCAGCATCTTGATGAGGCGCAGGAAGACGTCGGATGCGAGGGAGATGTAGCCCGCGATCTCGGCCGCGGTCCTCTTGTCCGGGAAGTTCACGAAGACCATGTAGCCCAGCACGATGCCGAGCACGAGGCCGACGAGGATGGTTCCGGCGGGAGGAAGCCTTCGGATCATGGCGATGCCTTCCCTTTCCCCATGCCGACGAATCGGCGGCAGGGCCATCGTATTCGTCGCGGGTCGGGCCGCCTGTAGCACCTTCGGGCATGTGGCAGAATGCCCGGCCGAGGCCGTGCCTGAGGAAGCTGGAAGCCATGCTCGAGCTGCGCCCCACCTGCGAGAACTGCGCGAAGCCCCTCCCGCCCGCCTCCACCGAGGCGCGCATCTGCAGCTACGAGTGCACGTTCTGCGCCGAGTGCGTCGGAAACGTGCTGATGGACGTATGCCCGAATTGCGGCGGCGGCTTCGCCCCGCGCCCGATCCGGCCCTCGCGCAACTGGAGGGGCGGCAACCACCTCGCCAAGCATCCGGCGGCGACGCGCGTGCGCGAGAAGCCGGTCGACCGCGCGCTGCACGCGCTGTTCGCGCGCGAAATCGCCCCGATCCCTCCCGAGGAACGCTGACCGCGCCTAGTCGTGCGGGATGAGCTCGCCGGTCTTCTTCCCGCTGAGGTCGGCGTAGAGCGTGTCGATGAACTTGTCGGTGGTGATGAACTTGCCCGGGCCGCCCCAGCTTTCGTAGCCGGCGAGCACGTTCTCCTTCTTGAGCTCGTCGGCGCTCTTTCCCTCGCGGATGCCCTTCTCGATCCGCGCCGCCGCGTCCTTCAGCATCGCGACGTAGGGCTCGAGGTCCGCGACCGTGCCGAGCGAGCCATGCCCCGGGATCACCTTCGTGTCGGGCGGCACGCTGGCGAGGACCGCTTCGCACGCCGCAATCATGCCGCGCACGCTGCCGCCGCTTTCGAGGTCGATGAACGGGAAGCCGTAGGTCACGAAGTCGTCGCCCATGTGCACGACCTTCGATTCGGTGAAGAAGACCACGCTGTCGCCGTCGGTGTGGCCGTGCGGGAAGTGGATGGCGCGGATCTCCTCGCCGTTCAGGTGCAGCGACAGCCGGTCGTCGAAGGTGATGGTGGGAAGCGCGCGCGGGTCGGCGGCCTTCACCTTGTTGCCGAGGATCGTTCCGCCGGTGAGCATCCGCTCGCGCACCCGGTCCTGGGCGATGACCGTGCCCTGCTTCGCGAAGTAGGCGTTGCCCCCGGTGTGGTCGTAATGCCAGTGCGTGTTGATCACGAAGCGCACCGGCTTGTCGGTGATGCCCTTCAACGCGGCCTGGATCTTGTCGGCGAGCGGCGCGAACTGGTCGTCCACGATCACGATGCCGTCGTCGCCGACCGAGACGCCGATGTTGCCGCCGGCGCCCTGCAGCATGTAGATGCTGCCCGCGACGCGCGTCACCTTGATCTCGACCTTGCTGAAGTCCGGCTGCTGCGCCCAGGCGCCGGGCGCCGCGAGCAGGAAGGGGAACAGCCACGCCGCGAGCCTCATCGCGATTCCTCCGGTCCGATCCGTGGCGCATTGTACGGGCGACCGGCGCCGCCCAGGGGAGGAAGCCGCGAACTTGCGAACGCCGGGCATCCGGTGCAGGATGCCCGACGCCGCGCGTCCGGGGAGGCGGGCGGCATGAGCCAGGGAGAACGCGATGTCAGAGATCGGCACGCCCCCGAAGGCCGCCGGCGAGATGGAGCGCCGGCTGGCGACCATCCTGTGCGCCGACGTGGCGGGATACAGCCGCATGATGGGCGAGGACGAGGAGCGCACGGTGCGCGTGTTCCGCGGCCATCGGGCGATCTTCGAGTCGCTCGTCGCCGAGCACCGCGGGCGCATCTTCAATACCGCGGGCGATGCGCTGCTCGCCGAGTTCTCGAGCGCGGTGGAGGCGGTGCGATGCGCGACCGACATCCAGGCGGCGCTGCGCACGCGGAACGAGCACCTCGCCCCCGAGGAGAGGATGCAGTTCCGCATCGGCATCAACCTGGGCGACGTGATCGTGCAGGGCGAGGACCTCCTCGGCGACGGCGTGAACGTCGCCGCACGCATCCAGCAGTCGACCGAGCCGGGCGGCATCTGCATCTCGGGGAGCGTCCACGAGCAGATCCAGAACAAGCTCTCGCTCGAGTTCCGGCTGCTGGGCGAGCTCCCGTACAAGAACATCGCGAAGCCGGTGCGCACCTACACGATCGCCGAGGGCGCCGCGGTGACGAGGCCCGCGGGCGGCTCGCGCGCGAAGGCGGCGGCGATCGCGGCGGTCGTGCTCGCCGTGCTCGGCGCGGGCGGCTATTGGGCCTATGCGCAGCTCGAGGCGCAGCGGGCCGAGCGCGCGCGCGTCGAAGCGCAGCTCGCGGCGCAGACGCAGGCGGCGGAGCAGGCGCGGCGCGCCGCGGAAGAT
>Ga0335081_10020307_pt1 | contig 10744 bp, 8 predicted proteins | sample Lox_Sample_35_FD_206713 | JGI IMG/M metagenome (GOLD analysis project Ga0335081, IMG submission 206713) | Soil microbial communities from Loxahatchee National Wildlife Refuge, Florida, United States - Lox_Sample_3.5 | ecosystem: Environmental > Terrestrial > Soil > Wetlands | place: USA: Florida... | reverse complement strand
GCCAGATCTCCACCCACGCACACGGCGCCGCCATGCAGCTCGACGAGCCCCTTCGCGAGCGCCAGCCCGAGGCCGAGCCCCCCATGCGATCGTGCCAGTCCGCTAGCAGCCTGAACGAACGGCTCGAACAACTTTGGCAAGAGGTCGGGCGAGATGCCGATGCCGTTGTCGCGCACCCGGATCTCGACCCCCCCGTGTGCAGTAGTCACCGTGACGGTCACGGAGCCACCTTCGCGGCTGAACTTGAGGGCATTCTGGAGCAGGTTGCCCATGACCTGGGCGATCCGTGTCTCGTCCGCCTCGATCCAGAGCGGACCGGTGACCATCTCGAGCCCAAGGTCGATGCTCCGCCTGTCGAACATCGACCGGTGATCGTCACACACTCCGCGAACGGTCCGTCGCACATCGAGCGGTACGCGCTTGAGTTCGATCTTTCCTCGAGAAATGCGGGTCACGTCGAGAAGGTCGTCGATAAGACGGGTGAGGTGCCGGGTCTGGCGGTCGACCACAGCCCTGGCTCGGGATGCCTGCGGGCTGTCAGGCGGCACCCGATCTAGCAGATACAGGCTGTTGCGGATGGGCGCGAGCGGGTTCCTCAGCTCGTGGGACAGCGCCGCGAGAAACTCGGTCTTGCGACGGTCGGATTCTGCGATCTCCTCGGCCCGGCTGACACGCTCACTCTCCATCTTTCGGCGGGCGCTGATGTCCCGGAAGACCAGCACCACGCCATCGATCCTTCCGCTGCTCGCGCGGATCGGCGCTCCGCTGTCATCGATGGGCACCTCGCGGCCGTCGCGGGTGATGAGCATGGTGTGGTTGGCGAGTCCGCCCGATATGCCCTCGGTCAGCGCCTTGACGACAGAGCTCTCGACCTGCAGGTGCGTCTCCTCATTGACGATGCGGAATACCTCTTCAACCGGCCGACCGAGTGCGTCGTTGCCCCAGCCGGTCAGCTCGCCGGCCGTGGGGTTGAGCATGGTGATCTTGCCCGTGGCGTCGGCGACGACCACGGCGTCCCAGATGCTGTTGAGCGTGGTGCGCAGGCGTTCGCTCTCGACCGCCAGTCGCTCCGCCGCAGCCTCGCGTTCCCGCTGCCGGGTCCGGTCGGCCTCCCGGATGGCCTCCTCGGCCTTCTTGCGCTGTGTGACATCCAACAGATGGATGACGCAGCCGAGGACCCGATCGTTGGTGGCGCGCAGGACGCTGGCACTCACCAGGAGATCTGCGGTCGAGCCCTCCGGGCGGTGCAGCGTCGCCGGCACCGCGCGCACGAGTGCTTCGGTCAACGCTGCCCCTGCCACGTCGCCATTCGAAAGTGCGTCATGATTCCCCTGCCCCGATGTCACAGCGACATCGAGCGGGAAGGCCTCGCGGAAGGGCCGCAGCAGTGGGTTCGTGCCGCAGAGACGCTCAGCCGCCGAGCTGGCGCGTATGATCTGACCTTGCTCATCGCAAACGACGATCGCCTCGGCCGCCTGTTTCAGCACCGAGCAGGCCAGCCTCTCCGAGGCGACGATCTCCTCGTTGCGCTTCTGCTCGCTCAGGTCCGTGACGACCAGGCACAGCATGCGCCGGCCGCCATCGCTGAGCGTGCTGATCGACAGGTATGCCGGCAGCTCCTTGCCACTTCGCGTCTGCAAGACCAGCTCGCCGTTGCTCTCGCCTTCGCGGGCACGCCTGAGCAGGGCTTCGAAGTTCGACCGGCTGGAAGCCGGAATGCAGGCATGAAACGAGTTGCCCATCATCTGATGCAGCGGAGCCCCCAACATCCTGGCGAATCGGCTGTTGCAGTACAGGATCGCCCCGTCTTCGGCGAGCGTGGCGGCTCCCTCGCCCATCGCCTCGACCAGCACCCGGTACGAGTTGCTGGTGCCCTCCAACGTGTAGACCCGAGGTCCGTCCGGGCCTTCGACAACAAGCGAATCCACTTCGCCCGATCGAATTGCCTGGAGCGTCTGCTCCGACTCCTGGAGCCGGAGGCGCAGCCTCTCGTTCTCCTGCTGGAGGTCTCGACGGGTCTGGGCAGTCATCAGCAGCTCCTCGCGCGCAGGTCGAGCCCGAAGAGGACCTTCTCCACGTTCGCCAGATTACCGATGTACCGTCTGAGCGGCGCCGGGAGCACCTTGATGAGGGTGGGGGTGGCGACGATCTGTTCGTCCTTGGCCAGAGCCGGGAGCTGGTGAATGTCGATCACCTGCAGCTCGTATCGGCCGTGCAGGTGCTCCTCGCAGACGGCTCGTACCCGCTCGATGGCTTGTCCGGAAGCGGTGGTCACTCCGGTGACATAGAGTCTTAGGAGGTAGCGCTGCTCATCCCGCTCACGGATGGCCTTGTCGAGCTGCGCCTTGATGGCCCCGTCTTCGCCGCGCGAGATGGGGGCAGAGGCGGCTTGCCACCCGACCCCGTCGGCAGTCTTCTTGGGGCTGCTCATGACCGGGCGGCTCCCGTGGCCCGCAGGTCGAGACCGATGAGGACGCGCTCCTCGTTGGAGAGGTCGCCAATGATCTTCTTGACCGGCGTGGGCAGCTTTCGCACCAGCGCAGGCAGCGCGAGAATCTGGTCGCCTTTGGCGAGTTGTGGGTTCTTCAGCACGTCGATGATCTCGATTCGATACTCGCCCTTGAGGTGCACCTCGCAGATCCGCTCGAGGTTCGCCAGGGCGGTCACGCTCTTCTGGGTCTGACCGGCAACGTAGAGGCGTAGCTCCCAGGCGGCGGGCTCCCGGATGCCTCGCTCCTTGCTCAAGGTCGCGGACGGAGCAGGCTTCATGGCTGACTCTCCTCCGAAAAGGATCCGGTCTTGCCGTTGGTCGGCGCCACGAAGGCGTGGCGGCTCTTGGCCATGCCTTGGCGCTCGGCGAGCAGCCGGTCGCATCTGTCCTTCTCCTGCTGGATGGCGCGCTCGAGCTTTGCATCCTCCACGCTGAACTCTTCGCGGAGAGCGTCGATCTGGCTCTCGAGCCTCCGGGCGCGGCGCTCCCTCTCCTCCTCCTTCCGGGCAATCTCCTGGGCGGCGGCGATCGCCACGGCTTCGTCTTCGGCCTCCTTGGCAAGTCGGGCCGAGCCGGTGAGGACACCGCTCGCGCCAAGGTAGGTGTCGCACAGCTGCACGCCGGCGTCGGTCAGGCGGAACTCGCTCGCCTGATTGGAATGAGCCATCCCGCGCGACTTGATGATGGTGAGGGTCCGGTTGCGCTCGCCGCCGTTGCGCACGATGTCAAGCATGAGCCAGGTGTCGATGAGCGAGGAGATGCCTACCTCGCTTTGCTCTTGATCGTGGCCGGAGGTGAGGCTCGTAAAGAAGGTGGTGGTCCCGCGCATCTTCAGGAAGTCGATGAGTCGCGTCATCATCGACTGTGTCTCCATCGCTGTTCCCACGGTGATCAGGTTGGTGATGGGATCGAGGATCACGAGGTCTGGCTGGAGTTGGTTGATGGACTTGTGCATGGACGCGAGGTGCATCTCCAGCCCGTGCGCGGTGGGCCGGGAGGGAAGCACCGTGAGCGTCCCACCCTTCAGGTAGGCCTCGAGGTCGATCCCTATCGAGCGCATGTTGCGCACGAGCTGGTCCGTCGATTCTTCGTAGGCGAAGTAGAGGCAGCGCTCTTTCCGCTCGCAGGTGGAGCGGACGAGGAGGGCCGCAACGCTGGTCTTGCCGGTACCGGCGGTGCCGGAGACGAGGATCGTGCTCCCTGTGAAGTAGCCCTTTCCGCCCAGCATCTCGTCGAGGCGAGGGATGCCGGTCGCGATCCGCCGGGTGGATGCCTTGTGGTGTAATCCCAGGGACGTGACCGGGAGGATCGAGATGCCGCTCTCGTCAATGAGGAACGGGTACTCATTCGTCCCGTGGGTCGTACCGCGGTACTTTACAACCCGCAGGCGCCGCGTCGACGTCTGCTCATTCACCCGATGATCGAGGAAGATGACGCAGTCGGAGACATACTCCTCCAGCCCTTGGCGGGTGAGCGTACCATCGCCTTTCTCACCGGTGAGCACGACCGTCAACCCGCGGTTCTTGAGCCAGCGGAAGAGCCGGCGGAGTTCGGAGCGCAGCACCGCCGGGTTGGGCAGCCCGCTGAACAGCGACTCGATCGTATCGAGCACAACGCGCTTTGCCCCTACGGTCTCGATGGCGTGCTGGAGGCGGACGAAGAGCCCCTCGAGGTCGTACTCGCCGGTCTCCTCGATCTCGCTGCGCTCGATGTGCACGTAGTCGATGGCGAGCTTCTTCTGCGCCTCGAGCTGGGAGAGGTCGAAGCCGAGCGACCCGACGTTGGCGGCGAGCTCTTCGGCCGTCTCCTCGAAGGCCATGAAGACGCCATGCTCGCCATGCTCAACGATGCCGCGCATGAGGAACTCCATCGCGAACAGCGTCTTGCCGCAGCCGGCTCCACCACAGATGAGCGTCGGCCGGCCGCGGGGCAGGCCGCCGCCGGTGATTTCATCGAGTCCGTGGATGCCCGATGGAGCCTTCTGCAGCTGGTTGTCGGGGATCGTCAGGTCTACCATCTTGTGTTCTCGTCTATGCTGTGAGTGACGCATCCCGATTTGCCAACTCGACTGCAGCGGGGTTCGCGAGCTTCGCACTGCCGTCAGTCATCGAGACGACGACCGGATCTGCCGTAGCGATGAAGAGGGCATCGAGCTCCTGTTGGCGGAGCTCGGCGTTGGCGCGAGCGGAGGCCTCTCGTTGTCGCGCACGTTGCGCCGGCTCGTTCTTCGCGAGGCTGTTCTGTGCCGCGCGCGAGGGGACGAACAGGGAGGCGCCCGCCAGCACGACGATCGCGAGCTCGCGTCGCGCAGCGCGAAGCCTCTCCACGCCGTCGACGCCCGCCACATTCGCGAGCGAAGGGTCGAGGAGGACAGCGTCGATCCCTCTCCCGGCCAGCCAGAGGAGCGCCTCCTCAAGGCGCTCGACGTGGTCCAGCTCCACGCCTCTCGTGGCGCGAAGCAGATCCTCGCGGAGGTGTAGCGCATCGTCGGCGCTGTGCACTTGCCAATACGCGATACTCCTTCGCATCGTGTCTTCCCAAACAAGACCGATCTCAGCTGGCGGCGCCGGCGACACGGGAGAAGTGTCGCAAAAACCGGGCGTGAATACAAACTTTCCGACGTCCCTTTTGTGGAATTGGGCGGGTGGGCACATCATCTCGAGAATGCACGTGGGGCCCGGCCGCCTGCTTGACGATGTGAAACCGAAACATGCGCGCACAAGACTGGCATCCGGGCATGCACTGTCTTGTGCGTCCAGGTGGCAACGCGAGCGATTCCAATGTCGTGGCCATATCACTTCGTCAGCGGCCGGCGTTCGCCGCCGTTAGGCGAAATCTGGCGCGACAGTTGATCCAGCCGCACCGCGGGAGCAAATGTGAAAGCTGTGCAATGGATCGTCCAGTGATCACTGTCAGCTCGCCACCCGAACGCGCGCTTGAGGGGCGGGCTGGGGACTCAGGCATCCATCGGGCGCCGAACATGGGCGTTGTTCCGCCTCGAGGGTCGCAGCGGAGCCGATGCTCGCCCGGACCGTTGGCACTGACCCCGGTATCGTGCAATTCCCACAGGTGTGCCGGGTCGACCGGCCGGGAGTTCGAGGTTGCAGTACGTGCGGCTTCTCCCCGCGACTTCTTCCCGCACTCGAAGCCGGCATCCAGGCGTGCAAGTGCGCGAGCTGATGCCGTTCGCTCTTGCCCTTCTGTGCCACGGCATCAAGCGGAGCGACGGTGCTGCACCAGGAACCCGCGGAGTCGTCTCTTTGGGGGAAGGTCTGCAACCGTACTTCGGAGGAGAGCGACACCGTCTTCGCGGCGGGCCACCTTCAACTGTCGCGCTCGTCGCGACCGATCAGGCTGATCGTCCGCTCGAGTTCCTCGACGTCCACCGGCTTCGCGAGATGGCTGTCGAAGCCGGCGCGCCTCGACCTGCCGAGGTCATCCGTCGTCGCGTAGCCGCTGATCGCGACCAGCGGGACGGCCCCGAGCGCAGGGTCGGAGCGCAATACCTTCGCGACCTCGTAGCCGTCCATGCCGGGAAGCCCGATGTCGCACAGCACCACCCCGGGGCGAAAGTTGCGCGCTCGCTCCACCCCTTCGTGGCCCGTCCTGGCAAGCTCCACAATGTGCTCGTTCAGCTCGAGCGCCTCCTTGATGCTCTCCGCGGCGTCAACGTTGTCCTCGATGACGAGCACCCGGCGAACTGCGTGTGCCGTTCCGTGGGCGGAGAGGTCGGTGCGCGGGGTCGATCGGCGCTCGAGCGGGAGCGTCAGGACGAACTCGGCGCCTGTCCCCGGCCCGTCGCTGTGGCCAGTCAGGCTGCCCTCGTGGAGCGTGGCGAGCCCCTTCACCAGGGCGAGGCCGAGTCCGAGCCCCCCGCGGCTTCTGTGCAGCGTCCTCTCGACCTGGACGAACGGCTCGAAGAGGTGAGAAGCGGTCTCGGGCTCGAAGCCCTCCCCGGTATCGCGCACGCACACGGCGGCGAAGCGGCTGCTCTCGCGCCGCACGGAGACAGTGGCGCGGCCTCCTCGCGGCGTGAACTTGGCCGCGTTGTGCAACAGGTTCCCGATCATCTGCGCGACGCGGGTCGGGTCGCCGTACACGTGGAGGGGCTGCTCGGTGGCCACCACCTCCAGCTCGACGCCGTTGCGAGCGAACTCGGGACGCTGATCCTCCCCGCACCGGCGCGCCAGCTCGTTCAGCTCGAGCCGCTCGCGCTGCAGCCGAATCTTGCCGCGAGAGATCCGCGTGATATCGAGGAGGTCGTCGACGAGGCGGGTCACGTGGCGAACCTGCCGGTCGATGACGACCTGCGCCCGCCGTGCCTGCTCCCCTCCCGGCACGGCGCGGTCAAGGATGTACAGGCTGTTGCGGATGGGAGCGAGCGGATTGCGAAGCTCGTGGGAGAGGATCGCCAAAAACTCGCTCTTGCGGCGATCAGCCTCCCTGAGCGCCTGATCTGCCTGGTCGAGCTCCGTCACGTCCCGGTAGACCGAAACGGCGCCGCGCGCGGGCCCGGTGCCGACCGGCGACGCCGAGACGAGCGCGACGCGCTCCCCATCGCGCACGCGCACCCGCTCTCCCGTGACCGTGGCCCCTCCGAGGGACCGGAGGCCCGGCAAGCGCTCGGTGGTCATCCTGCACCCCTCGGCGGTGCTGAGACCGGCACGCTCGATGAGCTCCTCCGGCGTGAGCCCCCGCACGTTGCTCCCGAACAGCTCGGTCGCGGCGCGGTTCGTGAGCTGAACACGGGTGTCGGCACCGTAGACGACGACCGCGTCCACCATCGACGCAAAGAATGCCTCGAGCTCCTGCCTTCGGAGCTCGGCATCCGCGCGGGCGTCGGCCTCCCGCTCTTGCGCCCGCCCTGCCTCGAGCACTGCCGCCTTGAGCCGCTCGTTCACGCGCTCCAGGTCCTCTGCCCCAGCCTCCGCAGCTCGGCGGGCCGCGCGCTCCACCGCAAGCTCCCGGTCCTGCACGAGGTGGCGCTGCCGCGCGATGGAGTAGCGGAGCGCTCGCTCCAGACTCCTCGCATCCAGCTCGAGTTTGGTCAGATAGTCCTGCGCGCCCGCGCGCAGCGCATCGGACGCGGCGTGGCCGGCGCCAGTCAGGACGACGATCGCCAGGTCGGGGTACGCTGCGCGGAGGCGCTCCACGCCGTCGACGCCGGACGAGTCCGGGAGCGAGAGGTCGAGGAGGACGGCGTCCGCGCCAGCGCCTGCGAGACGCGAGAGCGCATCCTCGAGGCGGTCGACTTGGTCCAGCCGAACGTCCGCCGGCATTTCCTCCAGCGCGGCGGAGACCAGCTCAGCGTCACCCGGGTTGTCCTCGATGAGCAGGACTCGCCAGGTGTCCCAGGCGGAGGGCAGGTCTCGAGGGGCCGGGTCACTCCTTCCGGCAGGGACCGCTCTCGACCGGTCCTCTCCACTGCAGGTCTTCACACGGTGCCAGCCTTGCCAGGGAGGGTCGCGATGTCGAGCCAGAAGCGCACCACCGCGCCGACCTTGGACAGCAGCTCTTCCAGGTCGACAGGTTTGGTCACGAAGACGTTGGCGTGCATGCGGTAGGAATCGAGCAGGTCCCGCTCCGCGCGCGACGAGCTCAGGACGACGACGGGGATGTGCCTGAGCGCGTCGGCCCCCTTCACGAAGGCGAGCACCTCGCGCCCGCTCATCTTGGGGACGTTGAGGTCGAGGAGGATGAGATCGGGGAGCCCCGCGGGCTTCTGGCGGCTGCTCGCCTCTCGCAGTCGCTCGATCGCGGCGACGCCGTCGCCCGCCACCGCGAGGTCGCAGGGGAGTTCGCGGAGCGCCTCGCGCACGAGGTCGACGTCGCCCGGGTTGTCCTCGACGAGGAGGAGCTGGAGCCACCCGCTGGCGTTCATGCGCACTCCTGGGCGCGCGGGAGCGTGAAGAGGAAGGTCGCGCCCTGCCCGGGACTCGAGTCGACCCAGATCCGGCCGCCGTGCCGCTCGATCACCTTCCTGCAGATGGAGAGCCCGATACCGGTGCCGGGGTACTCGGCGCGCGTGTGGAGCCGCTGGAAGATGACGAAGATCCGGTCAACGTAGTGCGGGTCGATCCCGATCCCGTTGTCGCGCACGGCAAAGCGCCAGCCCGCCTCCTCGGGCGCGGCCGACACGTGGACGCGCGGCGCGCGGTCCGCGCGCCGGAACTTCAGGCCGTTGCCGACCAGGTTCTGGAACACCTGCACGATCTGTCCGCCGTGGCCGGTGACGGCCGGCAGCTCTTCGTGCGTGACCTCGGCCTGCGTCTCGTCGAGGGCCGAGCGCAGATTCGAGAGCGCCTGGGCGAGCGCGGCCTCGGTGTCCACGGTGGCGGCAGGCTCGTCCTGGCGACCGATGCGCGAGTACTCGAGGAGACCGTCGATGAGGCTCTGCATCCTCTTCGCGCCCTCGACCGCGTAGCGGATGTACTTGTCGGCCTGCTCATCTACCAGGCCCCGGTACCGCTTCTCGAAGAGTTGCATGTAGCTCGACACCATCCGGAGCGGTTCCTGGAGGTCGTGCGATGCGACGTAGGCGAACTGTTCCAGCTCGGCGTTCGACCGGGCGAGGGCGCCCGTCTTGTCCATCAGCTCGCGCTCGGCCTCCATGCGGTCCTGGATCTCGCGGCGAAGCTCGCGGTTCGCGCCCTCTACCTTGCTCTTCTCCGCGTCGAAGTCCTCGAGGAGGTTCAGCATGGCCTTCTGGGTGCTTTCGAGCCGGGTCTTCTCCTCCCCGAAGTCGTCGAGCACGTTCAGGACCGCCCGCTGCGTGTCGCCCAGGCGGTCTTTCTCCCACGAGAAGTCGTCCAGGATATTCAAGATGGCCTTGACGTACTGATCGGGGCTCACCCCCACGGCCACCGTGGCCCCACCTGCGCTCGTCCCCGCGGGAATCACGACAACCTCTCTTCGTACGGGACGAGCTTCTTGAGCTCCGCGATCTCCTTCTTCAGCTCGATCATCTTGAGCTCGCGGCCGACAGTCAGCCGCTGGAAGCGCTCCAGTTCGGCGAGCCGCTCCAGCTCCTTGGTGCGCTGCTCGGCCACCTCCGCCTCGGCGCACTTCTGCGCGGTCACGTCGCGGGCGGCGGCGAACACGCCCAGCACGTTTCCGCGCACGTCCTTGTACACGGACGCGTTGTAGAGAACGTTCGTGTGCTGGCCGACCCGGTGGCGGATGGTGAGGGGGTAGTCGGTGACCGCCCCGCGCTCGAAGACCTGCTTGTAGCCCTCTCGCGCCTTCTCCGGCTCGGTGAAGTAGTCGGAGAAGTCGGCTCCAATGAGCCGCTCGCGAGGGACGCCCGTCACCTTGATGGTGGCCTCGTTCACGTCGGTGATCTTGCCTTCGGGGCTGATGGTGACGAGCGGGTCGAGGGAGGCCTCGATGAGCGACCGCGCGTACTGCGATGCCTGTTTCTGCGCGGTCACGTCGCGGGCAGCGGCGAACACGCCCAGTACGTTTCCGCGCACGTCCTTGTACACGGAGGCGTTGTAGAGCACGTCGGTGAGCCGCCCGTCCCGGTGCCGGATCGTGAGCGGGTAGTCGGACACGGCACCCTTCTCGAACACCTCCTTGTAGCCCTCGCGCGCCTTCTCCGGCTCGGTGAAGTAGTCGGAGAAGTCGGTCCCGATGAGCTTCTCGCGCGGGGTGCCCGTGACCAGGGCGGAAGCCTCGTTCACGTCGGTGATCTTGCCCTCAGGGCTGATGGTGACGAGCGGGTCGAGGGAAGCCTCGATGAGCGACCGCGCGTACTGGGACGCCTGCTGCTGCGCGGTGACGTCGCGGGCAGCGGCGAACACGCCCAGCACGCTTCCGCTGGAGTCCTTGTACACGGAGGCGTTGTAGAGGACGTCGGTGAGCCGCCCGTCCCGGTGGCGGATGGTGAGCGGGTAGTCGGTGACGTACCCCTGTGCGAATACTTGCTGGTACCCCTCGCGTGCCTTCTCGGGCTCTGTGAAGTAATCGGAGAAGTCGGCCCCGATGAGCTTGACGCGCGCGATGCCGGTCGCCTTGATGGTGGCCTCATTCACGTCGGTGATCTTGCCTTCGGGGCTGATGGTGACGAGCGGGTCGAGGGACGCCTCGATGAGGGACCGGGCGTACTGTGACGCCTGCTTCTGCGCGGTGACGTCGCGGGCGGCGGCGAAGACGCCGAGCACCCCGCCGCGGGCGTCCTTGTACACGGAGGCGCTGTAGCGGACGCCGCTGAGCCGTCCGTCCCGGTGGCGGATGGTGAGCGGGTAGTCGGTG
>Ga0335081_10020306_pt1 | contig 10744 bp, 11 predicted proteins | sample Lox_Sample_35_FD_206713 | JGI IMG/M metagenome (GOLD analysis project Ga0335081, IMG submission 206713) | Soil microbial communities from Loxahatchee National Wildlife Refuge, Florida, United States - Lox_Sample_3.5 | ecosystem: Environmental > Terrestrial > Soil > Wetlands | place: USA... | reverse complement strand
GAAGCGGTCAATTGGGCAGCGCGTGAAGCACTGCCGGTGATTTTCTTTATTCAAGACAACAAGTATGCTATTTCCGTTCCGGTAACCCAACAGACTGCCGGCGGTTCTGTGTTCGAGGTGACAAAGGGATTTGCGGGTTTGAATCGCCAGAACGTCGATGGTACGGATTTCCTCGAAACGTACGAGGCGGTCAAGAATGCCGTCGACCGTGCGCGACGACGTGAGGGACCTTCTCTGATTGTGGCCCACACCGTTCGCTTGCTTGCCCATTCATCGTCGGACGACCAGACAAAATACCGTTCGAAAGAAGATCTCGAAAAAGACAAGAAGATGGACCCCTTGCCGAAAATGGCAAGCTATCTCATTGAACAAGGATTCCTGACCGATCGTGACGTCGGTGAATTGCAGGAAGAGGTGAAGAGGATTATCGACGCTGCCGCCGACTGGGCGGAATCAAGACCATTGCCGGATTCGAACACCGTAAGTTTGCACGTCTATGGCGAAGCTTATGCTCATCCTCCACAAGACTTCGTCGAACCAACCCATTCCGGGAACAAGGTCGTCCTTGTCGACGCAATCAATCACGCGTTGACGGAGGAAATGCAACGAAACCCGAAGGTTGTTGTGTTCGGCGAGGATGTTGCCGGTAAGAAAGGGGGCGTATTTACGGCCACCAAAGAGTTGACGGCGAAGTTCGGTGAGGATCGTTGCTTCAATTCTCCGCTCGCGGAAGCCAGTATCGTGGGCGTTGCTATCGGAATGGCTCTTAAGGGATGGAAGCCGGTTGCCGAAGTACAATTTGGCGACTATATCTGGCCCGCATTTATGCAGATTCGGGACGAACTGGCAATGATGCGGTACCGCTCGAATGGACTGTGGACCTCCCCTTTGGTCATTAGAGTTCCGGTAGGAGGTTATATCCACGGTGGACATTATCATAGCCAGTGTATCGAAGGTTTCATGGCACACGTCCCCGGACTTCGTCTCGCCATTCCGTCTAATGCGGCAGACGCAAAAGGACTGCTGAAGTCGGCGATTCGAGGGGACGATCCGGTGATTTTCATGGAGCACAAAGGATTGTACCGTCAGGGTTATGCGTCATCGCTTGAGCCTGACGCGGACTATGTGCTTCCGTTTGGAATAGCCTCCGTGAAGCGCGAGGGCTCCGACGCAACCATCGTCACCTACGGCGCTCTCGTTCAACAGTCGTTGGAGGCAGCACGCTCGATGGAGGCAAAGGGAGTGAGCGTTGAAGTCCTGGATCTCCGTACTCTCAGTCCACTTGATGAGGAGGCAATCATTCGATCGGTCAAAAAGACCAACAGGGTGATCGTTGCCCACGAGGACACCATGACGGGCGGATTTGGCGGCGAGATCGTTGCGCGTATCGTGAAAAGCTGTTTCGAATATCTGGATGCACCGGTCTTGCGCGTTGCGGCACTTGATTTGCCGGTTCCCTATGCGCCTGCACTGGAAGAGGCAATGCTCCCGAGCAAAGAGAAGATCCTCTCTGCCCTGGAGCAATTGATCGCATTTTAGAGGAGTAGTGGATGCAAGTCGAAGTTGTCATGCCCAAGATGGGTGAAAGCATACAGGAAGGAAAGATCCTTCGGTGGATGAAGAAGGTCGGTGACAAGATCCAAAGGGATGAAACGATCCTCGAGATAAGCACGGATAAAGTGGATTCCGAAATTCCGTCTCCGATTGCAGGCGTTCTTGCCAGAATCGTTGCGCAGGAGCAGGACACTGTCCCGGTGGGGACGGTAATTGCGTACATCGAGACTGACGCTCATACCAAGGTTGAAGCGGGTGCTCAGATATCACCACCGCAGCGCCAAATGACTGTCGCATCAGAGATTGCAGAAACTCAAACGATGCGCCAGACATCCGAATTGATTCCAAGTATTTCAAAGGGAAACAATGGCAGCAGGTTCTATTCTCCCCTTGTCCGGACGATTGCAAAGAACGAAGGACTCTCGATTGACGAACTTGATGTCATTCCGGGCTCGGGTGCTGCCGGACGCGTGACGAAGTCGGACATTTTGTCCTTCTTGAAACAACGCTCAGTCCAGGCAGGTTCTTCAAGTGCGCCCCGCGCGCCGGTTACCCTCCAAAAAGCCGATCTCGGAGAGCTCCAAAGGAAATATCCGGCACCGGGCTACCGGATTCAGCAGATGGACAATGTTCAGCAAAAAATGGCCGAACATATGCTTCGCAGCGTCGCGACTTCCCCCCACGTCGCGGCCGTGGATGAAGTCGACGTGACGTCTCTCGTGGATTTCCGTGCCCGCGCATCGGATGATTTCGAAAAGCGAGAAGGTTTCAAACTGACCTTCACACCATTCTTTGCCTCTGCAGTAATCCAAACGTTGAAGGAATTTCCCGTCGTCAATGCCTCTCTCGAAGGGGACGCGATCATCTACAAACACTCTGTGAACCTCGGCATTGCCGTTGCATCGCCGAGCGGGCTTATCGTTCCGAACATTCAAAGGGCAGATGAAAAGAACTTCATCGGACTTGCCAGGGCCATCAATGATCTTTCCGTGAGAACGAGAAACAAGAAACTCCGGCCAGAAGAAGTGGCAGGGGGGACATTTACCATTTCAAATTTCGGTGTGTTTGGTACCATCATCGGTACACCGATCATCAATCAACCACAGCTTGCCATTCTTGGCATCGGGGCAATCAAGAAACGCCCGGTTGTGATCACAGACGGTAAGGGCGATGATCTCATCGGGATTCGCTCCATGATGTACCTCACGCTTTCCTTTGATCATCGCATCATCGACGGCGCGGTCGGAGGGAGGTTCTTGGCACGACTAAAATGGATTCTCGAGAATTTCGATTACAGAAAGGTTGTTTGAGTGGACGTTCAAGACGGTACTCCATTGACTACCATCGAACCGATTCGCGCTAGGCGACCGGAGTGGCTGAAAGCCAGGATCCCGGGAGGCGAGAACTACAAAGGGCTTCTCGAGATCATGCGCAACGAAAAGCTTCACACAGTGTGCGAGGAAGCCCGATGTCCCAATATCGGCGAATGCTGGAATGCCCGTACGGCCACGTTCATGATCCTGGGTGATATTTGTACACGTTCGTGCGGTTTTTGCGCCGTGAAAACCGCTCGTCCCGACTATGGACTCGATTGGGACGAGCCACGACGTGTTGCGGAGGCAGCAGGAAAAATGGGATTACGCCATGCGGTCGTAACCTCAGTCAATCGCGACGAGCGCGAAGATGGTGGTGCTCCGATCTTTGCTGAAACCATCCGCCAGCTCCGTCTGGCAGTACCCGGTATCCGGGTCGAGGTCTTGATCCCTGATTTCAAAGGCAGCGATGCAGCCCTGAATATGGTGTTAGAAGCGAAACCCGATGTGCTTGACCACAACGTCGAAACCGTGCCGAGATTATATCGTACCGTGCGCCCACAAGCGAATTATGCGCAGTCCCTTGAGGTGCTTGATCGCGCAAAGAAGAGAGGGTTTAGGACGAAGACCGGCGTCATGGTCGGGATCGGCGAGCGGAATGATGAAGTCCTTCAAGTGATGAGAGACCTTCGCAATATCGCGTGCGACATTTTTACCATCGGACAGTACTTGCAGCCCACGAAACAACATCTCCCGGTCGATCGCTTTGTTCATCCCGATGAATTCAAGATGTTCAGGGAGGAAGGCCTCACGATGGGATTCAAACACGTTGAGTCGGGTCCTCTCGTCCGTAGTTCCTACCACGCAGCATCCCAGCTGTGACCGCTCGAACGTCGTCGGAATCTCCCGACTGCGCGATGACTCGCGAGTTCGTTGACTTTTCTTCCATTTTTTGGTAAACTATCAGAAGAGAACAGATTATCGACGGTTGAGCGCTATTACGACATCTCACAAAGTGGCAGGTAGGAGAATCGCTAAAGGGACGGCACAGTGCCGTCCCTTCTTTTTTGTTCAATTCTCAGTATATTGAACCAGCTCTTTGGGTTTTCGACAGATTATGATATCCAAATATGGGTATGATGTATTCTTCTCAATTGCCGCGCTCTGCACAGTACTTATAGTCGTAGCGGCGGTTTTTGTCGAACCCGGATCGGCACGGTATTGTATCATTATTGCGAGTGCGGTGTTCTTTGGTTTGACGGTCAATTTTTTCAGGGATCCGGAGAGGGTGACACCCGCCGGTGAACGCCATATCATCGCTCCTGCGGACGGACGGGTTGTGGTGGTAAAACAGGTCGATGAATCTGAATTTCTGCACGGGCGCGCGTACCAGATCAGTATTTTCATGTCGCCCTTGAACGTTCACGTGAACCGTAATCCCATTTCCGGCATAGTTCAGCACGTGCGATATGTCCCGGGACAGTTCTTCGCCGCCTTCGAAGACAAAGCGTCGGAAAAGAATGAACAGACCATCGTGGGTATGGAGAATTCGCACGGTAGGATCCTGTTCAAGCAGATTGCAGGATTCGTTGCACGCAGGATTGTATGCTCGTTAAAAATAGGGGACAGCGTCAGGGCCGGCGATCGGTTTGGAATGATAAAATTCGGTTCGCGGGTCGATGTCATGGTCCCGGATAACGCAACTGTCCGCGTAGGAATTGGCGATGTCGCCGTCGCGGGCGAGACCGTTTTGGCTGATTTCCACGAATGATTTCCGGAGATTCCAAAATATGAAAATCACGAGAGCAGTCGTCCCCAGCCTGTTCACAACTCTGAATATTTTCTGTGGTCTTCTCTCGATCATCAATGCGCACCAGGGCCAGATTGAAATGGCGGCCTGGTTTATTATCCTCGCGGCCATCTTTGATTCGCTTGACGGCGTCATGGCCCGTATTACACGGTCTTCGAGCCAGTTTGGCGTGGAACTGGATTCGCTTGCGGATGTCGTATCCTTCGGTGCCGCCCCTTCATTCCTGGTCTATCAGATCCACCTGAACACGCTGGGAAGCTGGGGAGTGCTCATGAGCTCCATGCCGCTGATCTTTGGTGCGATACGGTTGGCGCGTTTCAATGTGCAGCTCGTAGGCTTCGACAAATCTCACTTCACGGGATTGCCGATTCCGACGCAAGCAATCACGCTATGTGCCTTTGTCCTCCAGAACTATACGATCGGGTTTGGCCTTAGTGGCTGGCCGCGCGATCTTCTTGCACCTCTTGTCATTGTCCTTTCCTTGCTCATGGTGAGCAGGGTGAAATATGACACGCTGCCGAAGTTTACGCGCAAAGACCTGCGCGCGCACCCATGGAAAGCAGTCGGATTTGTCCTGGCGGCTCTCCTGGTAATCTTCTCAAAAGGAGAGTATCTTTTTGCTGTTCTTGCGGCCTTCATCTTCTGGGGAGTTCTTCGATCCTTCTACAAGTGGTTGAAGGGGTACTCCGAGGGGGCTGAAAAAGAGTCGGATGAAGAGACCGAAATATCCCGAATCGACATTTGAGCCAAGGAGATCTGATTGTATCTGTCCAGGATCACAGTCACACTTCGAAAGTCCATCCTCGATCCGCAGGGAAAAGCGGTTCAACACGGCATGCATGCGCTGGGGTTTGCGGGGGTCGAAAATGTTCGGATCGGCAAGTTCATTGAGATTTCGGTGGACGCCTCCAGCAAACAGGAGGCGGAGCAGGTCACACGGGATGTCTGTCAGAAATTGCTTGCGAACCCGGTGATGGAAGATTTTTCGTTCGTTGTGGAGGAGGTACCATAGGGAAGATGTCGAAGGTGAAGTTTGGTATTGTTGTCTTCCCGGGATCGAATTGCGATCACGATGCGCTCTATGCGGCGGGCCACATCATGCAGCAGGATGCCCGGTTCATCTGGCACAAGGAATCGACGCTCGGTGACGTCGATGTGGTCATTCTCCCGGGCGGGTTTTCGTATGGAGACTATTTACGGTGTGGGGCGATAGCGAGATTTTCGCCGATCATGAAAGATGTGGTTGCGTTCGCAAGGAGTGGGGGGATGGTCGTCGGCATTTGCAATGGTTTCCAGGTGCTCACGGAAGCCGGACTGTTGCCCGGGGTTCTTCTCCGCAACACTTCACTCCGATTCGTGTGCAGGTTTGTAAACCTGAGAGTTGAAAATAGTGCGACGAAATTCACGTCCGCTTGCGCGAAGGGAGAAGTACTTGAAATCCCGGTGGCACACGGCGACGGCAACTACTTCGCCGACGACGAGACGATTCGACGGTTGGTCGATAACAATCAGATTGTGTTCAAGTACTGCTCGCAAGACGGAGAAGTGACGGACGCTTCGAATCCGAATGGCTCGCGGATGAATATCGCGGGTATCGTCAACGAATCGGGCAATGTCCTGGGTATGATGCCGCATCCCGAGCGTGCCGCCGACACGGCATTGCGACATACAGACGGGCAGAAGATCTTTGATTCGATTATTCGTAGTTTAAGCCTGGTTGGTCGGACAACGGAAACAATTTCATTGGAGAGGAGATAATCCATGTTTGGAAACCTCGGTGGTGGTGAGATCCTTCTTATTCTTCTGTTTATCCTGATCTTCTTTGGTGCAAAGAAGATACCAGACCTTGCACAAGGTTTGGGGAAAGGGATCCGTGAATTTCGCAAGGCGGCGCGCGACATTCAAGAGGACGTGGAGAAGGAGATCAAGCAGATCGACAAACCTACGGACGACAAAAGTCCCAAGCAGTGATGTGCCATTGAAGTGGGGCACGAGCGTCAACGATTTAGCTCGCCCATCTCATCCTGACGCAAAGATCGAACGCTATCAATGCTGGAGGTAACGGCTGTCCACGAATGAGCGTTAGATGCTCCCGGCTTGTCCCAGAACAAGCTGTGATCGTCGGTCAATGCCGTGAATCTTCAGCGCTCAATCCCGAAATCCAAAATTAGAAATGATCAATGAGTATTCTCGTCAATAGAAAAACTCGTCTTGTGGTTCAGGGTATCACGGGTGGGGAAGGTACCTTCCACACGAAACAAATGATCGATTACGGTACAAACGTTGTTGCTGGCGTCACCCCCGGAAAGGGGGGCACGCTCTACAGTGGAAACGATAGAGACCAATTTGCACGACCGGTTCCTGTGTTCAACACCGTTGCCGAAGCCGTTGAGACAACCAATGCTGACACGTCCGTCATTTTTGTCCCCGCCGCATTTGCTGCAGAAGCAATCATGGAAGCCGCGGACTCCGGCATCAAGCTCGTTATCACGATAACCGAAGGCATCCCTGTCACTGACATGGTGAAGGTCTATGCGTACATCCAGAAGCGCGGGGTGAGGATGATAGGTCCGAATTGTCCGGGGATCATCACGCCGGGGGAATGCAAGATCGGGATCATGCCTGGATTCATTCACTTACCCGGACGGGTAGGACTCATTTCGCGCAGCGGCACCTTGACGTACGAGGCTGTGAAACAACTGACCGATCGCGGGATCGGGCAGTCGACGTGCGTCGGGATTGGTGGCGATCCTATCATCGGCACGAGATTTCTGGACGCGGTGAAGCTTTTCAACAAGGACAAGAACACCGATGCCATTATGATGATCGGCGAGATCGGGGGATCGGCAGAGGAGGAAGCTGCTGCGTACATCAAGCAATCAGTGGAGAAACCCGTTGTGGGTTTCATTGCAGGACAAACAGCACCGCCCGGGAGAAGAATGGGGCACGCCGGGGCGATCATTTCGGGAGGTAAAGGAACCGCCGCCGAGAAAATGCAGGCTATGAAAGAAGCAGGTATTCGCGTGGTCGAGAGTCCTGCCCTCCTCGGCGAGACGATGGAGCGTGTGTTGAAGTCCATGAAGAGGTCCAACCGTAAACGCAAAACCGGTTCGTCAAAAGCCAGATCGTCGAAGCCGAGGCGTAAGCCGGCACGCCGTACAAAATCACGAAGATGACAGTGATCGTTTAGAATCTGATTGACACCATGTGGGAAGAAAAGAAAATAGGTGTGATACGGGAGGTCACAAGTTCGTCGGTGATGGTCATTGTCGATCCGGAGATAACGAACTTGCAGCGCAAAATCGGGGACAAAGTGTATCTCATCGGTCAGATCGGAACGTACGTGTTGATTCCGATGGGCAAGGTATACTTGCTGGGCATTGTTGCGGAATTTAGGAAAGGCGATGCACACGAGAACGATAAGGTAGTACAGCGCTATCAGATGACCGTCACATTGATCGGTACCCTCAAGAAAGGGAAGTTTGAAAGCGGAGTGTCCATCCTCCCTACGGCTGATATGCCGGTCTTCTTGTTGGAAGACAAGGATCTCAAAGTCGCGTTTTCCACTTTTCAGAAATTCAATTTCTCAATCGGTCAGCTGTCACTCTTTGAAAACGAACGCGCATATCTTGACCCAAACCGTTTCTTCGGTAAACATCTTGCGGTGTTGGGATCGAGCGGCGCGGGGAAATCCTGCACGGTCTCTTCCATTTTGCAGAAGGTCTCGCCGTTCCCGGACACGAATGTCGTCATTCTCGATGTTCACAACGAGTATACAAAGGCATTTCCGGAGGGATCGCAGCATTTTGATATCGCGGCACTTGAGCTTCCCTACTGGCTCATGAATTTTGATGAAATGGTAGAAATGTTCATCGATCAGCGGGACGAAAATGCATCGACGCAGATCTCGGCCTTGCAGGATCTCGTCTACGCTTCGAAGAAGACAAAGAACCAGCGCCTGGCAGAATCCATCACGATCGATTCGCCTGTCTTCTTCGATATCAACGAAGTGCGTGCCCGTCTCCAATTCCTCGACACCGAGCGTGTCACAAGTGCCGGATCTTCAAAAGAAGGGCCGTATTTCGGCAAGTTCACGCGCTTCCTGGTGCGACTCAACAGCAAAATGAACGACCCCCGCTATGCCTTCATTTTCAAGCCGAAGGTCTGCATCGACTCCGAATCCGCGAAAGGTCTGCTCACGATGATCTTTGGACTGGATGGAAAGTCAAAGATAACGATCATGGATTTGAGTGGCATCCCGTTCGATATCGTCAACACTGTCGTCGCATTGATCGCCAGGATTGCTTTTGATTTCAATTTCTGGAACCCCAACAGGCGGGAGTTGCCGATCCTGCTCGTTTTTGAAGAGGCACACAACTACCTTTCGAGCACACGGGAAGGCTCGACGGCTGCACGCTTGACGGTCGAACGCATCGCCAAGGAGGGACGCAAGTATGGCGTGAGTTGCATGATCGTAAGCCAGAGACCCGCTGAGATATCGGAGACCATTCTCTCCCAGTGCAATAACTTCGTGATCCTCCGTCTTTTCAATCCGGTGGATCAATCATACATCAAGCGGCTTGTGCCTGAGACGTTCAGCGGACTGGAAACTGTGATTTCAACGCTGCGCCAGGGAGAGGCAATTGTTCTGGGTGATTCCACTCCCATGCCGATGCGAGTCCAAATCGACCTTCCCAATCCCGAACCCGACAGCTCCGACATAAGCTTCTTCGACAAGTGGCGACAAAAAGGGGCGTCCACGGAAGCTGGCGATGTGATGGAACGCTGGTGGAGTCAGCATAGGTCGTAAGTGGGGTTTGGCGGTATCGCACTATGCACGTAGCAAAGTAATTCAAACCGTTATAACAAGGAACAAGGTCCATGGCAATTGAACGAACGTTGGCAATACTCAAACCAGATTGCGTCAGGAAAAGACTCCAGGGTGAAGTGCTTGCAAGGATTCAAAAGGCGGGGTTCCACGTGCTGGCTATGAAGCAAACGCGCTTAACGAAGGAAACGGCGGGAGGGTTTTACGCAGTCCACAAAGGACGTCCGTTCTATGCAGGCCTGGTCGAGTTCATGTCGAGCGGAGCCTGTGTACCCATCGCTCTCGAGAAAGAAAATGCAGTCGCTGATTTTCGATCTCTCATCGGGGCTACGGACCCCGCGGAAGCCGCCCAAGGAACCATACGAAAGCTTTTTGCCGACAACAAAGGGGAAAATATTATACACGGATCTGACTCCCCAGAGAATGGGCGCGCTGAAGTTTCTTTTTTCTTTTCTGAATCGGAGTTGATCTGAAATCATCACGTCCTGCAATCGCCAAATAGAACAGATGCAAAAGGGTTGGCATACTTGCCAGCCCTTTTGTGTTTATAGGAGATTATGACAATGCTGAGTCGATGGAAAACACTTACGTCGAAAGTTGTTCATCAGAATCCGTGGTGGACCTATAAGGTGGACACATTCGAGATTCCCAACGGTCTTACCGGGGAATACCATTACGTGCATACTGCAGGCGCAAGCATGATCGTGCCCGTCGACGGGGACGGAAGGCTGATCCTTGTGAATCAATACCGCTACCTTTGCGATCGAGAGAGCGTTGAGTTCCCGTGCGGTGGCGTGAAAGAGGGCAAGACCTTCGATGAAATGGCTGCAATTGAACTTGAAGAAGAGACGGGATATCGCTCAAATGAACTTATACGGATCGGGGAATTCAACCCATACAACGGCGTGACGAATGAAGTCTGTGCCGTCTATATCGCAACCAGCCTTTATCAGACAGCATCCAAGCCGGAGGCTACCGAAGAATTCGAGCTTGTCGTATGTACGCCAGATGAACTTGACGAAATGATCCGCGAGAATAGGATCTGGGATGGCATGACGCTGGCGGCCTGGTTGCTAGCGAGAGATGAAATTGGCGGTTAAAGCCGATGGTCGCTGGAGTAAGGTGGGCCTGGTACCTGAAACCTTGCTGTAAGCGGCCCGGATTCGATCCGTCGATTGTTGGCTTACCTGTTCGTCCGACTACGAAAGTTGTTTTTGAAATCCAAGCATTCCAACCCAC
>Ga0335081_10020305_pt1 | contig 10744 bp, 11 predicted proteins | sample Lox_Sample_35_FD_206713 | JGI IMG/M metagenome (GOLD analysis project Ga0335081, IMG submission 206713) | Soil microbial communities from Loxahatchee National Wildlife Refuge, Florida, United States - Lox_Sample_3.5 | ecosystem: Environmental > Terrestrial > Soil > Wetlands | place: USA... | reverse complement strand
CTGCAGCGGACGCGGCGGCTTAGCTATAATCCGGCAGCGCAAACTTCATCATCGCGGAGCAACACTATGGGCAAGGGCGACAAGCGCACGCGGCGCGGCAAGATATACAAGGGCAGCTACGGCAAGAGGCGCCCGCAGCGTACGAAGAAGAAGAGCAGCTAAGTCCGCAGCATGAGCGCATGAGCGGCGGCGCCAAGCTGTTCATCGCAGTCGGGGCCGCGATGGCGGCGCTGGCGGTGGCATTGGGAGCGTTCGGGGCGCACGCGTTGAACGCACGGCTGCCCGCCGACGTGCTCGAGGTCTACCACACCGCAGTGCAGTACCACTTCTTGCACGCACTCGGATTGCTCGCCGTAGGCCTCGCCTTGCAACTTTCTCCGGAAGCCACCTGGCTGCGTGCGGCGGGCTGGCTGCTGACCGCGGGTATCGTTCTATTCTGTGGCAGCCTCTACTTACTGGCGCTCACCGGTTCAAAGTTGCTTGGGGCTGTAACGCCGCTAGGCGGCGTGGCATTCATCCTCGGCTGGCTAGCGGTGGTAGTCGGAGCGCTACGCGCCTAGCGCCTCGGGCGCAATCTCGCTGTCGCGCGGTAAGCGAATTAGGCTTGCTCGTTCGACGTACCGGGCGAGCGTCCACTCGCCCAGCGTCCGCTGCAACGCCGCAAGGTGCCATTCGTCCGCCAGTTCGAGCAGCACGCGTCCGGGTCTGGCATCGCGTAGCAGGCGCGCCAGCTCGATTTGAGTCTGCACGCGGCATGCGCAGCAAGGACATCCGACCGGAGCCAGCGTTGCCCATCCGGTTCGCGCAGCGAGTAGCCGCTCGACGAGCGCGCGCGTTTCACTCGGCGCGCCCATTACGATATGAAGCGGCGTGCGGGTCACTTGCGCCAGAACGCGGGCGTGAACAGAACCAGTACCGTGAGCAGCTCGAGCCGCCCCAGCAGCATGGCCGCCGAGCACAACCAGGTCTGAAAGTCATCCAGCAGGGCGAAGTTGGTTGCCGGGCCGACCTGCCCAAGACCTGGGCCGAGGTTGTTTATGCAGGCGACCACCGCGGAAAAGGCGGTAACAAAATCCAGCCCCGTAGCCGCGAGGAGCATCGTTATCACGCTTATCGTGCCGCCGTAAACCAGCATGAATGCGAGCACGGAAAAGATAATGTTGTTTTCGATCGGGTGACCGCCGAGCTTGACCGGGATGTAGGCGCGCGGATGGACAATGCGCGCAAGCTCGCGGAACGCCTGTTTGAACATCAGCATCGCGCGTACTAGCTTGATGCCACCGCCGGTCGACCCGGAGCAGCTGACGAAGGAAGCCAGAAACAGCATCCACAACGGCGCGAACAGCGGCCAGACTCCGAAATTGGTGTCGGAGTAGCCGGTCGACGTGGCGACCGATACCAGATTGAACGCCGTATATCGCAGCGCCACCCAGAAATCTTGGTAAACGCCTTTTGCCAACAGAAACAGCGTGATTCCGACGATGCTGGCGACGATCACCGCTAGGAACACGCCGACCTCCGGATCCTCGCGATATGGCTTCAGGCTGCGCTTTCGAAGCACCTGGAAGTGAGTTGCGAAATTGATCCCGGCGATCAGCATGAAGAAGATCGTCACAGCCTCTATCGCGGGCGAGTTCCAGTGCGCGAAATTGGCATCGTAGGGCGAGAAGCCGCCCGTGCTCATGGTGGTGAAGGCGTGCATCACCGCATCGAGCCAGCTCATCCCCGCCCAGCGCATAGCGAGCGCGCACGCGATCGTAAGCAGGCCGTATACGCCCCACAGCCCCTTGGCGGTCCCGGTGATGCGGGGCGTGAGCTTGGTGTCCTTCATCGGCCCGGGAGTCTCGGCCTTCAGGATCTGCCGTCCACCGACGCCCAAAAGTGGCAGGATTGCGACTACCAACACGAGGATCCCCATCCCGCCCAACCACTGCAACTCGCAGCGCCAAAAATTGATCGACGGCGGCAAGCGGTCGAGGCCGGTAAGTACCGTCGCCCCCGTGGTCGTGAGGCCCGACATGGCTTCGAAATACGCCTCGGTGAATGAAAGCTTCTGCAGGTAGGACAACAACGGCAGTGCGCCGAAGGCTGGCAGTACCGTCCATGCGAGCGTTACGAGCAAGAAGCCGTCGCGCGCCTGCAGCTCGCGCTTCCGGCCGCGCGTTACGAGCCAGCTCAGTCCACCGGCGAGCGCCGTAGTCAGAATAGCGCTGTCATACGCCTGTTCCGCTCCGTCCGCGAGATGCAGCGACAGGCCAAGCGGCACGAGCATCGTGGCAGCGAAGATAATCACCACAATGGAAAGCAGGTTCAGGACGGCGTTGAACCTTTCCATCGCCGCGCGCCCGGTGTTAGAGAAACCGGACGCCGACCTGGAACAACTTCTCCACGCGCGGCAGCGTCTTCTTGTCGGCCACGAACACGATCACGTGGTCCTCAGCCTGGATGACGGAGTCGTGGTGGGCCATAATGACTTCGTCGCCGCGCACTAGTGCACCTATAGTCGTGCCGGCGGGAAGATCGATTTCGTCGATCCGCCGACCGGTGACGCGGCAGGATTCGCGGTCGCCGTGCACCACAGCCTCGAGCGCCTCGGCCGCGCCTCGCCGTAGGCTGTGGACCGACACCACGTCGCCGCGACGTACGTGCGCCAGCAGCTTGCCAATGGTCGCCTGGGCCGGCGATATAGCGATGTCGATCTCGCCGCTTTGCAGGAGATCAACATACGAACGGCGATTGATTAGCGCCACAACGCGCCGTGCACCCATGCGTTTGGCCAGCAGCGCGCTCATGATGTTGTGCTCATCGTCGTTGGTGACTGCCACGAACATGTCCATCTCGGCGATGTTCTCCTGCTCGAGCAGCTCTTCGTCGGTGGCGTCGCCGTTGAGCACCAGTGCCCGATTGACTTTGGCCGCCAGCATCTCGCAGCGACGCTTATTATGCTCGACGACGCGCACCGAATAGTCGTTTTCGAGCGCTCGTGCGAGGCGCAGGCCGATGTTGCCACCGCCTGCGACCATCACGCGTTTGACCGGACGGTCCATGCGGCGCAATTCACGCATGACTCGGCGAATGTGCTTCTCCGGTGCGAGGCAGAACACTTCATCGCCAACCTCGATTACGGTGTCGCCGTCGGGAACGATGGCGCGGTCGCGGCGGAAGATAGCAACCACGCGCGTATCGACACCGGGGATATGTTGGCGCAAATCCTTTAATTGTCGCCCGACCAGCGGCCCACCCATGTAGGAGCGAACCGCGACGAGGCTTACGCGGCCATCCGCGAAATCCAGCACCTGCAATGCCTCGGGAAACTCGACCAGCTTGACGATGTATTCAGTAAGGACTTGCTCGGGACATATCGACAGGTCAACCTCGAATCCCTCTGGACCCAGCACCTTCTCGTCGTTCAAAAAGTCGGTCGCGCGGATGCGTGCCACGCGGCGCGGCACGTTGAACATCCGCGCAGCCACCTTGCAGGCAACCAGGTTGGTCTCGTCCGACTGCGTAACCGCGATCAACAGGTCGGCGTCTGCGGCGCCCGCCTCGGCCAGGACGGAGGGATGCGAGGCACTACCGACCAGAGTGCGCAGATCGAACCGATCCTGCAGCGCCCGCAAGCGCGCCGAATCTATGTCGACGATCGTAATGTCGTTTTGCTCGGAAACAAGGCTTTCGGCAACCGACGCGCCGACCTGTCCAGCGCCGAGTATGATGATTTTCAAGGTCGCAATTTCCCGTGCGCAAGGCGCGCCATTGTAGAGCTCTTGCGGCCGCGCTTCAGGCTCAGGATCCATTCTCCTCGCGTCGCCCCACCGGCAGCCCGAGTGCTCTGAGCTTGCGGTAAAGATGCGTGCGTTCTAGTCCCGAGCGCTCCGCGACGCGCGACATACTGCCTTGCTCCCTCCCTAGTAGGCGCTCGAAATAGAGCCGCTCGAAGGCCTCGCGCGCCTCGCGATAGGGTCGATCGAGCCCCAGTTCCGGCGCATCGGGTGCGCCGGTTCGAGTCGCAAGCACGCGCTCCACGTCGGCCAGCGCGATTTCCTCGTCGAGCACCGTATGCGCGAGGTCCGTGATCACGCTCTCCAGTTCGGCGAGGTTGCCGGGCCAAAGATGATGGCGCAGCGTGTTGAGAGCGGCGACAGAGAGCCGGCGCGGCGGACAGGCCCGCGCCTCCACCAGCTGCGCGAGCATAAGCGCCGCAAGGTCCGGTATATCCTCGGCGATCTCGCGCAGCGCCGGCAGCCTGAGGGTCACCTGCGCGAGCCTAGCCACCAACTCGGCGTCGAAGTCGTGCTTCTCAGCCAGAGTTGTCGCATCCGCCGACGAGAAAGACACGACGCGCGCCTTGTGCTTGTCTGCGCGTGACAGCAAGAAATCGAGGCTCCTTTGTTCGTTGCGGTCGAGCCGCACCAAATCCGGAATGAACAGAATACCGCCCGCTGCACGGGTAAGCAGCTCGCTACTGGGCTCCGCTAGCAGAGACTCGGTCGCGATGAATGGCGCACTTGGCGCAGCAAGCAGCCGCGCAAAAAGGTCGGCGCGCATTCCGCGCTCGCCGCGTAGCATCAGTGGCGCGGGCGTTTGGGCCACTTGACCGAGGCGTTTCTTCGCTTCGGCGAGCGTCGCCGAACGACCAAGCGCGGCCAGCGAGATTTCATGCGGCGTAGCGGCCTCCTGACTGCGCAATGCGCGCTTCACTGTAGCCAGGAGCCGCTGCAGCGCGATCGGTTTCTCAAGAAAATCGAGTGCGCCTATGCGCGTCGCCTCTACCGCAGTTTCTATCGTCCCATGCCCGGACATCATAACTACGGGCATCGTTAGCAGTCCGGTCGCCGCCCACTCCTTGAGCAGCGTAATACCATCGGTATCCGGCATCCAAATATCCAGCAGTACCAGGTCGGGCCGCTGTCGCTCGCGTAGAGCACGTGCTGCCCCGGCGCTTTCAGCGAGCAGAACCTGATGACCTTCGTCCGCGAGTATCTCCGAGAGAAGTTCGCGAATACCAATTTCGTCGTCGACAATCAGGATTTGCGCCATGGGCAATTCATATCTCGATGACGTGTCGAGCTCAGGCCGCCTTGCTCGCGGCCCCTTGCTCGTCCATCACCGGCAGCAACACGCTCACGCACGCGCCCCGCTGAGGGCGGTTCTCGATTGCGATGCTGCCGTGGTGCTCGTCGACAATTTTCTTCACGACGGCTAGCCCGAGCCCCGTGCCGCGCGGCTTGGTTGTGACGTATGGCTCGAATATGCGGGTCATCATCTCTTCCGGGAATCCTGGCCCGTTGTCACTCACCGCGAGCTTCACTCGATCACCCTGCATCTCCGTGCGGACCTCTATTGTCGGTTTGTTCACCTCGCCGCCTTGCTCGAGCGCGTCCTGTGCGTTCTGAATCAGGTTGTGTATTACCTGCCGGATTTGCGCTGAATCGGCACGCACCGGCCTCAGCGCCGGAGACAGCTGTCTTGCAATCGGGACGCTCGAGTTCTCGTAGAGCGCGAGTACCTCCTTCACCAGAACGTTCAGATCGAGTCCAGCGAGCGACGGGGCAGGAAGCTTCGCATAGTCGCGGAACGCATCTACCATTTCCTTAAGGGCCGCCACTTGGTTGACGATCGTTTGCGTGGCCCGTCTGAGCGTTTCTGCCTCCTGCGAAGGAAGCCGACCGGCGAGCTTCATTTCCAGCCGCTCGGCCGATAGTTGGATCGGCGTAAGGGGGTTCTTTATTTCATGTGCGAGACGCCGCCCGACCTCAGCCCAAGCCGTCGCACGCTGAGCCTGAATCAGCTGCGTTATGTCGTCAAACACCAAGACGTACCCGCCCTCGCTCGCCGCACGAAGTGCGGTACCGCGCAGTAGCAGGGTTTTGCCCGTGCCCTTGAGAGCAAGCTCGAGTTGCCAAGTGCGCTGACCGTGGATCAGGAATCCCTCGCGTACCGGGTTTGCGAAAGCATCCAGGCCGGCGTGCCATCCGTCCAGCGCCTTGCCCGACATCCCGCGCAGTTCGTCGCCCAGAATGGCCGCCGCTCCGTGATTGAAGATCGACAGGCGCAGGTCGCGGTCGAATACCAACACGCCGGCAGAAAGATTGGCCAGGATGTTCTCGAGGTGTGCCTTCGCGGTTTCTAGCGCGACTCGGTTCGTTTCGACCACGTGTCGCGCTTCGTCGAGTTGGCGGGTCATAGAATTGAAGGACTCCGTCAGCACGCCAAGCTCGTCGCGACTTGTAACCGGCGCCCGGCGCGAGAAATCGCCCCTCGCCACAGCCTGCGTTGCCTGCGCCAAATTCGCGAGCGGAGCGGTCAACCTATCGGACAGGATCACCGCCAGAGCGATGGCGAAGAACAGCCCCATCAACAGCGTCAACGTGAGCGTGACGATGTATATACGCTTGAGCCCTTGCCGCGACAGAGCCAGTTCCCGGTAGTCGCGGTAGGCTGTCTCGACAGCCTCCGCGCTGCGCGTGAAAGACTCAGGAAGGGTCTGCCGCAACTGAAGATATCGAGTTTCATCTGTGAGGGCGAGCGCGTTGATCGGGACTACTACACGCAATGCGAGCGGTTTGCCGGGAGGCGAGTCGATCGCGGTATAGCCACGGTTTACACGCGCCTGGCGCAGCGCCTGGGCGCTCGGAACCTCAGGATAGAGCTTGGTTACATCTTCGCTCGCCGTTGCTACGATTCGACCGTTACCGGCCACGATCACTGCTTCCTGCACGCCAGCCTGTTCGCGCAACCTATTGAGAAGCACGACTTGATCGGCCTGCTGCCGGTCGGCGAGTTCCAGAGCCATAGCGCGCCCCTTGACGTTCATCTCCGTGAGCATCTGGTCGATTGCTCCCTGCGCGAGGGTGATCCCCCCCTCCAGCGCTGCATCCACCTTAACGTCGAACCACGATTCGATGCTCTTGCTCAGAAACTGTACCGACACTGTATAGACCAGCAATCCTGGGGCGACAGCCATCATCGCGAATAGAACCAGAAAGCGCAGCGTCAATCTCGATCCAAAGACACGCCGGCGATACTTGCGCACGAGTGCGACCAGCTGATAGGTAACCAGTATTGCCAGCAGACCTGCTAGTGCTGCGTTTAGGGCCAGCAATATCGGGTAGTGCTGCTCGAACAGCGACGTATTCGCGCTTGCGGTGGCAAGCAGGAACATCAGCACCCCGGCCAATGCCGCCCCGATTATCAACAACGCTTTCATCGTGCCGGCGCCTCCGTCGGCTGACGACTCTCGACCGGCGCCGGTGGTTGCTGCGGCGGGCGAAAGCTGAATCGCTTCCACGCGGACTCGAGATTCCATTCCCGATTGGTTAGTGCACTGAGCTGAAATGGTTTCGGCAACAGTGTAGTGTCCAGTCGCATGCGTACGGCCGCTTCGTAATTCGCGTCAGCTAGCGCAACGGTGCGGTCGACCACGAGCCAGTTGCGCAGTTGCCTGAGTACGTCTAGTGCCTCCTCCAAGGTGCCGAAGCTTTGCTGCAGCAATCCGGTCGACAAGCGGTACTGGCGCGACAAGGCGTGATAGGACAATCGGACCTGCATGCGCTTTGCGACAGCTTTCTCGTCGAACCAGTACCACCGCGAGCGAGTCAATTCGAACTCAAGCTCGAAATAAAGCGGCACACCGTTCTCGACAGCCTCCGTAAGCCTGGGGGTAATTTGAAAGCTGAATTCCGCGTTGAGCACCAATCCCTCGTCGGTCGCGCGTAGGTTTGCGTCACGCACGAAAATCTCGTCGGCACGAGTGGTTCCGCTCATGGCGAGCACGAACACCAGCAGGAGGAGCTTGAGCAGGGGGGCGATGCAGCGCATCGCGTCTTCAGTTCCGCTTCGCTAACAAGGCAAAATAGAACCCATCGTGTTCCGGCCCGGGCAGCAGCGTGGACGCTCTGCCTTGCGGCAGCGGTAGGCGAAGCCCGTTCGGCGTGCGCGCGACGAAGCTTTCGACGACGGCGTCATTTTCCTCGGAGAACACCGAGCATGTGACATACAGCAATTTACCACCCGCGGCGAGCGCTGGCCAAAGCGCGTCCAGAATCCTGCTTTGGCGCGCAGCGAATGCACCAAGGTCGATCGCTCTGCGCAGCCACTTGATGTCCGGATGGCGGCGCACCACGCCGGACGCCGAGCAGGGCACATCGGCCAATATTCGGTCGAACGTTCTTTGGTCCCACCAAGTCTCGAGCCGAGTGCAATCCGCGATCTGTATTCGAGCCGCCAAGTTCAGCCGCGCAAGGTTACGCTCGATCAGCGAGCAGCGCGCAACGTTCGCGTCCAACGCGGTGAGCGCAATATCCTCCATCTCGAGCATGTGCGCGCTCTTCCCCCCAGGAGCGGCGCAGGCGTCAAGCACGCGCTGTCCGGCGGCCAGGTCGAGACAGGCGGCTGCCTGCTGCGCACCCGCGTCCTGCACGGAAACCTCTCCCTGCGCGAACCCGGGCAGGCGCGAGACGGGCACCGGCTTGCCCAGCAGCAATGTACAGCTGCCTATGCGCCTGGCGGCGATTCCCTCTGATTGAAGCCGTACGTGATAGTCCTGTGTAGTAATCCGGCGCAGATTCACCCTTAGGCACATGGGCGGATGGGTATTGCCGGCCTGAAGCACTTCTTGCCAGACATCCGGATGAGCGCACTTAACCGCGCTTATCCACCACGCGGGATGTTGCCAGCGCGCCTCCGGATCCGCAGAGAGCTCCGCCTGAATGGCGGCGCGGTTGCGCAGCAAAGTGCGCAACACACCATTTACAAATCCCTTCGCCGGGTGCTGCCCAACCAGCATGCACGCGCGCACCGCCTGATCGACGATTGTGTACTCGGCGTATCTGGTGGAATCAATGATGTAGAACGCACACCACAGCAATGCCTCGACAATAGGTTCAGTTCCACCGCGTTCGCTGAGGATCCGCGAAAGCGCCTGAACGCGACCGTAGCGGCGCAAGGTCCCGTGAGTGAGGTCTAACAGCGATGCTCGCGAAGCATCTCCCTCTTCGGCCGCACGTTCTAGCTCCGCCGAAAGACTGCGTCCGGCGGCGACGCCCGCAATAATCTGGGCAGCTTGCGCCATAGAACTGGCGAGGGACGGCCCGGCCCCCGCAGCTGTTGCCAGTTTGCGCGATGCCATACTCTAGCCCCGTTCAGCCGGCTGACCGAATCGCGTGCCGGGCGCTATCGCATGACCCCGTAGAAACTCCCCGGCCGTGAGGCGCTTGCCGCCCGCGCGCTGAAGGCGGGTCACGACGAGTGCCCCCTGACCGCATGCAATCACGATCCCGTTTTGGTCTACCGCGAGCGCACGCCCCGGCTCGCCTGAGCCTTCCACGACACTTGCCTCCCAGATCTTGACGTTCGCACCTTCGAGCGTACTTGATGCGCCAGGAATCGGTCGGAATGCGCGCACCGCGCGCGCGAGCTCTTGTGCCGGCCGCGACCAATCGAGTGTTAACTCGGACTTGTCGATCTTGCGTGCATATGTCACACCCGCGGCGGGCTGCGGCGTATAGCTAGCACGGCCCGTCTCCAATGCGCTGAGGGCTGCGACGATCATCTCGGCGCCCTGGACGGCGAGGCGGTCATGTAGGGTTCCCGCGTCGTCATTCTCCATGATCGGGACCGCGCGCTGCGCGAGTATCGGTCCGGTGTCAAGGCCGGCATCCATCTTCATGATCGTAATGCCGCTCTCGCGATCACCGGCGAGAATGGCGCGCTGGATCGGCGCCGCGCCCCTCCAGCGCGGAAGCAACGACGCATGAACGTTCAGAGCTCCCAGCGGCGCACAGTCGAGCACTGATTGAGGCAAGATCAGGCCATATGCGGCAACCACCAACAGCTCCGCGCGGGCTCCGACGATTCGGTCCAAGCTTGCCGGGCTGTTTAAGCTTGTGGGCTGAAATACATCAAGCTCGTGCTGCAACGCCAAGCGTTTGACGGCGCTCTGCAACGGTCGCATCCCGCGTCCCGCGGGCCGATCCGGTTGCGTCAGCACGAGCGCGACCTGGTGGTCAGCGCCCAGGAGAGCAGCAAGCGAGCGCTCAGCGAACTCCGGGGTGCCTGCGAAGGCCAGACGCATGGCGAGTTGTCACCGACCTCGCGGTTTCCGCGCTAGCGTCGGTGCCACGGGCACCGCCATCAATCATGCTTCGCTAGGCGCTCTTCCTGAGCTGCTTTGCGAGTCTGGCGCGTATACGCTGCTGCTTAAGCTGCGAAAGGTACTCTACGAAGACCTTGCCCTGCAGGTGGTCCATCTCGTGCTGGATACACACAGCCAGTAAACCCTGCGCCTCAAGGGTAAACGCGTTCCCGTTCTGGTCGTACGCGCGCACTTTGACGCGCTCCGCGCGCTCGACCAGCTCGTAAATTCCCGGAACCGAAAGGCATCCCTCCTCGATATCGGAAATGCCCGTAGCCTCGACAATCTCGGGATTGACGAGCACGATCAGCGAATCGCGCCGTTCGGAGGCATCGATGACAATTACCTGCTTGTGCACGTCCACCTGAGTGGCCGCAAGGCCGATCCCGGGTGCCGTGTACATGGTCTCGGTCATGTCGCGGACCAGCCTCTTCAGGATGTCGTCGAAGACGTTCACTGGTGCGGCTGCCTTGTGGAGCCGTGCGTCTGGGTATCGGAGGATGTTCAGGTGGGCCATTGAAATCAGGAAATCACTTGCTGTGTGAATTAATTACATGCACAATTTCAGGCAGTATGTAAGCTAAATGGGCTTTTATGCCAATTTTGGGC
>Ga0335081_10020304_pt1 | contig 10744 bp, 4 predicted proteins | sample Lox_Sample_35_FD_206713 | JGI IMG/M metagenome (GOLD analysis project Ga0335081, IMG submission 206713) | Soil microbial communities from Loxahatchee National Wildlife Refuge, Florida, United States - Lox_Sample_3.5 | ecosystem: Environmental > Terrestrial > Soil > Wetlands | place: USA: Florida... | reverse complement strand
GCTATCCCCAAAAACCTGTTTCGATACATCTTGCTTCGCCAGACGCTGTGCGGGAGTGTGTCGTTACGCTAAACTCATCTTTTGTCGATTTTCAGTCTGTCAAGTTTTGTAAGGGAGTTCTGCGGCGCCGCGCTTTTCCGGTTAACCTGGGGTTCACCGGGCGCGTCGTTACACTATTCGTCTCGATCATGAAAATAAGTCTTATTCTTCCATTCGCCGGATTGCTCTGGTCGGCCGGCGTGGCCTCCAACGCGCTGCTCGGCGTCGAACCAGATGCCGTGAAGTTGCTCGAGACCGCGCCGCTTCGATTTGAGCCCGCCGCCGGCGCTTCCAGCAGCTTTGTAGCGCGGGGCGCACGGTATCACTTCGAGTTTTCGAACCACCAGACCATCCTGCACGCCGCCGGCCGCAATATCGAGCTGCGCTTCGACGGCGCCGATCCGTGCGCGCGCATCCAGGCAGAAGACCAGCTGAAATCGAAAACCAATCTGTTCCTGGGGAGCGATCCGTCCAAGTGGCGGCAAGGCATCGCTAACTACGGACGCCTGCGGGTTCCCGGATTGTATCCCGGCGTGGATTTGGTTTACTACGGAAACGCTCGTGAACTGGAGTACGATCTCAAAATCGCGCCGGGCGCCGATCCCGGCCAAATTCGCTTGCGGGTTACGGGCGCGCATGCCCGCGTTGACCACGCCGGCGATTTGGTCGCCGATCTGATCCAGAAGCGGCCGGTAGGGTATCAAGTAAACGAAAACGGGGCCCGGACCGCGGTACAAGCCCGCTACCGCCGCAATCGCGACGGCTCCTATGGATTCGCTGTGGGAAAATACGATCCAGGCCGCGAACTCATTCTCGACCCGGTCCTCACCTTCTCGACCTATTTCAGCGGGTCACATGTAGACACTGCCTACGCCATCACGCACGATCAGAACGGCTTCATTTACGTTGCCGGATCGACTCTATCCACTGACTTCCCATTAGCCGGGGCCCCGTCTCAAGCCTCGGCGGGCGGTAACGGCGACGTGTGGGTCGCGCAAATCAATCCCAACGTCCCCGGCGGCAGTGGTTTTCTATTCACCACCTACGTAGGCGGGACCGGCACGGAAACCTTTGGCGGGCTCGCGGTCGGCCCCAAAGGCGACATCTATTTGACCGGATCAACCGAGTCCACCGACTTTCCGGTCACTTCGAGTGCGTACAAAGGCAGCCTCACGAACGCCCCCAATACCAATGCTTTCGTCGTTTGGATCAATTCCAACCAGATTCTCGCCTACTCGAGTTACTTGGGTGGGAGCCATGCCGACAGCGCGAATGGAGTCGCGATCGATTCGCATGGCCGGATCTGGACCACAGGCGGCACGCAATCAGACGATTTCCCCATGGTGGGAGCCCTTCAGAGCGCCCGCGCCGGCGCTCAGGACATGTTCGTCGCCGGCTTTGATCCCTCCCAAAGCGGAACCAGTTCGCTCATCTACTCTTCCTATCTCGGCGGCTCGAATTGGGATACTGGCCGAGGCATCGCGGTCGCCTCCGACGGTACGCTGTGGATCGCCGGGGGCACTTATTCCTACGATGCACCGGTGCACAACGGCTATCAGCCTAACTATCGCGGCAGCGGCGATGCTTACGTGGCTCACGTCGATCCCAGCATGGGTTCGAGCGGTCTCTTATACGCAACTTTCCTCGGCGGCGGCAGCCTGGAGGAGGCCCGGGATATCGTCCTGGATCCGGCCGGACAGGTAATCGTGAGCGGCTACACCGTCTCTTCGGATTTTCCGGTGACCTCCGACGCTTATCAGCAGACCTACGGCGGCAATACCGACGGCTTCATTGCGACTCTCAATCCCGCCAATTCGTCAAATCAACTGGTCTATTCCACCTACTTTGGCGGAACAGGTGCCGATGTTCCGTTCGATCTGAAGCGTGACTCCAGCGGAACGCTCTACCTGTCGGGCATGACCACGTCTCCGGGATTGCCTTCGACTCCGGGCGCGCTACAGTCCGCCTACGATAAATCCCTGGACGTCTTTGTCCTGCGCTTCGATCCGTCCCAAGCCGGTGCGGCAAGCATCGACTATTTCACCTATCTGGGAAGCGATGGATTGCAGGTCGGGTACGGCGTGGATTACGACGCGAGCGGCAACGTTTACGTCGTGGGTTCCACCAGCGGGCCGATTTTCGACGCGCTGGGAGGCGCCGGTAAGCCGTCCGCATCCGGCAAAACGGATGCCTTCGTGGCCGGATTCCCGATCTGCGGCTTCAGCCTTTCACTCAACAGCCAGCAATTTCCTGCTTCGGGCGGCACCGGGACGATCAACATCACGTCGGGTGGAGGAGCTTGCGCGTGGACTGCCTCGAGCGGTCTGGATTGGGTTACCGTTTCTCCTGCTAGCGGAACCGGCAGCGGTTCGGTCACCATTACGGTAGCGGCGAACTCGACCGGCGCCGCGCGCGAAGGCAGCATTACCATCGCGGGTGCGTCTTTTCTCGTGGGCCAAGACGCCTCAGCCCCCGCAGCCTCCCACTTCCGGCGTTAACGCACCGGGATGCTGGAGGCCTTGGACGTCTGGCCTCCCGCAGTCACCGTGATGGGATAGAGGATGGGATACGAGCCGGCTGCGAGACTGCTCGGCACCGTGACGTTCAACTGATAAAGTCCCGAAAAGCCCGGCGCCAATCCGCAGAAGTCCGGTGTCACGTTTGTAGTTCCAATCGTCACCGTGACCGCGGAACTGCACTCAGCGAGTGGCGACGAGGGCGCCGGATCGCCGCTGGCCGGCTGGTTCGTCACCGGACCCAAAGCGTTGGCGTAAATCTGAATGCTCTGCCCTGCCATCGCGGGATTCGAGGAAGTGATGACATTGGCCTTGGAATCCAGCGCGGCAACCTGGCCCCCGCCTTCAAAGAATGCCGGGGAATAGTTGGCCAGCGGCACCGTCACGACATTACCGAACGCCAGGCCGAAGCCGTCCCCTTGCGTGACCTTCATCTGGACCGAGCTTTGACCTTGCAGTTCCCAGGGCACCTGGACATTCACCTGATTGGGGCTGACGAAGATCAAATGCCCCGGCAAACTGAGCTGAGCTGACGGCACGTCGAAGCTGACAGTGACGAAGTCGATGGTCAAGGGCAAAATGGGCGTGGTCGCTTCGTCCGTCCCTGCGCTGAGGTTCGTGCCGAAAATCGAGATGTACGATCCGGGAGCGATGGGTTGTCCCTCGGTCAGGCTGGCCGCATTCACTACGCTGCTGGCGGTGATGGCTGGTTGCGAAAGAGCAGTGGCGGCAAAACTGAATCCCACGCGCGCGCCAAATTGCGCCGTGAAAGTGTAATTGCTTCCGGGTGTGTTCCCCAGAATCGCTTCCGCGCTCGCGACTCCGTCGCTATCCGTGACGGCTTGGACATTTTGAAGCGACGCATCGGTCGGAGCGATGAAGGTGATATTGAGTCCCGAAATTGGAACGCCGTTCAAGTCCACCATCTTCACCACAATCGGGCCCGCATCTTGGCCGGCCAGCGTGTCGATTGGCCCCGAGAGCGCAATCATGTTGCCCACCGCGGGAGTGCTGACGAAGAACATGTAAGGAACATGGACCGCGGATGCGCCTCCCTGAATGGTTACGAATCCGGAGTACACGCCCTCACTGGGAATGAATCCGGCAATGTTCAGATTCACGGCCGCCGAAGCGCCCGGTGCGAGCGTCAGGCTCGGATGATCCACCGACGGATTCACCCCATTGACCGAGACCGAGGGCGTCACCACCAGCGACAAATCCGCGCTGCCCGAACCGGTGTTGGTAACTTGGAAGGATTGCGAGATCGGGAACGCAGTAGGCACGCCCAACGAAAGCGAGGAGGGCGCCACGGTAATGGTGGATTGCACCGCCGCGCCCGCGTCCATCAATCCCGCGCCGAGCTGCTGGACTCCCGCCTCATTGCCCTTCTCGTCCTGATTGACGACCTGCGCCGCCGTGTTCACCAGCGCGGATTTGATTTGCGCCGGCGAGTAGCCGGGATGCGCCTGCTTCACCAGAGCGGCGGCTCCCGATACCAGCGGTGTCGCGAAACTGGTGCCCGAGCCGGCAGCGTAGCGGCTGGGACTAAAAAGCTCGCCCAGCGGGTCGTAATCTTGCGCGGCCAGATAGATGTCCGCGCCGAAATTCTCGCTGCCGCCCGTGGCCACCAGGTCCGGTTTGATGGCGTTATTGCCCGGCGACGGCCCCAGGGAAGAATAGAACGACAGCAGGTTCACAAGATTTGAAGGCTTGAGTAGCTCAAAGGTGCCAATCCCGATTGTCACGTTATTTTTTGGATTTGCACTAGCGAAGGACTTCAGCGCCAGACCATCCGAGTTTGAAATCATCACCGCCGGAATATTCGTAGAGCCGAGGCCGCCAGGCGCGATCGGCGGAGACTGGTCCGCCATATACAGCACCACGCCAATTGCGCCGGCAGTTTGCGCATTGGCTACTTTGTCGGAAAAGTGGCAGGTTCCCCGCTCGATGATCGCGAACGCACCATTGAGAGAGCCGGCAGGCAGAGCATTGCACGCCAAGGTGTCGAAGCTAACCTGCGCCACATCCACCGCCGGTCCGGTTTGACCCCCGGGGAAAGGCCCGTCGCCCAATTGCCCAGTGAGCTGCTGTAGGTTCGAAGGAACACCCGAGCCGAGCACCTGAACACTTCCATCTACGATGAAATGAGAATTGGTGGTGGACCCTACTGTGATCGCCGAGGGCGCGTCCCCCGGCGACCCGATGCTGTTCAGCGTAGGCGCGTTGGAACTGGACGCGCCGTCGCCATCGTTACCGGCCGCAATCACCACCACCATGCCGGCCTGGACGGCGTTTTCCACCGCCATGGCGAGTGGATCGCACGGCACTCCGCTCGGATTGCCGCAGATGGAGCCCGTATCCAGCGGACCAGTGAAAGCCGGGCCTCCCAGCGACAGCGAGGCGACGTCCATTCCGTCGTTCAGGGCGTCCTCAATTGCCAGCATGATGGCATCGTCCGAGGCGCCATCGTGCACTTCAGGCGATCCGAAGACCTTGTAGTTGCCCAGGAACGCCTTCGGAGCCACGCCGTTGAATGTCAAACCACCCGGACCGGTGTTAGGAACTCCCGCGGCCGCCGACGCCGTTCCGGTGCCGTGGCCCACGCGATCGCGCGGCGTGTAATCGTCCGGTGTCGAGTCTGGCGCCGGATTGTTCGGATCGCTTCCAGCCGCCTCCAAGGCCGCGTAGCTGCGCGCCACGATGACCTTGTGGTTGGTGTAGTCCGAGCAGTTGGGGACGTTCACTTCCGAGCCTTTAGGGTAGGCGATTTTGCAAATCGGAAATCCCGCCGGTACGCTCAGCGAGTCGTCCTGAAAAGCCGGATGAGTCTGATCGATGCCCGTATCGATCATCCCGATCTTCATGCCCACGCCCGCATTTCCGGTGCCGCCCACCGCGTTCCATGCACCCGGAGCGTCCACCAGACCCGTGGCACGATTCAGATTCAAATGATACTGCCGGCCGGCCACCACGCCTTTCACTCCCGGCAGCGCTTTCAGCTCCGCTAGGCGTTCCTTGGGCGCGACCACGAAGATGGCGTTCAGGACCGTCTTCACCTCGGCCGTAACTTGGATATGCCGCGACGCCAGATCGTTCCTCACGGCTTGGTGCTTGGCCTCGATTTGCTGCCGGTAGTTCGCCGCCTCCAACGAGCGCGCTCGTTCGGCCGAAGCATAGCGTTCGGCGACGGGCGGATCTTGCAGAATCAAAATGTAATGCTGCGCCCGGGCTTGCGCTCGCAGCATCGGAAGTGCAACACTCCCCAGCAGGATCAATCCCAAAATACCCCGATACTTATTAATTCGTTGCAGCATGACTACTTTGATGAACCCCAATTGATTGAAATTTCCTTGAGCACGGTAAAGAATGTAAATAATATCCGTTTATCCACTACGCCGGCCATCCGGTCTTCACCCCCGGACCGTTAGGCTTTTCTGCTTAGCTGCGGCGAACCATCGAAGAGCGTGACAAAACACGAATCGCGGAGAAATCAAACACCGACGCGGGAGCACCCCGTTAGTGCCGCCACCGAGAGCCATTTCTCAACCGGCACGAAAGAACTTCCAGGAGACTAAACAGGTAAAGTACTAGCTTATCACTTGTGCGACGCGTTCCCCGGAGTTATAGAGCACCCGGGCGCAGGTGGTATCGACTAGCGCGTGATGCCCGACCTTGTCGGGGTGAGATAGGAAACGCTCAATCAGAACCACGTAGTAACGGAGATCGCTCCAAGCGAGCGGCGTCCAGTCGAAAAGGTCCACTAGGGTGAGGCCCACATCGACATCTCTGAAAGGACCATCCAATGGCATCCATGTCCCCTCGTCCGGCCGACTGGGCTCCCGAATATTTACATGTACTCTCGGCAGTCCGTCTCCACTCATCTCTGACACGACAACGAACCCAGCGCCAAAGATGACGTCTCCCGCTTCGAGGTCCAGAGGTTCGGCAATCAGCGACCGGAACAACGGCAGCTTCAGCGCGCGAAAAGAGTGGACAGACTCCCAATGTCGAAGGTTCGGGTCGGACCAGAAGCAAGTGTTCCAAATGTGGCGAAGCGTCAAACGATAACGCTGAACCAGATCGGTCACGTCGGTCATAATTTGTGGCGTTTTCGATTCTCGAAATCGATCGTCAGATCGACGCGACCGGCGCGCGGGTTTTCAGCGCGGCAAGCTTCTCGGCAGCCGTTTGTTTAGCCGTGGCGATGTTCTGCTCTTTGATTTTCTCGTAGCCCCGGATCTGATCTGGCAGCGCGGCGATTTCCAGCGCCAGCGGCAGGTTGTCCGGCGTCAAGCTGGTCATTACTTCTTCGATTAACTGGCGATACCAACCGATCAGCGAGCGCTCCAGACGCCGGTGCGAGGAAAGCCCGAAAATATCCAGTGGCGTTCCGCGCAGTCCTTTGAAGCGCTTGAGAACGTTCAGCGGAGTCCGGAACCAGGGGCCCAGCTTGAGCTTTTTGTTAACTCCGACGCTGCGCAGGAGTGGCGGATGCAAGTTGTAAGATATCGCCTCCGGAGCTTCCCACATGTCGCGCACGCGCTGTTCAAACTCCGGCTTGGTCAGCAGCCGCGCCACTTCGTACTCGTCCTTGTACGCCATCAGCTTGTACAAGTACTTCGCGACCACTTCGCGCAGCGCCGGCTCCTGAATCTTGTCCAGGAACTCGAGATACGATCGCGCGTACGCCTCGTTCTGATATTCGCGCAACTCCGCCACGCGATCGAAGGCCGCCTTGGCTTTCGTTTGCGGTTTGAGGAGACCTTCTACCCAGGCCGCATCCTGATAATATTTGCGTCCCCACGCGAACCATTCCCGATTGCGGTCCACTTCCACGCCGTTCCACTCGATGGCCTGCTCGATCGCCTCCGCCGAGATCGGGATCAAACCACCCTGGTAGGCGATGCCCGTCATGAACATGTTCACCGCCATGTGCGTGCCGAACAGTCCTTCGGCGATGCGGTTGGCGTCCACGAAAATGTTGCGGCCCCGATTGGTGACGGAGTTGATCGCGTCCAGCATTTGCCCGGGACCGCTCAGTGGCAAGCGATTCCGGATGGTATCGATGGTGGGAACCAGATCGGTGTTGAGGATCGCGGCGGTGCGTTCGCGGCCAGCCGTGGCAAGATTCTTCGGCTCCAGGATTCCCAGCAGGTCGAAACCTAAGATCAGGTCCGCGTTGCCGGCGTTCACCTTGGCGGGTGCCTCAATCGGATGCTCGCTGACCAGCAGATGCGAGACCACCGCGCCGCCTTTCTGCGCGCTGCCGGTTTGATCAAGCGTCGCCACGTGCAGGCCGTCAATCCATGCCGCAGTAGCGAGCAGCGCGTTAATCGTGACCACGCCCGTCCCGCCGATTCCGGGGCCAATGATGCGATAACCCTCGCCCGCCTGCACGCGATCGCGCGGCGCGGGCACCTCCGCCGCCGGCAACTGCGGCAGCGTTTTCCTCTTGAGTCCTGTGCCCGGCTTCAGGTCTACCGACACGAACGACGGGCAATCGCCCAGCGCGCAGCTATAGTCCTTGTTACACGAGGATTGATGGATGCGGATCTTCTGTCCCAGCTCGGTCATCACCGGCGTGAGGCTCATGCAATTGGCCTGCTTGACGCAATCGCCGCAGCCTTCGCAAACTTCTTCGTGAATCACCAGGCGCTTGGTGGGCTCGGCGTAGATGCCGCGCGATCGTTTGCGGCGCTTCTCGGCGGCGCATTCCTGGTCGTAAATCATGACCGTGACGCCGGGAATCTGTTCCAGCTCGCGCAGCGTGCGCGTCAATTCCTCCCGCGGCCGCAATTCGGCATTGGAAGCCAGTTCGCCCGCGTTGGTATATTTCTCGACATCCTCGGCCAGCACGATAGTCTTCCGAACGCCCTCGGCCTGCAGCTTCCGCGTCAGATCCGGAATCGGCAGTGCGCCCACGGCATTCTGACCGCCCGTCATCGCGACGTGCCCGTTGAAGAGAATCTTATAAGTAATGTTGACCTTGGCGGCGACGCACGCCTCGATGGCGAGATACCCGGAGTGAAACAGCGTGCCGTCGCCCAGATTCTGGAAAATGTGCTTCTGATCCACGAACGGCGTCATGCCGATCCAGGGCGCGCCTTCGCCGCCCATGTGCGTGAGGAAAACAAAGCTGCGGGCCGGATCGTTCAGCCGCATCGCCATGGTGTGGCAGCCGATGCCGCCGCCTGCGATTTGCCCGTCCAGCAGCAGCGTGGAACGATTATGCGGGCAACCGGAGCAGAACGCGGCTGGACGCGCGCCGAGAGATTTCGAACCCCCGGACGCCTGTGGCGCTGCCGCCAGCGTTCGCGGCGCTTTGTGCAGAATGTCGCACAGCGCCGTAGCGATTCGGTCCGGATCGAGTTCCCCGGTCGGCGGAAAATGCGATTTCCCAAGAATCGCCGGGCGCGCCGGAAGATCGTACAGAATCTCGCGCAGCTGCGTTTCGATGAAACTCCGTTTTTCCTCGACCACGAATATCGTTTCCAGCCCGCGCGCGAACTCCCGCACAAACTCCGGATCGAGCGGAAAAGGCATCCCCACCTTACCGATGCGCACCTCATCGCGCACGCCCAGATCGCGCAGCGCCTGCATCAGATCGAAATAGGATTTGCCGGTACTCAGCACGCCGATGCGCGCCGCGGCCCCATTGTGCCGGTTGATCCCGTTCAGGCGCGCGAACTGGCGCGCGGCCTCCAGCCTCCGCACATTCACTTCGTGTTCCAGGCCGAGCGTGATCGGCGCGACGATCCGTGGATCGCTATGGCGCTCGTACCCTTCAGGCAGACGAATGGCCGGCCGCGACGGGTCCAGCTCAGCCGTACCGCCGCCATCGCACACATCCGTGACCATCTTCATGCCCACCCAAGCCGCGCTGAAGCGCGACAACGCGATGGCGAACAGCCCATAATCCAAAATGTCCTGCACGTTGCCGGGATAAAGATACGGAATGCCGAGGTTGTAAAGGCTGAAATCGCTCTGGCTGGGGATGGTGGAGCTTTTCGAAATCGGATCGTCGCCGCACAGCAGCAGCGCGCCGCCGTTCTTCGCCGACCCCGCCAAATTGGCGTGCCGGAAGATGTCGCCGCTGCGATCCACACCCGGCCCTTTGCCGTACCAGATCCCCACCACGCCTTCCACTTTGCTCTTGCCGATGGTGTCAATGATCTGGCTGCCGAACACCGCCGTCGCGGCCAGGTCCTCATTAACGCCCGGCCGGAAATGGATGTTGTGCTCGGAAAGCAGCTTTCCCGCGCGCATCAGCGCCATGTCGTACCCGCCCAAAGGCGAGCCTTCGTAGCCCGAAATGAACGCGCCGGTGTTGAGCCCCGCGCGCCGGTCGCGCCGCATCTGGTCGATCGGCAGGCGCACCAGCGCCTGAATGCCGGTCAGATACACCCGGCCTTGTTCGAGCGTGAACTTGTCGGAGAGCTTCATAGCGCAGGAGTGAGTATCCGATTCATGCTAGCACGCGCTGTGGCGCACCCCAGAGCCTTTGCCGGACCTCAAACGCCACCTAGAAAACCTCGTTCCCCGGACCACCTCGCGCTGGCATAGGATATGAAGTGGCAAAGCAACAATGGGAGGCTTATGCGAAAAGTTGGATACATTGCGATAGGTTCTGCGTTCGCGCTGCTCGCCATGCTCGCGAATGCACAAGACAAACCGGACTTCAGTGGCAACTGGCAGCTGGATCCAGCCAAGTGTGAACTTCACACCGCCAAGGTGGCGGATGCCAATTGGTCCATCGAAGAATCCGCTAACTCCATCCACCTCACGGAAAACGAGGCCGGCAAAGCCGTCGAGATGAAGTGCACCACCGACGGCAAGGACTGTGACATTCATGGCGACAAGGCCAAAGCGTCCTTCTGGTTCAACGGGCCGATGCTGGTGGAGATGGAAACCAGGGGCGACCACGTCACCCGCTACCGGCTCACGCTTTCGCAAGACGGCAAGACGCTGAAGGTGGAGACGACCTATATCGTCCCGCAGGGCGACGCCAACGACGTTCTGGTGTTTACTAAGAAATCGTAGGCCGCAACGCGCTGCGGTTCCTATCGAAGTTGGCCCTGGAGGCTGGCGGCTTGCGCCTTGTGGCGAAATTTCCTTTTGAGGTCCGGATAGAATTCTTTCAGCACGTTGAACATCGCATCGTAGCCCATCTGGAAGCCGGTGCGCGTCAG
>Ga0335081_10020303_pt1 | contig 10745 bp, 7 predicted proteins | sample Lox_Sample_35_FD_206713 | JGI IMG/M metagenome (GOLD analysis project Ga0335081, IMG submission 206713) | Soil microbial communities from Loxahatchee National Wildlife Refuge, Florida, United States - Lox_Sample_3.5 | ecosystem: Environmental > Terrestrial > Soil > Wetlands | place: USA: Florida... | reverse complement strand
TTGTCTGAGTCTGCTCGCCGGGTTGAACCACGAGATCGACGCGGATGTTCTGCCCCACCTCGACCAGCACGCCGGGGTGCTCCACCGTCTGGAAGCCCTTGGCTCCCGCGCGGACGGTGTAGGTGCCCGGAGTGAGATCGTTCGCAATGTACTGGCCGGCGCCATCCGCGGTTAAAGTCCGAGTAACGCCGCGAGCCACGTCGATCACAGTGACCATGGCGCCGGCGACGGCGCCTCCACTCTGGTCGAAGACGCCGCCCTGGATGGTGCCCTGACTGGTTTGCGACAAAACAGGAATGCTGAGGAAAAGAACAGCTAGGCTCAGAGCGAGCCACTGCCAATGCCCGGATATTTTTGCAGAGATATAACGACGCGATTTCAGATCACTCACAGAACGCCCCTTTCAATTCTATACTTCTACGCATCGACCAGACGAACACATACCCCAAAACGTGGACGAATTAATGCCATGGATTTCCCTGAGTGTCAAGCTAAACGCACACCAAGCCGTATGACTTGGTGTGACTATTCAGGTTGTTCGAGGACCTGTGGCGCTCTAGGCTAATCGCCTTTGGCCCAAGCGAGTTGCGCTTCCCCGCATTCGATATGAAGATCCGCAAAGCGGTCCACCACGTCTTTGCCGACGACAAATGGATGCGGATCGCCCGGCTTTCGCGAAGCCAAAACTTCGATCTTCTTGAAGGTATTGTCGTACTCGGCGTGGGGATGAACGAGCGTATCCACGCCGGCCTTATCCTCGAGTTCCTTGAAGCGCTTGGATGAGGCCACGTAACCCGTCATCATGGTCTGCGCATCCGGCCACATCTGAACGCCTTCCTGCACGATTCTCACGTAGTCCCCGCCCCACATTCCGGCCATGTGCTTTTGCTTGCCATCTTTTACGGGGAAAATGAGCGACATATTCCCGGGAGTGGACGTCGGGGTGGAGTACATCGTAACCGTTGTGTCCCCAAGCGTAATCTTCATCCCGTCTTTCGCCACGATATCCTTCGTCGGCTTGAGTTCTGCCGGGGTGTTATCCTTCGCCAGCAAATCATAATCGACCTGGGACATGACGACTCGCACCCCAGGGACCATCTTCTTGAGCGGATTAATTCCCCAGGACTGGTCGGAGTGGGAGCGTACGATGATGGCGTACTTGATGTTCGCCGGGTCCAGGCCGAACGTTTTCAGTTCATTCACCAGGTCCGGAGTCACCCAGGGGAAATTCGTGTTCAGCAGAATGATCCCCTTGGAGGTGGTCAACGCCCAGGTGGATTCGGACTGCGTGCCGATGTAATACAGGTTATCGAACACCTTCGCCGGCGGCTCGTACCATTTGTCGTGGTCCGTCGCGACCAATTTCTGTTTCTCGTCGGGCTCGCCAGGGCCAACGGCCGGAGGTTTTGCATTTGCTCTCGGTTTAGTGCACACCAGCCTGAACAACGCATCGAAACTGTCCCACGGCTTCGCGGGGTCCGGCGTCTTCGCGACCGCCTTGGCCGCGTCGACATGAGCCTGGGCCGCTGACTGACCCCTGACGTCGCTTGCGACAGCAGTCGCTAGCAAAATAGCGCAGAATGCAAATGCCCAATACTTCATAACGAAAGCCTCCTGAGTGCCCTAGGCGAATGCTTAGCGTGAAATAACCCTGTGCAAGGTGACACCCCAACCCCTTCTGAGTCAACCAGATTTTCTTCCAGGCGCACGTTGCTTGGCTCCAGTTGTGCTTACACTTGAGGGTGGCCATGTCGAAATCGTCGCTGTCGCCGCCACTCCCGGGGCCATCATTAAAGCTGCCCTTCCCGTCCCTTGCGTCACGGCGTAAGCGGATTTATCGGCTGGAGTTGCCATCTGACCGGTCAGGTTGAGGCTGGCGAATGAAGTAGTCGGATTTGTCCAAGCCTGCCGGCACGGCGATATCAAAAAAGCCCACCATCATTTCGTCGTAGGTCTGATCGCCCCAATGAACTGCAGCGTCCGGATCGGGATTGTGCGGATTCTTGCGCGAATTGTCATATGTAGCGACGGCTTGGAGTTCCGTACCGGCCTTAAGGAAACGCGGCGAGGCCAGCCGGTAGCTCAATTGCCAATAGAAATCGTAATTGACCCGCAGTAACGTCTCTGTGCCCCGATCGGAATTGACGATGTTGTACTCGAAGCGCTTTCCACGCAGGTGCAGGTGGGGAAAAAAGCTGAGTAGCAATGCATCGTTCGGCAGGGTCCCGTGCACCTCTACGCGATAATCGTCCGCGCCCGGCGGAATGACGAAGCGGCTGTTGGTTAGTTGTAGGGTCAGCACCCGCTGTTTCGGGGCTTGCTTGGCAAAAATCAGTCCGATGCTGGTTTGATCGGCAGCTTCATGGCCCCGGGTTACGTAGTGCATCTGGAACACCAGATCCGAGCCTCGGGGAACAAATTTCGCCATTCCCTGTGGCCACTGATCGGGTGAACTCCCCGGCGCGTAGACCAGCAGAATGTCGCTGGTGGTGAATTTCGCATCGCGCCGGTCTTGCTCGTCCTCGAGAGTCGAGGCTGTAAAAGGCACGCCGACCGGGGCGTGCCGCAACCACTGCGAGTCTGGCGGCCGAACGTAGACCACCGCGTGGTGCACATTTTCACGGCGCAGCGGCCGGATCTCCGAACTTTGCACCCACTTGTCCTCGGTGAAATTCGTGGGCACGATTTCATAGGTATATTCGACGTCGCCGCGGGCGGGGAGAAGCGCCGGTTTGGGCATGCGAACCACTGCATCGGGCGTGGGAATGTTCCATCCCGTCGTCCACTGGCGCGCGGGCGGAGCGTCGCCGACGTTGCCGGCCGGAGCGTTCTCCTCTGTCCACCGCGTCAGCGTTTCGATCTCTTCAGCCGAAAGTGAGGGATCGTTCGCAAAGCGGCCAAACCCTGGATCGGCAAACCACGGAGGCATCTTCCTGGTTTCAACAGCCTGCTCGATCGCTCTCGACCACCTGCGCGTTTGTTCATAGGTCACGAGCGGCATGGGCCCGATCTCGCCGGGCCGGTGACAGTTCTGGCAGCGCGTTTGCAAAATCGGAAGGACGTCCTTGTAGAACGTCGGAGTGCCGCCCGGAGTTACGCTTTCAGGAGCACTTTCAGGTGCGCTTTCTGCCGCACTCTTTATCGAAAGGGAATTGTTCCGCGTGCTTCGATCCTGCGCAGAATTGGCGGCAGGCAGCGCCAGAGAAATTGCAGAGCCTGCAACGAAGACAATAAGCGCCAGGGTGAGTTTCGTACGATCGCGGGGAACCTTGGTCATTCTCACGCTTATCGGATAAGAATTCGGCGTCTCGGAAAAGTCGACAGTGCAACCGCAAGCTGTCCCAGCTCTCAGTCAGACGCACATCAGATTAGCTGAGGTTGTCTCCTCTGGCCCAGGCAAAGCCGAGGCAAACCCGTCGCGCTGGAATATTTCGCCCTAACTCCGTCAAGCTCATGGTAGCTGCGGACAGCATGTTGTCGATCCGCGCGACGATTGGTACACTCTCTGCGTGACATCCGGCCTGGGAAGTTCTAGCCGGCCAAGCGCAAGAACGCGACGAGCGCGATCTCGAGCAGGCTTCCAAGCTGGATCGAGGCTGGGCCGCAGACCCAGGTACCGGTATTGGAAACCGATACAAAACCGACACAGCGAGTTTTGGCGGTCCTGTAAGTTGTTGTGGGGACGTAGTTCAGTTGGTTAGAACGCTGCCCTGTCACGGCAGAGGTCGCGGGTTCGAGTCCCGTCGTCCCCGCCATTCTTTTCACCAAGTTGAGAGGATGGCACAGACTAGAACGCGCATTGTTTCGTTTCGTGTGACGTAATCCCGGTCTGATTCTCCCTCTTTGGCGTTTCCCGCTTCCGTCGCCAGCGTATCGAGGACCTTCCGTTTGGGGTCCAGTCGCACAGGTGAATACTGAGCGAGCATTCGAGATAAGGCGTGCCCTGCAAGGCTGCCCAGAGGCGGCCTATTACTCCGTGAAGCCCACCGGGTAGGTACTCCCGATTTCGACGGAATAGACGGTGAAGTGGTCGGAAAACAACTCGACGGGGACGAACGAAGCCCGCATTTCTTCGAGGGAGCGGTTCTTTAGTGCACCCGATGCCTTCAGCCATTCATACCAGTTGGCATACTGTTCGTCCAAACTTAAGGGTTTGTGAGCCATTCGAGTCTCTCCTTTCGAGTGAAATGTACTATCCGATTTCGAGTTTTTCCAAGGGCCGTTCGTACCGCGGAATCGAGTACTACAGAACTAGAGAAGAATGAATCGAGAGTACCGGCTGGCGGTATTTGCGACGCACTGTGATGCTACTTACTCATTAGCCTTATGGGCTGTGAGCGCAAGAGGTTTCAGTCCAGAGAAACTGAACGTGTCGGTTAGTGTCCCGTACTTTGTGACCTAACATGGAGCCGCACATCTTTTGGATTCATGCAGCTTTTGCAATACGCCGGCTAATCTGCGGTGTGCGTCGCTGGGGATGTACAACCGGGGAAAAGCGATTCTGCGGACCTGGCCTGAAGCGCCTGGGATGAAGCGCTTGGTTTAGTTCTGGGAAACCGTCGGGCGGTGAGCTCGTATTTCGCGCAGGTGCTCGCGCAGCCGCTCGAGCACTTCTTCCCGCGACCCATTGCGGGTCTCCCGCACCAATTCATTTAACGCAAAATGCACCACGTCGCGATGGTGCAACTCCTCCGGCGCCACGTCGTTGCTGAATTCCAGCCACAGCTTGTGCAGCAGATCGATCTCTTTGGGCGTGAGGTGCGGCGAATGCGGCCCCAGATAGAATATGTGCTCTTGTCCGCCCGGAGAATGAATCTCCAGCGTCAATTGCGGCTTGGGCTCCGGCAAGGCTTCCCACGCCAGTCCCGCGATGCGGGCCTCCTCGGGAATGGACCGCCGGGGCGAGAGTCCCAGCACCACAGCCGATGATTTCAAGTTCTGCGCCGCCCGCAGAATGCCATCCCATTTCTCCGTCGCTGGAGCTACCGCCAGGTGGATCGTCTTGCCGCTCTTCTCGGCCAGATTCAGCGAACGCGTAAACAGCTCCTGCTCTTCGTGGCTAAAAAGCTGCTCCGCTTCCAGTTCGTGTTCGCCCGACGCGGCTCGTCCCAGCAGGCGCAGGTGCAGCACCGTTATGTCCTGCTTCTGCGTGTTCGTTCTCTGCAGAATCGCGCCCAGGTGATAAAGGGTGTTGTAATTGCGCACCATCACCAGCACGTTGCCGGGCCGCACGCCCACGGCTTCCGGCGCCAGTTCCGCTCCTGCTTCCAGGTTGAACTGGTCCAGTTCTGCGTGCGCCGCGCCGCGCTTCTTGGTGATCTTTTCGGATATCTCGAACACCGTAAAAAACGCGATGGTAAACGCCACGCCCGAGATCGTGGCTACCTGCTTGGTGAACAGATTGACCACGCACAGCGCCACCAGCACCAGCGTGATCAGCCCCAGCCCCACCGGGATTTCCAGCTTCCCGATCTTGAGATTCAGCGGCACGCGGAATTCCCGCTGGCCCGGCTGCTTGTAGCGCAGAACCAGCACCGCCAGGCCCTTCATCGCGAAGCTCCACATCACCCCAAAAGCGTAAGCCTCGCCCAGGATAAATATGTTTCCGCCGCTCAAGACGATGGTGAGGAGTTGCAGACCGACCACCAGGTTCAGGATGCGGTAAGAAGTCCCGAAGCGCTTATGCGGCCGCCGGAACCAATCCGGCAGAATGCCGTCCTCCGAGACGCGGTTGAGCACGCCATTCGATCCCACGATCGCGGTATTCACCGCGCCCGCCAGCATCAGGACGCCCACGATCACCACGAACGCGCGGAACGCCAGCCGCAGAAGCACCGGGCCCGTCAGGTACATGGCCAGCCCGCCAATGGGGTTATCGAAAAAGTTCCCCCGGACGTTGTCGGGAATAATCATTACCGCGAAGAATGCCACGCCCGCCGTGAAGATCAGGCTGTATACGAAAATGATGAAGCCGGCCTTCTCCAGATTGCGCAGTTTCGGGTGCTCGATCTCCCGATACACTTGCGCCATCGTCTCTTCGCCGCTCATGGCCAGCACCGAATGGCCCAAGCCGATCAAGATACCCACCAGCCCGATGGTATAGGGCAGCCGCGTGTGTTTCAGCCAACCCAGCGCGTCGGTTGAAAATGTCAGGGTTTTCAGCGTGGGCAAAGGCGGCAGGTGCGCGCCTTTAGTCGCCAGCGTATAGATGCACCACACCACCATGATCACCACCATCACGGTGGTCACATACATGATTCGCAGCGCTTTTTCGCTCGATTCCGGAATCCCCTTGACGTTCTCCCACCAGAAATAGACCGTAACCAGAACCGCGAAAGCCGCCGCCGTGGCGTTTACCGGCAGCACGTATTGGTAATGCCCGTAATGCAGCAGTTCGTTTAAAAGCCCCACCAGGTATAGCCCGGCGGAGACGCCGCTGATGGGCCCGGTCAGAATGTAGTCGAACATCAGCGCCGAAACGGAGAATTTGGCCAGCGTCGATCCCATGGCCTCCTTGACCACCCGGTAGACGCCGCCCCGCACGAACATGCTGCAGCTTTCGATGTAAACCGACCGCACCGCATAGGCCAGGCACATAATGCCCAGAATGAACCAGGGGCCCGCTTTGCCTACGAAGTGCTCCGCGATCGCGCCCGCATAAAACGCGGACGAGCCCATGTCGTTCAGCACGATCGCCGCGGCGCGCCAGAACGAAATGAACGCCAGCATGGCCGTCGTGGCCACCAGCACGCGCGGCGCGCCGGCCGCTTGCTTCTCCTGAGGTGAAGGGATCGACTCGCGCTTCATGAGGAGGCTGGGGGTAACTGCGCGGAGTTCGTTGCGCTTAGAATGTCCGAATAAATACAGCAATAACTTCTATGCATTTTTGCGTGAGACCGTGCGGGAGGACTGAGTACACGCAACCCGTCCCACCCGCCGTCAGAGACCCCGCAAGTACTTATACCATTAAGATTTCGTTATAGGAATCTAAGCTTTTTGTTAGTCGCGTGGTTGGCATCGGAAGACGAGATTGCTCCAGATATCCTGACCGGCCACGCCGGGCTCGCGCTTCCCCAAAGAATTTCTCGACCCCTCCGAAAGAATCGGCGGCTGGGGCCGGTAGGCGGTCACCCTGGATCACGCCTCACTTAGCCCACGCGGGTTGCCTTTCGACGATTTGGCTTCGCCGAATCGGCTTATTGCCCTGAAATCGCCGGCGGCGGTAGAATGCCGACCTTCGTCCCTGACAATCCATGTTCATAGGCCGTAGCACGCTTCCGTCAGCCCCGAGGAAACCGCTGCTCTTTCTGGGCATTGCGGCATTCCTGACGGCGTGCACGGGCGGCACGGGCGATATGCAGACCTCTACGGCTGCTCCTGCGTTCACAAGCACGCCGCAAACTTCCGCGGTGCAGGACACGACCTATACGTATCAGTTTTCCACGCAAGCCGCCGACGGCGCCGTGAACTTCTCTTTGTTGAGCGCGCCCTCCGGCGCGGCGCTGAACGGCAACACGATCACTTGGACGCCTACCGCGGCGCAATCCCGCGTGCCGAATCAATTCTCGGTTAGGGCGACAAACGCCGCCGGAACGGCTACGCAATCCTGGACCGTCACGCCGAACGGAACGATAACGGGCAGTTGGATCGAAACGTACTGGACCTCGACGGGGCCGGTGCAAGTCCGGTTCAATTTAGCGCCGGGTCTGCCGCCCACGGCTCTCGCTCCCCAGCCCGATGGCTCCTTCCAGATAGTGCAGGGCTCCGGCAATGCCGATGGCACCTTCAGCATTCCGAACGTTCCCCCAGGCTATTACTGGTTCGCACCGACGCCCGCCGCAATGTACTGGACGAGCAGTAGTAGCATCGATCTCGGCATCGACCTTTTCGGCGACCGGCCGCCGGGGACGACTCCAACGTCAACCACCACGACGGTGGACGTCAATCTTTCGGGCCTTGATCCCTTGCAGGCTGGGGACGTGGTCGAGTTTCTCTCGGATCCACCAAGTTTCCCGTTTGCATTTAACGCTTCCTCGGCCGCCGGTGCCACAGGCCTGATCTCAGGTCAGTCGATCGGATCCAATATCGACTTTTCTCAAATCCATTCAGGTCTTCTGCTGCAGTATGAGCCGGTAGACGTGACTGGTCTGACGGCCTTGGCATCGGGTGCGGAGACGATGATCTCGAACCTGTCCCTGAGCAATGGCACGACGAATACCATCACCGCGACGTTAAATCATGCCCCATCAGCTTCATTCGACCTGAATGTAAAGGGCTCGGCTTGGGTGTCGTTGCTCAATAGCGCAGGCCCAAACCCTGCTACGCCAGTTAGCTCAACCATTTCTGTCGTTGCTCAACCATCCACAACCGGCAGCCAATCGGTTCCGTTCTTCGGAGGTGAGGTGCCCTTGCTTCTCGAGGGGCAAGGTCTCCCGGCGTTCCTTTTCCCATCGTGCCCTGGCAGTGGTCCCGCTCCGTCGGGCTCTCTTACCCTCCCGCCCGGCGGGTCGCCGATCACCATGGACCAGGATTTCGGCATTGTGCAATACGGCGACCCGCTCCCTTCCAGTTGGCATAGGATTTTTAGCTTTTGTCAAACGGCTTCGCTGTCGCTTCCACTGCCTGGCTCAAGCTCCCCAGTTCTGTTCGACCTCACCGATACGCAGAGCACGTCGATACCAGCTTCACCAATTGCGCCGCTGATTTCACAGGTACAAAACCCAACCATCAATGGCTCGAGCCTATTTGTGGCCGCAAGCGTACCTGCGACAGGCGTTACTCTGAGCTGGACCCCGCCCAGCGGAACGGCGCCCACGGGCTACAAAATCGCTGCGCTTGCGGAACTCACAGACCCGCTGAATGGGAGCTTGTCCTATGGAGAGGCGGGAACCTTCTATACTGCGACAACGTCCGTGCCGCTGCCGCCCCTGCAAGCCGGAAAGACTTACATTTTTGTGATTACCGCTATCCTGGACGGCGCCGCGAATTTCGAAACCAGCCCCAATCGTTCGGCCCTTCCGACTGCGTCGGTAAGCATCATCTGCGCGCCGATCACCGTTGCCGGCCCGTAGCGAGCCAGCAGCACAGTAAGCGGCATCGGCGACATCCGAAAGAGCTCGGAGTAGGCGCTCTTCACAAGCCACCAGCGGGATTGCAGTAAGGAATACAAAAACGCGGATTCAGGCGCGCGCTCGCTTCGCCGCGTAAAGCCACTTCCCCTGCGCCTTGAGGATGCCTTCGATCGCTTCGCGCACGCCAGCGTCTCCTCCGCTGCGGCGCGTAACGTAATGCGCCGCTTGGCGAACTTCGTCCACCGCGTTGGCCACAGCGATTGCCAGGCCGGCGCGCTGCAAGATGGGCAGGTCGGGCAAATCGTCGCCGATGTAAGCCACTTCGGCATCGCGCAGGCCCGCCATGCGCAGAATCTCCTCGTAAGCTGGGAGCTTCTCGCCGCGGCCCTGAATCACAAACTCCATTCCCACCTCTTGCGCTCGCCGCGTCGTCGCCGGCGACTGCCGCCCGGTGATCAGTCCCGTGCGCAGTCCCGCATCAAGAGCCATCTTTAGCCCTGCGCCATCCTGCGAATGAAAGGCTTTCATCTCCACGGCGGTGCCATCCGCCATTGGCAGCAGATAGATGTGCCCCCCCGTGAGCACGCCATCCACGTCCATCAGCAAGAGCCGGATCTTGCGCGCCCGCGCCGCCACAGCCGCAGGGAAGCCCTTCGAGCTGCCGCCAGTTGTGCGAGCCAATGCCCTTCTCCTTAGGTGCGTGTTTAGGCGCGGAGACGATTTCGGATCGGTAAACTAAAAAAGCTCCAGCGTCCACAGATCGTGCAAGTGCACCACGCCGGCCACGCGCCGCGCGCCATCGAGCACGACCACCGAAGTGATCTTCCGCTGTTCCATCAGTCGCAGCGCGGCGCTGGCAAATTCGTCCGCGGCGATGGTCACCGGATTGGCCGAAACGCACTCACCGGCGGTGAGCTCCAATACCGCGCCCCGCCGCTGCTGCATCAGCCGCCGTAAATCGCCGTCGGTGATAATCCCCGCCAGCGCGCCGCGCGCATCGATCACCGTGGTCATGCCCAGGCCTTTGCGGCTCATCTCATAGATCACGTCCGGCATTTTCGCGCTCGGCGCTACCTTCGGCAGCGCCTCACCGGCGTGCATCAACTCGCGAACGCGCAGCAGTTTCTTGCCCAGCCGTCCGCCCGGATGCAGCGCCGCGAAATCGTCGTGACCGAAGCCCCGCCGCTCCAGCAGCGAGACAGCCAGCGCATCGCCCAGCGCCATGGCTGCCGTCGTGGACGCGGTCGGCGCGAGGTTCAGCGAGCAAGCCTCCTCGCGCACGCTGGTATCCAGCGCCACGTCGCTGGCCTGCGCCAGCGTCGATCGCGTATTCCCCGTGAACGTCACCAGCGGCAGCCCCAGTCTCTTCATCGTTGGTAAGAGCGCGACCACCTCCTCCGTCTCCCCGCCGTAAGAAATCGCCATCACCGCGTCGCCCGCCTGCAACATTCCCAAGTCGCCATGCAGCGCCTCGGCGGGATGCAGGAAAAGCGACGGCGTCCCCGTGGACGAAAGCGTCGCCGCAATCTTCTGGCCGATCAGCCCCGATTTGCCCATGCCCGTCACCACCACGCGCCCTTTGCATGCGAACAGCACGTCCACGGCGCGATCGAATCTCACATCGAGGCGCGCCTGCAAATCATTGAGCGCCTCCGCCTCGATGCGCAGAACCCG
>Ga0335081_10020301_pt1 | contig 10745 bp, 11 predicted proteins | sample Lox_Sample_35_FD_206713 | JGI IMG/M metagenome (GOLD analysis project Ga0335081, IMG submission 206713) | Soil microbial communities from Loxahatchee National Wildlife Refuge, Florida, United States - Lox_Sample_3.5 | ecosystem: Environmental > Terrestrial > Soil > Wetlands | place: USA... | reverse complement strand
CGATTGTTCGCATCGGTTCCACCATGTTCTGTGTCCAAATCTGTGGCCCCCACCTACCGACGAACCCAGCTGGCCAACCTGCTTCGCTTCCTCAACCATCTCGATATCGAGAGGTTCCAAGATCACCCAGACCTATAAGGGCCACCAACGAAATCCAGCGCCTGGTCATGGCGCGTGCGTTGCCACATGCCCGCCTTTGCCGAGCAGAACGGGCGGAGCTTCCCCCACCTGCTCGACGAGACCCAGGAGAGCAGACAGAAACCTTTTGCCGTGCAAGATAAGCGGAGTTTCTGCGTCGCTGACCCGGCGCCGGTCACGCACCTGGGGCACAATGTCAGCGTGACGAGCGCGCCGACCGAGGAGGCCGAATCACAAGGGTTGCTGCTGCAGCTGATGGACCCGGCCAACCGGGCCGACCCGTATCCCCTCTTCGCGCAGTTTCGCGACCGCGGGCCGCTCCAGCTGTCCGAAGCCAACCTCGCTGTCTTCTCGACTTACCGAGATTGCGACGAGGTTTTGCGCCACCCCTCGACGAGCAGCGACCGGCTCAAGTCGACGATCGCGCAGCGCCTCCTGCGGGGCGCGGCGGCGCCGCGGCCACTGGGCCCGCCGGGATTTTTGTTTATGGATCCGCCCGATCACACCCGGCTGCGCAAGTTGGTCAGCAAGGCATTTGCGGCGAAGGTGGTGAACGCGTTGCAGCCCGACATCGCCGCGCTGGTGGACGGGTTGCTTGATCGGATCGCCGAGAAAGGCCAGTTCGACGTCGTCGAAGACTTCGCCTACCCGCTACAGGTGGCGGTCATCTGCCAGCTGCTCGGCGTGCCGCTCGAGGACGAGTCGCAGTTCAGCCACGCGACGGCGCTACTCGCGCAAGCGCTGGACCCGTTCGTCACATTCACCGGCTCTGTGCCGAGCGGTTTCGAGGAGCGGCCCTCGCTGAGGAGGCTTGCCGCCTTCTTGAAGGCCACTCGATGGAGCCGCGGATATTTCCACGACCTGATCGAACAGCGCCGGTCCCGGCCTGGCGACGACTTCATTTCGGGCCTGATCGCGGTGGAGGAGTCCGGCGATCAGCTGACTCACGACGAGATCATCTCCACCTGCAACCTGCTGCTCATCGCGGGACACGAAACCACGGTGAACCTCATCGCCAATGCCATCTTGGCTATGCTGCGCAACCCTATTCACTGGACGGCCCTGGGCGCCGATGCCGGTCGAGCGCCGGCGGTCGTGGAGGAAACCTTGCGTTACGACCCGCCCACGCAACTAGTCGGCCGAACTGCCGCCGACGACATGACGATTGGGCGAATCGAGGTGCCCGCGGGCGACGCGATGCTGCTGTTGCTGGCCGCGGCTCAGCGTGATCCTGCCGAGTTCGACCGACCCGACACCTTCGATCCGAATCGGGGGGTGTTGCGGCACTTGGGATTTGGTCGCGGTGCGCATTATTGTCTGGGCGCCCCGCTGGCGCGGCTGGAAGCTGGCATGGCCCTGTCGGCGATAACAGCGCGCTTCCCGGACGCGCGGCTGGACAGCGAGCCACAATACAAGAAGAATGTCACGCTGCGCGGTTTGTCGGAACTGACGGTCGCGGTGTAGTTAGCCGCGCTCCCACGGCGCGTTTTCGTCCATCTTTTAGTACTTCGGCATCCATCCGGCAGAATGGGACCGGTCAGCTCGCGATCTGCTGGGGAGCAGTTGGAAGCCGCCAGTAGACCAGCGGACGCAGGATCGTCTACACGAACACTGGAGAATCGCCATCCAACACGTCACGCACTTCGGGCAGGTGCGCACGAAGGCAGAGGATGGCACCGTCGAGACGGTCCGTGTGGAGGGGCCGCCGCATAAACCATGTTCGCCAGCGGTAACGGTCGAGTCGACCAACCGCCGATATGCTCCAACGTTCGGCCCACAAACCCACTGGTTGCGGTAAAACTCGCCATTGCCCGAGGGGACGTCCTCTGGCTGATGGGAGCCATTTTCGAACCCGCCGGGCCGATGCGCGGCGGGCAGTAGTGCGAATACCGCGTTTTCCGCGTCGGACTTCTCCCATACTGCCGGTGTTGGCTCGTTGCCGGCCGTCGGCGCCATTCATACTGCAGGCAATATTGGCGGAACCTCCACAGCCACCGCCGATTTCGCTGAATCCACTAATCGCCCGCTGATTGGCAGGATCACCCGCTCCTGCAAATTTGGCTCAGCGTCGGCCAGGCGCTGCAGCCGGTCGTATATTTCGCGGTGCTCTGCGGATCGTTACTCAGCGCATGGGTAGTTGGGTGTCCCGGTGGTGATGTCGGTAGGGTTCTTCTGATTACTGCCGCAGCAATAGGATTCACCCGACCTGGCGCGAACGTGTAGTAGCTCCTCAGCGTTTCGGTGAAATCTTGGTGGGCCGTCACAGCGATAGCGTGATATTCGTCTATAATCCCCTCACGGGCCTCGGGAGGCGACGCCGAGATCTGTTGATACGCTTGGGAATCGATGCTATCTAGGGCATTGCTAATCTATTGCCCAGGTCACCCACATATACCGCAGCCACATGAAGATCGTCGAGAATGCCGGCGTGGTTGGTGTGGTCGACAGCGAGACGTTGATGAGCTTGGCACCATGGCTTCGCTCATCTCGCCCGCAGTCAACCCTGATGCATCTTGAGGGCGTGCCGATCGCGGTGATCGCGGCCTGGCTTGGCCACGCGTCGTCGGCGTTCACGATGGCGACATACGCGCACTCGCAGGAGCCCGCGCCGGCAGACGCAGCTCGCAGGTTGGCCCGCGTTGTCACAAATTCGTAGCAGCCGCATCGAAGGGCCCTCGTAGTCCCGGCAGGCGGCTTCAGCGCTACCGATTGTTAGCTGAGTCGAACCGGTGTTCGCCCCACAGCGCCGCAGAGTTAGCCGCAAGGTGTGACAATCCGTAACAAAGTAACGATCGACGCAGAAGGTGACCCCTTTGAGCTGTGGTGGCAGGTACAGGATTCGAACCTGTGTAGCTTTCGCGACGGATTTACAGACCGTTCCCCTCGACCTTTATTGCGCCAAGCTGTCTTGGTTAGCGGAAACCCCGCAGGTCAGCTCGTCGGGCTTTGGGCTATTTAACCCCACCGGCGCCACCAACTGCGTACCCGCTGCGTACCGGCGGCTGATCTTGAAGCGCAACACTGTCAAAACCCGGCACCCGCCACAATGCGCAACCACACCGGATTCGGGGGGCTACGGCTTGTGCCGCGAGGTCGTGCGCGGCGCGAGGCCGGGTACCCAGGGCCAACAAGCCCTGGCGGGAGAAACCGAATGCCGGCGGTGAACGGCGTCGGTAAGCCGTGTGCGGGAGAACCGCATGCACGGTTTGAGGTGGCGGGAGCTGGATGCCGTCGGCGGTGATCGCCAGGGCGACCACCACGCAGCGTTCGGCCATGTGCTCGCCGTCAATCATGAGCACCTTGATGTCCTCGCCGGACAGGTCGCGGGCCATCAGCTCGGCCAGCGCGGTCTCGGTCTGCTTGACAAATCGGCGCGACACCGCGGACTTCGATGTCGACTTCTGCTTGCCGGCGGCCTCGCCGACCGGTTCGGCGGTGCGGGCGTGGTGGCGGGTGGCCACCCCGGCTAGCATCCGCTCCATCACCACCTGCGCCAGCAGATCCTCGCAGGCGAAGTGTGCATAGCTATTGAGCGGCACCTCGTGCCCCTCCACCGTGCGTGCCCACGGCCGGGTCACCGAAACACGCCGCCCGCCAAGGGTTACCGAGCCCTTCTCGCTGCCATGGCGCACCGCGGCCCGATCCGGGTTGTGTTTGCCCTTCGGCCCGGCGATCTCGGTGATCTCGGCCTCAAACATGGCCTGCATCACCGCCAGCCCCGTGGCCACACTCATCGCCAGCAACCCCTCGCGGGCCGCACCGGCGATGTCACCCATCGCCAGCTGAATCTCCTCGGGCAGATCAGGCAACACAACGGCATCGGTGGTGTCGGCAACACGTACAGTCGGTACGGTTTTCATCAGCGGTCCCCTTCCTTGTGGGTGTTCTTGGCGGATCACCCGAGACCTACCACGCGGCAGGGCTCAGGCGGGGGACCGCCACCTCAAATTCCACGAAGACCGGGACAACCTCCGCCCACCACAGCGGACGAATAAGGGTCGAATGATTTGGCAGCACGTCTAATTACTTCGCCCCGAAAAAGGCCTGAACCGCAGGTGCTGTGACCTGCGCAAATGTCGGCGCGCCTGCCGCGGTGCGCGGTCCAATGGCGGGATAATCGTGCAAAACGATTGGGGCGTAAAGGAATCGAGGCTTCATGCTGGTGACCACGAACCCGCAGCAGACACTGTGGGAGACGATCCTGCCGCCGGGCTACCAGGACCTGCCCACGGAGCTGGCCGCGGTGGACGCGCTGCTGGACGACCCGGCGTTCTTCCAACCGTACCGGGCGCATTTCTCCGCGCTGGCCGGGCGCCCGTCGATCCCGATCGAAACCTATCTGCGGATGATGTTCCTCAAGCATCGCTACCGGCTGGGGTATGAGACGTTATGCCGCGAGGTGGCCGATTCGCTCTGCTGGTCGCGGTTTTGCCGGATCCCGCTGGGCACCACGGTGCCTCACCGGTCCACCTTGGGCAAGATCACCACCGGCTGCGGGCCCGAGGCGGTCGAGGCGCTCAACAATGCGCTGCTGGTCAGGGCCGCCGGGGTGAAGGTGGTCAGGTTGGACAAGGTGCGCGCCGACACCACGGTGGTGGAGGCCAACGTGGCCTATCCGACCGACTCCGGGGTTGCTGGTGCGTGCGATCGCACTGATCATGATGGTGGTGGCGCGCATCCACCACGCGGGTGCGGCCTCGCAGACCACGGTGCGCGACCGGCGACGCGCCGCGGGCCGGCGGGCCGGTCGATCTCGGCGCATCTGAAGCTGCGCAACGACGAGGCCAAGGCCACGGTGGTGGCGATCACCGGCGAGCTGGCCGAGTTGGCCGAGCTCACCGTCGCCGAGGCCCGCCGGGTGCTGGTCAACGCCCGTCGGCACCTGTACCGCCACGGGCAGGCCGCGGCTGGGCGGCTGCGTTGGGCGGTCACCGAGTTGGATACCATCGTGGACCGGGCCGAGCGGGTGATCGATTCGACCCGCACCCGGTTGCGCGGGGTCACCCCGGCCTCGGCGACCCGGCTGGTGTGGCTGCATGATCTGGATGCGCGCCCGATCGCCAAGGGTCGGCTAGGAGGGCACTGAACAAAAGGGGTTTGGGCGCCTGCACGGACCTATTCCCCAGGTCAGAGCCATATTTCCCAGGCGGCGTGGCGCTTATTCAGCGCCCTCCTAGGTAAACCGGTGGAGTTTGGGGATAAGGCGCAGTTCGGCGATAACACCGACGGGATCGTGCTCGACTCCAGTGTGCACCAGGGCAATCCGGCGGACGCGCCGCTGCTGGCCGCCGCGATCACCGGGGTCAAGGGTGTGTTCGGCAAGGTGGCGGTCGCGGTCACCGCCGACCGCGGCTACGGCGAAGCCACGGTCGATCAGGCGCTGGCAGAGCTGGGGGTGCAGACCGTGGTGATCCCGCGCAAGGGCAAGCCGTCGGCCGGGCGCCGCCAGGTCGAGCACGGCCGTGGGTTTCGCCGCCTGGTGAAGTGGCGCACCGGCGCGGAAGGACGCATCTCCTATCTGAAACGCTGCTACGGACTCGACCGCACCCTGTTGGACGGGCTCACCGGCGCACGCACCTGGTGCGGGCTGGGCGTGCTCACCCACAACAGTGTCAAGATCGCCCACCTCGTCGAGGCCCGCCGTTACGCCAGCACCTGCGGGCGAACCCACCGCAGCGCTACCGCCGCGGCGGGCACCGCCGACACCGATGCCGCCGCACCGGGTCGCCGCGGCCAGGCTGCGACCGGACCGCCGGGCCAGGAGCCGCTCATCTTCGACACCGCATGATCAACCACCTCCCCGCTCTCCTCACCCGATCCGGCGCGCCCCGACCGGCCCTCCCACACCGGAGGGGATCGGTTCGGGAGCCGGAAAGGCTTGGGAGAGCGGAGAATCGGGGCTACCCGTCTGACCCGTGTCCGAACGGCAGCTTCGGAGCCGACTACAAGCTCATGCCTTTTTCGGGGCGAAGTAGTTAACTGATCTGTGCCTTCGTCAACTGGATCCCACCCTTTAGCCGACGATAATTGCGCCCCTTGCTTAATCGACCTGCTCGGCGTGTCGGTCTCGTTCGACGACCGCACCCTGTTGCGCGATATCGAGTGGCGGATCGGACTGGGGGAACGCACTGCCATCGTCGGCGCTACCGGCGCCGGAAAATCCACCCCTACTGGGATTAATCGCCGGCACCGCGCGCGCAGACACCGGGCATGTCAAGCGTGGCAAGACCGTCCGGCTGGCGATGCTCGACCAGCAAGGTGATCAGCTGGCACCGGTTGCGGGCGACCGGGTCGCCGAGGTGCTGGGCAGGCTGCGCGGCGGTTATCAGGTCGACCGTCGCGAGGTGACACCGGCCCAGCTGTTGGAGTGGCTCGGTTTCCGCCGGGACCAGCTGTCGGCGCGAGTCGGTGAACTCTCCGGCGGTCAACGCCGGCGGCTTGTGGATAGCTGATGGACTCCTTGGAGAGCGCACCCGCGTCGGTGAACGGCAGTTCGACCACGTGGCCTTAACTCGACCTACCTACGGTACCGTAACTTACGGTACCGTAGCCAACATGACAACTTTGCAGACCGACCTGCTAACCGAACTCGAACCCGTGGTTGCAGCCAACCTGGATCGCCACCTCGGCTCGGCCAAGGACTGGCAGCCGCAGGACTACGTGCCATGGTCACGGGGCCGCGATTTCGCGTTTCTCGGCGGCGAGGACTGGCGGCCGGAGGACTCACCGCTCGACCCGGTGGCGCAGACAGCGATGATCGTCAATCTGCTCACCGAGGACAACCTGCCGTCCTACCACCGGGAGATCGCCACCCGGTTCGGCCGTGACGGCGCCTGGGGCCAGTGGGTCGGCCGGTGGACGGCCGAGGAGGGCCGGCACTCGATCGCACTGCGGGACTACCTCGTCGTCACACGCGGCGTTGACCCGGTTCGGTTGGAAGCGCTGCGGATGGAGCACATGACCGCCGGCTACGACTCCGGCGACAAGACCATGCTGCAGGCGCTGGCCTACGTCTCGTTCCAGGAGCTGGCAACGCGGGTCGCGCATCGCAACACCGGCAAGGCCACGGGCTGCCCGGTCGCCGAGCAGTTGCTCGCCCGGATCGCCACCGACGAGAACCTGCACATGGTGTTCTACCGCAACGTGATGGCGGCCGCGCTGGACCTCGCGCCGGACGAGGCGATGCAGGCAGTCCGCGACGAGGTCGTCGGCTTCCAGATGCCGGGCCAGGCGATGAGCGACTACAAAAGGAACGCCATCACCATCGCCAAAGCCGGCATCTACGACCTGCGCCTGCACCACGACGACGTCATCCAGCCGGTGTTGCGGTTCTGGCGGGTGTTCGAGCGCAAGGACTTCGGTCCGGCCGGAGAGCAGGCCCGCGACGAGCTGTCGTTCTTCCTGACCATGCTCGATGCGAAGGCCAAGCACTACGAGGAGAAGCGGGGGAAGCCTGCCGCCGTCGCGGCTCGCTAACGCGGATCAAGAGATCAGCCCGTGCCGTATTTGGGGTGCGGAATCACGGCACCTTCGGTGACCTCGGCGTCCTCGACCACGGTGCAATTGCCGAGTTCGTTCACGAGGTTCGACATCAGGTCTGGTTCGGGCCCGGTGACCGGCATCGCCACCGGCGGGACCGGGAACACTCAGCGCCAGCAACACACCGGTGTCTTCGTTGGGGCGAACCTGACCCGCGAAGTCATCTCCGCACGCGTCGCCGCAGCCGGTCAGCGCTCGCGCTGATCACATCCTGCTGCCTGGCCACCTGAACCGGCGCGGTGCCGCCGCGGGGATCGCAGGACGAAACCGAACCCTCGATCGTCAGCACGTCGCGGACCTTCCTGCAGGTCCCGCCTGGTCCCAGACTGGTCCCAAAGCGATGCAACGGGTGTCGTGAACTGGTGGTCGAGCTAGGTCAGCGGGAACCGCGCTTGAGCAGCGCAGTCGCACTGGCCAAGTTTATAGAGCATACGTTCTGTTATTGTGTGGTCGTGGCGCGCCCTCGTGTGTATGAAGTAGATCGGGTCCTTGACGCGGTCGAGTCGCTGGCTGTGCAGTCCGGGCCGGCGGCGGTGACGATCCGCGCGATCAGTGCAGCCGTTGGTGTGTCCAACGGTGCCGTTTATCACACGTTCCGTTCACGTGCAGGTCTGGTGGGGCGGGCATGGTTGCGCGCGGGGCACCGATTTCTGGCCATGCAGACCGCGTTGGTCGACCGGATGCTGTCGGCATCGGGTGATGAGGCCGGAATTGAGGCCGTGGTGGTCGCCGCCGACGCACCGGTGATGTTCGCCGAGCAATATCCCGGTTCCTCGAAACTGGTGTTCACGGTGCGACGGGAGGACATCCTCGGACCGGAGATGCCGGGCGACATCGCCCAGGAGCTCGCCAATCTCGACAAACTGCTTGTCGGTTTGATGATTCGGCTGGCCGTGGCGGTGTGGGACCGCAAAGACGCTGCCGCGGTCGACGCCATCACTACGTGCATCGTCGATCTGCCGACGGCCATTTTGTTGCGGCGTGACCGGCTGGACAGCTCGACTGCGCGTGAGCATTTGCACGCAGCGGTGCGCGCGGTTCTGGCCGTTGGCCCGGCGCCTCCGCGGCGGCAGGCGTTGATGACGACACGGCTCAGCATGCTCGATAACCCTGCCATCTGAAGGAGCAACCGAATGACAGTCACCCTCCATTACGACGAGAAAGTCGCCGTGCTCGACCTTGGCGACGACGAGAACCGCTTTTCTCCCGGCTTTCTCGACGAGGTCCATGGTCACCTCGATGAGGTCGTCAACGGCGGTGCGGGCGGATTGGTCACCACCGCGGGCGGCAAGTTCTACTCCAATGGACTGGATGTGGATTGGCTGGGCGCCCACGGTGATCGGACACAGTGGTATGTCGACCGGGTGCACGCCCTGCTGGCCCGCATGCTGACCCTGCCCATCCCCACGGCGGCCGCTGTGGTCGGCCATGCGTTCGGGGCCGGGGCAATGCTGGCGATGGCACATGATTTTCGGGTCATGCGTGCTGACCGCGGTTACTTCTGTTTTCCCGAAGTCGACATCCGGATCCCATTTACGCCCGGAATGGCCGCACTGATCCAAGCCAAACTCACTCCGCAGACAGCGATCGCCTCGATGACCACTGGCCGGTGCTTCGGCGGCGGCGACGCGATGCAGAGCGGCATCGTGGATGCCACCGCGGTTGAGGGTGAGGTGACCGCCGCGGCGGTCGACGTGCTGCGCCCGCTTGCAGGCAAGGATCCGGGCACGCTGGGCGCGATCAAGCAGACGATGTTCAGCACCGCCGTGGAGGCGCTTAGCGCGCAACACGGCGAGCGAGGAAACACGTAACCGATGACGGTGTTGACCACGTTGCTCAACGAAACCGGCCAGACCATGAGAACTCGTAATAGGTTGCTACATCTACGTTTTCATAACCGGATCGTCGATGACAGGGTGAGTCTCATCGCGCCGACTGGGGGGCGGGAAGAAGCCGGCGATGAGGTGATTGGCGGTGGCGGAAGTGGCGGTAAGGAGCACACTCCGCGATGAGGACATTCGGAGTCACGACCAGTGTTTGTGCTGTTCGCGGACCCACGCCTGTGCTGATTTCTTAGTGGGGAAGATCTTTGTCGGGCGGACCTGCTTGCCGGTCGCGGGGTCAATGCCCAGTGTGGGACGTGCCCGCCACCGGCCGCCGGGCATCTTCTTGATTGATTGATTGGCTCATCAATGCGCGGGCCGCGCTGTTTGGGCAGTGTGTCGGCGTTGGTCTCGGTGCTCATCGTTCACCCTCTCCTCCGGTCTGTGATCCTGGGTGGGTCGGTTGGGGCCTGTGCGCGTGGGCCTTGGTAGAGGTCGAGCTTGCGGGCCCGTTTCAACCAGCGTTCGACCGTGGATAGGGGCGGTGTGCCGCCGACGTCGGTCCATAGCGCCGCTCGCGACTGGACGCCGCGCGCGATGCTGCGCCGGTCGGGGTCGGATGCAGCCTCGCAGGCTGCCTCGGCAACACGGCGATAAAACTCAATCGACTTGACCGGTCTGCCACGCCCTCGCCTGACGGCGGGCACGAGCACCGGGCCGGGAGCCTCGTAGCTGTGCACTATGACGTCGCGGCACTCAATTCCAAACGCTGCCAAGAGCCCCGCCCGCAGCCGCTCTGTGGTCGCGCGGTCGTGAGTGAGGATGTCGCGCCGGGCGAACTTGGCGGCGATCGCAGCGAGCCGGTCGGCATAATTGCTCGCTGTTACGAGGTCGCGCTTCTCGATCGCGGTCCCGGGATTGAGGGCGACTAGTCGACGACTAGTCGGAGGTCCGACAGCGCGGGCGGATCGCTGCCGTCGAGCAGTGCGACGTCATAGGCGACCCGGTGACCCGCGAGAGTGATGCGGTAGGGCTGTGGCGAGTCGTGCTGCGCGACAACAGACACCACATCACCGCGTGCGGACCCCAATTTCTCGGCTGGCAATTTAATGACCGTTCCAGTGAGGCCAGCCTCGGACCGCCGAGGTGGGTGGCCGGGTTGTGTGCGTTCGTTGCGGTTGGCCTCTGGTTGAGAAGCGGTCCGAGCCTGCCTTCACGCTCCCTCCCGGCGCCGCCGCCAGGCTG
>Ga0335081_10020300_pt1 | contig 10746 bp, 12 predicted proteins | sample Lox_Sample_35_FD_206713 | JGI IMG/M metagenome (GOLD analysis project Ga0335081, IMG submission 206713) | Soil microbial communities from Loxahatchee National Wildlife Refuge, Florida, United States - Lox_Sample_3.5 | ecosystem: Environmental > Terrestrial > Soil > Wetlands | place: USA... | reverse complement strand
CCATGCTGACCGCGATGGAGGCCGTGGACAATATCATCGCCGGCCGTACCGACAAGTCGAACCTCTGGCGGGTCAATACGGAAACCGAATATCACGAGAGCAAGTAGGCAAAGTAACCTGGCTCCCCTGTCCCTCCTGACACAATCTGCTTGTTTAACTGACACTTTCTGTCACGATTTCGCCTGATTGAGCCCAACCCTTGATGGGGTACTTTTGGGCTCTGGGTTGGCGCCGCGGTAAGCACAGTATCATCAAGCCCTTGGGGCAGCCTTTCAAGATCAGCCTGCGGAGAGGAATTGGCGAGACAAGTGCGACAAGGTCCAGTGCCGGCTCACCGGACTCTGTAAGGGGAACGAAAAAAATCATGAAGAAACACAAGGCCAAGAAGCACGCGAAAAAGAACAAGGGCTTCTCACTGATCGAGCTGCTAATCGTCGTGGCGATCATTCTGATCATTGCTGCGATCGCCATCCCGAACCTTCTGCGGTCGCGCATTGCCGCTAACGAAGCGTCGGCGGTAGGCTCTGAGCGCACCCTGAATACATCAGAAATCACCTATAACTCGACCTATGGGCAATTTGCCTGCACTCTGGGCGCCATGGGCGGAAGCGGCAGCGGGACAGCCACCTCCAGCGCAGCCGGCCTGATTGACGCCAATCTGGCCCTCGGCACCAAGAGCGGCTACACCTTCGCCCTTGGGAGCGATTGCACCACAACGCAGTATGAGACCTCGGCGAACCCGGTCACCGCTGGTGTCACCGGACAGCGCAACTTCTGCAGTGACCTGTCTGGCGTGATCCAGCAGCAGGCTAGCGGCACGGCGCCATCGACCGTGACGGCTTGCGAAGCCCTGAACTCGCCGATCTAGTCGGTTCGTTGGGTTGAAGAAGTTTGGCGAAGTACCTGGGGGAGGGTACGAGCCAGGGGAGCAGAGAACGAAAGTTCTCTGCTCCCTTTTTGCGTGCTGAATGCCGAATGAAACCCGGTCGTGCCGGCTGTTCCGGGGGCTGGCGCCCGCCCACAATCTGCTGGACAAGATGGCCCTGAGCGAAGGAAAATCAACTGTTTTGGACAGGTCCCCCAGAACAGTGAGGCGGCATGAAGAGGCGGCAACGAGGGTTCTCGCTGATCGAACTCTTAATCGTGGTGGCGATCATTTTGATCATTGCGGCCATCGCCATCCCTAACCTGATTCGCTCGCGCATAGCGGCCAACGAGGCGTCCGCCGTGGGCTCGCTACGCACCATCAATACTGCGGAAATAACTTACAACACCAGCTATCCGACTACGGGTTTTGCCTGCACTCTCGGGCAAATGGGTCCGGTTACCGGCAGCAACGCCACCTCCGCGGCTTCCGGCATGCTCGATGCCAACCTGGCCGCGGGCAACAAGAGCGGGTACCAGTTTGCGATTTCCGGCTGCTCGGGGACGCCGGCGGTCACCTACAGCACCACCGCTCAACCGGCGAGTCCCGGCACCACCGGACAGCGCTATTTCTGCAGCGACGCTTCGGGCGTGATCAAGTACGACAGCACCAGCACCGCCAACTGTCTGGCGAACGGCAATCCCATTTAGACCGGCTGGAGGGGTAGCTGAATTCGGCCGAGTGCCCGGGGAGGGTACGAAGCCAGGGGGACGGAGCAGGCGAGTTCTCTGTCCCCTTTTGTCTGGGTTTTTGGCAAGGCGCACCATCGTGGTCATCGGCTGCAGTTCTTCCTCGCTTATAATTACAAGCAAGCACGCGTCGCCATGCCGGCTATTGAAACCTTCCAACTGGAGAAAAGCTACACCGTCGGGTTCTGGCGCAAGCGCCGCGTCGCCGGACTAAAACCCCTGAGCCTGTCGGTTGAGCAAGGCGAGGTCTTCGGTTGTCTCGGTCCCAACGGCGCTGGCAAGACCACTACGCTAAAGCTGCTGATGGGGCTCATCTTCCCCAGCGGCGGTTCGGCCCGCATTCTGGGGATGGAGATCGCCGACCCGCGCATGAAGGCCCTCATCGGATTTTTGCCGGAGCAGCCTTATTTTTACGACTATCTGACGGCCGCGGAGCTGCTGGAGTATTACGCTCAGCTCTCCGGCGTGCCGGCGAGGCAGCACACGCGGCGGGTGCAGGAGATGCTGGCACGCGTCGGCCTGGCGGGCTCGGGACGCACGCAGCTTCGCAAGCTTTCCAAGGGCATGCTGCAGCGGGTGGGCATCGCGCAAGCCATCCTCCACGATCCCAAGGTGGTCTTCCTCGACGAACCCATGTCGGGACTCGATCCCCTGGGCCGCCGCGAAGTCCGCGACCTGATCCAAGGTCTGAAGGACGATGGCAAAACCGTCTTCTTTTCGACCCACATTCTGTCGGACGCCGAAGCCCTGTGCGATCGCGTAGCCATCCTGCACAAGGGCGAACTGCGGGGCGTGGGCGCGGTGGACGACCTGACGGCGCGCGCGCAGAGCAAGATCGATATCCTGTTCCACGGTCTGCAGGCGATGACCCTCCTTTCCGCTCTCGGGGCCGAATGTCACTCTACCGGCGAAACCGTGCGTGCCGTCATCTCCGAAGACCGGCAGGATGCGGCCCTCGACGCGCTTCGGCGCGAAGGAGCGCGGCTAATCTCTCTAACCCCCGTCCGAGCCACGCTCGAGGAGTACTTCATCGAACGCTTGGGTGAGAAGGCGGAGAAGATCGAGGTGGAAAGATGAACGTGGGCCTAAGCTCGCGTGGCGACGGCCGCCCCCGTCTGTCGTGGCGCGACGCAGTCGCGCCTGAATGGAGACGAGCTTCGCCCGCCTGCCCCGCCGGGGGCGGCTGGGCCTACGTGATCAGCGCATGAACCGCATTTCCGCAGTCGCGTCCAACACGTTTCGCGAAGCCGTCCGCGACCGCGTGCTCTACAACCTGATCTTCTTTGTGTTGCTTCTGGTCGGCGCGGCGCTGCTGTTCGGGCAGATCTCCATCGGCATCGAGCGCATTGTGCTCATCAACCTGGGGCTGACGGCCATCTCCGTCTTCGGAGTGGTGATCGCCATCTTCATCGGCATCGGGCTGGTGTCGAAGGAGATGGAAAAGAAGACGCTCTACACCATCCTCTCGCGCCCGGTGCGGCGCTGGGAGTTCATCGTGGGCAAGTTCGGCGGTCTGGCCTGGACGCTGGTGGTGAACACCTTCTTCATGGCCGTGGGGTTCTTCGCCGCGCTGCTCCTGCTGGCCCGCCATTTCGAACGCGCCGATGGCTACTTGCTGGTGGCCATCTACTTCATCATTTTGGAATTCGTGGTGGTGACGGCGCTGGCGCTGCTGTTCTCGACTTTCTCCTCGCCAGTGCTCTCGGCGGTGATGGCGCTGGCCCTGTTCGTGATCGGCACCTTCGCGGAAGACTTGCGGGCCTTTGCCGCCATGAGTCACGGCGCGACCCGGGTGTTCGCCACGCTGGCGGCTTACGTGGTGCCGAATTTCGCCTCGCTCAACGTCATTTCTTCGGTGGCCCACGGGCAGCCGATCGCCGGGTCACTGATTCTCTACAACACCGTGTACTCGCTGTTCTACGCGGCCGCGGCGGTGTGCGGGGCGATCCTGGTGTTCGACTACAGGAACCTGAAGTGACCGCCCGGAAACGCACTGCCCTGATCGCGGCCATTGTGCTGGCAGTTTCGCTGTCCGGCGCCAGCCTGACGGTGCGCCGCCTCGACCATCTCCGTGCTGGGGCGACAGCGGAAGAAGCGCTCTATGTACCTTCGCCCAAAATCCTCCAGCGCATGAGCCTGGGTTACACCGGCCTGCTGGCTGACATCTATTGGACGCGCGCGGTGCAGTATTTCGGCGGACATCACCACGCACGCTCCAGGCAGTACAAGTTTCTCGAACCACTGCTCGACATCGCCACCACGCTCGACCCGCACCTGACGGTTGCTTACGAATTCGGGGCGACGTTTCTGGCACAGAAGCCGCCCGAGGGCGCCGGCGATCCCGCCGCCGCCGTCCGCCTGGTGGAGCGCGGGGTACGGGAGAATCCTTCGGCATGGCGGCTCTACTACAACCTGGGCTTCATCCATTATTTCGAACGCCACGACTACTCGGCCGCGGCCGACGCCTTCGAGCGCGGCTCGCGTGTCCCGGGCGCGCTGCCCTGGATGAAGGTGATGGCCGCACAGATGTCGCAGCATGCCGGCGACTTGCAGACAGCTCGTTTCCTATGGTCAAGCGTCTACCAGACCTCGGAGAGCGAAGACATCCGTGTCAATGCCGCCAAACATCTGCGGGCACTCCAAGTGGATGAGGAAGTCTCGATTCTGGAGAACCTGGTGGCCGGCTTTCACCAGCGCACCGGGCGCTGGCCCGCGAGCTGGACAGAGATGGTGGCCGCAGGATATCTCCGGTCTGTGCCCCGCGATCCCACCCGCCGGCCCTACCGGCTTGTCCCAGAAGGACGGGTGCTGGTGCAAGTTCCGGACGACTTGCCGTTCATCACCAAGGGGCTGCTACCAGAAACGGAAACATCCAACCGGCAGCAGACAGAATCCAAGTAGCTACTGGTTGCTAGTCTTAAACTTTCAGCTCTCGTACCATTTGCCATGCACACACGAAGAATACTGGCGCACCCGTTTTGCAGCCCGAAGGGCATTACCTTGGCGCGTGTGGCATTGTGCATCCTGATGTTTGCCGGAGTGACCGCCGCGACCACCGTGCCCGAGATCGCCGCCAAGGTTGACCAGCGCTATAACCATCTGGCGACGCTGCAGGCCGTTTTCACAGAGACTTATCGAGGCGCCGGGGTGTCGCGAAGCGAATCCGGAGTGTTGTGGCTGAAGCGTCCGGGGAAGATGCTGTGGGACTACCGCGAACCACTGCAGAAGATGTTTGTCAGCGACGGTAAATCGGCGTGGTTCTACGTCCCCGGGGAGCGGCAGGCGCGCAAGGCGCCGATAAAGAAACTGGACGACTTGCGCTCGCCGTTGCGCTTCCTGCTGGGCAAGACCAAGCTCGAAAAGGAGCTTGCGGGGCTGTCGCTGGCGTCCGACGTTGCTCCCGAGGCACCGGGCAACGTGGTCCTACGCGGCGCTCCCAGGGGGATGGAGGACCGGGTTTCGAGTGTGCTGCTGGAGGTCACGCCCGAGGGTGAGATCGTGCGCATGGTGGTCAGCGAGGTGGATGGATCGAGCACGGAGTATCGCTTCGGCAACCAGCGCCAGAACCAACCGATTGCCGATCAACGCTTTAGCTTTTCTCCCCCCCCTGGGGTTGAGGTAATCAATGCGGAGGACTTGGCGCCGTGAGTAGCGAGTACCAAGTGCCGAGTACCGAGAAAGGATGTTAGTGGGGGAAAACTCTTTACCAGCAGCGGGCGGACGACAGAGCTGGGTGTGCTGAGGGGCTGAGGGTGCCACCTCAGTCGGTACTCGCAACTCGGTACTCGGTACTGGCCCAAAGGTAACTTGTCCCTTTGGATGCCGAATGCCGCGACAGTGCGGAATCAGCTACTTAGGAGTGTTACACTCTTACCAACACCAACAGGAATTGTAGAGACGTAGCTGGCTACGTCTTCCCCTACGGAGCGAGCGGGGTCTCTACACCCAACAAGACGGTATGGCAGAGTTCCTCATTCGCATGGCCGACGAGCGCGGACACGTGCTCGAACAGGTCGAGAACGGCCCCTCGCAGAACGACGTGCGCGAACGTTTTGCGCAGCAAGGCTTCCTGGTTTACTGGGTGAAGCCGCGCGGCGTTCTCGTCGGAGGAGGCCTGCGCCGGCGTCGCAAGGTCAAACTCGACCATTTCCTGATTTTCAACGCCCAGTTCCTCACGCTGATCAAAGCCGGCCTTCCCATCCTGACTTCGCTGGACCTGCTGCTGAAGCGGCAGAGGAACCAGGTTTTCCGCTCAGTGCTGGAGAACGTGCGCGACCGCGTACGCACGGGCGAGCTGCTTTCCGACGCTTTCCTGGCGCAAGGCATCTTTCCCAAAATTTACACCACCACTTTGCTGGCGGGCGAGAAGAGCGGCAACCTGGAAGAAGTGCTCAGCCGTTACATTGCGTTCCAGCGGGTCGCGACGGCGGTGCGCAAGAAGCTGCTGGCGTCGCTGGTGTACCCGGCGCTGCTGGTCACCGGCGTGGTCGCGATCCTGACGGTGCTGCTGAACTTCGTGATCCCCAAGTTTCAGGCCTTGTTCGCCGATTTCGGGGCGGAGCTGCCCAAAATCACCGTATTCACGCTCACGGTGGGGACGACAATCCGCAGTTACTTCCTGATTATCATCCCTGCAATAGCGGGGCTGGTGTTTCTGGTATGGCGGTGGAGCAAGTCGGAGAGCGGATCGCAGCACCTGGACAAGGTCCGGCTGGCGCTGCCGCTGCTGGGCTCCATCTGGCTCAAGTATCAGGTCAGCATGTTCTCGCGTATGCTCTCCACCCTGCTGGCGGGGGGCATACCGTTGATGCCGGCGTTGCAGACCGCGGCTGAGTCGATGCAGAGCCGCTTGATCTCCAATGCCACCAGGCTGGCCGCCGAAAAGGTGCGTGAAGGCAGCCCGCTGTCGCGCAGCCTGGAGGAAACCGGGGTCTTCCCCGGGCTGTCAGTAGAGATGATTGAAGTGGGTGAGTCCACGGGAGCTTTGCCGGCCATGCTGACTTCGGTGGCCGAGTTTTACGAAGAAGACGTGCAGACCGCGCTGGTGGCGGCGCTGTCGCTGATCGAACCCCTGATCCTGATCGTTATGGGCGTCATAGTGGCATTCGTGCTGATATCGTTGTACCTTCCCATCTTCAGCCTGGGAGCGGGAGGCATCCACTAGGGCCGAGGAAGCCGGCAAGGTGGGAGATTTTAGGAGTTCAATGGCTGGCAAGACACCTTTGTTCGTCAACGGCGGCAGCGGCGGTCCCACGGACCATGCCGCGGAAGAAGTGCGTGCCCGCGACCTGGCGCACCGCTATCGCTGCGAGTTCGTGGACCTGCGCAGCTTCCACATCCAGCACGACCTGTTCCGCTCCGTCCCTGTGGACCTGATGTTCCGCTACAACTTCGTTCCCCTGGAGGAGCGCGACGGCAACCTGGTCATCGCCCTGGCCGATCCCAGCCAGCTCATGATGATCGACGAGGTCGGCCTGCTGCTGGGCAAACGGCTCATCACCAAAGTTGCCACGCTCTCGCAGATCTCCGACCTGCTGAAGAAAACCGAGCAGTCGCAGCGCGTGCTGGAAGAAGCCAGCGAAGGCTTCGCGCTCGACGTCATCAAAGAGGACGAGGCCAGCGACGAGACTATTTCCATCGAGCGCCTGACGCAGGAGGGCGAAGCCAGCCCCATCATCCGTCTGGTGGATACCACCATCTTCACCGCCCTGCAGCGCCGGGCCAGCGACATCCACATCGAGTCACAAGACGATTCCTCGGTCATCAAGTACCGCATCGACGGCGTGCTGCAGCAAGCCATGCCGCCCATCGGCCGGGAGCACCATTCCACCATCATCAGCCGCATCAAGGTGATGAGCGAGTTGGACATCGCCGAGCGCCGCGTTCCTCAGGACGGCCGTTTCCGTGTGCGCTACGCCGGCCGCTCCATCGACTTCCGCGTTTCCATCATGCCTTGCATCCACGGCGAGAACGTGGTGTTGCGCGTGCTGGACAAGGAGTCGATGAGCGAGAAGTTCCGCAACCTCACGCTGGATGTGGTGGGCTTCAGCGACGACGATCTGCGCCGCTTCCGCCGCTACATTGCCGAACCCTACGGCATGGTGCTGGTCACCGGACCGACCGGCAGCGGCAAGACCACTACCCTCTACGCGGCGCTCAGCGAGGTCAAGAGCGAGGAAGACAAGATCGTCACCATCGAGGACCCGGTCGAGTACCAGATCCGCGGCATCACCCAAGTCCCGGTCAACGAGAAGAAAGGCCTCACCTTCGCCCGCGGCTTGCGCTCCATTCTGCGCCACGATCCCGACAAGATCATGGTGGGCGAAATCCGCGACACCGAGACGGCGCAGATCGCCATCCAGTCCGCCCTTACCGGCCACCTGGTGTTCACCACCGTGCACGCCAACAACGTGGTGGACGTGATCGGGCGCTTCCTCAATATGGGCGTGGAGCCGTATTATTTTGTTTCTGCGCTCAATTGCATCCTGGCGCAGCGGCTGGTACGCACAATCTGCGACTCGTGCAAGAAAAAGGTTTACTATCCTCCCGAGGTGCTGGAAGGTAGCGGCCTGGACCCGCAAGTTTGGGGTAGCGTGCCGTTCTATGAAGGCGACGGATGCATGGAGTGCTCCGGCACCGGTTTCCGCGGCCGCACCGCAATCCACGAGCTGCTGGACCTGACCGACCGCATCCGGGAAATGATTTTGGAGAAGCGCCCGACTTCGGAGATCCGCCGCGCTGCCCGCGAGGAAGGCATGCGCTTCCTGCGCGAGTCGGCACTGGCTAAGGTGAAGATCGGGGCGACCACGCTGAAGGAGATCAATAAGGTCACCTTCATTGAGTCGACCAGATAGTCCTGGGAAACGAGAAAACTTGCCTGGCATCACCAAATCGACCGCCCGTCCGCATCTGGCCTGTGAGGTGGCCGCTGACCGCGTACTGGCGGCGCGCGCTTCCGGCGGGCATCTCGAACTTTACGCCAACCACTCGCTTCCGGCGGGCGCCGTCGTGCCCAACCTGGGCAACGTCAACGTGCTCGACGGGCAGGTGCTGCGTCTGGCCGTCGCCGAAGTGCTGGCTGCGGTGCAGGATCGTTCACGCGACGTGATCGCCGTGCTTCCTGATGCTGCAGTGCGCGTGGTCATGCTGGACTTCGATGCGCTGCCCGATAAGAAGGCCGATGCGGAAGGGGTGATCCGCTTTCGCCTGAAAAAATCCCTTCCCTTCAACGTCGACCAGGCGGCGCTTTCCTACGATGTTCATCGTCTGAATTCGCACATAAGGGTGCTGGCTGCGGTATCGCCGCAAACCGTGCTGGAGGAGTACGAATCGGCGTTTCGCGATGCCGGCTACAGCCCCGGGATAGTGATGCCGTCGATGCTGGCAGCGCTGGGTTTGGTTGAAGGCGGCGGCCCCGCCCTGGTGGTCAAGGTGGATCCCGTGAGCATCAGCGTGGCAGTAGTGGATGGGGACGAACTGCGCCTGCTGCGCACCTTGGAGAATGCCAGCGGCGCCGCCGTCAGCGGGGCGCAGATCGCCGCCGACGTTTATCCTTCCGTTGTGTTCTACGAGGACACTTACGGCGCCAAAGTGGAGCGGGTGTTGGTTTCCGGGCTGCAGTCCATGGCCGATATCAGCTCGGCCCTGGAAGCGCAGATCGGGTTGCGCGTGCAGGGCCTGGTCGCCCCGCGCCACCTGGAAGGCGGTGAAGGCTCCGCCCCGGCGTCGCTGCTGGCCGGAGTTGCAGGAGCACTGGGGATCTGAAGATGCGTACCAGGATCAATCTCGCGACCCAACCTTACGAGGATGCTCGGCTCTTCTATCTACAGTGGGTCGGGCTATTGCTGGCGCTGGCGGTGATCACCGCCATCCTGCTCAGCTTGGTGGTGAAGTCGCACCGGGCCTCGCGCGATATCACCCGGAAAGTGGAGCAGGAGCGGCGGCAGATCGCCGAAATCGACCGCGAGCGCGCTGCCGCGGAAGCCATTCTCAACCGGCCGGAGAACCGCGACGTGCGCGACCGGTCGCGCTTCCTCAACGCGCTGATTGCGCGCAAGGCCTTCTCCTGGACGCAGGTCTTCACCGACATGGAGAAGATCGTGCCTCCACGGGTGCGTATCGTTTCCATCCGTCCGGATGTCAACGCCAGCCATCAACTGGAGATCCATCTGGAAGCCATCGGCGATTCGCACGACAAGGGCATCGAACTTGTGCGGCGCATGGAGGAATCGCCCACCTTCCGCGCGCCCCAACTGCGGGTGGAGCGTCCGGAGACCAACAGTCCCGGGTTCGAGTTCACCATCGTGGCGCAGTACATTCCGCACCTCTCCCGGCCGCAAGAGCAGAAGGAGAACCGCTGATGGCCAACCTGCGCACCGCCCGCAAACGCTTCACCGGGGTGGCCATTGGCCTGGGGGTGCTGGCCTTGGCCGCCGTCGTCTTCCTGATTTCGCCGCTAGGCCGCTCCCGAACCGTCCGGCAAGCGGAATATGAGCAGGCCCGCCTGGAACTGCTGCTCAAGACGCGCGAAGCCGTCCCCCTGCGCGGCATGGAAAAGAAGCTGGCGCTGGCGCGGGAGCAAATCGCCGCCTTCTATCGCGACCGTTTCCCGTCCCAGTACTCGGCCGTCTCCAGCGAACTGGGCAAGGTGGCCAGCGAGACCGGAGTGCGCGTCTCCCAGATCTCCTATGAACCCAAACCGGCCGAGGTCCCCAACCTGCAGCAGGTGGTGATCAGCGCCAATCTGGACGGCGACTACCTCCAGGTGGTGAAATTCATCAACGCCCTGGAGCGCGACAGGATGTTCTTCATGGTCGATAGCCTGACGCTGGCCCAGGAGCAGGGCGGCATGGTGCGTTTGCAAGTGAGGCTGGAAACCTATTTGAGGACCGAAGCGGCATGAAGCTGGGTACGGAAAGCCGCAACAAAGTAATCCTGCTGGCGGTGCTGGCGCTTGCGGCGGTGATCTCGGTGGCATATATGTTCAACTCGCTCAGCGGCCAGCCGGCGCCGGCCACCGCGGCCGCACCCGTGGCGACTCCTCCTCCGGTGCGCCGCTCGTCCGGCCCTGTGGCGGCCGTGGCCGCTCCCAGCCTCGATCCCGAATTGCGCCTCGAACTGCTGGAGTCCAGC
>Ga0335081_10020299_pt1 | contig 10747 bp, 14 predicted proteins | sample Lox_Sample_35_FD_206713 | JGI IMG/M metagenome (GOLD analysis project Ga0335081, IMG submission 206713) | Soil microbial communities from Loxahatchee National Wildlife Refuge, Florida, United States - Lox_Sample_3.5 | ecosystem: Environmental > Terrestrial > Soil > Wetlands | place: USA... | reverse complement strand
GAGGTGAAAACGTAGATAGGTTCGAACTGCTTTCTACCGGCCCTGGGAAATTTCGCGATCTGATGACTCGTGGTGTCTTCGGACGGACAGGTTGAAAATTGGTAAGTTGTGATGTTGTGTCAGTGAAGACCGAAAATTGATGGTACGGACCCCCCGAGCTGGAGATATCGTAACGCGCGTCTCATCGCCTGAAAATTCGAATATAGAATTGAGATTGAGTCTACTTCCACTTCATCGCCGATGTGCGGTGACCATCCTTACTATCTTCTGCTGCTCTCTATCATCTCTTGACAATCTTTCTAAGATCGTATCCCACATCCTCCAACTGTATGATCTGCTTGTCAATTGATTTGATTTCCTATGAGTTTCGGAGGGTCGGCCACCTAAGGATCTTCTCAACTTCAACTTCAATCCCTTGCGTGGAGATCACATGCCCAAGGAATTCGATCCGGTCCGTGAACAGTTGTGACATCATTTTTGATACAATGATTCCGGCTTCACGAAAGGCATCAACGAGTGGACGGAGGTCTCGGCGGTGTTCTTCTAGTGAATCCGGGAAGATCGAGATGTCATCCATATAAACGTAGCAGATCCGCCCCACGTGTTTTTGTAGAACCGAGTTCATGAAGCCCTGCCATGGGGCAGGGGCATTGCGGAGCCCTTGGGGCATGACCAGCCATTCAAACAATCCGAAGGGACCCCGCGTTCCAACGCCAAGGTGGCAAAAGTCCATTCTTCCCTCGATTTCTTTGTATCCATGCAAAATGTCTATGGTGCAATGACCTATCACCCCAGCGGAAGCGATCGCTTTGATCAACAATGATATCCACAGTCCCAACAATAAGTCCCTTCTCGCGTCCAATTTCGGTAGCACCCGCCACAAACGACCCAGTTTCCAGTGTCGGGGGAAGAAGGCCAGGAATTTTGATTGTCAAGGCTTGATCCGGAACGGTAGTCGTCGCTGGATTCTGCCTCAACTCGTATTCGCCTTCTTTGTTCGCTCAGGGTAGGAATGCGGAATCTACGGGCTGGGTTTATCGCACTGCGAGACCTAATACGTTAGAAACGATAAGTAATCTCGAGGAGGAGGCCACACAACGGGGAAATGCGGCGCAGTGATGTGCCACCTCGCGATAGTCTTCGAAGCATTAAGCATTGATGACTGCGTCCTTTTTGTGGCACTTGTGGGCCGATGGCTAGCATGGCGATTCCGGAGAAGGCGTCAAGTAGTCCGGAACGCGTTATATAGTCTGACGCAGGGCGAAGACGGGACCTTGCCTGTAGTATCAAAAACAAAGAACCCTTACTCGATTTGGATTAGGTATCGATTCCGTTGCACCCCAATCTGAGGGTCGCTAATGGACTAATTGTAACATTCTGTTGGGCATGAATTGTGAATGAATGCTCCGTGTCTTTGACGCTTAATACGCTGCCGTGAGTAGGGAGGGGTCGCGCAGCTTTTAGTGTGGAACTTAAACGTCTTCTGTTGAATAGTGCACTGTCATGACGGAGGAAGGAGAGTGCCATTAGTGTCTCCAAAAAGCCTTGGGGAGACAAAAACAAAGGAGACCAGAAGGAGAACAAAGAAAAATCGGTTCGGCGAAGCTATTCTGAGTCCTTTCGAGTCGTTTCGGACTTTACCTGACGTTTCCAGGGGTGGCGGTGCCAAGCTTCAAAGGAACGCGATTTCCAGCCGGTAATTTCCTTGACTGAGATCCTTAACAACCCGCCACTGGTCCGAAAGTCACGGATCGGCACGCTAAAAACAACAAAGGTCGCCGTCTAACGACAGTGCAGACGTTGATAGTCCGACGCTATCTTTCAGATTAAGGATATTGTCTACGACCTCGAGACTCAGGGTCCCTTTCAATCTCTTATCTTTTTGCAAGTTCCTGTTTTCGATTGTCTTGCAAAGGTTGTCGCCAGGACATCGACATTATGCATTTGGCCCTGATGCCGATCTGGGAACCCCGAACCTGCCAGTACCTTGAAGCCTCATCTATTCGTTGACTGTGACAAATTGTTTGTCCCTTAATTTCAATTTAATTCGACAGATATTCCCCGCCTCGATGCTCGATATTAGCCCTGCGCGACTGCCTCGACTACGCTGGACCATCCGAAAACTTTCTCGATGGAAGATCGAGATTGGGTAGCTCAATCGGAAATTGGATTGGACGCCTGCCCATAAGGCCCAAGACGGTACTGCAAAAATCAAGTGTTCAGATACTTCATCGACCAATTGAAACTTTGTCGAAAAGAAGCATGTGTTCTGTTTTGTCGGTTAATGAAAGGAGCCTGGAGTCCTCTGATGGTTGAGGACATCCCAACCGAGATCGTCAAGCATATATTTGGCAACCTTAGGTCCAAAACTATAGGATGTATCATTGCAAAACCACCGTTATCAAGCGCCCCTCTCCTGACGTCCCTGTTCCGAAATTACTATTTCTTTGTTATTGTATGCGTTGGTATCGAGGGCCGTCTTGTTGGAAAGCCATCGAATACTCGCCTTAAATTGTACGACAGCCTTATTCCCTTGCTCGATATCCGTTCACTCTCTCTCCTCTCGTATAATTACAACATAATTCCGAAATTCAGTTGCATGACCCCTCAAAGGTTGGGAAAGAGGGGCATTGAAACCCGGTAAGGAGAGCGTATCGTACTTGCATCATCTTACCCGAGTCCTTGCTTCTTTTGTAGATCGTTCTGGTCGAGAAAAGGAAGTTGGGAGATTGGAAGAAGGCATCTCCAAGACCTCGTTCTTGACAGGTCGGAATCGAGAAACATCGATTGATCTGAACTGCCTCTGGGGTGCTTACGGTAGATATTTATTTTAATAAACGTTTTGTTTTTTTGTTTTTGAAAACGGTACTGCCGTCAACTACTAGTTCGAAGTCAAACAGCCCACGTCGTCTGCGATCAAAAATTGCTCCGGAAAATGCCACTGAGTTTCAAATGCTGGCTGTTCCATGATTCAAATGTGGCCGTCAGCTCGAATGCCTCCCCCGTCTCGAATTCACCCCCAACAGTGAGCACAGAGATGGCACCGCAATTTTCTTCGTCATACTCAAAATGTACCATTGTGACCAAAACGGTTGGATAATGTCGTTCCTGGAGCAATTTGATGACCTTCCCTACTTCGACTTCATCCTCTCGGTTGGCGGCCTCATTCTGTATCCAAATGAATGGTTGCGGGATTCGCTTTCGGTTCTCCCTTCATTTTGCGCTGCTTCTGTCTTTGGTTTTCTCCATGAGATGAAGGTTCGCGGCCTCTGAAGTCATTTTGTCTTGTCGCAAAAACGGTGATGGGAGGAAGAATGCTTGATTTTAGCATATGTGTGGGATGACGGTAAACGCTGACGCCCATCATCAACAATCACGGAATATACGAAAGCGCAAACACTGAGATATTTACCATAAAGTCTTCAGCTTTTGTAGTCTGAAGCTCGTAACATTTTTGTTCTTCATCACAAGACCTATTCCCGTAGGGATAAAAAATTGCAGAGCAGGGGATCCTAGTGAGGCCAAAAATTATTGCATCCAAGCCAAGCGTTGACAAAAAAAAATGCTATTGCACTGAGACCAATTCAGGCGAGCAACACTGTAACAAAGAAAAGATGCAAAGCAGTCACAACAAGAAATATAAACAATGAATGAAGAATGCAAGCGTTCCCCTTGAGTGAGAGCACCAATCACCTTGGAGAAAATGTATGCAATTCCGTAGTTGAAAATCCGCCTGACACGGACTCTAACAAAGCATTCAAATTGGATTGGAATCGATCTCCCATCCCATGATCATGTCAATCGCCTCGAATCTGGTTATAGTGTTTCCCTTGATACGCTTTGACTGTCCATTGACCCAAAATGCGGAAATAACACAATCTTATCCAACTTATTGGCTCGGCATGGAAATCTGGTACGCAATTGAGGATGATAGTGTGGAGAAAAACATTCCGTGAGATGAAGGAGATTAAATAAATTCTGCGCGCCAAGTGTTACTCTCGATTAGATATCACAGACCCCGAACTTTTAGAACAAATTTGGTCCCTTGTTAATCGCGGCACCAAATTTTCCTCTATGTCACAAAACGGCGAATTATAATAGAAAACCAAATTGGACATTAATAGGTGCTTGAAGGATTGGACTTCCATCTAAGATGATTTGTAAACTTTATTCGTGGTAACGGCTAATTTTGCAGTTTCAAATTTAAGGTGCTAAATCGGGGTTGTAACGCCAAATCAGAGATATTTCCAGAGTTTTCGCACGTAAATTAATTATCCATGATTTCCGGACGTCGGTTTGTCGGTTGATGAGCTCGTTGGCCGAAGCCGTCGGCGAGAACCTCGCCATTGATGAGTTCAATGACTACGTCGGCGAGCACATCGGACAGAAGGATCCATACAATTTGAAGATTCCACAGGGCCTGAGCAAGCATGATGCCGACGTGCTCAGGCGATGTCGTCGGCGTGCGCATCAACTCGATCACAACGCCGTCCTTTGTTACTGCTGTCCGTGTTTCTTTGGCCTCAACACTATCATCTGTATCATCTAATTCGCCCTTTCCTCTTGCGTAGGACTCGGTTTGCTGACTGTAGGCCTCATTCCCGTTATTGGGCCAATATGGGCGAATACGTTGAGTGGGCGTGTGGTGAGCATGGCAGAGGAAGCAGGTATCCCGGCGGCGCTGCAAACACAAATGTCTGCCAACATCGCATTTGACTTTCTGGTATCCAATCCACATTCCATCTCTTACCAAGATTTCCCTTCCGCCTTTTATTGGCGCTCTCTTCGAGGTACCATTCCTCATCCTCTATCTATTAAAGTTAATGCAGTGGATGCACAAATGCAACACTAGAGTATTCTTTGTCATGGAATGCAATTGACGAGAGAACGTTGTCCTCTTAGACGCCTATTTACGGAAACGAGCAAAGGATAATTTGGCAACGGGACCACCTCCACAGACTGATAAGGTCACTCACGAACCGCAGCAAAGAGTCGAAATGAGATTTACTGATGTCTCCGTTGAGTCTCAGCCAATGTCGGCGCAAGCTCAACCTGTGCAAGAACCACCGCCAAAAATTCGGGGGATTCTTCCAAGCTTTTTGAATTCGAACAAGCCAAAGAAAGGACAGAGCGGTCAACAGGAAATCGGTGTTGTATAGACATGTGAATCTTTAGGGATTTTGATAATGTATAATAGTCATGTTCGATTGAATCAGAAATTTACCCAAATTTGAGATCCTAAACCAAAGAAAATGAACGCACAGTAGGCATTTTTTTTTTCCTGTCAAATTCGAGGATTTCCACTCCGTCCATTGGTGTGCCGCAACGTTCAAATTATCAATTACATGATGCTTGCGGAAACACAAGGACCCCACATTTTCTGTATGAACTTATTCAATCCGGGAGAGTTAAGGGAATTTCAAACTCGCCTTTTGTCTTCACTTTTCCGGTTCACTGTGTCCCTGGCGAGTATTGATTGTACGGACGGTGACAGGACCGGCACTACTGGTAGGTTTGGACCCAAACCCGCGTTTTCAATTAGGTCTGTCAATGAGCTCTGCGTCCCCTGACCAACTTGCTAGCAAATTGTGGGCATATTACATATCCCGGTTATTCTTTAAGATTTGTCAGATCCATTTTCGGAGGCATTCTTTGGTGACGAAATTATTGTTCTCGGCGTTCGGACCTATGATTCCCGCCCACACCCATCCCAACACTTTATAAAGCAGGATAGCTTCCAACCTCTGATTGACCTTGAGAAATCATCCATTACAGAATTTCCAAATGTGTTATCTTAGCGTACTGTTCATCCGGCTATTAACGGCTAATAATCAGGATTGTTCAGCGTGTGGCAAGAAAAACTGGCGAGGTTGTGGGAAGCATGTTGACAAGGTCATGAACCGGGTATATCGCTCACCTTCAACAGTCTTCATCGCACTTACTAACATAATGGTATAGGTTCCCGAGAGTCACAAGTGCACTTGCGAAAACTTTGACCATTCACCGTAGTCCATAATGCTGCAAAAGTCGCTGAAGATAAGCTTCTATAAATCTTGTTCGGTTCAATAATACGAATGTTTTCCGTACGCGACTCGGGGTAGGAGCGAGTTGGGGGTCAAGGAAATATAATTAGTTGGCTGCAATGCAGTGATAGAGGAATTCCATCTCGATTCAAATAGTCTATTTTCTGTTCCTGCCTGCCTGTTGATGACCCACGAATCCCGGCGACCATTAGACCGATACCATTCGAAGCGAATCATTGTTCGTGTCTACTGAACCCATGATGCAAGTGACACTTTCGCGACACCTGCATCGTCACCCCTCGAGGATTTTCTCTTAGAATGTGGGGTTCAGATCATGGTTCAGGCCCGACTTTATTCCCCATGTCCAGCGCTCTCTTCCCAGTCGCCTCATCATCATCGCTACCGAGAAATTTTAAGACCTGGTAAGTTATCGCAGCGATAATGAGTATTTTGGCCATTGGTCGGCCGAACGAAATGTAAAAGGCAATCTAGCGCTCAGAGTCTCCTGACGGGTACGGTACATGTGGCGAGACTTGTTTTTGCCCCGACTCTTTTGCTGATGACGTTGAATTCCACCGCCGAGGCGGATTCCGCAGATGCCACTGATAGCGCTGAAGGGTGTTCCGAGCCAACAAGAACGGCCGGATAACACGAATAGTCATGCTTGTTGTGCGAGGCGAGACAGACAAAAGGCGATGAAGCAAGCAGAAATTTTAGTAATTACGTTCCCGTGCCGCCATAACGATTTTATTGGCAGCGGAACCTCTTGTCACCTAGAACTTCGTCCATGTCCGCGTTTTTAGGCTAAGAATGACGTTCTATCCTAGCAACCCGAACAGTAGTGGACATGAGGCCATTCAGCGATGAATTTTCTCATTCCGGCCATTTCAGCGTCTTTCTCGATATGCCCCGTTGCCATGGGAAAGTAAGTGGCCACCCTTCGCTGATATTCCCCATTGAGGATCATAACGTCGACTCTCCTCGGCAACGAAATTACACCGACCCGACACCGTTCCCAGCACGCTTATCCCGCGTGACACACAGTTGCTGGACTTCAATTCATAATTCACTACGTTTTGCAACCGATTCTACGACTTATCGGTGATTATTCATCGCTGTGTCGGGATCCGGTCCGGTGCCTTGTATTGCGTTTATTCATCAACCAATAGTTGCTGGCGCGCGACACTGCGATTGCAAATCGCCGCGGCTGGCATCATTTATCTTTCAGATCATGAATAATATACCTGGGGATTCCACGACTATATATATTCCCTCTTTTCAATGTCAGGTCGGCCACCAGTCTGCTTCAATCAATGGCATCTCACACTTCTGAGTCCAGCGTAAAAATGGAGTTAACATCTTCGACTGCATCAACTCTGAACGAGCCCCTTCATTTGGAAGCCGACAAGTTGGCATTTGCTACGAAATATGAGACGCCTATCCCAGCCGACGAAAAGGTTGGGCCCGCGGAAAACCTCGCTCCAAAAGAAGTGACTTGGGATGGTGACAATGATCCCGAAAATCCTCGCAATTGGCCGAAATGGAAGAAATGGCACGTGTCTCCTCATTGACCCGACTAACTGACTAGGCAAGTTACATTGACTGTATCATTGGCCATTTTGGTGTCAAATTTTGGAACTACAATTCTGTCTCCTGGATTGCAAGACATTTCGAAAGAGTTTCGTGTCGGCCTGGAAGTTGGAATTCTCGGGATCTCATTGTATCTCATCGGTTTTGGTACACCAAATTCAGTTTCATTTTCTAACTTTAGCCACCGGTCCTCTTTTCGCCGCCCCTTTATCCGAGGAATACGGACGTAACAAGTTGTATATTCCCTTCATGGGTGTTTTCTTCGTCCTTCAGATCGGTGTCGCCCTTGTTCAGAATGTCGAGGGGTTTCTTATACTTCGATTTCTATCAGGAGTCGCTGCATCACCCCCAGCCACTCTTGGCGCTGGCACTATCACCGACGTAGGCCCCCTTTCCTGAAGCGGTCATCTTACTTGAAGGTTTGGAACCCTGGTCTCGAGCATGTCATCGGTGTGGCAATTTTCTTGATCAGTCCCTTTGTTGGACCGGTCCTCGGACCTATTGTCGGTGGTTATGTTGTCGAAACCATCGGCTGGAGATGGACAATTTGGATTCTCATGATCTTCGCCGCTTTCGTCTGGATCCTGCAATGGTTTGCGCCAGAGACCTATGCGCATTATCTTCTCTACGAGAAGGCCAAACGCCTTGAAAAGGCTGGAGAAAATGTCGTCCCTCCCAAATTCCGTCCGTTCCGAGCTATCTTGGCAACCGCTCTAAAACGCCCACCTCGTACATTCTACTTCATATTTCCAATGCTAACCATTAGGTATGATGTTCACAGAGCTCGTTGTTTTCTTGATTGCATTGTACGCGGCGTTCCTCTTCGGTCTTCTTTTCTTCTTCTTCCTCGCTTACCCTCTTGTTTTTACTCCCATCTACGGGTTTTCGCTTGGATCTCGGGGACTCGCCTTCATCGGAATCGGAATCGGCACCGTCACGGGTAACATTGGATTTATCATCTTATTTAAATGGTTTCTCAAACGACCTGCCTTCAAGAACGTGTTGGACGCCTTCCTCGGCCCAGCCATGATCGGAGCAATCATGCTTCCAATCAGTCTGTTTTGGTTTGGATGGACTGCTCGGCCAGGTGTTCACTGGATCGTCCCTATCCTCGCGGGTGTCCCCTTCGGTATTTCCATGATGCTCCTATTTTGTGGGACGAGCGTATACCTGAGTTCGCTCTACAGGCAATATGCGGCCAGCGCTTTTGCTGTGAACTCATGGATGCGATATTGTTTTGCGGCCACCTTCCCTCTCTTTGCAACCCAAAGTATGTTCCTATTTCCTTCGCTTGTGTTGACTATTTAGTGATTCGAGCCATTGGCATCGGATTCTCAATGACGGTGATGGGTTGCTTTGCCATTTTGTTGGTTCCAATCCCATTCTTGTTCTATCGATACGGCGAGGCTCTTCGAATCAGATCGCCCTATCTCAACCCCAATTCGGGTAAATCTATTGTTTAATGAAGTAAAAGGCATGTAAAGGCAGTTGATTGTATAATTATTCAAAAGCTTTGGGAATCTGGGAAGGTTGACTGGGTAATTCGGACCATCTTTTTATTTATTAGCATTGTTCTTAAATAGGCATCGTTCAATGAAGGTTTCAAAATAGAATTGCAATTTTTGTCGCCATTGCTAAACGTCCGACAATGAAATGCGAGCAAAGTCTACCACCCCAGACTGGCCCCAATGATGCAGACTCCTGGTGACGCACCTCACTCAAAATCACGGAGACGGTCACCACCACGGCCGTAAAACCCCAATCACTACATATCAGGCGCCCGGACACGGATGGGACGTACGGTTGATGGGCGTCGGCGTTGACGATCATCGCACACCAATGTGCCGCAGGGCGGACTTGCAGGTGCTGCCAGTATCTATTCCTCGCTTCCTCAATGAATCATTCTCCCCTTATCATCGCCGTTGCCGTACAAAATCTCCTCCCCAGACCTCTGTGATAGAAAACCGAATACAACCGGAAAGATCTTCCTCAAGCACAAGGATCCATATTCTGGGCCCTTCATAAATGTGGACTCTACATTTTTTTCCACACGGTTCTCGCTCTATTCTCTGGGCTTGGGTGGGTTAACCCTTTGACATTCCAAAATCGTCCAGTCTATGAACTACTTTGCCATTTTCTCCAAATGTCCCCGAGAAGTTTGGAAAGGATTTCCCATATCAAATGGTTAGAGGCAACCTGGAATATACATTTATTGTGGTTAGCTACCCTACTGTCAGATCTGGTAAATATATTGAATGGACCTGTGCATGAACTGGCAAAACGTACCCCCAAAGAAAGCGGGTTATCAGCTTCGCCGGAATTGGGAACATGATGCCGGAAGCACAGTCTCATTCCCAGTTGCCGACCAAAATCTTAGGGGCGCACAAACAGCTTGCCAAATAATGATTACAAAACTGCAGAATATTAATCATCCGATTCGACACGGCGGGGCCTGAGCAACAGGCGCCACCATTTTACTAATACCGCGGGCAATACATTTCCGGATATCGGTGCCGACGTCCAAGCATTCACCTGAGAAAAACCGCCGTGGCTTATCTCCGGTCAGCCAATCATGGCGCCGACGGATCATCAAAAAACGGACTTGGGCAAGCATTAACGGCGGCGAAAAGTTGAAGCTCCCGGATGTAATCGGACCAACGTGACGTTAGTCAAGGGCAAAGGCATCGATCCATGCTGCGTATAAAGGAAGGCGGGTGCGTCCGCCCAAGGTCCATCATCGTCCCGTCAACTTCCAACCACATCATCGCACAAGCGCACCGCTGTCTGTCTGTTCCAAAGCAGTCATGGCCGAAGAACCATCAAGAAGTGATAGTTCGCTCTCTACATTGGGGGATACCCTCTCGGAAAAAGCGGATCCTTTGATGCAGGATGCGAACGATGCCGATGCCCTCGCGCATCCAACCGCACCGCGGCAAGCTGTTGGAGAGGAAGAAGAGGAATACTACGAAGGACACGAAGTCGGCGATTTAGAAATGGGACACAGCTTGACCCGAGCCGACACTGCCGCATGGGTCACCAAACACCCTTCTCGTATCCCGGATGAAGGTAGCCAGCCGCCCTCCCCCCCACAACCCCCCCCCCCCAATTGCAAGGAACCAATTGTGGCGCCCTTA
>Ga0335081_10020295_pt1 | contig 10748 bp, 9 predicted proteins | sample Lox_Sample_35_FD_206713 | JGI IMG/M metagenome (GOLD analysis project Ga0335081, IMG submission 206713) | Soil microbial communities from Loxahatchee National Wildlife Refuge, Florida, United States - Lox_Sample_3.5 | ecosystem: Environmental > Terrestrial > Soil > Wetlands | place: USA: Florida... | reverse complement strand
TTGCGCGGGCGGAACGAGGAGCGACTTCTGTTTTTCCACGGTGTAGAAACCGCCGCTGTGGACCATCCAGACGGCTGGCGGCGCGCCTTCGGCCGCGGCTTTCTTTTCCATTTGCCCGAACTGGCCATCGAGCCAGGTGAAGTAGTAGGTCTGCCCCACCCACATGATGCCGGCGAAGACGTGGAACCAGCGCACGGCGAGGTTCAGCCACTCTCGGATTGAAAAGTCCAAATCAGGTTCCCCGATACGTGGTGTATCCGTTGGCGTTGAGCAGCAACGGAATGTGAATGTGCGATTCGCCGGCGCGTACTTCAAAAGTAATCTCGACAAAAGGGTACAGCGTTTCAGTTTTGGTCGCGGCGAAATAAGCCGCGGTCTCGAAGTGCAGGCGATAGACGCCGGAACTCAACTGGTCTTTGAGCAACTGGCCGCAGCGGCCATCTTCATCCGTCTGCGCTGAAGTAATCAGTCGCCAATTGCCCGGAGACTCTTGCCGCTCAAGTCGCACTGGGACACCGGTCGCCGGTCTGCCGCGCGCCAGATCCAGCACGTGAGTGGAGATGCGGTTCATGGGTTGAGCCATTTCTTCAGACGAATGTTAGTGATCTTACGCTGTTCTTCGGCAGCGGCTTGCAACTCGGTTACGTCGTTGTTTTGCATGCGGCTGCGGAGGATATCGAGCATCTCTTGAGCCGACTTGCCGGTCGCGCAGACAATGAAGACGCGGCCAAAGCGTTGCTCGTATTCGCGGTTGGCTTCGGCTAACGCCTGCCTGATACTGTCATCAGCGGAAGCGAGGTTTTGCTGCTCTTGTGCTGACCATGATGCTGACTGCGAAGGCGCCGCGGACGGGGCCTTACGTTCACCGATACGGGGATGCTTGGCGAACGCTTCCAACCATTCTCCGGGTTGGAGTTGGCGCCAGATTTCGTCGGAGGCTGCAAGCAGATCGGTCTCGTGATGGATCGGTCTGCGCGCTGCCAGTTCACGTGCCCACGCGGACGAGCCGCAGCAAGGCAGGATTTCGTTGATAGCCTCTTGCGGCGAAGCGGCGTTCCAGCGCTTCAGGGCCTCGCTCGTGGGCCTTGCCGTGAATTTCTCCAGAAATTCGGCGACGAGGTTTGCGAGTACCGCGGAGCGATAAGCTGCCGTGGAGCGAAGGTCGTCGATGGGATGAATCTCAGTCGCCGCGATCTTGCGTGCTGTCTGCACAAGATCTTTGTCGATCGCTCTGCCGCTGACCATGCGCTCGGTCTCGCGCAGGCGGATCGGTACTGGAGCTACGCTTCCAGCGGCTAAGCGAATGTCATCGATAACGCCGTCGGTTATTCGTCCCAGTCCGGCGAGGCAGACTTTTGAGATCGCCTGGGCATTGCGGGCTCCCACCTTGCGTGAATACGAAACATATCCGGAAAAACTGCGGGGCAGGGAAATGGCGCGAATCAACTCGTCCGGGGCAAGAAGCATCTTCTTGTAGCCAGTGTGAAAGTCGGTATAGCGCACGCGACGCTCTCCACCGCCCGAGACCAGAATCAGTTCAGCTTCGTAGACGAGCAACGCGGGCGGGGAATCGGCGGCTGGCGAAGCGTTGACGATGTTGCCGCCGAGCGTGCCGCGGTTCTGGTTGGCAATGCCGCCGGTCCAAGTGGCTGCGGCGGCGAGCAAGGGAAATTCCTGCGAGATCACGTTGTGCTCGCGGATGTCGGTGTAGGTGCAGGCTGCGCCGATGATGAGATGTGAGGGGGTGACGTCGATGCGGCGTAACTCGGGGAGATTCCATAGGCTGACGAGTTTTCGCGGGGCCAGCTTGCCGGCGGAGTAAAGGACCATCATATCGGTACCGCCGGCGATGGGAAGGTATTCTCCCGGCTTTTCCGCCAGCAGAGATAGGACTGCCGACAGATTGCCCGGAGCGACGAGTTCGTAGTCGACGGGGTTCGATCTCATCGCGCCGCCTCGCGAGCCCCCTCGGCGACTGCTTCGCAGATCTGCGCGTAGCCAGTGCAGCGGCAGAGATTGCCAGAGAGGCCTTCTTTGATTTGCTCGGCGCTTGGCTTCGGTTTCTTGTTCAGCAGATGATGGGCGGCCATCAGAATTCCCGGCGTGCAGATGCCGCACTGAGCGCCGCCGCAGTCGAGGATCGTTTGCTGCAGGCGGCTTAAATGCGATTCGTTGGCGAGTCCCTCGACGGTGGTGATCTTCGAGCCTTGCGCTTGCAGAACCGGGATCAGGCAACTGTTGACCAGCGTGCCGTCCATGATGACAGAGCAGGAACCGCATTCGCCTTCGCCGCATCCCTCTTTTGGGCCCTTCAGCCCGAGATGGTGGCGTAACACGTCAAGCAGTCGCTCCATCGGATAGGCGTGGACCGTTCTTGGCTCGCCGTTGACCGCAAAAGTGATGTCGCACGTGGCACGCGGAGTCGTCATCGAACACCTTGGGCGACGGGAGACTCATGCTCCGGTTGAGTGCGAATCATCTTCTCGAAGATGTCTTCCGGTAGCAGTGGAATCGAGTCAAACGGCGTGCTCAGCGCGTCTGCGACCGCGTTGATGATGGCGGGAGCTGGGCCGTCCATGGGGAGTTCGCCTATTCCTTTGGCGCCGAAAGCCCCATGCTTGTTGCCGAGTTCTTCGAAGTAGACGCGGATAGGTGGCAGGTCGGCGGATGTGGGCATGATGTAGTTGGTCATCTGGCCGTTCTGCATGCGGCCGTTTTGCCAGGCGACTTTTTCATAGAGCGCATAACCGATGCCCTGTGCGACGCCGCCGGTGATCTGCCCGCGGGCGAGGACGGGATGAAGGACCTTGCCGACTTCCTGCAGAGCGACGAAGTCGTCGACAGTGACACTGTAGGTTGCGAGATCGACCGAGACTTCTGCGATGTAAACGGCCCAGGCATATGCGGCATAGGCCTCGCCGCGGTATTTCTCGTCGTCCCAGAAAATGCCGGGCGGGGCTTCGTAGCGGGCCCAGGATTTTAGTTCGCGGTGGTCGGCGACGTACTTTGCGCAGGCCGCACGGAATTCGTCGCGCGAATACGTTTCCGGCAAAAATTTGCTGGCGATGAGGGTCTTGCGCAGGCCTTGCGCTGCTGATTGCACAAGTTTGCCGACGACCATGACCGTGCGCGAGGCGACGGTGGGGCCGCTGTTGGGGACAGCGAGAGTGTCGGCCTGCGCGAGTTCGACATCTTCGTAGGGAAGGCTGAGGGTCTCGGCAGCGATTTGAGACAGAACAGTCTTCGTGCCTTGCCCGAATTCGGTGCTCGAGACGAGCACGCGGACTTTGCCGTCGGCGCAGCCTTCGACGCCAACGACAGAGGCAAGGTAGCGCTCGCCCGATCCAGTGAATCCCGCTCCGTGGAGGAACGTGGCGATGCCGATCCCTTTCTTGTGTCTGGAGTTCTTTTTCTCACTGTCAAAGTGTGTTTTCTTCGCGCGGTAATTGGCGAGGTCGAGGGCTCGTTCGAGAAGGCCGTTGAGATCGATCGGTTCTCGGATGACTTGATCCGTCGTAGTAGTCTGGCCGGGCTTGAGGAAATTGCGGCTGCGAATTTCCACGGGAGAAATGCCCACGACGGCCGCGACGCGGTCCATATGACGCTCCATGGCGAAAAGGCTCTGAGGAGCGCCGAATCCGCGGAATGCGCCGTGGGGCGGGGCATTGGTGGCAACAGCCTTGGCCCGAATACGGATGTTTGGCCAGTAGTATGGGCCTCCAGCATGAATTGTGCCCCGGGATAGTACGACCGAGGAAAGCGTGGCATAAGCGCCGCCGTCGATTGCGAAATCGATTTCGCCGCCGAGAATTTTGCCGTCGCGGTCGACTGCAGTGCGATGGCGGGTGCGCGAGGGGTGCCGCTTGGTGGTGGCGACCATGTCCTCCATTCGGTCGTAGATGATCTTGACGGGCTTCCCCGACTTGATCGCTAGCAGCGCAGCGTGGCCGGCGATCATGGATGGATAGTCTTCTTTTCCTCCGAAAGCGCCGCCCGTTTCGGTTTGCACCACGCGTACTTTGTTTTCCGGTAGATTGCAGAGCTTCGTCAGCGCTTTGTGGACGTAGTACGGACACTGCAACGATCCCCAGACGGTGATGCCGTGTTCTGGGTCGAAACTGGCGATCATGCCGTTGTTTTCGATGTAGAGTTGCTCCTGGGCGCCAGTCGTATATTCACCTTCGACAATATACGAGGCCTTCTCCCAGGCGCTGTCGACGTCACCCTTCTCGATCAGGTAGCGCTTGAAAACGTTGTCGGAGCCCCAGATGATCAGCGACTGATTCTCGCTCTCCTCGATGGTGAAGAGTGCCGGCAGAGGCTCGTATTCGATCTTGACCGCCTGCACCGCTTGCGGGAGAAGGTGCCGATTCGGGTGCGCGAGAAGAAGAATCGGTTCCTCGGGATGATTGACTGCGATGTCAGCGAGGCACGGTTGATCGTCAGAGATGAGGGCGACGCAGTTCTTGCCGCGGATGTCCTTGGCGGAGACGATTACGAATTCGTCCCAGGGGACGCCGGAGCCAAATGTGATGTTCCCGATCTTGCCGCGTGGAACTGTGCTGCGCACGGTTGCTCCGTAGAGCATGCCGGGAAGCGTGATGTCGTCGATGTACTGCGCGCGTCCGGTGACCTTGTCGCGACCCTCTTTGCGTGGGACGGATGTGCCGACGATGGGCTCAGTATTCACGCGATCCTATTCTGACCGAGCGCAAGTAGATTCGCCCAGTCCCTGACGAAACTCCCTACCCATAGGCTCTCCGGGGAAAGTGCCATCCTCGAAAACCAACTGGCCCCGCAAGTACGTTTTCTTTACCAGCCCTCGCAACTTTTCACCCAGGTATGGAGATATAGCGTGGCGATGGTGCAAGCGATCGGCGGTAACGGTGAATTCGGCGTCGGAGTCAAATACGACCAAGTCGGCATCGTAGTTTCGGGCGATGTGCCCTTTGTGCTGGTCGCAGCCTGCTAGATGCGCAGGTTGTTCGGCCATCCAGCGGACGACGTCGTTCAAGTCGAAGCCTCGTTGCCTTGCCTCCGTCCACATGATGGGGAGTGCCATGGAGAGACTGGCGATGCCTCCCCATGCTGCCTGGAAATTGCCGTCGTCTTTGTGTTTCATGTCAGGCGGACAGGGAGAGTGATCGGTAACGACGAGATCTATGATGCCGTCTCTCAGTCCCTGCCAGAGTCGCTCCCGATTGAGCCTGGCACGGATCGGAGGAGCGCATTTGCACTCTGTCGCGCCATCAGAAATCGACTCGGCCTCGAGATGCAGGTAGTGAGGGCAGGTTTCGACGGTCACGGGCAGGCCTTCGGCACGGGCGGATTCGAGGAGTTCTAACGCGCAGGCCGTCGCGAGATGGACGATATGCAGGCGGAATCGGAATTCGCGACATAGCGATAGCATCAGGCGGATGGCAGCGAGTTCTGCCTCGTCGGGCCTCGACTTGAGGTAAGTGTCGTAACGAGTCCAATTCTCGTTTTGCAAGTGCTCCGTGGCTGCGTCGACCGGTCCTGGAAGTTCTGCATGGACCAGCAACGGTAATCCGGTCTTGGCCACCCGCGGCAGCGCCCTGCGGAGATCGCTTTCGCACACCATGGTGAATTCTTCGATGCCGGGGTGGACGAGGAAGCATTTGAATCCCGCAGCTCCCGCGTCAGCCATTGCCTCAATGTCGTCATGATTTCCGCGCACGACTCCGCCCCAAGCGCGCCAATCAACGCGGCATTGCCCTTGCGCCGCTCGGCGTTTATCGTCGAGCGCGGCAACGGTCGTGGTCGCGGGCACGCAATTCAGCGGCATGTCGACGACCATGGTGTAGCCACCTGCTGCCGAAGCTCGGGTTGCGGTGCGGAAGCCTTCCCACGCGGTGCGTCCGGGTTCATTGATGTGAACGTGCGAGTCGACGAGACCAGGGAGCAGAGCAAGGTTGCCGAGATCTTCGCGAACAGCGTCGGAGGGGATATCGGCAGGGGCGGCAACATTATGGATTCGCTCGCCGTCGACAAGAACGGCAGCGGGGCGGACTCCTTCCGGAGTGACCACCCGCCGTGACACATAGGCCCTTAACCCCACAATCTGCCCCCGCACAGACCTTGGAGCGTTAGCGTATATGGAAGCTTGGTTCTTTTTCAAATCACGGGGATCCTTTTATGGGTGAGGGTTCGGGTATACTCCGGCTCAGCGAAGTTTCTGCGAAACCCGTGTCCATGATGACCGAGTAGCACGAATTCGTAGTCTCTGGGGTTCCGACTTCAATTTGGCAAGACGCCGACCGAGCCGAAACATGGACAATCCTTTCATGGCGCGCGCCATCCAACTCTCAATTGATAACGTGGTGTCCGGAAATGGCGGGCCGTTTGGAGCTGTGATCGTCAGAGACGGGAAGATCGTGGCGGAGGGCGTCAATCGCGTGACGGCTTTGTACGATCCGACGGCGCACGCAGAGGTGTCGGCGATCCGTGAGGCCTGCGCCAAACTCGGGGTGTTCGAATTGACGGACTGTGAGATTTACACGTCGTGCGAGCCCTGCCCGATGTGCCTGGGAGCGATCTATTGGGCGCGGCTGGCGCGAGTTTATTTCGGGAATGTCGCGGCGGACGCGGCCAAGATCGGGTTCGACGACTCGTTCATCTACCGCGAATTCACGCAGGAGTTGACTCAGCGCTCGATTCCGATGGTGCCGATGATGCGGGAACAGGCTCTTGCGGCTTTTCGTGCATGGCAAGACAAACCCAATAAGATTCCCTACTGAGAAACCCAGTGCGGATTCGTCAGGTTGATCGCTCGCAATCCAAGAATGATTAATAGGCGTCGCTGAAATCTATGACATTCGGATCCTCAGCACTCTGCAGCATGCCGCTGGCCTGGTCAAAGATCACGAACGCCGCCGTACCTCTGATCGCGAGGACCTGCGCTCTCCTTTCTTGTTGCACGTTGACGCCGATGGATTGCAACTCTTTCAGAAACTCAGAATCGTAGGCGTCGTCCGGCACAAGCTGCCTCTTCCATATGTATGATTCGCCTGGCTCAGGTGGCGCGTAGTTGTAGAGAAGTGGTGGAGTCGAGAGCAAAGTGTTCGGATCGGAGTGGTTGCCCAACGCTCCGAGAATGATTCGTACCGTTTCCGGAACCAACGACACGCCCACCGTTGCTACAGCCACCACCGGTTTGTTCGCCTTCATGACAATGACAGGAGCCATATCGTCTGGAACACGATCCCCCGGTTTGACCTGGTTCAGGCGGGTTTGTTGATATCCTGCAGCATCCGAGAGTGGCACTCCTCCGACCACGATTCCCGTTGTTCCCCAAGGCGCTGTGTTGATTGTGTGCACCAAGGCTGCGACATTTCCCCAGCGGTCGACGACCACAACTCCGGCGCTGTGGTGAGAGTCCGACGGCGGGGGCAACGACTCGCTCTGCTCAACCAGTGGGAGCATGGCCTTTGCATATTCTTTGCTTATCCGATCCGCCAACGAGAAACTTAGTCTATGTTCGCGCTGAAATGCCGCTACCTCAGGAGTGGGATACGACCCGACAGCAGCGAATTGAAGAATTCGCGAGACCCGCTTGAAGACCTGCGGATTTTTCCAATAAGGTAGCGCCTGGTCCAACCTCATCTCTTCCGCAAAGTTCAGTGCTTCCAGGACGGCCTTTCCTCCGTCATTATCGCCGCCGGGCGCAAAGACATGCTCTCCGCCGAAGGTGGTCGCGATGGGTTCTTCCCACTTCGGTTGGTAGGCCGCCATGTCAGCCATCGTGACCTTGCCACCGTTCTTCTGCACGGCAGCCACGAACTGCTGTCCCCATGGACCTGTGTACATGTACTTCGCGCCGTCTTTCGCCACACCACGCAGAGTCTCAGCCAAGGCGGGTTGCACGAACCGATCTCCAACTTGCGGATGTTCATGGCCAGCCTGACTCAGGAACTGTCTTCCTTCTGGAGTTCGCTCCAGGAACTTACCGTAAACCGAAAAGTACGGGGACAATAAATGCGTCACGGTCACGCCGTTGTCGGCATACCAGATAGCCGGCTCAACTAACTGCGCAAACGGAAGTTTGCCGAAACGTTTGTGCATGGCCTCAATACCTGCCATGAAGCCAGGGACCATCGTCTTACGTCCCTCAGCGACGGAGCCGGTTTCCGAATTGGGCGAGAGACCCGGCAATCCCAGTTGAGACGCAGGAATAGTCTGGGGATCGATCTCGCCTCGATAGGAGTTCCACCCCGCCCCGAGCGAATAGACCTTGCCGGACTTTGCGTCAAAATAGACAAGTTGCAAAATGCCCGCATAGGAAATGAAGGACCCGAGTTGAGTGGCTGTTTCGGTGAGGGCCACCGTCGCGGCGGCATCCGCGGCGCTTCCACCTTTCTTCAGAGTATCGATGCCTGCGTACACAGCAATAGGAGATCCCGTGTCGCAAACAATGGCGGATTTGCCCTGAATCGCTCTGGCCCGAGGCGGAAAGGGATTCATTTGCGACTCTTCGGCATGCTTCCTTTCCGTAGCGTTCCAGGTTTGCGGAGGCATATCAAGGGCAGAGATAAGCTGGGTACACCAGAGCACGAGGATGAGCTTCACTGCGATCGTTCTCCGCAAATGCATGTTTCTTCCTTTGTGTCGTTCGCCCGGATTCTGTTTGGTCTCGGCCACCATCTGCACTGGCACCCCGCTTGGCAAGCCTCCCTTTGTGTTCGCGGCATGCGCCCCGGGCAAAGAGAGCGCATCGTGAAGTGAGTTCAGAAACTCTGTGATCGGTCAAACGGTGGAGCACCCTCAGAATGAAGGACGACACACCGGAGGTCGAGTCGCATCATAGAGTGACTGCGCCTTTCGGCGAAGAGGAGCACCGGCTTCGGTGTATTCATGTCGAAGGATTCGAACGATTTGATCGCTTTTCGCTCCCTTCAAGCCAACCACGCCGCAGATTCTCCATTGGAATACTCGACAGATAAGGCTTGATATCGAGAATCGGTGTGCCGTCGAGCATATCGACTCCACGCACGTAGACCAAGCGCCCCTCGCGCCGCAGGAACTCGACGACCGTGAGGCCGATCGGATTCGGGCGCCGCGGAGAGCGGGTGGCGAAAACACCGTGAGGGCGATTGTCAGCCGGAGGAGTGCCCAGCAATTCGTAGTCTCCGGCGCGGTCGAAGACCCAGAGGACGATCAGATGGGAGAAGCCCTCGATATCAGTGAGGCCCAGTTCGAACTGGGGAAGGATTTCGAGGATGCCTTCGGTGTCGTGTTTTGCACCGAGGCCCTTGGGGATTTGTTGCGTGGTCTGGAACGGGCTCCGGACGTGGCCTATGGGCTGTGGTGTGAACACGGGTTTCCTCGGGGGTTGAAGCCCCACTTTTCAGTAAAACCGAAGCGGCCCTTGAAGGGCCGTCCTTCCACGGTAGCGTCCCAGTTCTTGACGACGCAAGTCCGTGACGATCCCCAAAGATTGATATCGCCTTACTAATCTTCCTTCTTTGGCGGACGGTTGTCGACTGGCTTGCGCGGGAGCATCTGCTCGCGCATGGCAGCATCGTAGACGAAGCTGGCAACGATCACTGCCATTTGCTTCAGATCCTCCGGTTGCAGGCGATCGTAGACGTCCATGTTGGAGTGATGCGTGCGGGTTTCGTATTCGATCGGATCCTGTATGAATTGGAATCCCGGGATGCCCGCTGCGTCAAAAGAGAGATGGTCCGTGCCTCCGGTATTGCGCATGGAGAGAGTAGTCATCCCGAGATCCTTGAATGGTTTCATCCATGCTTCAAAGATCGGCGCGACGGCGGCATTCTCTTGCAGGTACACGCCTCGGATTCTCCCCGTGCCATTGTCCACATTGAAATAGGCTGAGACCTTGGCTTGCTCGGGCTTGGGAGTGAAGGGGCCGGCATCGAGGCGCCTGAGGGTGGGCATGTCTTTCATCGCGGGATCGTTTATGCGGGGCCGCGAACCGAAGTGATTCTCGACGTAGAATTGGGAGCCGAGCAGGCCTTCCTCCTCGCCGCTCCACAAGCCGATCCGGATCGTGCGCCGCGGCTTGATGTCGAGGGCTTTGAGGATGCGGACCGCTTCCATCATGACGACGGTGCCGGCGCCGTTGTCGGTTGCGCCAGTACCCGTGTGCCAGGAATCCAGGTGCGCGCCCAGCATGACGATCTCGTCTTTCTTGTCAGTGCCAGGAAGCTCGGCGATGGTGTCGTACGCCATCGGATCGTCGTCGTAAAAGGTATTGGCGACGTTGAGTTCGACCGAGACTTCCTTTTTCTGATCGAGCAGACGGGCAATGCGGTTCCATTGCTCAGAGGCCATGGTGAGTTGCGGAACGGTGGTCGTCTGGCCGGGCTTATAGGAACCTCCGGACATGACAAAAACGGTTCCGCCGCCGGAGGTTTGTCGTGAATGGTCGATTACGGCCAGGACTTTCTCGTCGGCGAAAAACTCATTTACATCCTTCTGGAATTGTCTGCGGCGCATGATGTCGGACATGCGAAACTGCGGGCGTTCGCCGGGAATCTCGTATTGCCCGATCTTCGCGAGCGCGTCGTCACTGAGGCGCTCGTAGGGCGCGTCGGTGATGGGTTTGATCTCGGCATCGGGGCCGAACATGACGACCATGCCTGCGAGCTTGCCGCGATACTTATCGAAGTCTTCCTTCTTTTCAACGTTGACGCGGATGCACTTACCGGCGACGACGCCGTTGGTGCCCGGAGTCCAGGCCTTCGAATAGACGATCAGCGGAGTGA
>Ga0335081_10020294_pt1 | contig 10748 bp, 12 predicted proteins | sample Lox_Sample_35_FD_206713 | JGI IMG/M metagenome (GOLD analysis project Ga0335081, IMG submission 206713) | Soil microbial communities from Loxahatchee National Wildlife Refuge, Florida, United States - Lox_Sample_3.5 | ecosystem: Environmental > Terrestrial > Soil > Wetlands | place: USA... | reverse complement strand
GTAGGTGCGAGAGCGTTGCTTTGTTAAGAGGTCCGAGGAGCCAGCCGTTCCCGCCAGGTATTGTGACCTTCCCTGAATGCTCTGTCCCCGCTTATGACGCCGGGGACATAGGCCAGCCTGCTTAACATCGAAATGCATTTTCCAGGCGCTGCCCTCTTCACCGTCGAAGGGATGAGCCTATGCGCGAGTGGCTCCGGCGTCCCCACCGCCAGCGCATGCGCTTATGCCCAGCAGGAACCCAAACTCGTACCAGCGGCCATTGTTGTTGATTTCATAGATGCTCACTCCTTCCGCGAACAAACTAATCAGGAATGTGAATGGAGCGATCAGGCCATGCCAAAGGCCGCCCCAGAAACCTGCCGGCTCTGCATTCGGTTCTTTGTACTTAGAATTTGAACCAGCGACTGAAAGCGCGTTTGCCATAAGGTGCCGAATTATAGATCCGAACCTCGCTGCCGCTAACACAAGCTTACCCAAGACTCGCTGGCTAATGGGTATGTTTACTCACTCGACGGCAGCGGTCCAAAATTCGGCGGCTCGACCTCGAGAGATTGGTACGCCTCATCGCAGGACCTTACGACGCGAATCCACGGGCGTTTCTCCTCGCTGACAATCTGAAACATGCGCGAGCTCCCGAAGATATGAATCGCGGGCGCAACCAGAATCACAGGTATGGACATGCCTGGCAGGGCTGGTGCAGCCCTGCCAATCATGCGGATATTCTCCGAGGAGATGTCATATTGCTTTGTGTCAGAAAGGTCCACGATGCACGCACGAGGGTGAAGATCGCTAACAATCTTCGCGATTTCTACTCGAAATCTGGCGATCTCATCGTCTCCAATGACACCCTCCATGCACGTACGCAGTATCCCGTGCGTCTTGTCGTATTCGAATCGGTAAGACATAGGTTTACTCACCACAAGCAGTTACTTACGGTAATTGGCTGCGAATGCGATTTCCATTCTCAACAGCATCAGATTGGGGCCGCAGGTTGTCAATGACTTGAGTCACGGCTCTGCTGAGGAAGAACGAGTGCTCCCGCTGAGGCACATCCTGCGTTAAGTTGAATCGAGATTCTGCCGGCATCGTCTCGGACTTACGGGGTTTTCACGGCTTCGGCAGGGAGATGACAAGTTACGTCTCGACGAAGGCTGTGGTGTAATGACCTCGTGACCTGGCTCACCGTTCTCAATCATGAAGTCGTCGCCTGTACGCGCTGTCCACGGCTGGTCGAGTATCGTCAGCAAGTCGCCCGTGAAAAGCGACGGGCCTATCGCGATTGGGAATACTGGGGCAAGCCGGTGCCGGGATTCGGCGATTCGGATGCGCGCATCCTGATCATGGGATTAGCTCCCGGCGCGCACGGCTCGAATCGTACAGGACGTCCTTTCACCGGAGACGCTTCCGGCAACTTCATGTATCCGGTGCTGTACGAGACGGGCTTCGCCAACCAACCGACCGCCATCGACCGCAACGATGGCTTACGGCTCAAGGATCTCTACATCACTGCCGCAGTCCGATGTGCTCCGCCCGACAATAAGCCTCTACCGCAGGAATTGGCGGAGTGTTCCGTCTTCCTCGACCGTGAAATCGCCGGTCTTAGCAAAGTGAAGGTGGTGGTCGCGCTGGGGAAGATTGGGTTTGATGCGTATTTGAACTATCTCAAGCGACGGAGCCTGCTCACGCGCCGCACGCCCTACATCTTCAAACACGGGACGCATTATCCGATGCCTGACGGCAAGGTGCTGCTCGCGTCGTATCATCCGTCGAATCAGAACACAGCGACTGGAAAGCTAACTCGCGACATGTTTATGAAGATATTCAAGCAGGCGCGAAAACTTGCCGATGGATAACGAGAAGCGCCGCGAGGCCAGACCGTGGAACCTTTCCCTCGGAAGGGGTAGCCGGCAAAGCAGGTTACGGTTTGGGGCGGCGCTTGCTAGCCTCGAGCCTCGATCCACGAGCTAAGAGCTGCGAGATACCCGAATCCGAGGCGCGGAACACTGCTCGAAGCTCATCGCTCGTGGGGATCGTCCGGTTCTACTTCAGCTTCGTCACAGTCACTTCGAGCTGATACTCGCGCCTCGAGTTGGGATCGTCGGCGCTGCCGACGAGGATGGGCTTCCCAAGAACGAGAGCCGTGCTGCCTTCAATTCTGATTTGCCGAATCACCGGGCCGAGTCGGGTACTGACTTCGGACCCGGCTGAAGTGTCGAGGCTGCTGATGTCACCCGTGATATGAAGTTCGCCGCCGCGGCTGATGAACTGTGCCCAAATATGCGTCCCGAGGTCAAGGTATTGATACTGCTCGGAAGCGCTGCCTGACGACGAGGACGAAGCGCCGCAATTGGCACTGACGACGGGGACTCGGGTGCCGATCTTGATTTCGTTTGGCCGTCCGCCCGTCAGATCAATGGAGTAGTGGCGAGTGTTCAGTTTTTTGCCATCCTCGAGTTCATTGAAAGAAATGTCAAGGCGATACGCATCCGCTTCCTCGGTTGCTGCACTGGATTCCTTGGAATGATCCTGGGCGCGGGCCGTTCTTAAAGATACGGTAGTCAAAAGCACCACGGCGGCGAACAGCACGGTTTTTCGCATAGATTCTCCTGCCTCTCGTTAGTTGGACTGCTTGAGTTTTACTCTGCTGATTCATTGGCCAGTGCTTGCATCTTGGCCAAAACTTCTTTTTCGGAGTCTGCTTGCTTCTCCGCAACCACCTTCGCGTCGGCCGGAAAATTCTTCGCGTATCGCGCCAGCGCCAATTCTTGGTCGCTGAGTGGATGCGGGGAGGGGAAGACGTCGAGCTTGGGAGCGGTCGCGACAACCTCGACCCTCGGACGAAGCGCGACCTTCCTACGAATCGGCGAATGGAGCGGCGTCACGACATCGCGATCGTGATGAGCGATCTGCGGTGCCTCTGGTGCGGACGGCGCGACCACTCGCTTATGTTGCGTGATCTCCGGCGGTCTCGTCGATACCGATCTCCACGCCAAAGCCAGCGCAACCGCAACCACTGCGACCGCGCCAACTCCCAGGCCCCAGCGCCACCAGATGCGAACTGCTGACTTCGGCTTGGCGCAGAGGTTGGCCATGATTCGTTTATTGAGGCCTTCCCGCGGCTCGACGTCGGAATACTTTGCCAGCGCCGCATCCAGCACACAGTCGAGAGCGTTATCTTCCGAACTGTGCATACTTGTCCGATCGTCTTTTGCCGAGCTCCTGTAGTCCCGGATCGCCATCGCGCTCACCTCACCTCTCAGCCCGTCCAACGAGCTTTTCCTTCAAAATCTGCCGCGCGCGGAAGACCCGCGACCGCACGGCCGCTTCGTTGATCCCCAGCGTCGTGGCTACTTCTCGGGGCGACATCTCTTCAACCGTCGACAAGATGAGCGGCTCGCGCAGCTTCCTGGGCAGGGCCGCGATCAGCTTTTCGATCACTGCGCTCATTTGGGCGCCGTGAAGAGTCTCGTCAGCTTGGGGGCCTGAAGCCGCGGGCTCTGGAAGAGGCTTTTCGGGATCGTCAAGGGGAATTTCCCGTTGCCGGCCATTCTGTTTGCTGCAATCCACTGCAACGCGCCAGGCAATCCGCGCCAGCCATGTCTTAGCATCTTCCACGGCCGCAAGCTTCGAGCTGTAACGCAGAACTCGCAGGAACGTTTCCTGCGTGGCATCCTCGGCATCCTGATGCCGGCGCAGAACTGCAAAAGCGATCCGATAGACGAGCCGCGAGTGCGCCTGGACCAACTCTTCGACCGCATCGCCAGCACTGCGCTCGGCCGTTGCCGCTCCGTTCAGAATCGCTTCTCCCGCCAGCACTCGTTCGCCCTCAATCATGAAGACCTTCCGCAGCCCGTTTGTGTTCAGGAATTTCTAGAAGGAGAACGCCCGTAGAGACGTTGCTTGCAATGTCTCTCTTGCCACGTCGGGAAATTGAGAAGCGTGTTGACGGTCCCGACAGAAAGGCGAGGAAGGATCAGCAGTTTCGTACGGGAGAGAAAGACGTAACAAGTTACGTTTCTACGCCAACCATTACGGGTTCCGGTTCCAGCCGCACGCCCCAGATTTCCTCGACACGCTGCTGGATTTGATCCTTCAAGGCGAGGATGTCCGCCGCGCTGGCGCCCCCGCGATTCACAACGGCAAGGGCGTGTTTCGTGGAGATACCCGCATGACCGAGTGTGAAGCCGCACGTGAATCCGGAATGCTCGACCAGCCATGCCGCTGAGACTTTATGACTCTTTTCCAAAGCCGGGTAGGTTGGGATCGACAAATTCCTGGCCGCAGCCCGTGTCAGGAGATCTTCATGTTGGGTCGGCGAAAGCACCGGATTCTTGAAGAATGATCCCGCGCTCCGGCAGTCCGGATCGTCCTCTACGATGAGCATGCCCTTGCGTGCCCGGATGCGACAGACTGCTTCGCGAACTTCAGCCAAGCTGGGCGGGGTATCCCGTCCTTCGAAATGATGTTTCAGGTCTGCGTATCCGAGGTACGGATCGCCCTCGGGCGTGAGCGCATAGGTGACCCGCAAAATAATGAACCGCCCGCGTTCGCAGCTGTTGAAGGTGCTCGATCGATACGAGAATCCGCAAGCTTCGCGGCACAGCTCGCGGACCCGGTTTTCCTTAAGATCGAATACCTCGACCGACTCGATGGTCTCGGAAACATCCTGCCCATAGGCGCCGACGTTTTGCACGGGAGTTCCGCCTACGCTGCCCGGGATGCCGCTCAGGCATTCCACTCCCGCGCAATTCTGCGCGACCGCATGGCAAACGAAACGATCCCAGGATTCTCCGGCGCCCACATCAAAAAGAACTTTTCCCTCGGGGCTGGGGCTTGGCTGCCGCTCCATCCCATCAATACCAATCTTCAGAACCAGTCCCGGCCAGCCGGAATCGGACACCAGAAGATTGCTACCGCCACCCAAGATAAAGAGCGGAAGGTTGCGAGTACGCGCCCAGGAGACGGATTCCTCCACCTCAGCGGCTGAAGCTGCCTCGACGAAGTAACGCGCAGGTCCGCCAATGCGGAACGTAGTCAGCGGCGCCAGAGGAACATTTTCTTGCAGCAGCATATAAACCATTCGTCGAGACGTTGCTTGCAACGTCTCTGCCGACAGCGGGACAACTATTCGTGTCGTCCCGGTCGCAGCTTGAGAGTACTTGCTCGTGGCCAAAAGAGGCGCAGCCAGTTGCGTCTCTACAACGAACTCTACTTCTCCGCCGACTTCGTCGCCATAAACGTCTTGACCACAATCGCGTTCGGTTGCACACCCACCGGAATCAACGTCAGCAGCGAGTATTCAGTAGGCTCGAGCTTGCGCGGCCTTCGTTTCTGAATCACGGTAACATCACCTGACTCTGTACCCAGGACGAGCAAATAATTCTGATCCGGCGTGAGAGCCAGTCCATCCGGGTGGCTGCCCACGTTGAACGTCGCGATGCGGCGCCCCATCTCGATATCGAACACCGTCACGCTGTTCGAGCCGAAGTTCGACACATAAAGCCGCGAGTTGTCGAGCGTGACCACGCCGCGGGCGGGGTGCTGTCCGATCTCGGGGCTGCTGCCGACTTCATCGTTGTAGGTTTCGATGATCGAGATGCTGTCGGAATCGAAATTGCACACCATCATCTCGCCGCCATCCGGCTTGAGTGCCAAGCTCACCGGAGTTCGCCCGACGTCGAGCAACGCGAGCACGCGGTCATCTTTCTTGGGTTGAGCCTTGGGGTCCTGACTGGCAAGTTGGATCGACGCGACCTGCGACGATCCAGAGCAAGACACGAAGGCCTTAGTCGAGTCGGGCAGGATCGCGACGTCTTCTGGTTGCTGGCAGACCGGAAGCGTAGCGCGCACGCGCAACATGTTGGAGTCAATCAACGAGACGGTATTGTCGCCGCGATTGGAAACCACAACGGTCGCTCCGTCGGGCGAAATGCGCGCCATCCCCGGCGAAGCGCCGACGCGCACGTTGGCGACGACGGCTCGTTTTTCCAGATCGATGACGCTGACGTTCCCTGAGCCAGAGTTCGCCACGTAGGCGCGCTTTCCATCGGACGAAACATCGATGAAATAGGGCCGTCCCTGCACTCCGATCGTAGCCACGATCGTGTTGGTCTCGGCATTGATCACTGTGACGTTGTTCGATCCGGTGTTGACCACGTAAATCTCGTTCTTCTTGCCGTTCGTAGCGATGCCGGTCGGGTCATTTCCGACATGCAGCGTTTTCGCCAGACGGAAGTAACGCAAGTCGATCACACTGACGGTATTGCTCTTCCCGTTGGTGACGTAGGCAAATTCGCGGAAAGCCGGCCCGTAGTCGGGCAGTTGCTGCTCGCGGAAATACCACCATCCCACTCCAGCAAGGATGGGCAACAGCACAGCAATGAACAGGAGCTTGCGCAAGGCAGTGTCAGTTCGACAGAAGAAGAAAGATTAGCAGAAAGTCGAAGGTCAATAGGCTACTTCGACTCGATTCCGCGTTATTTCATTAATCTAAGGCAAACGACGTCGAGGCTGCAGTCATTTTTCCGCAGCAGGCGCGATACCAAGCGCGAATGATCGTGATCGAGCTCAACGGTCAGCGTCCTTTATTCGCCAGATGGAAGTCGACTTCGACCATTAGCTGCACAGACACGGGCATGCCGTCTTTAGTTGCAGGCTTAAATTTCCATTGACGGACCGCATCTATCGCCTTTTCGTCCAGTCCGCTGCCGAGACTCTTGGTGACTCTGATGTCTGTTGGTTCGCCTTTGGTGGTCAGGATAAATCTCAGCATCACGATGCCCGAGACCTTCTTCCTTCTTGCCTCTTCGCTGAACTCAGGCTCGGGCTGGTAGACCACCTGTGGAATCGTTACGCCACCGCCTACTGGGTAGACAGGCTGCTCTACGCCGTCCACATTCACCGTCAAACCAGGAAAGGCAGTCGCTGTTTTTGTCGCGGCCTCCGTTATTCCGCCCTCGAACCGGAATCGCGCCCGAATGCTAAGGGATGTGACTGCGAATTCGTTTGGGAGCGCCGGAAACGGGCCGGAGTTCTTCACGGCAGTCAGGGCCAGATCGCCCAAGGTTGCATGTCCCGCTCCTTCCGTCAGGGTTGTTCCGCCAAGAGTGCCGTCTTTCAAGATGGTGAATTCCAACGTCGCGTCTCCGGCCACCTTCTCGTTGGATTTGGAAATCAGGCGATACCAGTTGGCACGGATCAGCGGGAGAACGCTTTGGTTGACGTAAGCATCCAATCCTGCGGTCGAAGTTGTATGAATGATTTCGGCTTCAACTCGGGTAACCGGTTTGGCCTTCGGTGCCTCCGATGTCCCTGTGGGCAACGCCAACAAGATAGGCGGAGGAGGTACATCAGAGTCGGGCGCTGAGGCAGGTGCGGTTTCCCTGGCGTTCGCCCGCGAGTTGGCCGGCGGAACTTGCTGCGTAATAGTCGTGTCGCAGGCAAAGAACGATAAAGCTAGGACCCACGGAAACCTGGAATGAGGCACCGCTGCCCTCCTCAGACAAAGTAAAACCGGCCTCACGCACGGATCACTTCGCCGCCACCGTCTCCCTGACGCCAATCTCCGGCACGCTCCGCCCCACTACTGCCGCGATCTGCCGCACCTGCTTCATCAGTTCGTCGAACTGGTCCGGGAAGAGCGACTGTGGGCCGTCGGACAGCGCCTGGTCCGGCTGCGGATGCACCTCGACCAACAACCCATCAGCCCCAACCGCAACCGACGCGCGCGAAAGCGGCGTCACTTTGTTGCGTTTGCCGGTGCCGTGGCTGGGGTCGACCAGGATCGGCAGATGACTGAGCCTCTGCACCGCCGGAACCACGCTGAGGTCGAGCGTGTTCCGCGTGTGATCGGCAAACGTGCGCACGCCGCGCTCGCATAGTGCCACGTTGTAGTTGCCTTCACTCAGGATGTATTCGGCCGCCATCAGGAATTCTTCGAGCGTTGCCGACATGCCGCGCTTCAGTAACACCGGTTTGCGGGAGCGTCCGGCACGCTTGAGCAGCGAGAAATTCTGCATGTTGCGCGCGCCGATCTGGATTACATCCGCATATTCTTCCACCAGGTCGAGCGACTCGTGATCGATCGCCTCGGTGATGATCTTCATCCCAAACTGCTGGCGGATTTCGGACATAATCCGCAACGCTTCCTCGCCGAGTCCCTGGAAGGAATACGGGGAAGTGCGCGGCTTGTAGGCGCCGCCACGAAAGAACTGCGCGCCAGAACGGTACACGCGCTCAGCGACGGCAAATGCCTGCTCGCGACTTTCGACGGCGCACGGCCCGGCGACAATTGCGAGGCCAATGCCGCCGATCGTGGCCGCAGTGCCCGGAAAGCGGATGACCGTGTTCTCTTCCTTCACGTCGCGGCTGACGAGCTTGTAGGGCTTCGAGACCTGGATGACTTCCTGCACGCCTGGCATTTCTTCGAGCGTGCCTTGTTCGACTTCGCCCTTGTTGCCGGTGATCCCGATAGCGGTGCGCGTGGCTCCCGGCATGGGATGGGCACGATAGCCCAGCTTTTCGATTTTTTGGCAAACGGCGCGGACCTGCTCTTCGGTGGCCTGCGCCTTCATGACGACCAGCATAGATTCACCCTGAGAACGACCGTGTGAGGACCAGCGGCGGCAGGAGAAGCCGCACCTATAAGTCTACCGTCCGCCGACCTGCACCGCAAATGGAGCAGATATTTCCCATAACGGGCCGGTCCTAGAGACGTTGCTTGCAACGTCTCTCTATCCACGAGCAAAACGCCAGATAATGGCTATGTGCTGACCAAAAAGAGTGCCCAGTGACATTGTTTGAGAACAAATATCGAATCGAGTCGACACGCTTAAAAAGTTGGGATTACAGCTCACGGGGCTGGTATTTTGTGACGCTCTGCACGCAGAATCGCCAACCGATCTTCGGAAGAATCGTAAATGACGAAATCCATTTGCCTTCCATAGGGGTGGTTGCCGATGCTGAATGAAGAACTCTCAATAATCACCACAAGAACGTTGAGGTCGTCGAACACGTCGTCATGCCGAATCACGTGCACGCGATATTGATGATTGACGGTGAACACTATTTTTCGCCGGATTTACGGGCAGCATTGCCATCCGCTGTGACGCCGTCATTTACATCTTCGCAGGCAGGCTCCTTGTCTGCGATCGTCCTCGTACAAAGCCGGCGTCACGATCAAAGCTCGGGAGTTTCGTTTCCACCAAGCGGGCTGGCAAGGTCGGTTCCATGATCACTTGCTGCGAGGAGACAAAGTCATCGCTGCCGTGCGCGAGTACATCCGTAACAACCCAGCAAACTGAGCTATGGACAAAGAGAACCGAACGTAGAGAGTTAGCTGGATGCGTCCTTTGGAGACGTCGGCTCTCGCCTCCGTGGCGAGAGAGACGTTGCAAGCAACGTCTCTACAACAGATACTCGACTCATGGCGATGGAGCGCGACATCCTGAGGCGTCCTGCTCCAAAACGCCGGCCCCGCCTGACCTCCCGCCGCATCGGCATTCACACCTCGACTGCCGGAGGGGTTCAGAATGCGGCCGAGCGCGCTTACCGGCTGGGCTGCAACACGCTCCAGATCTTTTCCACCAGCCCGCGTCGCTGGGCTCCATACGAGCTAGGTGAGCCCCAGTGCGCCGAGATGAATCGGCTGCGTGCCAGTTACGATCTCAAGCCTCTGGTCATTCATACGAACTATCTGGTCAATCTCGCCAGTTCGAACGAACGCTTCCTGCAGATGTCACTGGAGGCATTTCGGGGCGAAGTTGTCCGCGCGCTCGCGTTGTGCGCGGACTATCTGGTGTTGCATCCGGGATCGTTTCGCGGCGCCGATCGTGAGCAAGGACTCTTGCGCACAGCGGCCGCGATTGCCGCCTCGACACAAGGCCTCGATCTTGTGAAAGGCGGCTTGACCATTCTCATCGAAAATACAGCCGGGGCCGAGTTTTCCTTGGGTGGTAGTTTCGAACAGGTCGCCGAAGTCCTGGAACGGCTCGAGGGGATTGTTCCCGTCGGTGCCTGCATCGATACCTGCCACACACACGTCGCCGGATACGACATCATCAGTGAAGAAGGCTTCTATCAGGTATTGCAACATCTCGACGCCACCATCGGTCTGCAGCGCGTGAAGGTCTGGCATTGCAACGATGCCAAGGCCCCGCGCGGATCAAAGCTCGACCGCCACCAGCACATCGGGAAGGGAATGATCGGCAACGAACCGTTCCGCCGCTTGTTAAACGATCTACGGCTTGCCCATGCGGCTTTTATTGCCGAAACGCCAATCGACAAGCCGGGCGACGATCGCAGAAATGTAGACGCCCTGAAGAACCTGGTCGTAGAGACGTAGCTTGCTACGTCTCTTGCCGGGAGCCAGCAACCGTCTCCGTGGCGAGAGAGACGTTGCAAGCAACGTCTCTACAGAAGATACTTCTTCCGCATGAAAGTCTATCGTTGCCGTCACACCGCTATTGCCGAGCGCGCCGATCGGTTCTACGAGATCCCAAGCTCCTCCTGGGACGAACTGATCACGCGAGAGGACCTCTTGCATCACCTGACGCAAGCGGTCCAGACAGCCAAGCCGCTCCCCGCATTGCCCAGCGACATTCTCCCTCCCATCGGCAGCCAGGAAGTCTGGGCCGCTGGCGTCACCTACTACCGCAGCCGCGACGCCCGCATGGAAGAATCGAAAGACGCGGGCGGTGGCAGTTTCTACGACCGTGTCTATTCCGCTGCGCGACCCGAACTTTTCTTCA
>Ga0335081_10020292_pt1 | contig 10748 bp, 14 predicted proteins | sample Lox_Sample_35_FD_206713 | JGI IMG/M metagenome (GOLD analysis project Ga0335081, IMG submission 206713) | Soil microbial communities from Loxahatchee National Wildlife Refuge, Florida, United States - Lox_Sample_3.5 | ecosystem: Environmental > Terrestrial > Soil > Wetlands | place: USA... | reverse complement strand
AGAATAAGATCGGTTTCCGCAATGAGTTTCCGCAGCGTTGTGAGCGGGCGTCGATTCGATGTCATGCCCTCACGATACGAGCGGCAAACCGTTAAAGCAAGCGCTCGCTGTTAGGCCATCAACGCATCAACGCAGATTTCAGACACTATCCGGACGGTCATCCGCAACAGATTGCTGCGACGAAGGACGAACTCATTTAATGTCCTTCACCGGCAGCAGCGAGCCATATTCATGTCCGCTGTTGTCTACGGCGCGCGCGATCACGGAATTAAACGCGTCGCGGAACTCGGGATACTTGGCAACAATCGCCTTGATAACGGCCATGTTGTCCTTAAAGGCGACGCCCGAGTTCGCGGCATTCGCATTCTCGTAGCGCACCCGCAGGTCCAGATTGTTGTCCACCGGCACGGCGACGAGCTCGGTCACCCTGAATACCTTGCCATTGGCCGAAAGGCTGAGGGGGGCGCTGTCGCTGGGCAAATCGCCGGGCTGCGCGCCCTGCATTTCTTCGGCGATCTTGTCGAGCTGCGGCGTGCTCATGAAATTCACCGGCGCGGTCAAGTCCCACCCTGTCAGATAGTAAAACCAGGCATTGTGTGCCTGCCCCTTGGCTTTGTACTCGCGCGCCTTCGTCAGATACCACTGGCCGTCGTGGCCGCCAATCGCGTCCAGCCGGGGATAATATCCCGCCAGCTTCCACGCGCCTCCAAGGTTCTGCAAGATCAGGCTCAGCGTAATGGGCTCGTTTCCACTCACCTTCTGGATGACGATGGCGTATTTTCCTGGCGGCAGGTTGGGAATGGAAAAGGAGAGCCGGTCGGGCGAGTTGTAGATGCCGCAATAGAAGTCGGCGCGCGGCAATGCCGCCTTGGACTGCGAGGCGTCGAGCAAGTACGTCCCGGTCACGGTTGACGGGCCGTCCGCCAGGTATTGCTTATTGGTGACCACCGCCTGCTCAATCGCGCCAAAGTCGCCGGCGATGCCCGGAATCGCGTTCGCCTTCAGCCCCGCCACGTCACCGTTCTTCGACATGTCGAGGTACCGCTTGGCCGCACCGTCAATGGCAGCTTGGGTGGCGGCATCGAGATCGGCGCCGGATGAACAGCTTTGCGCCCGCAATATGGGCGTTGCCGGGACCATCGCCAGCAACAGCGCAATCGCCAACAAAGATCGGGACATGCGAGACATTCGAATCATGGCACCACCCGTACGGCCAGCTTTTGTATCGCCGCTTGCAATCGTAAGATGCTGCACCAGCCGCTCCGTTGTTCAGCCGCTGCGCAAATCTTCAGAATTGAACGGAACAACCACGTCGCTCGCGGTTTAGAATAGATACGAGCCGGCGAAACCATGTCTGCGCTTCGCCGTCCAACACTTATGGTACGCCTCAAAACAATGCTTGCGTGTTCCGCCCTGCTCGCGGCCGGACTCATGATTGCAGTGGGACAAGCAGGCGCGCAGGCAACTGCGCCGCCGCCCTCGTCCCCATATCCGCAGGTCACGGCGCAACCAGGCTCTGCTCCCACGGCCCCGGGGCAGCCGTTGCACTGGCGCGTACAAACGCCTCCGGCGCGGGGTTCGGCACCTGCGCCGCAGGTGATAGCGCCCGCGCAACAAGCGGGGGCTGCTCCCGCGCAGCCCGCGGCTGCTCCCGATGCCACTGCGATGCCCGCTCAAGGCGCGAGGTCCGCACCTCCCGCCAAGCCGTCCCCGTCGCGGAAGCGGGGTGAAAAGGCAGCCGTAGCGGAGGCGCCGCAGACGCCCCCTCCGCCGCCGACATTGGAACAGTCATCGCCAACTCCGCCGAAAGTAAGCTTCCAAAACGGACAGCTCACGATTGAGGCTCTGAACTCCACGTTGTCGCAGGTGCTGCGCGCGGTGCAGTCGCAGACCGGAGCATCGATGGAAATCCCGGGCAGCGCCGGCAGTGAGCGTGTGGTCGCCCAGCTCGGGCCGGGGGAGCCGTGCGATGTGCTGCGGAGCTTGCTGAACGGCTCGCGCTTCGATTATGTGATCCTGGGCGTGACCGGCAACCCAGGCGCGGTGCAGAGGGTGATCCTGACACCGCGGCAGGGCGGTTCCGCGGGCGCCACCACGACGGCACAGAACAATCCGCAACAGAACCAGCAGGCGGCAGATGTGGACGCTGGCGACGAAGGCGTTTCGGTCGCCGACAGTGGCGATCAGGAGTATCAGAACCAGGAGCAGCCGCCTCCCCCGCCTCCCGGAGGATTTCGTCGTCCGATGATACCGGTCCAGCCGCCGGACCAGCAGAATGGGTTCGGGGGCGACCAGCAAAACGGCGCCAGGACTCCCGAGCAGTTAATGCAGGAGCTCCAGCAGATGCAGCAACAGCAGCAGTTGTATCAGCAGCAACTCAACCCAGCCAACCAAAACCCGCAATAGTGAGCCGCGGTTTGATATAGGGCGCCGCGTTCGTTCCCGCGAACAGAAGTCATTAATCTATTGCCGTTTCGGATTTGGTGTATCCGATGTGATTGGGTAGAGCAGGCCTTCAGGCCTGCGTCCTGCGGCGGCAATAAAATCTTTCCGGCGCCGTTTACCGCTTCGCCGCGCTATTCGGGGCAGTATGCTTCGCTTTTAACTGGCTGAGCGCCTCTTTTGCCTTCTTGGCGAAGGGCCCATTGGGAAGAATTTTCAGGTAGGCCTCATAGTTCTCGGTGGCTTCAGCGGCATTTCCGGCCTTGTTCAGCGCCTCTGCCAGCTTGAAGGTGGCCTCCGCATCCTGAGGTTTATATTCCAGCGCCTCGCGATAGCGGCTGATGGCGGCGCGGTAGTTTTCCTTCTTGAAGTAGAAGTCACCGACCTCGACGGCCTTCATCGCCTTCATGGGATTGTACGGCGTGAACTCGTCGACGTCGCGGGGATGCGCGCTGGCATCATCCGCAGGCGGCGCTACATCAATCTGCGTATCTCGGCTGGAACTCTCTCCGGCGGGAAGCTTGTCCGAGCGGGGAGGGGCCTTCCGGTTATCGCTCGGCGGCGGCGCTGATTTGTCGGTGGGGACCCGCTCCACGGGAGGCGCCTCCTGCGCCGCCGCGATCCCCGGCAGGCAGAGGCAGGCTATCGCGAAAAGAAGAAGTCGAAGCCGCACGTTCATATTGTAAGTGAACCCGTGAAAGCGCCGGGAGATTCGGCGGCGCGCAGTTGCGAACTCAATCCAGTCGCCGTTCCGCAATGTGCAAATTTCAATAAATAGAATTCGCCGACGCACTCTGGCAACCTCGCCCGCAGCTCGCGTTTCTCAATAGAGGTGCTACTCCGCTGAACGAAATGACTTCAGACCCTGGGGAATCATTTGAATTCGGTTCGCCTGCTCAGCGAGGAACATCAGCCTTACCTGCTAGAAGACCAGCTCAAACCGCCTGACCTGTTTGGCCGGATTCGAAAGCTGACGCCAGGGATCGTCGCCGGGGCAGCCGACCTTGACCCGGCGGCGGTGTTGACGGCCACGGTCGCGGGGGCCTCCTTTGGCTACTCCATCGGCTGGGTCGTCTTGCTGGCCATCCCTGTCGTCTGGGCCGTCTTCAGCGTCTCGGGGCGAATCGGTCACCACAGCAATCGTGGGCTGGTTGAGCTCATCCGCAGAGCTTACGGTAGCACTGCCGGCTGGGGCATGGCCGGGGCCATGATCTCCGTCAACATGGCGATGATCATCGCCGACCTGATTGCCGTCAGCGCCGCCTTCTCGCTCATCCTGCACGAGGCGCGCTTCTTCTTCCTGCCCATCGTCGCTTTCGCCGTCTGGTACCTGCTTGTGCTGGGGGACTATCGCAAGTCGAGCCGCGCCCTCATATGGTTCGCGCTGTTCCAGGCGGCGTACCTGGTCGCCGCCGTGATGGCGGTGAAGTCATAGAAAGCGCTGCTGCAAGGCCTGTTCCTGCCACACATCACGCTAGGGTCGGCGTATGTCATCGGAGTCATCGCCGTGTTCGGCTCGTTGCTGACCCCCGATGTTCTGGTGTGGCAGACCAGCTCGCGGCGCGACCGGAGGGCCAGCGGCGGCGGCTTTCACTCCAGCGAGTCGAAGACCGGCACTCTGGTTGCGGTGATGATTTCGCTATCGGTGATCGTGGCTGCGCCGGCGCTTCACGTCGCCGATCCCGAGCACATGTCCACCTTGACGGCAGCCCAGGCGCTGAGTCCATTGGGATCACTGGCGCCCGTCATCTTCTCGGTGGGCATCATTGGCTCAGGTCTTATCGCCCTGCCCATCCTGGTGGCTTCCCTGTGCTTCAGCATTGCCGAGGCAGCCAATTGGGAGTCGGGCTTGCACATACCGGCCTGGAAGGCACGCCCGTTTTACATCTTGATCTCGGGTTGCATTATCGTGGCGACGGTCGTGGACTTCGGCAACATCAATCCCGTCACTGTCCTCTACTGGTCGCAGGTGATTGCCGGCTTTCTGGTGGTGCCGGTGCTGGGATCGATTCTGTTGCTGGGGAACAATGCTCGTCTGACCGGCCGCAGAAATACGACCTGGGAGAACATCTTACTGGGAGGAGCTGTGGGCGGGATGGTTGTAGCGAACCTGGTGTTTTTCTGGACTGTGATTTGACGTAATTCGAGTAGTAGGCCCTGGGCCAATGCAGAAATGCCGCAGCGTGTCTGACTTGTGTCAGGGCACGACTTCAAGACGTGCTCCACCCGGATACAGCAATTCAAGAGCCTGGCTAATTCAGCGCCGCAATCTCCGCATCCAGGCTTGCCAACGTACGGCGCAGCAATTCCGAGTAGCGCTCATTGGGACTACGCTCTAATTGCTGGAGGATGCGCTTGCGCGAGAGCATCAAGTCCTGCTTCCTGAAGATCGTTTGCCGCTCTTCAACGGAGACTTTCTGCTCGGAATTCGGAGGATTTTCGGAACCAGACTGTTCTATTTGGGCTTCTACAGATTTGCTTTCCCAACCGCGGGCCATGTCTTGATTATAGCGCCGTGTCAGCCCTGGCCGCTGATGAAATGCCTGTGACCGGCGGGGAGAATCGCATATGCAACACGCTAACGGCAGACAGAAACAGTGTGGATTGACCGAAATCGTCAGCGACGATTGCACTATTCGACCAGGCCGCGCGAGATCTTGCTGAAGTAGTGGTCTCGCCCTTCAGCAGCTTGATCGCATCAAAAGTCCCGCGTTCGCCTTTAGGCATGGACCTTCGCCAGTGATCGACTCGCTCCGCAATGATGATACCGCGTCGCGGAGATGCGCCGGCTGCGCTTGGCGATCGCGCGCGATTTCTCCGCAATGTGTCCTTAGCTCCCAATTCGGGAACGACCCTTCCTGCTTTGTGACCTGCATCATTGACGCCGCATCCCGACAATGAGCAAAGTAACCATGGGACAGTTACTCCAATGCGCATCCTGGTTGTCGAAGACGACGCCCCCGTCGCCAGCTTCGTCCGCAAAGGTCTGGAGGCGGAACACTACGCCGTGGATGTCGCAGCGGACGGCGAACTGGCGCGGCAGATGGCGCTGGAAAGCGACTACGATTTGATGGTCCTGGACCTGAACCTGCCCAAGCTCGATGGCATCGCCGTGTTGAGTTCCGTGCGTCCGAAGAAGCCGTCGCTGCCGGTGCTGGTGCTCACCGCGCGCAGCCGTATCGAAGACCGCGTGCAATCGCTCGATACCGGCGCCGACGATTGCCTCATCAAGCCGTTCTCGTTTACGGAGCTGGCGGCGCGGGTGCGGGCGCTGCTGCGGCGAGGCCCGCGCACCGTTGAAACCGTGCTGCGAGTGGCTGATCTGGAACTGGACCGCGTGGCCCGCCAAGTCAAGCGCGCCGGCAAGCGGGTGGAACTCACGTCCAAGGAGTTTGCCCTCCTCGAGTACCTCATGCGTAATGCGGGCCGACGCGTCACCCGCGCGATGATCGTCGAGCACGTGTGGGACTTATCGTTCGATACCAGCACAAACATCGTCGATGTCTACATTAATTATCTGCGCAAGAAGATCGACAGCCAGCACACGCCCCATCTCATTCACACCGTACGTGGCGTCGGCTATGAGCTGAGCTGTCACGCCGAGGCATCGGCCTGATGCCCGGCCCCGACGACCACAAAGCGGAATCCGCAGAAGCGGCATTCATCTCCGAGGTGTTTCACAGCCTCAGTCAACCCCTCACCGCCCTGCACTGTTCGCTTGACCTCGCGCTTCGTCGCGATCGCACGTTGAAGCAGTTGCGCGCCAGCGTCCAGACGGCATTGGACAACGCTGAACGATTGCGTCAGCGGCTGCTGCTGGTCCGGGCACTCAATGACGCTGCCGATCCCGGCGATCTTTCCCAAGCGATAGATCTCAGCGCGCTGCTCCGCGAACTTGCCGAGGACATGTTGCCGCTGTTCCAGTCCGCCGGGCAGAAATTGGAGCTGCATGTCTGTTGCGAACCGCGCCTGGTGCGCGGCGACAGCACCAGGCTGACGCGAGCCTTGTTTTGCTTTCTGGAATATCTGTTCCGTTATTCGCCGCAGGGGGCGCTGCTTGCCATTCACCTCAATCACAACGAACGACAGCAGGCGGAGATTCGCATCGAAACAGCAGCCTGTCTGCCGGTGGCGCCGGCTGATGAGGCATCTGCATCTCCCTATTCGTGCGAGATCGAATTCGCACGTCGAAGCTTTCGCGCTGCCGGCGGCGAATTCGAGCTGCTTAGCTGCGACGCGGGCCAGAGCGTGTGGCAGGCGACACTGCCGCTTGCGTGATCGCGCAGACTTACTTTTTGACACTGAAGTCGTGCCCTGACACAGCCGATTTATGAGACAGGCTCGCGAATTTGTCTGTCCTTAGCATCTTCTAATCTCCTTCCAATTGCCCTCTAATCTGCCTCCGCTACAACACTGGCATGGAGCCTCCGAGACCGGTGTCCAATCCCATCGATCCTGCCGCGATCACTACCAGCTCCCGTGCAGGACTTCGCCGAGGAGCTTTGCAGTACTCAGCTTCGGTTGCTTTCCCCGCCGGCGTGAGCGAATGCGTGGCGGCCATCGATCGCATGACGCGGCTGGTGGCTGCACGCAATACACCAGTACTCATCACGGGGCCCCAAGGAAACGGCAAGGCGGTGCTCGCCTCCGTTATTCACCGTTTGAGTCCGCGCGGCAGCGGGCCGTTCATAGCAATCAACTGCGCCGACAAGCCCAAGCCGCTGCTGGAAGCGGACCTGTTCGGCTCAGCGGGCGGCGCTTCTGACGCTGCGGCGCCGCAGCGGCTGGGCGGCATTCACAGCGCCCATGGCGGCACTCTCTTCTTGAACGAGGTCGGAGAGTTGCCGCTGGAACTGCAATCCAGGCTGCTGCGCTTCCTCGATCAGGGCGAAGTGCAGCCACTGGGCAGCCGCGACGTGTTCCGCGTCGACGTCCGGGTGATCGCGGCCTCCAGTTGCGCTCTCGCCGAGCTGGCGCGCCAAAGCCCACTTCGCCAAGAGCTGTTCTACCGTCTCGCAGTTTTCCCCATCGAGTTGCCACCGCTGTCGCAGGAGGACGCCGCGTCCTTGCCCCATCCATTGCTGCCCAATTTCGCCAGCAGTAGTAACGACGCACCAACCAGTCGCCAACAGTGCTTCGTTAAGGAGGAAGCATGATTGCCCCTCGCGTGTACGCGCCAACCGACGCTCCCGTCGCCGTCAACTCTGAGCAGCTCCTGCTGGAGCAGTTGCCGCAAGTCAAGTACATCGCGCGCCGCATCCACGAGCGGCTGCCCCGGCACGTGCCGTTTGACGATCTGCTGCACGCCGGCATCGTCGGGCTGATCGATGCCATGCGCAAGTTCGACCCCACCAAGAATGTGCGCTTTGCCTCCTATGCCAAGTTCCGCATTCGTGGGGCGATCCTCGACAGCCTGCGCGACATGGATTGGAGCCCGCGCGATCTGCGCCGCAAAGCGCGCTGGCTGGAGACAACCATGCAGAAACTGCAAACCGAGTTGGGACGCTCCGCCGGCGAGCCCGAAATCGCCCAGGCCATGGGAATGACGCTGGGCGAATTCCAGCACCTGCTCGACGAGATCCGCGGCCTGGAGGTCGGCAGCCTTCAAGTCGAGTCTCTGGAGGACGGACGCGAAACCAACTTGGCCGAAAGCCTTCCCGGCCCTCCCGACCAGGACCCGCTGACTCTCTGCTTGCAGGGCGAGCGCAAGCAGATGCTGGCGGATGGCATTGCGCAACTGCCGGAGCGGGAACAGCAGGTGCTGGCGCTCTACTACCAGGAAGAGCTCACCATGAAAGAGGTGGGAGCGGTGCTCGGGGTCGGCGAGTCGCGGGTATCGCAGATCCACTCCACGGCGCTCGTCCGGCTGCGCAGCATTCTCGCCCAAGCGCAGCGCGCCGAGCCCGCAATCCTGAATTCGGTCGCTTTGCAGAGTGCATTGAAGCCGGGCGCCTGCAAAGCCTCGTAATCTCCAGACGGAAGCCGATGCCCCACAGCGCGCACCTGGGGAGCGCCTCTGCGGCGAGCGGCAAAGCTCGCGGCATCGCGGCTCAAGCCGCTAGCCGCAATGCCGATGGAGCTCATAGGTCCCCACCATGTTCCCCACCGCTACGAAGCACGGTCCTGTTCTTGTACCCAGCGACGCTTCCATCCCCCCGCTCGCCGGGCCGGAGTTTGTGCTGCCTGTCCTGACTCGCTCCGCCGGGCTGCTGAACGTTCTGCTACAGGACAATGCGGTCGATTTGGATCTGGCTAGCTCTGTGGCGGCCCTTGATCCCGGGCTGGCGTTCGGGATTCTGCAATTGGCGAACGCGGAGTTTAGCGACCGCGAGCCGGTATGGCAGCTTCCTGCGGCGGTGGTGGCGGCGGGCCGCGAGCCGCTCCAGCAGTTCATCGACTGCGCGCCGCGGGTCGAGCTGCGGGCCCGTCCCGATCCGCGCAAGCGGCTTCCCAGACTGGCGCACGATGCCGTGGTGCTGGGTTGTGTGGCGCACCTGCTAGCGCGCGAGCTGGGACGTTGCCATCCCCGGAAGTCGTTCCTCGGCGGTCTGTTGCTGGCGGTTCCCGAGATGGCGGGCTTTGTTGTGCCCCAGCATGACGGCTACAAGCCCAGGCTCTTGTCCGTCATGTGTCGCAGCTTACCCTCGGGAATAGTGAAGGCTGCCATGGCGGACCCAAGCGACGACGCGGTGGAGGACGACCCGCTCGTTGCTACCATTCTCCTGGCGCAGGCGGTATTGCGCGAGAAGGCGGATGGCGCTTCCGGAGAAGGCGGGTTCGCCGCATTGGCCGACGCACCGCTTTGGCGCTGCTGGCCCGGCGTGCTTACCGGCCAACGCGTTTCTCTGCTGAACTGCTGCTCTGCGGTGGCTGACTGGGCCGGCTGGAACCTGTACCGCACTGACCCCTGGGAATTCATGGCCAAGGTGGAACGGGCGCAACCGTGCGAGTAGAAATGGGCTCCTGATTGGTACTGCGAACGCTCACCGCCGCTTTAACTCCCTCGTTCCAGAACTCATCCGCCTGCAAACCCGAACGGCGGGGCAAAAATCGGACACGAACATTAAAGATTTCTCATGAACTGCCGATCTCTCCCGTGGCGGCAATTGCTTGGCCGGCGTGCTGGGAAGTGCGCCCGCCAATTCGCACCCAGGAAAGGTAGGATGACGAGCGGTGAGCAATACTTCCAGGGACACACAAAACATGGGTTCGGTGCCGGCAGCTAGTGGGGTGCTCGAGAAACTGCGGTGGCAGTTGAAAGCCGTCCCTGATGTCCGGCGGCAGCGCGTGCAGGAGTTGCGGCGGGCGATCAGCGAAGGCCGGTTTGTCATCTCTCCCGAACGCATTGCCGAGGGCATGCTGGCGAGTTGGTGTAGCCACGGTTTTTGCTGCGCGTCGGCCAGCGGGGCCAAGGGCTGACCGCTTAGATGAATTCCATTTCGCGGAGTGATACGCTGTTGCGATCGTGACCGCCGAGGAAGTCAAACAACTGCTGCAACTGGAGCCGCTGCCCTTCGAGGGCGGCTTCTTCCGCGAGACCTATCGCTCGCGCTGGCAGGTCTCCGCGGAATATCTGCCCGACGGCGTCCGGGGATCTCGCTCCATCGGCACCGCGATCTACTACCTGATCACCGCCGAGACCTTCTCGGCGCTGCACCGTCTGCCGGGCACCGAGGTATTTCATTTCTATGCGGGCGATCCGGTGCTCATGCTACAGCTTCTACCCGACGGAACCTCGCAGACTATTACCCTTGGCACCGACATCCTCAATGGCCAGCAGCCGCAGGTGATCGTACGCGGGCATGTCTGGCAAGGATGCCGGTTGGCGCCCGGCAGCCAGTGGGCGCTGCTGGGCACCACCATGTCTCCGGGCTTCGACCGCGCCGACTACGAAAGCGGCCCGCGCGACCAGTTGATCGCCCAGTATCCCGGCGCAGCCGACCGCATCCGGGAATACACGCGATAACCGCTGCGCCTACCTACATGCCGCGGGCGCGCCCTCAAGAGGCCCTGTTCTTATACAGACCAAGCCAGATAACCTGGCACGATCAGGTTGACCACCGGCACGATAGCTATAGCACCCCACCATCCGGACTTCTGCCGTGTCTCCGCGATACCCATCCACACGAGAGCGGCAACAGCGATGTCCACCGCGCTCGACGAGGCAGAAGCGGTGCACAAACAGGCTGAGGAGCGCGGGCTCAGGAACGAGGACTTGATTTGGAATTACTATCAGCTTGCGTTTCTCAGGGATGACTCTGCGCAGATGGCCCAGTTGCAAGCAAATGCTCTGGGCAAGCCAGGTG
>Ga0335081_10020291_pt1 | contig 10748 bp, 9 predicted proteins | sample Lox_Sample_35_FD_206713 | JGI IMG/M metagenome (GOLD analysis project Ga0335081, IMG submission 206713) | Soil microbial communities from Loxahatchee National Wildlife Refuge, Florida, United States - Lox_Sample_3.5 | ecosystem: Environmental > Terrestrial > Soil > Wetlands | place: USA: Florida... | reverse complement strand
TCGCCGTACCCGTCCCCGTCGCTGTCCCGCCAGGAGCGGACATAGATCTGGTACAGGGTGGCGCCCTGCCACCAGTGCGGTCCCGCCGCGCGCGTGTTCATGTGCCTCCCACCGATGTGATGGCTGCGGCGGCCCGTCACCGCGCCGGCTGATCTTCGCCTGGACTGAACGTAACCGTCGGGGAACTGTACCCGCGACTGGCCGCCCGCCTGCGTGGCCGGCCCCCGCCGGTCCCGTGGCCTCGGGAGGCCGCCCGCGCGGCGGCCTCCCGCCAGGTCCCGGCGCACCGCAGGCCACATCCATACGCGCCAGCCGCGCCCGTACCCGTGGCCGACCCTCGTCCCGACCGCAGCTTGCTACCGCCCTCGGTTACAGCGGAGACTGGACTTGTGAGCCCACCCGTCCAGTTGCTCGTGGCGATCGCGCTTCCCATCGGCGCCGTCTATTCGCTGATCGGCGGCGGCCGCCTGGCGCGCTGGGTTTTTGACAGCTGGCTCCCGGAGCGCCGATCCCGCGGGGCCACCCCCGAGCCGGTCCAGCGGCTGGGCGCGAACCTGGTCCGGCTGCGCTCCCAGCTTGAGGCCATGGAGACCCGCACCGACCTGCCGGCGAAGAACCTGCGTCTGCGGGCGCTGCGGGCCGCCTACGTCGACGCCCTGAACGATGCCTGCCAGCGGCTCGACGTCGACCCTCCCGCCAGCGCCGCCCGCGCGCGCCCGGGGGATGTTCGCCAGGCCGAGATCTACCGGGTGGAGGCGGCGCTGCGGGAGCGCGGGCTTGACGTGAGGGAGAAGGCCGGGCGCTGACCACGGCCGCGTCCCATCCAGGCCGGGGCGCCCGGCACGTACGATCGGTGTGTGGTTCTCGTACTGGCCGTGTCCGACGAGGTGGACAACGCACTGGGCGTGGACGTGAGCCCGGTGCACGATGCCCGGCTGATCGTGGCGTGCGGCGACCTCCCCTTCGACTACCTGGGCTACCTGATGAACGCGCTCGACGCGCCGCTCGTGTTCGTGCCCGGCAACCACGACCCCGACGTGTCCGGCTACCGCACCTCGCGCACGGGGCTGACGCTGAAGGCCGGGCTGCCCGCCCAGCCCCCCTGGCCCGACGGCGCGGTCAGCGCCGAGCAGGCCGTCGTGGACGTGGCCGGCCTGCGGATCGCCGGGCTCGGCGGCTGCCTGCGTTATCGCGACGGTCCCAACCAGTACACGCAGCGCCAGCAGGCCCGGCGCGCCCGGTCGCTGGCCCGGCGCGCCCGCTGGCTGGCGGCGCGCGACGGGTGCGGCGTGGACGTGCTGCTCACCCACGCGCCGCCCCGGGGCGTCGGCGACCGCGAGGACCGGGCGCATCAGGGATTCGAGGCCCTGAACTGGCTCACCGGGCGGCTCCAGCCGCCGCTGCTGCTGCACGGGCACATCCACCCCGACGAGACACCGGCCCGGGTCCACCGGCTCGGGCGGACCGTCGTGCGCAACGTGGCCGGGCACCACCTGCTGGACATTGAGCCGGGCGCGGGCGCCCGGCCATCCCCCGCCGGTGCCCGCCATGCCGGCTGACACCGGCTTCCCGCGAGCGGACGTCGAGGACGCCTTCCTGCGTGCCCGGCGCCGCCAGGTGCTGGCCCGGCTCGCGCAGCGGCTGCTCCGTGAGCCGGATGACGTCAACCTCATCCTGCCGTTCGACGAGGTCGTCGCCGCCCTCGGCATGCAGGGCGAGCGATCCCTCGGTCTGCAGACCATCCGCCTGGACTCGGTGGTCGGCACCATGGACTCGCGGCGGGACTTCGACCGCCACTTCCGGCCCACCTCGGGCCGGGTGCGGGAGCGCTGGGAGCGGCTGGCGCTGGCGGAGCGACGCGGCGAGTCGATCCCGCCCATCGACGTGTACCGGGTGGGGGACCTGTACTTCGTGCAGGACGGCCACCATCGGGTGTCGATCGCCCTGGCCACCGGGCAGAAGACGATCGACGCCTACGTGACCGAGGTCCTCACCGCGGTACCCGCCCAGGGCATCCGGCGCCGCGGCGACCTGCTGCTGAAGAACTACGAGCGGATCTTCCGCTCCCGCGTCCCGCTGCCCCCACAGGCGTACGCCAAGATCAAGGTCACTGACCCCTGGTCATACGCGGAACTGGGCGAGGCGGTGGAGGCCTGGGGCTTCCGGCTCATGCAGCACGAGCATCAGTTCCTCGACCGCGCCGAGGTCGCCCGGCGCTGGCTCGCCGAGGAGTACACCCCGGTGATGCGCATACTGCGCGCGGCCGGCCTGCTCGGGTCGGCCACCGACGCCGAGGCCTACATGGTGATCGCGCGCGAGCGGTACCGGCTGATGCGTACCCATGAGTGGAACGACGAGGTGATCGAGGAGCTGAGGCACAAACTCCGGCCCCCCCGTCGGCTCGGCCGTCAGGGCGTGTCTCAAGGCTCCGCGCCGGTGCGAGACACGCCCTAACGGCAAGAATCCGCTGCCTGCGGCGGGCTACCGGGAGTCCGCCCCGCTGGCCGGGTCGCCCGTCGTGGGAGCCTGCTCGGCCCGGGCCGCTGCCTCGGCCTCGCCCGTCGCGTCCGCCGTGCCTGCGCCTGCCGTGCCTGCGCCTGCCGCAGCGGGCGCACCAGCCGGCCCGGCCGCAGAGTCGACGGCGCTGAGGCTGAGGTTGCGGCCGGTGGACGGGTCGAAGACGTGCAGCTTCCGCACGTCGACCCACAGCCGCGCGTCCTCGCCCTCCCTGATGCGCGACGCCGGGTCGAGCCGGGCGACCACTGTCTCCGCGGCGGCGCCACCGGCGTCCGCGCGGCCGGAGTCCCGGGCGAGTTCCTCGAGTTCGGCCACGTTGTGGGTCTGCCCGAGTTCCCGGGTGAAGTAGACGAACTTCTCCGATCCCAGCGACTCGACCACGTCGATGCTGGTGTTGAACTCAAGCCCGTTCGCCTTGACCTCGGCTGGCACGATCGCGGCGTCCTCGAAGCTCTCCGGCCGGATGCCGACGATGACATCGCGGCCGGTCCCGGAGCGTTCCAGCTCCTGCCGCAGCTGGGGGGTCAGCGGGAAGTCCCCGACCCCGGTGCGCAGCTTGCCGTCCTCCATGCTGCCCGCCATGAAGTTCATGGAGGGTGAGCCGATGAAGCCCGCAACGAACAGGTTCACCGGCCGGTCGTACAGCTCCTCCGGCGACGCCACCTGCTGGATCGTGCCGAGGCGCATGACCGCGACCCGGTCGCCGAGCGTCATCGCCTCGGTCTGGTCGTGGGTCACGTAGACCATGGTCGTGCCCAGCCTCTTCTGGAGCCTGGACACCTCGGTGCGCGTCTGCACGCGCAGCTTCGCGTCGAGGTTGGACAGCGGCTCGTCCATGAGGAACGCGGCCGGATCGCGGACGATCGCCCGGCCCATCGCCACCCGCTGCCGCTGGCCACCGGACAGGTTGGCCGGCCTGCGGTCGAGGTGCTGGGTCAGATCGAGGACCCGGGCCGCCTCGGTGACCTTCTCGTCGATCACGTTCTTGGGCGTCTTGGCCAGCTTGAGCGCGAACCCCATGTTCTCCCGCACCGTCATGTGCGGGTACAGGGCGTAGCTCTGGAACACCATGGCGATGTCGCGGTCCTTCGGCGCCTTGTCGTTCACCACCTTCCCGCCGATACGCAGCTCGCCCTCGCTGATGTCCTCCAGCCCGGCGATCATGTTGAGGGTCGTCGACTTCCCGCAGCCGGACGGCCCGACCAGGATGATGAACTCCCCGTCCGCGATGTCCAGGCTGATGTCGTTCACCGCGAGCGCCCCGTCCGGGAAGCGCTTGGTGAGGTGCTCCAGCTCGATTTCGGCCACTGTCTGCTCCTTAAGTCCCTATCCCGGCTAGCCCTTGACCGCGCCGGACGTCAGCCCGGCGACGATCCGGCGCTGGAAGAACAGCACGAAGATGATGATCGGAATGGTGATGACCACCGCGGCGGCCGAGATCGACCCGGTGGGCACCGCGAACTGCGAGCTGCCGGTGAAGAACGCCAGCGCGGCCGGCGCCGTTCGTGCGGCGATCGTCGAGGTCAGCGAGATGGCCAGCAGGAACTCGTTCCAGCAGAACAGGAACACCAGGATGGCCGTGGTCACCATGCCGGGCGCCGCGAGCGGGGCGATGACCCGGACGAACGCCTGGAACGGGGTGGCCCCGTCCACCTTGGCCGCCTTCTCCAGCTCCCAGGGGATCTCCCGGAAGAATGCCGACAGCGTGTAGATCCCCAGCGGCAGGCCGAACGCGATGTACGGGATGATCAGCCCGATCCAGGTGTTGAAGATCCCGAGCGACCGCTCGATGTTGAACAGCGGCGTCACCAGCGAGATGAGCGGGAACATCGCGATCAGCAGCGATATCCCGATGAGCGCCTGCTTGCCCGGGAAGTTGAGCCGGGCCACCGCGTACGCGGCCATCGAGGCCAGCACCACCGAGATGAAGGTCGCGATCAGGCCGATCCCGATGGAGTTGAGCAGCGGCCGGGTGAACTCGGAGGTGGAGAAGATCCCGCTGTAGTTCGCCCAGGTCCAGCTCGTGGGCCAGAACGTGGCGCGTCCCGTGGCCGCGATGGAGGCCGGGTTCTTGAAGGACAGCGAGACGATCCACAGGACGGGGATGAGCACCAGCAGGATCGTGACGATGTTGGCCGTTATCCAGCCGGACTTCTGCCTGGTAGTGGCGGCCATGTCAGCTCACCTTCCTCCTGTCGCACTGCCCGGTACCGCCGCGCCGAAGAGCCTGATGAAGATGAAGGCGATGATCGCGACGCAGATGAAGATCAGGATGGAGATCGCCGACCCGATGCCCAGGTTCAGCGCGCGGAACAGGTTGTCGTACCCCAGGATCGACACCGAGTAGGTGCCGTTGCCGCCACCGGTCAAGATGTAGATGTTGTCGAAGATCCGGAACGCGTCCAGCGTCCGGAACAGCAGCGCCACCAGGATGGCCGGCTTCATCAGCGGCAGCGTGACCCGGTAGAAGCGCTGCCAGGCACTGGCGCCGTCCACCCTGGCCGCCTTCAGCAGGTCCTCCGGCACCAGGGACAGCCCGGCCATCAGCAGCAGCGCCATGAACGCGGTGGTCTTCCACACCTCCGCCAGGATGATGATCGCGATCGCAGACCCCTGGCTGGTCAGCGGCGCGCTGTTGGGGCCGACCAGGTAGCCGATGTGCGGCGTCCAGGCGTACTGCCAGCCATAGGCGGCGGCCACCGTCACGATCCCGTAAGGGATCAGGATGATGGTGCGCACCGTGCCCCGGAAGAACAGGGTCCGGTACATCAGGATCGCCAGCAGCATGCCAAGGACGAACTCGATGGCGACCGAGATAACCGTGATGATCAGGGTCACGACGAGCGCGTGCCACCAGTAGGGGGACGACAGCACCGCGCCGTAATTGCTCAGGCCGACGAAGTGAGCCAGCTGGGGAAAGCGCAGGTCATAACGCTGCAGCGACAGCCATACGGCGTAGAGGATCGGAAAAGCCGCCACGGCGATCATGGCGATCACCGCCGGTGCGCACAGCAGCCAGCCCAGCCGGCGCTCGGCCCGCGCCCCTTCCGACAGCCGCGGGCGGCGTCTGCGTCCGGTTACCTCGGGCTCGGCGGTGGTGACGACATCGGTTCCGGTAGTCATCGGCCCCTTCCCCTTCTCTGCGTTTCGCCCGCGCTAGCTGGCCGGGGCACCCGGCCCGCCCGGGCCCTCACGGGATCAGCCCCTTCGACTGGAGCGCCTCGTTGATCTGGCCGGCCATCGTCTGCTCGGTGCTCGTCGGCTGGATGCCCGCGGGCGGGGACACCAGGTGCGAGATGACGATGGAGATGTTCTGGTACGCCGGGGTCTTCGGCCGCACGCTAGCCTGCTGCAGGGCGGTCAGGATGTCGGCGTGGAATGGGTAATCGGCGAACATCGCGGGATCGCTGTACAGGCTCTCCAGCGTCGGCGGCAGGCCTCCCTTGACGGCCGCGTTCAGCTGGTTCTGCTTGTCCCGCAGGCAGAGCGCGGCCTCGAAGGCCAGCTGCGGGTGCGGCGAGTACTTGCTGATCGCCATGTCGATGCCGCCGATGGTGACGTGAGCGGGCTCATTGGCGTTGACCCGCGGGTACAGGGCCCACTTGAAGTGCTTGAACAGATCTGGCTTGTCGGCCTTCATCGACGGATACACATACGGGTAGTTCAGCTCGAAGGCGGCCGCGCCGCTCTCCATGGCCAGCCGGTTCTGGTCCTCCATCTGGACCGGCAGCGACGGGTCGGCCGCCGGGGACGTGGCCAGTTGCTTCATGATGCTCAGCGCCTTCACCGCGGGCTGGCCCAGTGATGCCTTCTGCCCGTCCGGCGTCAGGATGCTGCCGCCCGCGCTGGTAACGAGGGTGTTGAACCAGACTGTCGTGCCCTCGTACTGGGCGCCCTGGATCTCGATCAGGTGTGGCTTGCCCTGCTTGGCGAGCGCCTCCGCGTCGCTGATCATCTGGGCCCAGGTCTTGGGCGGGGTCTTCACCAGGTCGGAGCGGTACCACAACAGCTGCGTGTTGCTGTTGTAGGGCACCGCTACGAGCTGGTTGTGCCAGGTGGCGGTCTCCAGTGGGGCCTTCAGGGTTCCCTGCTCCGCCTCCTGCTTGAACTTGCCGGTCCAGGGCAGGATCCAGCCGGCCTCGGCGAACTCCGCCTCCCAGGTCACGTCCAGGCCGAGGATGTCCATCGAAGGGTCGGCCGCGGCCAGCCGCCGCACCAGCTGCAGCCGCTGGTCGTCGGCGGCGGCCGGCAGCTTGTTGTAGGTGATGGTGTACTTGCCGCCGCTCTGCTTGCTGCAGTTGCTGACCGCCGTCGCGACGGCGCCCGAGGGGTCGTTGAAGCTGTAGAAGTTGAGCGTGACGCCGGTGCCGGCGCTGCTGCTGCCGCAGGCGGCGAGCGCCGTGGAGGCCAGGGCGGCGCCGACCACGCCGGCGCCGAAACACCTGAGACGGGACACGCGCCGGAGGGTTCCCCGCCTCCGGGGCCGCCGTGACATGGCCCTGCCATCACTGTCAGCCATCATCCCTCCATCCAGTGCCCCTGGTGGCTAGGCCGCCAAGGGCGACAACTAGGTTGTTCTTCCGGCCGCGCCGGCCCCGGTCATGCGCGCGGCGTTCCCGACGTTGGCGCCGGCCGCCGGCGGCCCGGACCCGCGCAGTCTCGCGGTGCTCGAGCGATGCACGACCTCCAGTGGCAGCTGCTGCCGCAGCCGGCCGATCGGCTCGCCCCGCAGCATCGCGCACAGCCGTCGCGCGGCCGCGGCGCCGCTGTCCTCCAGCGGCTGGCGCACCGTGCTCAGGCCGAGCAGCATCGCGGACTCGATGTCGTCGAAGCCGATCACGGACAGCTCGCCGGGGACCGGCCGCCCGGCCCGGTCGGCCGCGGCGAGAACCCCCATCGCCTGCGTGTCCGACGCCGCGAAGATCGCCGAAGGCGGATCGGGCAGCGACAGCAGCTCGGTGGCGAACGCCTCGGCGTTCGCCGCGCCGTGCGGGCCGCGCCGCACCAGGCCGGGGTCGTAGCCGATGCCCGCCTGCTCCAGCGCCTCCTGGTATCCGCGCAGCCGCTCGTTCGACGCCGTGAAGCCCAGGTGGTCGCGTGCGGCCAGGCGCCGGGTGTCGCCGACGAAGCCGATCCGCCGGTGCCCGAGCGACAGCAGGTGCCCGGTCGCCATCCGGCCCCCGGCGACGTCGTCGGTGACCGTGTGCGGGACGCGCGCGAACGCCACATCCACAGCTACCAGCGGCACCCCGGCCCGCCGGAACAGCGCCAGCCACCGCCGGGACAGCCGCAGCGAGACCACGATCACGCCGTCCACCCGGTACCTGCTGGTCAGCGCAGTCAGATGGTGATCGCGCTGACCCGCGGTGTCCACGTTGCACACCACGGTGTCGTAACCCTGCTCGCCGAGGACCGTCAGGGCACCGGCCAGCCGCATCACGGCTGACGGCGTGGTGAGGTGCGGCACGACGATCGCGACCGTCCGCGGTGTGCCCCGGGACAGCGATGCCGCGAGGTAACTCGGTCGGTAGCCAAGCTGCTTGATGACGCCCAGGACGGTACGCCGGGTCGACTCCCGCACGTTCGCCCCGCCGTTGATCACCCGCGAGACCGTGCCGACCCCAACGCCTGACGCGGCAGCCACGTCGGCGATGGTCACCCGGCCTGAAGGCGCCACCTGACCTCCCGCGTGCCGGAACCAGTGAGCCCATGCTTTGGAACCGGTTCCATACCTGAAGATCTTCACCCCGCGTTTCACCGCCGTCAAGACCCAGGACAGGCTGCGGATGGCCATCGTGTCCCTCGGGCGGGGACGGCGCCCTCACCGGAAGACCAGCCTCACGACCATGGCGGGACAGCTTCCAGCCGTATCGCGGCCTAACCCAGCGCTCGTGCCCCAATTGCCCGGCATCGGCATGACGGAGCCCGGATACACCTCGCCGTGCTAACGTGCCGGCGCCCAGACCGGCGTCGCCGGTCAGGTGGAAACGGCGCCCGGCCCCGGCCACGCGGCTGAACAGCCTCACAACATGGCTGTACACCGGCAGGAAAGCAGGCACAAGGGGCGGGTCTTGGGTTGTTACTGTTTCGCGTCCTGCGATCAGCACACAGTGACAGCGGGCACCAGCAGGCAGGCGGTCACGAGGTGCCGGTGATCGTGCCGCTGCCTAGCACGGTGTCCCCGTCGTACAGGACCGCGGCCTGGCCACGGGCGACGCCGCGGGCCGGTGCCCGCAGCCGGATCCGGAGCACCTCGCCATCGAGGTGCGCGGTAGCCGGGTGGGCCTCGCCGTGCGCCCGCAGCTGGACCAGGCAGCCGCGCGGCTCGCGGGGCGGCTCGCACCCGGTCCACACCGGCCGGTCCGCCGCGATGTCGGCCACATCGAGGGACTCGCGCGGGCCGACGGTTACCGTCCGGGACGCTGGCTGGATGTCCAGCACGTAACGGGGCCTGCCGTCACCGGCCGGGGCGCCGACCCGCAGTCCCTTGCGCTGGCCGATGGTGAACCCGTACGTCCCGTCGTGCGCGCCGAGCCACGTGCCGTCCTCCGCCACGATGCTCCCGGGCGCGCTGCCCAGGCGGCCGGCCAGGAAACCCCTGGTGTCCCCGTCGGGGATGAAGCAGACATCGTGGCTGTCCGGCTTGTCCGCCACGGCCAGCCCCCGCCCCGCCGCCTCGGCCCTGACCTCCGCCTTGGTGGACCCGCCGAGCGGGAACAGCGCCCGGTCAAGCTGGCCGCGGTTCAGCACCGCCAGCACGTACGACTGGTCCTTGGCAGCATCCACGCTGCGCCGCAGCCGCCCCTCCGCGAGCCGCGCGTGGTGCCCGGTGCACACCGCGTCGAACCCAAGCGCCACCGCCCGGTCGAGCACCGCCGCGAACTTGATCTTCTCGTTGCATCGCAGACACGGATTCGGAGTCCGCCCTTCCGCGTACTCCGAAACAAAATCCGCCACGACATCGCGGTCAAAACGCTCCGCCATGTCCCACACATAGAACGGGATCCCGATCACGTCAGCCGCCCGCCGCGCATCGCGCGCATCCTCCAGCGTGCAGCACCCCCGCGCCCCCGACCTGTACGACTGCGGGTCGGGCGACAGCGCCAGATGCACCCCGGTCACCTCATGCCCGGCGTCCACCGCCCGCGCGGCAGCCACCGCCGAGTCCACCCCGCCCGACATGGCCGCCAGCACCCGCACCGCAGTCACCCTCCAACGAATTCTCGCCTCTTCAGCCTATTCGCCCACGTGACCGTCACATCTTCTCTGCCGGACCGTGAGGCCGGGGCCGCACCCCCTGCGGCTGGCCGGAGACGGCATCCGGTTCCCGCCATCGGCCCGGGGCGCGCGGGTCAGTGGACCCGGTCCGTCACGCTACGCCTTCGGGTGCACGACCTCGGCCTCCGACGAGGCTGGGCCGAGAGACACGTGGCCGGTGCCCCTCGTCATGCGTCAGGATTTGTTGGCGCGGCGGGCGCGTTCTACAGCCTCGGCGATGACCGCGCCGAGGGCTTCGACATCGGCCTCGGTGGAGGTGGAGCCGAGGCTGAAGCGGAGGGAGCCGCGGGCCCGGGCCTCGTCGGCGCCCATGGCGAGGAGGACGTGGCTGGGCTGGGCCACGCCAGCGGTGCAGGCCGAGCCGGTGGAGCAGGCGATGCCCTTGGCGTCGAGCAGCATGAGCAGGGCGTCGCCCTCGCAGCCCGGGAAGGAGAAATGGGCGTTGCCGGGCAGCCGGCCGGGGCCGGGCGGGGCCCCGTTGAGTATGGCGTCGGGCACAGCCGCGAGGACGCGCCCGATGAGCTCGTCGCGGAGGGAGGCCAGCCGCGCCGCTTCCTCCTGCCGCCGCTTGACAGCGGTCTGGGCGGCGATGGCGAACGCCGCGATCGCTGGCGCGTCGAGGGTGCCGGACCGCACGTCCCGCTCCTGGCCGCCGCCGTGCAGCACCGGCACCGGCTCGATGCCGCGGGCGAGCAGCAGCGCGCCGACGCCCACCGGCCCGCCGATCTTGTGGCCGGTGATGGTGAGCGCGTCCACCCCGCTGGCGGCGAAGTTCACCGGCACCTGCCCGGCCGCCTGCACCGCGTCGGTGTGGAAGGGGATCTGATGCTCGCGGGCGACCGCGGCGAGTTCCGCGATCGGCTGGATCGTCCCCACCTCGTTGTTGGCCCACATGACGCTGACCAGTGCCACCGCGCCGGGATCGGGAGCGATGGCCCCGCGCAGCGTCTCCG
>Ga0335081_10020289_pt1 | contig 10749 bp, 12 predicted proteins | sample Lox_Sample_35_FD_206713 | JGI IMG/M metagenome (GOLD analysis project Ga0335081, IMG submission 206713) | Soil microbial communities from Loxahatchee National Wildlife Refuge, Florida, United States - Lox_Sample_3.5 | ecosystem: Environmental > Terrestrial > Soil > Wetlands | place: USA... | reverse complement strand
CGACGCCATTCATCTGCACTAGGCGTCGCCTTCCATCCACCAGCCAAGAGGACCACGCCATGGATATCGCATCTGCCAAGCTCATCGGCGCCGGCATTGCCTGCATCGCGCTCGTCGGCGCCGGTATCGGCATTGGCATCATCTTTTCCGGCCTCATCAACGCGCTGGCGCGCAACCCCGCGGCGCAGGTGACGACGCAGGCCTATATCGGCTTCGCGCTCGCCGAGGCGACCGGTCTTTTCGGCTTCGTCGTGGCGCTCATCATCCTGTTCGGGCGCTGACGCAGCCGCCGGAACCGACGGTGCCGACCCATGCCACAGCTTGACGTCTCCAGCTTTCCCACCCAGCTCGTCTGGCTCGCCATCACCTTCATCGCCCTTTACGTGCTGATGGCGAAGGTGGCGCTGCCGCGGGTCGGCGCCATCGTCGCGGCGCGGCAAGGCCGCATCGAAGGCGACCTCGCCCAGGCCGAGCGGATGAAGGCCGAGGCGGAAACGGTGATCGCCGCTTATGAGCGGGCACTCGCCGAGGCGCGCCAGCAGGCGCAGCAGACGCTGAAGGAAGCGACCGACCGGCTCAATGCTGAGGCGGCCGAGCAGCAGCGCCGAGCCGTCGAGCGGATCGCGGCCGAGACGGGGCAGGCCGAAAAGCGGATCGCCGAGGCCAAGTCCGCGGCGCTCCGCGGCGTGCGCCAGGTAGCGCTTGACGTGGCGATGGCGGCGGCGAGCAAGCTCACCGGCAGCACGATCGGGTCGGGCCGCGCTGCCGCAGCCATCGACGCCGCGATGCGGGAACGCGGCTGATGCCGGAGATTTTCGCCGATCCCGAATTTTGGGTCGCCGTCGCCTTCGTCATCGTCGTCGTGGGGCTCGTGTGGAAAGGCGGCCCCATGATCGCCAGGATGCTGGACGACCGCGCCGACAAGATCCGCGGCGAGCTCAACGAGGCGCAGCGCCTGCGCGAGGAGGCGCAGCGCACGCTCGCCGATTACCAGCGCAAGCAGCGCGATGCCTTGAAGGAAGCGGAGCAGATCGTGGCGCTGGCGAAAGCCGAGGCCGAGCGCGCCGCGATGCAGGCGGCGCGCGACCTCGACGCGACCTTGAAGCGCCGCCAGGCCTTGGCGCTGGAAAAGATCGCGTTGGAGGAGAGCAAGGCCTTGACCGAAGTGCGCAACACCGCCGTCGACGTGGCCGTCGCCGCCGTGCGCCGGATCATGGCCGAGGACCTCGATCCCGAGCGCAAGGGAAAGCTTATCGACGACGCCATCGCCGAGCTGCCGCAACGGCTCCATTGAGCCTCAACCGATGGCCCCAGCGATCTCGTGCGTGCCGGCCCAAATCATCCGGACGGCAACGAAGACGATCACCAGCAGGCCGAGATAGGCGATCCAGCGATATCGCTCGAGGAGCTTCGCCAGGAGCGCGGCGCAGCTCCCCATCAGCAAAACCGAGATCACGAGCCCGGCCGCCAGAATCGCCGGATGGTCCAAGGCAGCGCCCGCGACGGCGAGCGCGTTGTCGAGCGACATCGAGACGTCGGCGACGATGATTTGCCAGAGCGCCGTGGCGAAGCTCTTTGTGCCCGCGCCCGCCGGCGGCTTCTCGAGGTTGGCGGCGATTTCGCGCCAGAGTTTCCACCCGACCCAAAGGAGGAGAACGCCGCCGGCAAGCAGCAAGCCCAGGATCCGCAGCAGCGTCGTCGCGACCAGCGCGAAGATCAGGCGAAGGACGGTCGCGGCGCTGATGCCGAGCCACAACGCCTTGAGCCGCTGCGCCGCCGGCAATCCGGCGGCCGCCATGCCGACCACAATGGCATTGTCGCCGGAGAGGGCGACATTGATGAGCACCACCCCAACGAAGCTCGAGACCGCCTGGACCGTCGCCTGGTTGAAGAACGCGTCCACCCACCCTCACTCGCTGAGCCTTAGAGATAGCGAATCCAGATATAAACCTGGCAGAGGCCGATGCTGAGCAGCATCAGGCCGAAGGCGTGGCGCATATAGGTTCCAAAGGTGAAGGGCACGCCGTGGCGCTCGGCGATGCCGGCCACCGCCAGATTGGCCGAGGCGCCGATGAGCGTGCCGTTGCCGCCGAGGCAGGCGCCCAGCGACAGCGCCCACCAGAGCGGCGCCGCCGCGGCAGGTCCGCCGAGATGCGGCGCCAGCTGCTTGATGAGCGGCACCATGGTGGCAACCAGCGGGATGTTGTCGACGATGGCCGTCATCAGCGCCGCCCCCCACAGCACGGCGCTCACCGTCAACGCCCGGTCGCCGCCGGTTACCGCCAGAAGCTTCTCTGCCGCCGTCGCGATGACGCCGGCGACGTCGACGCCGTGCACGATGATGAAGAGGCCGACGAAGAAGAAGATCGTGATCCAATCGACCTCATTGAAGGTCTCGATCACTCTGAGCGTCTGCTTCTCCTTTTCGCGATGGTGCTCGATGTTGTGGCAGAGCATCAGCACCGCCGCGCCCAACATGGCAATGGTGCCGGGCTCCAAATGAAGCGGCGCGGCGGAGACGAGGGCGGCGACCACCGCGCCGATCACCACGAGAGACACCGCCAGCAGCGGCCGGTCGGTGATCATCGCCCTTTCGTCGAGGGCCATCACGCGCGCCCGTGCCTCCCGCGCCGCACTCATCCGCCGGCCCCAGATCAGATACATCGCGGCGGTCTGCGCGATCAGGACGACGATGACGATGGGCGCGAGGTTCTCGACAAAATCGTTGAAGCTGAAATGGGCGGCGGGGCCGATGATGATGTTGGGTGGATCGCCGATGAGCGTCCCGGTCCCGCCGATATTCGAGGCAAAGATCTCGCTGAAGAGAAAGGGATAAGCCGGCACCACGAGCTCGCGGGCGATCACGATCGTCACCGGCGCGATCAGCAGAACGGTGGTCACGTTGTCGAGGAACGCAGAAAGAAGCGCGGTGCTGAGCGAGAGGATCGCCAGGATCGCCCAAGGCTCGGCACGCCCGCGCTTGGCCGACCAGATCGCTACATATTCGAAGAGGCCGGAGCGGCGGGCGATCGACACCAGTACCATCATGCCGGTCAAGAGCGCGATCGTATTGAAATCGATGCCGCGGATCGCCTCCGTCTGGTTGAGCACGCCGGTGAGGATCATCATGCCGCCGCCGAGCAGCGCGATGATCGAGCGATTGAGTCGCTCGCTGATGATGAGCGCGTAGCTCAGCACCAACAGAACCACCGCCACCCAGGCAGGGTCGAGGCCGAAGACGACATGTGCGGTATCCATCGGGCAGCGCACTCACTCGCGGGGGAAGCGTCGGTGAAACAAGCGAATCAAGCCGCAGCTATATCGCCCCATGTCGCCGCGATCGCGTGCTCAGGGCGCCAGCACGCGCTCGGGCGGAACGTAGGTCGCGCTCAGCGCTTCGGCCACCGCCGCATGGGTAATCTGCCCGGCATGGATGTTGAGGCCGGCGCGCAGATGCGCGTCCTCGCCGAGCGCGCGCTTCCAACCCTTGTCGGCGAGCGCGAGGACGAAGGGCAAGGTCGCGTTGTTGAGAGCGACCGTCGAGGTGCGCGCCACGGCGCCGGGCATGTTGGTGACGCAGTAGTGGATCACGCCCTCCTCGACATAGGTCGGATCGGCGTGCGTGGTGGGGCGACTCGTGGCGAAGCAGCCGCCTTGATCGATGGCGATATCGACCAGCACCGAGCCGGGCTTCATCGCGCGCACCATCTCGCGACTCACCAACCGCGGCGCGGCCGCGCCCGGCACCAGCACGGCGCCGATGACGAGATCGGCCGCCAGCACCTCGCGCTCGATGTTCTCCATCGTCGAGAAGAGCGTATGGAGCTGCGAGCCGAACTGCATGTCGAGCTCGTAAAGCCGCTGCAGCGAGCGGTCGATGACGGTGACGTAAGCCTCCACGCCCATGGCCATCCGTGCCGCATTGGTGCCGGCGACGCCGCCGCCGAGAATAACGACCTTGGCGGCGGGCACGCCGGGCACGCCGCCCAGCAGAATACCCATCCCGCCTCGCTCCTTCTCCAGGCAATGCGCGCCGACCTGAATCGACATGCGCCCCGCCACCTCGCTCATCGGCGCCAACAGCGGCAAGCCGCCCCGCGCATCGGTCACCGTCTCGTAGGCGATCGCGGTCGCGCCCGAGCGCAGCAGCGCCTCGCTCTGCCGCCGGTCGGCGGCGAGATGGAGATAGGTGAAGAGCACCTGGCCGGGACGGAGCCGCGCGATCTCCGCCGGCTGCGGCTCCTTGACTTTGACGACGAGTTCGGCGGCGGCGAAGACCTCGGCCGCACCCGGCGCGATGCGAGCGCCGGCGCGCTCATAGGCCGCGTCGTCGAAGCCGATGCCGCTGCCGGCGCCGGTCTCGACCAGGACCTGGTGGCCCAGATGCACCGCCTCGCGCACGCTGCCCGGCACCATGCCGACACGGTATTCCTGGGTCTTCACCTCTTTGGGCACGCCGATGAGCATGGGTTCACCGCTTGGTTGCCTGGCTGGAGCCTAGCGGAAAACATTAACGATCCGCTAACCATGTTTGCCCAAAGCTGCCGCGCGACAGAACAGGATGGGGGGCGTCCATGGCGGGGATGGCAATTCTGCTGATGGTCTATCTCGCGGTCGGCGCCGTGCTCTTTGCGCAGCCCGGGCCCGGCATCGCCGAACCCGGCGATTTCGGTTGGCGACGCCAGGGCGAGATCTTTCGCGCGACGCTCGCTTCGGTCCTCCTCTGGCCCTGGGCGCTTTGCCGCGGCCGAATCGGCGATTGACCTGCCGCATGCCATAGTGGGGCATGTACCGCCGCGTCCTCCTCTTGGCGCCGCTGTCGCTCGCTTTGGCCGCCGAAGCGCGCGCGCATTCCTATAAGCTCGGCGCGATCGAGATCGGCCACCCCTGGGCGCGGCCCTCGGTGACCGGGAAGGCCGCGGTCTTTCTCGCCCTCGACAACACCGGCACCGAGACCGACCGGCTCATCGGCGGCACCACGCCCATTGCCAAGCAGGTGATCCTGCGCGCCGCCGACGGGACGCCGCTCGAGGAAATGGATTTGCCGCCAAACCGGCCGCTGGCGCTCCGACCGGGCGGCAAATTCATCGCGCTCTTGGATCTTACGGCACCCCTCGCCGTTGACGACCGCTTCCCCCTGACACTCCGCTTCGCCGACGCCGGCGCCATCGAAGTGACCGTGCAAGTAGAGGACGCGCCGGGAGAGTAGCGACGGGCCTCCGTCGGTCACCGTTCGCCTCCTTCCCCGCAAAAGCGGGAACGGCGATGAAGGTATTCCCGATTCCCTGGCGGAACCCGCGCTAACTCTTGTACGTCGGATCCTTGGCGTCGAGCAGGCGCAGCAAGGCCGGCCATTCGCGATCGCCGCAGGCCACCTCGGAGCTCACGAATTGCTGCGCCGTGTGCTGCAGCACGTTGTCGGAGAGCCGCGTCACCTTGGCGCCGGTCGCCATCAGGTCGATCTGAATGCGGCAGGCGAGCTCGAGATAGTACATGAGCGTGAACGCCTCCTGCACGCTGCGGCCGGCGGTGAGGAGGCCGTGGTTGCGCAGGATCATCGTCGGCTTGTCGCCGAGATCACCGACGAGACGCGAGCGCTCGTCGACATCGAGAGCGATCCCCTCATAGTCGTGATAGGCGACGCGGCCATAGAACATCGCCGAATGCTGATTGACGTGCATGAGGCCGCCCTCGAGGCAGGACACCGCGACCCCGGCGCGGGTGTGGGTGTGCAGCACGCAATTGACTTCGGGCCGCTCCATATGCACGGCGCTGTGGATGACGAAGCCCGCGGTGTTGACGGGGTAGCCGTTGCCCTCGACGACCTTGCCGTCGTAGTCGATCTTCACCAGGCTCGAGGCCGTGATCTCATGGAACATGAGCCCGAACGGGTTGATGAGAAAATGTCCTTCATGGCCCGGCACCCGCGCGGAGATGTGCGTGTAGATGAGATCGTCCATGCCGAAATGGGCGATGAGGCGATAACACGCGGCAAGGGCGATGCGCGCTTCGCGCTCGCTGGCGGAAGTGGCCTCGTTGCGATGCGCCAGCGCGGTAACCTGAGCCATGGGGCGTCCTCCAATAGCGGTCTCAGACGATCCTAGCCGGCGCTGGCTCCGCGCGGAAATGCGGATTCTGCAGGGGTATCGAGCAGAGCCGCCACATGCTCGGCCAGCGCCAGGGACGCGGTTATGCCGGGAGACTCGATGCCGAAGAGATTGACGAGGCCGGGAACGCCGTGCGCCTGCGGCCCCTGCACGAGGAAATCGGCGGCAGGCGCGCCCGGCGGGCTGATTTTGGGGCGTATTCCGGCGTAGCCCGGCTGCAGCGCGCCGTCGCCCAATCCCGGCCAATAGGTCCGGATCGCCGCGTAGAAGCGCTCGCCGCGGCGCGGGTCGACGGTATAGTCGATGTCGTCGATCCATTCGACGTCGGGTCCGAACCGGGCTTGCCCGGCGAGATCGAGCGTCAGATGCACGCCGAGCCCCGCCGCCTCGGGCACGGGATAGATGAGATGCCGGAAGGGCGAGCGGCCGGAGAGCGTGAAATAGACGCCGCGGCAGAAATAGGCAGGCGGCACCGAGGCCGCGGGAATCCCGGCGATGCGGCGCGCCAGCGCCGGCGCATGGACGCCGCCGCAATTCACCAGCATGCGACAGAGCAGCGCCATGCGCTCCGCCCCTCCCACTTCCAGTGCGAAACCGCGATTGGTGACGCGGCCCTCCTCCACCGGCGCCCGCAACACCACCATGCCGCCCGCCGCTTCGAGATCGGCCTGGTAAGCGAGCATCAGGCCGTGGCTGTCGATGATGCCCGTCGACGGCGAGAGGCAGGCGCCGACAGAGGCGAGCGCCGGCTCCATCGCGCGCGCTTCGGCGCCGTCGAGCCGGACGAGATCGGCGACGCCGTTGGCGGCGGCCCTGGCTTTCACGCCTTCGATCACCGGCAGCTCCTCGTCCTTGCAGGCGACGATCAGCTTTCCCAGCCGCTTGTGCGGAACGCCGCGCGCCGCGCAATAAGCGTAGAGCTTCTCTTTGCCGGCGACGCAGAACCGCGCCTTGAGGCTGTCTTTGGGATAGTAGATGCCGGCATGGATCACTTCGCTGTTGCGCGAGGAGGTCTCCGACCCGATCCAGCGTTCCTTCTCGAGCACTAGGACCTCGCGCCCGGCGAGCGCCAGCGCGCGCGCCACCGCGAGGCCCACGATCCCCGCCCCGATCACGACGCACTCGACTTCGGCGGTCATCGCTGCTCCTGCCGAGCAAGGTCAATCATCGTTATTTCTTGTCGCGCGCCCAGGTGACGTCGTTGCGATAGAGCGCGACCGTCGAGATGCTCATCTTGGCGCTCGCGTCCTTCACCTGGCGGCTATAGACGACATAGATCAGCGTGTCGTTCTCCTTGTCGTAGATGCGCCGCACCGCCAGCGACTTGAAGATGAGGCTCAAGCGCTGGGAGAAGACTTCTTCGCCGTGCTGACTGAGATCGATGTCGCCGATCGTCACCGGTCCGGTCTGACGGCAAGCGATCGAGGAGTTGGAAGGATCGATGAACCAGTTTCCCTTGGTCAGTCGATCGATCAGGCTGCGGTCGAAATGGGTGAGGTGGCAGGTGACGCCCTTCACCTTGGGATCGGCGATCGCTTCGATGACGATACGGTTGCCGGTCCAATCGTTGCGGAAGCTGCCGACGTCATCGGCCCAGCTCGGGAAAGCGATCAGAGAGAGCAGAAACGCGGCGGAGAGCATGAGACGCATGGGGATCGCCTGAGGTCGTTGCGGGATGCGATAGGTATCTAGCGGCGCCGGCGATCGGCGTCACGCCGCACGCGCCAGCAGTGCGACAGGGAAGTCCGCCAAGAGCTCGCTCGCGGCGATCTCGCCCGCGCCGGCGTCGACGTCCCGTCCGGCGAGCACGTCGCGCCAACGGCCTCGGGCGGGAAGCTGCACGGCGGTGTCGGCCCAGTCGGACGAGCCATTGCGTCGCAGCGCCAGCACGAGCCGCGGCGCCACGGCGACGGCGGCATCGCCATTGGCGAGACGGGCGAAGGCGCAGAGGCGCTCGCCGTGCCGGCCGCGCGTCGTGAGCGCCTGGTAGCCGCCAGCAGCAAAAAGAGCCGGCTTCGCTGCGCGGAGACTCAGCGCGCGCCAAATCAAGAACAGCTTCTCGCGGCCCTCGCGCCAATGCGCCGCCATCTCGGCAAAGGCTTGGCGATCGACCTCGCGCTCGGCAAAGCGCCGGCGCAACTCGTCCAGCATCTGCCGGCGCGCGCGCCAGTCGACGGCGCGGCGATTGTCGGGGTCGACCATGCTGAAATCCCAGAGCTCAGCACCTTGATAGAGGTCCGGGACCCCGGGCGCGGCAAGCTTCAGCAAGGTCTGCGCCAGGCTGTTGACGGCGCCGGCGCGGGCCAGACTCTCGACGAACTCGTACATATCCCTGAGAAATGGATTGGGCTTCGTCCCGTCGAGCGCGCTCAGGACGAAGCGCCCGAGCGCCGCTTCGTACTGGGCGTCAGGGTTGCTCCAGCTCGAGCGCTCCTTCGCTTCGCGTACGGCCTTCACCATGCTGAGGCGGACGCGCTCCGCAAAAGCCGCCATCCCCTGGGCGTCGGTAGGACCGAGATCGAGCGGCCAAGCGGCAAACACCGTCTGATAGAAAAAGTATTCATCGTTGCGGCCGGGTGCCGACGCGCCATCGACCTCGCCGCGACGGAAGCGGTTGAGCCGCGACCAAACGCCGACATGCCGCGCCCAGTCGCGCGGCGCTTCGGACAGCAGCGCGAGGCGCGCCCGCGCGTCCTCGCCCCGCTTCGTGTCATGCGTGCTGCTGGCGAGCATGGCGTGCGGCCGCTGCTTGGCGCGCAGCTCGGCGAGATGGTGAAAGGCCGCGACCGAGAGGCCAAAGCGGTTGGGATCGCCGCCCACCTCGTTGAGCGCGAGCAGCGGGATATAGCGATAGAAGGCGGTATCCTCCGCGCCCTTCGCCATCACCGGGCCGGTCACTTGCTGGAATTTCATGGCAAGGTCGACCACCGCCCGGCGGCGGTAGCCGCTGCCGCGCCGCGCGAGATCGAGGGTCAGCACCCCGTGGATGAAATCGAAGATCGAGGTGTCGATCCCCGGCCACCGCTTCTTGGCCTGCGCCAGGGCCCAATCGATATAGCGGCGGTCGCCGCTCTCGGCCCCTTTCTCGCCGACATAGGTGCGATAGACGGGAAAAGCGGCGATCACCTCGGCCAGCGCCGCCCGCATGCCGTTCAAGGTGAAGTCGCGGCTCCGCCAATGGCCGCGAGACAGCGCATGGAACTCGCTCGCCAGCACCATTGCCTCGCTGGCGAGGTTGACCGCGATGACGCGGCGCTTGCCGGCATGAAGCACCTCGTCGAAGCGGACGTTGCGGCCGGTGAAGCGGCGATAGAGGCGTTGCAACGGCCGCTCGCCCGCGGGATCGATCAGGATCCCGCCGGCCTCGCGAATGAAATCGTAGCCGGTCGTTCCCGCCACCGGCCAGTCGGGCAGCGTCTCATGTGCCGCCAGAATTTTTTCGACGACGATGTAGAATTGTCCGAGCGGCAGTCGCGCCGCCGAGGCCGCCTCGGCCTGCAAACGCTTGGCATATGTGGCGGGATCGAACAGCCCGTCGATGTGGTCGATGCGCAGCGCATCGAGCTTGCCCGCGGCGATGAGCGCCAGCACCAGCGCATGGGCGCGGCGAAAGAGCTCGGGATTCTCGATGCGGATGCCGGCGAGATCGTTGATGTTGAAGAACCGGCGGTAGTTGATCTCGTCGGCGGCCACCCGCCAATAGGCGACGCGATAGGCTTGCGCCTGCAGCAGAACGTGAAGGGGACGCCAGCTGAGCGCCCGCCCCGGTTCGCCGTTGAAGCGCTGGGCCGCGCGCTCGAGCGCGCGGGCGACGTCCGGCTGCTCCTGCGCGCAGGCGGCAAGCGCCGCTTTCAACCGAAGACCTTCGGCGCGAGCCGCGACGGTCGTCCGGCGCAGCTCGGCGAAGGCGGCAATGATCCGGTCGAGCGCAGCTTCCGCTCCTTCCGCGCGGCGGAGGATCGTCACATAGCGGCGGGGCGAGATGGGGAAGCGGTGGTCGTAGTACCAGGCGCTGAAGCTTCCGTCGGCGGCCTCGAAGCGCAGGCGAATCTCGCCCTTTTCCAGCACCGTGCCATATTGGTCGCCCAGCACCGGCAGCAGCACCTTGCCGACGAGATCGGGACGCGGGCTCTGCCAATCGATGTCGAAGAACTCGGCATAGGGCGAAGCCTGTCCCCACTCCAGGACATCGAGCCACCAGGCATTGTCGTTGCCGCCGACGCCCATATGATTCGGCACGAAATCGAGCATCAAGCCCATGCCGCGCTCTCTCAGCCGATCGACCAACGCGTCGAGGTCGCTGTCGCCGCCGATCTCGGGATTGAGCTGGTTGTGGTCGATGATGTCATAACCATGCGGCGAGCCCGGCCGCGCTTTGAGAAAAGGCGAGGCATAGACATGGCTCGCGCCGAGCGTCGCCAGATAGTCCACGAGAGGCGCCGCGTCGCTGAAGGTAAAATCGCCGTTGAACTGCAGCCGATATGTCGCGCGCGGCGGCTGCGCCCGGTCGAAGGGACTCATGCCGGCGCGCTCAATGCATAGAGAACCGAAAGCGGCGGCAGCCCGGCGCCCGGCTCCTTGTGGCTAGCATAGAGGATGCGGCCTTCGGGCAGCGCCTCGAGAGCGACCGGCGCGTCGGCGA
>Ga0335081_10020288_pt1 | contig 10749 bp, 10 predicted proteins | sample Lox_Sample_35_FD_206713 | JGI IMG/M metagenome (GOLD analysis project Ga0335081, IMG submission 206713) | Soil microbial communities from Loxahatchee National Wildlife Refuge, Florida, United States - Lox_Sample_3.5 | ecosystem: Environmental > Terrestrial > Soil > Wetlands | place: USA... | reverse complement strand
TCTGCCCGTCACCCTGAGGTGCTCGGCGCGCAGCGCCGAGCCTCGAAGGGCGACGGCCCGAGCGCTGAGGCCGCATCCTTCGAGGCGCGCTTTCAGCGCGCGCCTCAGGATGACGGTTTATGAACCGCGGTTCGTCTCCCGCATCGAGCGGAACGTGATCGAATAGCGCAACGCATCGACCGCCGGGATGCTGTGCTCCCATTGCCAGCGGGACGGACCTCTCATCAGATAGATCGAACGGCGGTCGACGCGCAGCGACGCGCGCTCCCAGCCCGCGTCGCGCTTCCTGCGCATGCGGAAGATGCACGGCGACGACAGCGAGATGCCGATCACGTCGTCATAGTGTGGCCGGTCGCGATGCCAGCCGATCGACGTGCCCGGCCGATATTCGGTGACGAGCGCGTGCGCCAGGCGCTCGGGCGGCAGCGCGGCGAACGCAGCGGCGCGCTCGCGCAGAGGGAGCAGGAAGTCCGGGATCGGCGCGGCAGACTGCAAGCCACCACCGTTGTAATCATAGCGGAAGCCAAACGGCACGACGCGGCGCTTGCCCAGAAAGCCCTGAAACTCGAATTCCCGGAACGGCAGATCGGCGAAGGCTGCGACCAGCCGCGCCTCATCGGCCGCATCGATCAGGTCCGGCGCATAGCGGAAGCCCGCAGGCATCGGCTGTGGCGCAACCGGCCGAGACGGCGCAAACAGATCGAACTGCTCTTGTTTGGTGCTTGCGCGGGCGGCCATGGTATGGCGCAGATAGGCGTCCGCCGCCGGCGCCGCAAATGCGGGCTACGTACCGCCGGAACCCGATGCCTCGGCTGAACGTTTCTGCATCATGATCGCCGCCTTACGCACTCCACCGCGCCTGCTTCGCGAGCCGTTGTTTCGGCTTCTCGCCATCAACCTCGCCATCGGCTTCGCGGTGGCGGTGCTGATGCTCGGCGGACTACTGGCGCTCAATCCGGACCAGTTGCGCGATTTCATTCTGGCCGACCAGTCGCCGTTTCTCGCGGCGGGACTTTTGCTGTTCGGCCTGGTCGTTACCTTCGGCAGCGTCGCCATGGGAACTGCGGTCATGGCCATCAGCCGCGGCGATCGCTAGGAAGTAGCCACGCACCTGGCACGCCGATCACGATGTTTCGCCGCCGCGATTTGAAAATTTCAACATTCTCATTGCCTTAGCGGCGCGGTGCGAATCATGGCAGCCCAGCCACAATTGGCGCGCTGCGAATCAAACAAACAGCAAATAAAAAATTCTCGTTACATCAGAGGGATGGCTTCGGCTGCCGGAATTTCTTGAAGTCGCACCGCGCGGCGAACTAAAAGACTTCATCTCGCTCGTCTTAAGGGACGTCAACCGGTGACGGCCGATTGATGCGGGCGGGGGCGGCGCCCGGGATGGGGCTCGTAACTCCATTCGCGGGCGGTTCGGAAACTCGCCCGGCCGGCCACGACGCCGGTCTGCCAGGAGCTGGCTGCCCGGGTGGCGGACGGAGTTACATCCGTTGGCGCTGCCATGAAGCGCGGGACCGGACTGAGCCAAGCCTGAAAACTTGGCGAGAGCCGCGGTAGAGCGCCGGAAGGCGAGCGCGTCCGCCAAAAGCGGCGCGCGCCGCGATCAAGCGCAAACTCAAGCGGCGCTCCGCTTGTGCGCGACCGCGGTATCTACCCCCGCGCCTTTCGGCGCTCCGCCTCCCTTTTGGGAGGCCCTTTTGCAGTACCGTGCCAAAGCTCGGATGCGAACCGCATCGCGAGAACGATGAAGCTCGCCATGACGGACGCCATGACGACAGCCCGCTGAGTCTCTACAAAGACCGCACCATGAGTGCGCGAAGGGAGCGAACCCACGATGACCCCCGAAGAAGAACAGGCGATCGCGCAGCGGCTGCAGCATCTGGAGGCGGCGTACTGGTACGACGTCGATACCAACGCGGGCGCCGGCGCGCATGAATTCTATGCGGAGGATGGCGTGTTCGACATGGGGCTCGAGTCGAAGCCGCACCGCGGGCGCGCCGCCGTGCAGCAGTTCTATGCCTGGCGGCGGTCGCGCGGGGCGCGCACCGCGCGGCACGTCGTCACCAACTTCCAGGTCCGCGTCAAAAGCCCGAGCGAGGCGACATTGCTGTGCATCATGAGCCTGTTTGCCGCCGACGGCGAGCCGATCCTGCCGTCGCTGCCCGCCATCATGATCGCCGATGTCATTGCCGCGTACACGCAAGGCGAGGGCGGCGCGTGGCTGGTGCGCTCGCGCACGCTCAAACCGGTATTCATGGGCGGCGCGGCGCCGACCATCATGACGGAGAAATAGCGGTGACCGGCCCGCTAGGACGTCGCGATGATGTTCTTGAATTTCTTCAGCGCGTCCGCCGGCGCTTTCGCCGCGTCGGCGATCTGCTCGCGCACCGCATCGCCGCTGATCGGATCGACCGCGTATTTCATCTTGTCGGCGTCGCCGAGAAAGGCCGCATCTTTCGCCATCGCCATGAAGCCGGATTGCAGCGCCGCGAGCCGCTCAGGCGGCACGCCGGAGGGCGCCAGTACCGGGAGCGCGATGAAGAACGGCAGCTCGGCGAAGCTCAGAAACTGACGCTCGGCCGGATCGTGCACCAGCTCGCGCGCGGTCGGCACGTCCGGCAGATCGGGGTGGCGGGCCTTGCGCCCGAACTGCACGAGAGCCGTGACCGCTTTGTCGCGCCACAGATCGGCCGCCGCCACCTTGATCGCGCTCCAGTCGGCGAACAGCCCATCGACCTCGCCGCGCCGCAGCGCCAGAAAGATCGGCGCCGTGCCCTCATAACCGCGCACGATCTCGTAATTGAGGTTGAACAGATTCTTGGCGACCAGCGCGAAGATCAGGTTGGCGGAGCCGGCGCGGCCGGAGCCCAGTTTGATCTTCACGTCGGGATTTCGCAGGTCGGCGAGAGTCTTGATGCCGCGCTTGGTATTGATCAGGAGAACGTAGGCGTCGTTGGCGTAGGCCGAAACGCTGCCGATCCAGGCGAGCTTCAGCGGATCGAATTTGATGCTCTGATAGTTGATCAGGGCATATTGCGGTACGGCGCGCTGCACCACGCCGATGACGCTGCCGTCGTTCTGCGCGCCGAATGCAAACCGGTTGGCCAGCCCAATGCCGCCCGCCGTCGGCTGGTTTTCCACGATGATGCGTGGCTTGCCCGGGATGTGTTCGCCGAGATGCCGCGCGACGAGACGCGCGCCGATATCGTAATACGCGCCGGGACCGAACGGCACGATGAGCGACATGGTGCGGCCGGCGTAGAACGCTTCCGCGCTTTGCGCGGTGGCCGTTCGTGCCGTGCCGGTGAGCGCGCCAAGTCCGGAAGCCGCGCCAGCGGCCCCAAGCATGACGGCGCGGCGTGTCAGCCCTGCCGATAGCCTCATCGTGTCTCCTTGAATGCCTTGATATGAACGCGCGGCACACATGCTACGTTACGCCAGAATAGCCTGAGGGGACCATGGGCAAAGCAATGTTCGAGAAGATCTGGGATGCGCACCTGGTCCACGACCTTGGCGACGGGTTTGGCCTGATCTTCGTCGATTGCCAGCTTTTGACCGAACTGGCCGCACCGCAATTCGATCAACTGGAAAAACGCGGGCTGCCGCTGCTGCAGCCGGAATGCACCTTCGCCGTGTCGGACCATACGGTGCCAACCCTGCGTAAGCCGGGAGCAATCAGTGCCGCCGAGCGCGCGACCAGCTGGACCCGCGCGATGCGCGAGAAGGCGGAGAAATTCGGCTTCACCCATTTCGACGTCGACAGTCCGATGCAGGGCATCAGCAGCGTCACCGCACCCGAAGCCGGACTGGCGCTGCCCGGCTCGACATTCACCGTGCTCGACAGCCATTCCTGCACTGTCGGCGCGCTTGGTGTCGCGGCCTGGGCGTCGTGCGCCGGCGACGTGCTGCATACGCTCGCGACGCAAACCAGCATTCTGAAAAAGCCGCCCCTGATGCGGATCGCGCTGACCGGCAAGCCCGGCAACGGCGTGACGCCGAAGGACATCATGCTCAACGTCATCCGGCAGCTTGGCATCGCTGGCGCGGCGGGCTGTGCGGTCGAGTTTGCCGGGTCGGTGATCCGCGACATGCCGATGGAGGGCCGGTTTACGGTCTGCAACATGGCGGTGGAGCTGGGCTCCCGCTTTGCTTTCATCGCTCCCGATCAAACGACATTCGACTACCTCAAGGGCCGGCCTTACGCGCCGCGCGGTTCGGATTGGGACGCGGCGGTGCGCGACTGGACCGGCCTTGTCTCCGATGCGGACGCGCGGTTCGAGCGCGACATCAGCATCGATGTTTCGGCGGTCGAGCCGCACATCACCTGGGGCGCAAGCCCGCAGGACGTCATCGGCATCGGCGAGCGCATTCCCGATCCGGCGCGCGAGAGCGATCCGCAGCGCCGGGCCGCGATCGAAGCCGCCCTGACCTATACGGCGCTCCATCCCGGCGCCGCCTTGGCGGGAACGCCGATCGATTTCGTCTTCATTGGTTCGTGCGCCAACAATCGCATTTCCGACCTGCGCTCGGCGGCGGCGATCGCGCGCGGCCGCAAGGTCGCCGACAACGTCACTGCCTGGGTCATTCCAGGCTCGCAAGCCGTCAAGAAAGCGGCGGAGGCCGAAGGGCTCGATAGCATCTTTCTGACGGCCGGCTTCAATTGGGGCGAGCCGGGCTGTTCGATGTGCGGCGGGCAGGGCAACGGATTCACGGAAATTCTCAAGCCGCGCATGCGCGCGGTATCGACGATCAACCGCAACTTCCCGAACCGGCAGGGGCCGAACTCCATCACGCATCTGGCGAGCCCTGCAATGGCGGCGGCGGCGGCGGTCTGCGGCGAGATTGTCGACGTGCGCCGGCTTACGGTGCAGGAGTAAGCCATGACGCACGTCCCGGACCAAATTGTCGGCGCGGCGGCGCCACTGCCTCGCGACAACGTCGACGCCATGATGATCGCGCCGCGAACGCCCGCCGAGAAGGGCGGCGCTGCGACCCAGGGCGGCGCCGAGACGGTCCGTCCCGCCGATCTGTTCGCCCATCTCCGCTTCCCGGGCGGAACGGAAGATCCTGCCTTCGTCCTTAATCGGCGCGAATTTGCGCAAGCGAAGTTTCTCATCGCGGGACGCAATTTCGGCTGCGGCAGCGCACGCGAACACGCGGTGTGGGCGCTGCGCGCATTCGGCATTCAAGCTGTCGTCGCGCCGAGTTTTGGTGCGCTGTTCTACGGCAATTGCTTCAAGAACGGCCTCGTCCCGATCGAGCTGCCCCCGGCGGATGTTGAAAGGCTGATGCAGGAAGCCGCGCCTGGAGCGCCGGCGGCGATGTTCACACTGAACATCGCGCAACGAACATTTGTGTCGCCGAGCGGGCGTAAAGTCGAATTCACTCTTCCGGACTTTCGTTACCGTCAGCTGATCGATGGGCTCGATGAGATCGACATGACGCTCCGTCAACGCGATCGCATTGTGGCGTTTCGTGCCGACGCGGTCGCGGCCAGGCCCTGGCTGCAGCGGAGCGCGCGATGACGGACGGCGCGCAACGGCCGGCGACCTGGGCAAAATGCTACGAGCAGCCGCCCGATCGCGTCGACGCCGCCGGCACGCAAAGCTGGATTACCCGATCCGGCAACATGGTGGTGGTCGTCACCCGCGCGAAAGCCGGCACAGTGATCGAGCGCATCGCCAATTCCGATGAATCGATGCTGCTGCTGCCGGGCGGCGTGGGCGCGCAGATCGAAGCGGGCGGCGAAAGCATCGAAGCCTCAGGCGACAGCCTCACTATCCTGCCCCCCGGATCGAGCCGGGTGACGCTGCGCAATGCCGGATATGTTGTTCGGATATGCTCCAATAAGGCGAAGGACTTGGTGGCGGCAGCCTCGAACAGCCGGGCCTATGCGGACGGTGCGCCGGAACTCGCGCCGATCGTGCCGTGGCCCGATCCTGTCGGCGGCTTTCGGCTGCGCCACTATCCGCTCGGCGAGATCGCAAGCCCCGATCCGTCGCCGCTGAAGATGCGGCTGTTTCGCTCGACCAACCTGATGATCAACGTGTTTCTGCCGTGGCCGCAGCCGCGCGACGAGACCAAACTCAGCCCGCACGCCCATGACGATTTCGAGCAGATTTCGCTGGCGCTGGAGGGCACCTTCGCGCACCACCTGCGCTATCCGTGGACTCCGGACAAGACGGCATGGCGCGCCGACGAGCACGTCGTGTTCGGCAGTCCGTCGCTGCTGGTCATCCCGGCGCGCGTCATTCATACGTCGCACAACATCGGCAACGACACCGCCCGCCTGGTCGATATCTTCGCGCCGCCGCGGCTCGATTTCTCACGCCGCGACGGGTTTGTGCTCAACGCGCACGACTATCCGATGCCTTGAGGCGCTGCGGAGGACGTTACGCCCTGATACTCACTTGCCTTCCGGCGCTCCGCGCGATGGCGTGGGCAAGATATTCAGGCGATTGCGCGCCGGTGACGATCAAGCCGCCGCCGAAGATGAAAGTGGGCACGCCGTCGATGCCGGCTTCCTTGGCGCTGTTGGCCTCGGCTTCGATGCGTTCGACGTCGGCGTCGCTTGCCAACAGGCGGCGCACCAGATCGCCGTCCATGCCGCAGTCGACCGCCGCCTGGATCAGCACCTTGGGATCGCTGAGATCGCCGCCCTCGGCGAAATAAAGCTCCATCAGCCGCTGCTTGACGCGCGCCGGATCGGACACGCTGCGCGACCACAGAATGAGGCGATGGCAGTCGATCGTGTTGGGCTGGCGCGAGATTTTTGCCGGCGCGTAGGGAAGGCCTTCGATCACCGCTGCCGCGGCGACCCGTTCGGCGATAGCCTCGTAACGCTCGGCCGAGCCGAACTTGGTTTCGAGATAGGTCTGCCGGTCGATGCCTTCGCGCGGAATCCAGTCGTTCAGAAAATACGGCCGCCAATTGATGTTCACATGAATATCGGGATTGAGCGCGATAGCACCCTCAAGGCGGTGCTTGCCGATGTAGCACCAGGGGCACACCACATCCGAGATGACTTCGACATGGGTGGCCGGACGCGCAGCAGACTCCGCCATGGACAAGCCCTTCGATTCGCTTCAATGCGCGAGGCTAGCTCATGTTCCGGCGGCTTGGGAATTGACCCTAGCGCGCGGCGTTCGGTCCTGGCGGGCGACCTAGCCGGCGGCGCCGACCACGCGGGCAATGAGCGAGTCGACGCTGTCGTTAGGCCGCAACGTAGCGAGTGTGACCGCCGCATCGATGCCAATACGCTTGCGGTCCGGCGCCATCGTGGTGTTTTTCAGAATGCTGGCGAGCCGGCGGGCGACTACGTGGGCGGCCCGCAGGTCGGTATCGGTGAACACCGCGAAAATTGAATTGTCGGCCTCGCGGCAGGCGAAATCGACCTGGCGCATCAGCCGGCTGAGCAACCGCGCCGCGTCGACGCCGCTGCGCCGGTCACTGCCGTTAAAGGAAAAGCGCGCAATGGACAGGCCAACACCGCGCTTTTCGGCATCGCCGACGGCACGGTTGAGATCGCGCCAGAACGCCTCGTGGCCGAGAAGCCCGGTATCGGGGTCGATCATACCCTTGGCATCGAGCGATTTGAGCATGCGGCGCAGGCGTTCGCCGAACGCGTGCAGGCGCACGTAGGGCAGAAAACGTTCGACCAGTCGCTGCGGTCCCTCGCCGATGCGTTCAAGGTTGGGCAGATACTCGGCAAATCGCCCAATCGGCCCGGGATGACCGGCCAGCATCGCAACCGGCAGGTCGCGGAAGCGCACATTCTCGGCCATGACGGTCAGGAGCGCATCGACGATGCGCGGGCCAAAGCCATCACCGATCACCACGCCGTCGATGTCGCGCGCCTGCAATGCGCGCGCCGCGTTCTCGACGCTGAGCGCCCCAACGACCCCGACCCGCTCACCGACGGCGACCGAAAGCATCGGATAGGAGCGGCCTCGGCCGGCGAGTAGCACGCTCGCCTCGTCAAGCGGATCGCTCGCAGGTAGTTCGGGCGGCGCTTCGCCGTGGCTTGCCAGCGTTCGGACGCGGCGCAGTACCGTGCTGTGCAGCGTGCGGATGCGCTGCGCGGAGGCGAGGCGGCTGGCGAGGCGAGTGGCCGGCGCGCTTGGCGCAATCGACAGCGCATCCGGCAGGATCACGCCGCCGTCCTCGCGGGCGCGCGCCAGGACCGGGATAAACGGTCCGGTTCGGGCCTTGAGCCGATCGGACAGCCCGGCAACACGCGCTTGGTCGGAACACGAGTCGGCCAGTACCAGAGCTTCGGGATCGACCTTTGTCAGCGCGCTTTCGACATCGGCCCACGCAGCTTCAACGATGGGAAACGCGCCGGCCGCGCGCAGCGCCTCGACGAGGTCTGCCGCCCGGGTGTCGGCGACGACGACGATCGGACCTTGCAGCGGCATGGAGATTTGCCTGGGAGGGCCAAGATTTCGCGGTGTTGGGTGGAACCATGCCAAAGCGCTGTTAACGGGCCGTTAAATGCAACTTTGAAACCCACCTGAAATCAAATGGTTAGACGGCGCCATTTGGTCCATTCGCGAAATCACAAAAATTCCTTGCTTGCAACGCAAGCCCGTCTCAAACGAGCGTTTGAATTTCGATCGTTCGTTTGAGGAAAGCAAATGAGGTGCGCCATGTTGGCGATGGAGTTAACGCGGCCGGCCGGTGACTACGCGACCGATCTGCCGCTTTGTCCAAACTGCGGTAGGCCGATGTCGCTCATTCGCAGCACACCACGGTCCGGGGGCCTTCCTGATCTGTGTGTGTTCAAGTGTGGCGAGTGCGGCGTGTGGCTGAGCGAGGGCGCTGGCGAGCGGCCTACTGTTTAATCCTATCGCGAGCGCGGCGCTCGCAGATCGGTTAGCGGCGGTTATGCCAGCGCCGCCTCGCCAGGCTCACCCCGTGCGCGGAACGCAGCTGTGACAATCGGATTAACGCCGACCGCGGTGAGCGCGGCCCGCACAACCTCGCGATTGGCGGAGTTGCCGACCAATCGCTGGCCGAGCAGCGGATCAGGCAGTGTGGTCAGCGTCGCACTACTGTCGATCCGACCGATCGCTTCCTGCAATTCATGCAGTGGCAAACGATAGCCACCGACGCTGATCATGCCGACCGGCGCACCGGTCACGATGAGGGATTTGCCGCCGTCCTCGACGCGACAAGCGTAACCGGTATCGACTAAGCCGGTTCGATCGATTTCGAAATGCGGCAGGCCGGATCGTTCGATGCCGGGCGGAAACGCGTGACGCGGCACCATGGGGCCGCGCACTCCGAAAGTGCCTGCCGCCGTCACCACCAGTTCGCTGACGATGACGCCGCCGCTGCCGTCGCGCGGCGCGGTGACTGGTCCGAGCGGGATCGGCGCCGGCCGCCCGTCGGCGCCGCGCCGTCCCGCCAAATGGCCGGCTTCGCCGAAAATCGGCACATCGACCATAATCATGTTGCCTGCCGGCCAGATTGGACTGTCGTGCAGCCGCTCCGGCGAACGCCAGGCGCCGACGATTGCGCCGCGGTCGTCGTGGGAAAAGGCGCCGGTCTGGGCGAGGTGGAGGGCGAGCGCGCCAGGCATGACGAGCATGTGGCACGCTTCATCGCGCCGCTGCTGCGCGAGCACCTCGGCGTCGTAGCGATGATGCAGGCAAAGTGTGCCGGCGCTGAGCAACCAGGGCAGCAGCATGACGCTTATGCCGGCAAACGATGACGCAGGCATCGTCGAGAGGATATGCGCGCCCTGCACCAGGCGGCTCTCGAGCGTCGCCCCGAGACCACCGGCAATCATTTCCAGATGATTGCGCGCCACCGGCACGATGCCGTTGTTGCAAACCTCGAAGGTGACGAGCCCGACATGAGCGGCCGCATTATTGATCCGGTCGCGATCGAGCGGCGGCAGCGGATCACGTGTTTCGGCCGTCAGCAATTCGTCCAATGGCACGACGCCATCGGGTAGATTTGGGCCGAAGGCGCACACATAGCGGATTGAAAACAGCTCGGAGGCGATCCGCATCGCCAGTTGGCAGTGGCTAAATCCGTCGGCGCGCCCGCAGGTGATCAGTGCCTTGGCGCCGATGCGGCCGAGCGCCGCGACGGCATCGGCGCGGCGCCACAACAGCGGCAGCGGAGCTGCGATCATGCCGGCGCGCATGACACCGAGAATGGTCAAGATACTTTCGACCGTGTTGGGCAACTGGATGCCGACGACGGCGTCGGCGGACAACCCCATCCCGGTCAATCGCGCCGCAATCGCTGCGATGGCGCGTTCCGCTTGCGCATAGGTCAGCCGCCGCGGTGCGCCGTCAGTAAATGCCGTGCGATTGGGCGCATCGATCAGTGCTGGCACGCCGGGCTGGCGCTGCGCGATGCGGTGAAACACTTCGTCAAGGCTCGCCCGGCGTTGCCCTTGCGGCGCCGCGAGGGCGGGGGATGCGGGATCGCCGAGAATCATGGCTGCACCCGCGTCGCCGGATTGCGCCACCAGGTTTCCGGCAGGTAGCCGAACAGCGAGGTCTTGGCCGGGTGCTCGACATAAGCCCGGCGCGCCACCCATTGATCGGGAAGATAGAACAGCGGCACGACGTAACAGCCGGAGATGAGAACGCGATCCAGCGCACGCACGGCGTCGACGAATTCGGCGCGGCCGCGCGCCTTGAGAAGCGCCGCAATCATAGCATCGACGGCTGGGTTGCGCACGCCCATATAGTTGCGCGACCCCTGCTCATCTGCCGCGGC
>Ga0335081_10020286_pt1 | contig 10751 bp, 11 predicted proteins | sample Lox_Sample_35_FD_206713 | JGI IMG/M metagenome (GOLD analysis project Ga0335081, IMG submission 206713) | Soil microbial communities from Loxahatchee National Wildlife Refuge, Florida, United States - Lox_Sample_3.5 | ecosystem: Environmental > Terrestrial > Soil > Wetlands | place: USA... | reverse complement strand
CCGCCGCGCTCGCGCTCCTAGCCGCCGGATGCGGGTCGAGCGGACAGCCGTCGTCGACCTCACTGAGCACCGGCGGGCAAGGTCAAGTCCCCGGTGGCGGCGTGTCGAGCCGACCGACCGGCACCGGCGCCCCGAGCCGACTGCCGCCCACCGGATCGCCGCTGAACATCTACAGCGCCGACGGCGCCAACGATCTGTCGCCGGCGGTGAGCGGCGATCCGGCACTCGTGTACGTACCCAACAGCGTCAGCAACACCGTCACCGTGATCAGCCAGAGGACCTTCAAGGCGGTCGATCAGTTCCCGACCGGCGCTCTGCCTCAGCACGTGACGCCTTCTTATGACCTGCGAACGCTGTACGTCGACAACGACGCCGGCAACAGCTTGACGCCGATCAACCCTCGCACGGGCCGGCCCGGCAGACCGATCCCCGTCGAGGACCCATACAACCTGTACTTCACGCCGGACGGAAGGTACGCGATCGTGGTCGCCGAGCGACTGCAGCGGCTCGACTTCCGCGACCCGCGCACGATGCGGCCGATCCGCTCGCTGTCGGTGCCGGCGTGCACCGGCGTCGACCACATGGACTTCTCGCCCGGCGGTCGCTTCGCGTTCGCAAGCTGTGAGTTCGCGGGTCGGATGATCGAGATCGACCTGCGCACGATGCGAGTGATCCGGTCGCTGTTGCTGGCCGGCGGCCACAGCTCTCCGCAGGATGTCAAGCTCTCTCCCGACGGCCGCACGTTGTACGCCGCCGACCAGGCCGGCGGCGGCGTCTGGGAGATCAACCCCTCGACGTTTCGCGTCGAGCGCTTCGTGCGTACCGGTGCCGGCGCGCACGGCCTATACCCAAGCCGGAACGCGACGGATCTTTACGTCTCAAATCGCGCCGCCGGCTCGGTCTCGGTCGTCAGCTTCGCGACGCGCCGCGTGATCGCGACGTGGCAGCTCCCGCTTCCGGCGAGCCCCGACATGGGCGGCGTGTCGGTGGACGGCAGCACGCTCTGGCTAAGCGGCCGCTACAACGCCGAGGTCTACGCGATCAGCACCCGGACGGGGCGCCTGCGAGCTCGCATCCAGGTCGGCCAGGGACCGCACGGGCTATGCGTATGGCCTCAGCCCGGGCGCTACTCGCTCGGCCACACGGGGATCATGCGTTGAGCAGCCGGGCGGTCCGCTCCCCCGGCGTCGGGAGCGGGTAAACGGAATCGAGACAGCAGCGGCAGACAACCCGGGCCGCGATCCCGGCGCGCCGCCGGACCGCCAACACAAGGCGGGTGCTCGCGTGCGCTCAGCGGCGGACCGCGGGAGCAACCCTAGCCCCGCTCAGGGGTAGCAAAAGGGGTGCGCACCGATCTTCACTTCCACCTGCTGCCCGGCATCGACGACGGACCGCGCGACGACGGTGAGGCAATCGAGCTCGCGCGGATGGCTGTCGCGGACGGCACTGGTCGGATCGTCGCGACCCCGCACGTCCGCAGCCTCGTGATCGCCGAACTGCGGGCCCGCACCGAGCAGCTGATGGCCCGGCTGCGGGAGGCCGGAATCGGACTCGAGGTGCGTGGCGGTGGCGAGCTGTCCTCCGACGATGTCGCGTCGCTGAGTCACCGCGACCTGGAGGCGCTCGCGCAGGGCCCGGCTGGACGGCGATGGGTGCTGCTCGAGGCGCCGCTGCAGCCGACCGAGCCAGACCTGGCCGCAGCCGCTCAGGAGGTGCTGTGCCGCGGCTTCGAGTTGCTGATCGCGCACCCTGAGCGCTCCCCCTCGACGCCGCTGTCGCAAATCCGCGCCCTCGTTGGGCTTGGAGCCTGCCTGCAGATCAATGCCTCATCGCTGGCCGGCGCCCACGGTCGGGAAGCCGAGCGCCTCGGCCTCGCGCTGGCGCGGTCGGGGATGCCGTTCGTGCTCGCATCCGATGCGCACTCCTCGGCCCGACCGCCGCTGATGACGGTCGCGGCGACGCGGTTGGCGGCCGCCGGCTTCGATCCGGCCGTGGTTGCCTTCGCAGCGGACACCGGCCCCGAGCAGCTGCTCGTCGACGGGCTCCCGTCGGCCCCGTCGGATCGCGTCGCAGGCCGATAGCCGCACGAACCCGCGCTGCGCCACTGCCGGGAGCCAGCCCTGCAGCGGCAGTCACACCGTCTCGGCACTCACGATGACGTCCGCGCGGCGGCGATCGCAGCCTGGCCGTAGGAGATGCCACCGTCGCCGGCGGGCAACCGCCTCGGCGTCAGGACGCGCAAACCCGCGGCCCGCAACCCGGCGATGCTGCCGGTCAGCAGCCGCCGGTTGGCAAACACGCCCCCCGACAGCACGACGAGCTCGGTGGCGTGCCGGGACGCGAGGGTCGCGCAGGCGTCGACGGTTGCGTGCACGACCGCGTGATGGAATCGGCTCGCCACCGCGCCGGCTGCAACCCCGGCCGCCACGTCAGCGGCGATCGCGCCGATCATCTCGCGGGGGTCGAGTAGAAGCGAACCGCCTGCAGATGTCAGCGCCACCGGATAGCGGCGGCGCTCGTGCGGGTCGCACGCCGCCTCCAGCTCGACCGCCGCTTGGCCTTCGTAGTTGACCTCGGGGCAGATGCCGCAGAGCGCAGCGACCGCATCGAACAACCGCCCGACGCTCGAGGTGACCGGTGACGCGAGTCCGCTGCGGGCGAGTCCGATCACCTGGCGCCAGGCGGCGGGATCGACGCGATTCAGGAGTGCGGCCGGCAGCGGCGGCGTGTCCTCGGATCCGCGATCGCCGGCCGCCAGCAGCCACGCGCCGGCCATCCGCCAAGGTTGCTTGATCGCGCGCTCGCCGCCGGGGAGCCGGACGGCTTGCAGCGAGCCGACGCGCGTGAACGAATCGAGGTCCCCGTGGAGCAGCTCACCGCCCCAGACCGTCCCGTCGGCGCCGTAGCCGGTCCCGTCGAAGATCGCCCCGATCGCCGGGCCGCCGAGTCCGTGCTCGGCGAGGCAGGCTGCGAGGTGCGCGTGATGGTGCTGCACGCCGACCAGTTGGACGCCGTCGCGCTCGAGGGCGTACTTGGTCGAGAGGTACTCGGGATGCAGATCGTGCGCGACGATCTCCGGAGCGACCGCGAACAGCCGCTGGAAATGCTCGACGCCGTCGGCGAACGAGCGCAACGTCTCGTAGTTGTGCAGATCGCCGATGTGGTGCGAGACCCATGCGCGTGCTCCTTTTGCGACGCAGAAGGTGCTCTTCAGCTCTGCGCCGCAGGCGAGCAGGGGGCGCGGCGCGCCGGCGCCGGGCAGGCCGATCGCCCCCGGGACATAACCGCGGGAACGCCGCAGGAAGGCCCGCGCGCCGGCGACGCTGCGGACCACCGAGTCGTCGGTGCGTGTTTCGATCGGACGGTCGTGGACGACGAACAGGTCCGCGATCTGTCCCAGCCGCGACAGGGCGTCCTCGTCCCGGTAGGCGATCGGCTCGTCGGAGACGTTGCCGCTGGTCATCACGAGCGGTCTGCCGGCGCCGGCCAGCAGCAGGTGATGCAGCGGCGAGTAGGGCAGCATCACCCCGAGCTCCGTAGAGCGCGGCGCGACCGCGCGGGCGACGGCGGCGGTCGGCCGGCGCGGGGCCAGCACGATCGGTCGCTCCGGGGACGCCAGCAGCTCCTGCTCATCAGACCCGAGAAGCACCAACTCGCTCGCTCGCTCGAGGTCGGCGGCCATCAGCGCGAACGGCTTGTCCTCGCGGCACTTGCGAGCGCGCAGCCTTGCAACCGCCGCTTCGTCGTCGGCACGGCACGCGAGGTGATAGCCGCCGACCCCCTTGACCGCAAGGATCGCGCCGTCGCACAACGCGTCGGCGGCAGCCGCGACCACGTCCCGGCTGCCGTTCCCGAAGAGGTGATCGGGGGGCTGGTGGCGGTCGACCGGGACGCCGCCGGCCCCCAGCAGCGCCACGCGCGGCCCGCACGCAGGGCAGGCGTTCGGCTGGGCGTGAAACCGGCGGTCGTCGGGGTCGTCATACTCGGCCTGGCAGGCAGGGCACATCGCGAACGCGGCCATCGTGGTCAGCAGCCGGTCGTAGGGCACGCCGCGGACGATCGTGAAGCGCGGACCGCAGTTCGTGCAGTTGATGAACGGGTAGCGGAAGCGGCGGTCGGCGGGATCGAACAGCTCGCGCAGGCAGTCAGGGCAGGGCGCGCTGTCGGGGGTGACGGGAGCGTCGGCCGCCTCGCCGTGGGGGCTCGGCAGGATCTGAAAGCTGCCCGCGCCGATCGGCGGCAGCTCATCGGCCCTGATCCGCTCGAGCACCGCCAGCGGCGGCGCCTCGCGACCTACGCGCTCCAGGAACCGCGCCACCGAGCCGGCGCCGCCTTCGACCTCGGCCATCACGCCGCGAGCGTCGTTGAGGACCCAGCCGCCGAGCCCGAGCTCTCGCGCCAGCCGGTAGACGTAGGGCCGAAAGCCGACGCCCTGCACGGTCCCCTCGATCCTGACGCGAGCCCGCCGGCGCGCCGGCGCGCCGGCCGCGCTCACGTGACCGTCATCCCACGAGCTCCCGCAGCACGTGGTAGGCGCTCGCCTGCGCCTCCTGGATGCGCGGGATGTGCTCCGATCGCGTGACGATCACGTAATCGGCCAGCTGCTGCGCCGCAACCCTGCCGCCGTCGTAGCCGACCATCGCGATCGTCAGCAGCCCGCGCCGCCGGCCTTCGGCCAGCGCCTCGATCACGTTGGCGGAGTTGCCCGAGGTCGACAGCGCCAGCAGCGCGTCGCCGCTGCGCCCGTAAGCGATCACTTGCCGGGCGAAGATCGCGTCAGCGCCGATGTCGTTCGCGATCGCGGTGACGATCGCGGTGTCCTCGGTAAGGTCGATCGCCGGTCGCGGACAGAGCTCGCGCGCGCAGCCGCCACCGGCCGCGCCACCGCGAAAGTCCGCCACCGCGTCCATCGCGTCGGTCGCCGAGCCGCCGTTGCCGAGCGCCAGCAGCGCCCCGCCGTGCTCGAAGGCTGCCCGCAGCGCGCCGGCGGCGCTCAGCAGCGTCGCGGCGTTGTCGGTCAGCGTCTGCGCGCGTAGCGCTCCGATCTCCTGCGACTTCATGATCGCCGAGCGTCGCACGTCCTCGAGCACCCGCTCCAGGTTGTCCTCCTGCTCGGCGAGAAACGGATACAGGAAGCTCGAGGCGCCGGCGTCGTGGCCGCGGCGCGACTCGCGGCCCTCGAGCAGCCCGCGGTGCTCGAAGAACACGTGCACGAGCTCCCAGAGCACGTGGTAGAGCGTCTCGACCAGCTCCTGGCGCACGTGGGGGTCGCTCGCCGGCGGCTCGAGCTCCCACTCGGCGCCGGCCGGCGCGAACGCGATCGTCAGGCATCCGCGAGCGCGGGCCACGCCGACCGCGCGCGCCGCCTCGCCCCCGTCCTCGCCGGCCCCGAACGCGATCGCGATGTCGTCGGGCCGCGCGAGCAGCGCCACCTGCGCGTCCAGCTGCCCCCCGTCGGCGGTCAGCCCGATCGCAGGCAGCGCGCGCTTGCCGACGATCACGGGGTGCACGAACTCGACGGCGACATGGCGCGCGTCCGAGCGCGCCGCCGGCGAGCGCCCGAACGCGATCAGCCGGCCGCCGCGGGCGAACCGCTCGGCCATCCGGTGACAGAGCCGCGCCAGCCGCTCAGCCTCCCGCTCGAAGAACGCAGCGTTGCACTGCACGCGAGCCGCGAGCATCGCCGCGAGCGCCTGCGCGCCGGCGGGAGCCGAGGCGCCGGTCACCCGGTTCGCCCGGCGGGCGCGGCGGGGCTGCTCACCCGAGCGCCCCGGAGCGCTCGCGAGTCGCGAGCGCCACGAGCCAGTCGCGCCACGCGTCGACCCCTTCACCGGTGCGAGCGCTGACCAGCATTCTCGGCACGCCCGGGTGGACCTGGTCGAGGTGGTGCAGGAACTTGTCGAGGTCGAAGTCGAGGTGCGGGAGCAGGTCGATCTTGTTGACGATCACCAGCTCGCAGGCGCGAAACATCAGCGGATACTTGAGCGGCTTGTCCTCGCCCTCGGTCACCGACGAGACCATCACGCGCACGTCCTCGCCGACGCGGAACTCCGCCGGGCAGACGAGGTTGCCGACGTTCTCGATCACGAGCAGGTCGATCCCGGCCAGCGGCAGCGCGCCCAGCGCGGAGCGCACCATGTTCGCGTCGAGGTGGCACTCGCCGCCGAAGCCGGGCGCGGTGTTGAGCTGCGCTACCGGCACGTGCAGGCCCGCGAGCCGGTCGGCGTCGAGCGATCCCTGGACGTCACCCTCGAGCACGCCCGCGCGGACCCCGCCCAGGTCGGCCAGCACCCGCTCGAGCAGCGACGTCTTGCCGGCGCCCGGCGCGCTCATCAGGTTGACGACGGTGACGTCGTGGCGGTCGAAGTCGTCGCGGTTGGCGCGCGCGATCGTGTCGTTGGCGTCGAGCGCTTCCTCGACGATCTTAACCTTCGTGCGATGCAAGCTGCCCTCCTAGTCGGTGATGGTCCTCACATCGATTTAACCTTCAGATAGCGCCGGATCTCCGGAAGCTGCCCGGCGATCGCGCCGACGATTACGGCAATCACGGCGAGCAACACGATCGGAATGGGGATGCTGATCGATCTGTTCACTGCCCTGGCTCCTCCTGCGGATTGGTGCTCAGCTGCACAACCAGCGCCTCGACGAGTCTCGCGGCCTCGTCGAGTGATGCGCGGACCGGCTCGCAAAGCGCTGCCATGACCTCGTCATCATCGCTGGTGGCGCGCGTCTGTGGCTCGCAGCCGACGACGAACGTGCGCGGCGATCACCCGGACGGGGTCCATCGCGTGGGCGTCCAGTGACGGCTCGCCCTGGTCGCGGTCGACCTCGATCACGTGCAGGGTCCCCGGCGGGCTGCCACGCGGCGTGGCGTCGAGCAGCACAACCGCGTCGTAGCCGTCCTGGATCGCAAACGCAAGGTCCATGCCGCGGATGCCGAAGTCGACGACATCGACGCCCGCCGGCAGCTTCAGGCGCGAAAGCCGATCGGCGAGCGCCACGCCGAAGCCGTCGTCCCCCAAGAACACGTTCCCGATTCCGGCCACCAGGATGCGCGCGATCGCCGGGCCCGCCGGACTCTCGCGCAGCGGCTCGACCTCCGCGGGCGTGAAGAAGAAGCGATGGCCGGGCTGGCGCTCCAGCCCGAGATCGCGACCGGGATCGTCCTCGACTACGACCGCGAGCATGACCGCCCCCGCGAGATCGGTCTCGATCGCCTCGACCACCGCGGTGCGGCCCGCGAGCGCAAGATCGAGCACGTCGCCTCCGGGCCGCGGCGCCAATCGCACCCGGCTGCCGGCGCGCAGCTGAAAACCGCCGACCTGCACCGTCTCCGGTCCGGGGCGCTCGAGCTCGTCCCAATAGCCGCCCATCTCAGCGAGGCATCCCGAGCTCGCGGAGCGTCCCGTGCAGCGCCATCAGCTGCTCGGCGGTCAGGCTCTGCGCCCGCTCGAGGATCTCGCGGGCGCGCGGGTCCGTGGCGGCCATCTCGGCCTTCTCCTCGTCGGTCAACGCAAGGATGTTGAGGATCAGCAGCTTGTCGATCTCGCCGCCGTCGAAGAGGTCGCCGGGGCTCTCGGGCGCGACGCGGGGATAGTCCTCGAGGATGATCGGAGAGGACAGGATCGTGCTCGCGTCCGGCGGCTCGCCGACGAGCACCGGCCAGGTCCCGACGCACGCGCACGCTGCGGCCTCGCCGGCGAGCGCGGCCGGCGGATCGGTCAGCGACACGAACTCGCCCGCTCGCGCCTGCAGCAACGTGTGCGTCGAGCAGAAGCTCCGCCGCAGGACCTCGCCGCGACTGTGAGCGTGAGTGGCGCCCACGTGCAACGGCGTTGTGTTGCTCAGTCGCACCGAGAGCCGCACGACGCCCTCGCCGGCCGGCGCCGCCTGCGCCGCCACCTGTCCGGACAGCTCGTCCCACGAGCGGATCAGTGCGCCGGCGCCACCGGGCAGCTGCTCCCGAGTGCTGCCGGCGGCGATCGCGACCGGCAAGCGGACGCCGTTGCGCAGCTCGTCCAGCCCGACCGCCGGCAGGCGGACCTCTCGCTGCACCGCCTCATCCCAGGCCAGATGGCGCTCGCCGCCGGCGATCAGCTCGTCGACGGGCTCGAGCAACTCGCCGCGCCGGGCCAGCACGCCGCGCGCCACGACCTGCAGGAAGCGGATGCTGATCTGCACTCTCGTCGTCTCGCCGGCACGCAGCAGAAGCTCGGTCTGCGTCCAGGCGCTGTCGTCGGGGTGGCGCTCGCTGTGCGCGGGCGGGTACACGCCGCCGAACGTGAAGCGCCGCTGGTTCTTGAGCGCCGAGCGCCGGTAGGGCCACAGGATGTAGCCCTCGTAGAGCACGGCGTCCGCGATCCTGCGCACCGGATCGCGAGTCATCCGCCCCACTCCGCGCCGGCGCACACGCGCCTCACCGGTCCCCCGCAGCGGCCAGTAGCGCACCGATCGCCTCGTCCCAGCTCGCGAACGCGTGTTGCGCCTTGTAGGAGCACAGCGCGTCGAAGCTGCGCCTCGCGAGCCGCAGCCAGGCGCTGCCCGGGAAGTGGGCATCGATCGCATGGCGCCACACCGCCACAGGCATCGCGAAGCGCACCTCGCTGTCCCATGGAATCCGTGCCGTCTGCAGCATCCCGCGCGCGGTCGTGTAGAAGACCGAGCCGCTGAACAGGAACTCGAGCGGGACCGCGCCGTCGCGCAGCCCCGCGAAGTACCGCGACCCGCTCACCTCGAGGTCGTAGCTGCACGGCACCGACAGCGCAATCCGAGTGCTCGAGTCAAACGGCGGGACGACCACGGTCGTCCGGATCCACGGCAGCGTGCGCAGCGTCGCGCCCCACCGGTCCGGTGTCCCGAACAGCTCCCGGAGCTGCTCATGGTCGGCGGTGTCGTAGCCGCGCCGGCGCGCCTCGATCTGAATCTGGGCATCGAGCATCACCGAACGGATCGGAGCCTGACCCTCGGCGTCGATCCGCAGCTCGAACTGAACCGTCGGAACGGCGGCGTCGCGGACGCTCTGCGCTCCCTCGACGCTGAAGCGAAGCTGCGGGACCTCGGCCGATGCGGGGCCGGCCTGCTGACGGCTCGCCGCCACAGCACCTATGCCGGCGAGAGGTTGGGCATGTTCGGGTCGATCGGCTCGCGCGCCGCCGCGTTGATGCCGGTCGAGCGCGCCGCGCTCGAGGTTCCGTCGGGGTTGTGCCCCGCCATCTTCTCGTAGCTGCCCTTCGCGTTGCCCTCCTGGATTCCCGGCACATGCGAAGGGAGATCCGGGTTCACCGTCCCCTTGCCGAGCTTGAGCCTGGCCATCTCATCTCCTTTGTTCGGGACTGCTGGTCTGGTCGAGATCGTCGAAGAAACGCTCGAGCGCGAGCCGTGCTTCGCTGCCGCCGGTGAAACCGCGCCAGCTCGTGCGGATCACGGCCACCAGCCGGTAGCAGTCGTCGATCGGGACGATCCACTGCCGCCGCGCGCCGCGCGCGCGGTTGACCAGCAGCGCCTCGACGTCCTCCGCGATCGTCTCCAGCACAGGGTGGGCCCGCTCGAGCGCCTCCCACATCGGCAGCTCGAGATGCGACTCGGTGGCGCCGATCGGGCTCGGGTACATCGCCAGCATCCGGCCGGCGGCCGAGTCGCGCGTAAAGAACGCGATCGCCACCGGGATTCGCAGCTGCTCCCAATCTGGCTCGGACAGCTCGAGCCCTTCGAGGCGCAGGCGCCGCTGGGGCACCAGCCGGTAGTGGCCGTCCCCCGCGGCGCGGCGATCGAACAGCAGCGAGCAGGCGCGGCAGGCGCACAGCAGCTCGCGGCTGTGGAGGTGCAGCAGGTGGCGATGGGCGCTCGGGATTGGCTCGCCGCACAGCTCGCAGCGCTCGAGCGCGGGGGGCGGCGCCTCGATCGTCCGCGCCTGCGCGAGGCGGCGCAGCCCCGGCGAGGCGAGCGCGCTGTCGCGGCGATCGATCACGTGATCCCGGCAGGACAGGTCCGCTCGGCGGCCGGGACCGGCTCGATCTGCAACGGTGGCGCAGCCTGGGCCGGCTCGATCTGCAACAGCGACGCCGGCGGCGGCGCCTGCGCGATCACCTCCTCGATCTCCGGCGCGTGCTTTCTGATCGCATCGTCGATCGAGAGCTTGAGCGTGACCGCCGAGGACGGGCAGCCGTTGCAGGCCCCGCGTAGCTGCAGCCGCACGACCGCGTCCTCGATCCCCAGCAGCTCGACGTCGCCGCCGTGTGACTCAAGATACGGGCGTACCTCGGCCAGCGCCTCGGACACGCGGCGCTCGAGCGCCACCGGGTGCAGATCGTGCAGCATCAGCAGATGCGCCACCAGCTCGTCCTCGATCAGCGCGGCGGCGAGCCGCCCGTCGTCGTGCGCTGCGATCCGGTCCACGATCCGCGCAAGCCCGGCGCCGTAGAGCTCGACCAGCGCCTGGACGAGCTCGGTCGCAGTCACGCGCGCGACGGGGTCGGGCAGCTGCTCGACGTCATCGAGCAGCCGCTCGACGTCGGCGACCAATTGCGCCGGCTCGCGCGCCGTCGCGGTGCTCATGTCTGCGAGTGCGCGCCGAACATCGGCTGGTGGACGGTCCGCAGCGTCTTGCCGGCGCCGAGGTACATGTGCACGCCGCACGGCAGGCACGGATCGAACGAGCGCACCGCCCGCATGATGTCGATCCCGCGGAAGTCGGCCTGGCCGTTCTCCTCGAAGATCGGCTGGCCCATCACGGCGTCCTCGTAGGGGCCCGC
>Ga0335081_10020281_pt1 | contig 10753 bp, 8 predicted proteins | sample Lox_Sample_35_FD_206713 | JGI IMG/M metagenome (GOLD analysis project Ga0335081, IMG submission 206713) | Soil microbial communities from Loxahatchee National Wildlife Refuge, Florida, United States - Lox_Sample_3.5 | ecosystem: Environmental > Terrestrial > Soil > Wetlands | place: USA: Florida... | reverse complement strand
CTTCGGAGGCAAAGGCGTTCAGCTGGTCCACCATCGTGTTAATGGTGTCCTTGAGTTCGAGAATTTCGCCGCGCACATCGACCGTGATCTTGCGCGACAGGTCGCCGCGCGCGACCGCGGTCGTGACATGGGCGATATTGCGCACCTGGTCGGTGAGGTTGCCGCACATGGCATTCACCGAGTCGGTCAGATCCTTCCAGGTACCGGCGACGCCGGGCACGATCGCTTGACCGCCGAGTTTGCCGTCAGTGCCCACCTCGCGCGCCACGCGCGTGACTTCGGAAGCGAACGAGCGCAGCTGATCGACCATCGTGTTGATGGCTTCCTTCAACTGCAGGATTTCCCCGCGCACGTCGACGGTGATCTTTTTCGACAAGTCGCCGTTGGCCACCGCGATCGTCACTTCCGCGATGTTGCGCACTTGCGCGGTGAGGTTCGACGCCATCGAGTTGACGCTTTCGGTCAGCTCCTTCCACACGCCGGTGACGCCGCCGACCTGTGCCTGGCCGCCAAGCTTGCCTTCGGTTCCGACCTCGCGGGCGACACGCGTCACCTCCGAGGTGAACACATTGAGCTGCTTGATCATGGTGTTCACGATTTCGGCGGAGCGCAGGAACTCGCCCTTGAGCGGACGTCCATCGACGTCGAGCTGCACCGTCTGCAGGAGATCGCCTTGCGCGACCGCGGCAACGGCGCGCGTCACTTCCGTCGTCGGCCATAACAGATCGTCGATGAGCGAATTGACGCTCGACTCCATTTCGCCCCAAGCGCCGTCGGAAAGCCCCAAGCGCACGCGCTGCCGGGTGCGGCCTTCACGGCCGACGACCTGACCGACGCGCTCGAGCTGCTGCGCCATGCGCTGGTTGGTGGCGACGATGTCGTTAAAGGTGTCGGCGATCTTGCCGATGAGGCCGACACGGTCACCGGCCATCCGCACTGTGAAATCGCCCACCCGCATCGCCTGCAAGGCATGAAGAAGTTCGTTTAGCCCGTGTTCGGTCAAGCCGTTGGCGTCGTCGCCGTTGACGTGGCGTTCGCCAGTGACGGCGGTGCCAGTGGAAACGTCGGCTTGCTTGGCGCCGACGATGTCTTCAGCGATCTGCATAGAGAGCTCCAAAGGTAGGCGATTGGGAGAGGCGGGGCGTACCGGCTACGGGGGGGTTCCGACACATGATTGACGACGTGAACAGGCACATCGAGGGACGCAGGATCAAGAACGCGGCACGAAGGATGACGGGGGGTGTAGCGAGCGCGTGAACGCCGCCAACGCGCTTTCGTCCGACGAAGGATGAGTTAGGGCCCAAGCGCACGCGCGCCGCCGAGCGGACGGCCCGTAGCCAAAAATCTCGAAACCGACCTGCAAACCCCCTCACGTGTCGGGCCTCGGACCTTCTGTGCCTCGACGCAAACGCTGTCGAATGCCCTTTGTTCCGAAAAATTGCGGGCCCAAGGGCAAAAAATACGAAAATCCCAGACGGGCGAGCGGAGTGTCTGGGGCCAATTTCACAGCCCACCCTGGCTTCTGGCCTCCTGGCCCCCTGGCCCCGTTGGCCCTGTTGTGCTCATGCCGCCGGGGTGGCGGGTGCAACTCAACAGAAGCGCCCCAGTACCGGCCTGTAAAGAGGGGGATTCCGCGCTCTTTGCGGGCAGCAATTATCCAATCGAGACAGCGCCACTGCAGTCCGGCGACGCCGCTCCAGCGGCTCAATTCGTCCATGACATCGGGGATGGCAAATCGGCTCCTTGCGGTTTCCGCGCAACCACCGAACCCGTTCCCTCCTTGTCCGCGTTCGGGGCTTCCGCCGCGCCCCAGCGGCGGTTAATCGTTTGCAAATGCAAGAGCCGCCGTCGCCTACAGCGCAAGCTGCCGTCTTCGAACTGTTGGGCAGCCCGGCGACCTATCGCCTCCCCGCCGCGGCAAAGATAGTGCGCCTCCAGACTCACGCGGCGATCGTCTTTCTCGCCGGGGAGCGCGCGCTCAAAGTCAAGCGCGCGGTACGCTATCCCTTTCTCGATTTTTCGAGCTTGGACAAGCGCAAGGCTGCTTGCGAAGCCGAACTCGCGATCAACCGCAAATTCGCTCCACAACTTTATCGCCGCATCGTTCCGATCACGCGCGAAGGCAATGGTGCGCTCGCGCTCGACGGCAGCGGCGAGCCGGTCGAGTGGGCGGTCGAGATGGCCCGTTTCGACGAGGAAAGAACACTCGATCGCCTCGCCCGGCGCGGCGAACTCGACGAGAGACTGCTGGCTAAACTCGCGATCGCGGTCGCGGCGATGCACGAACGCGCAGAGCCGGTCGAGCCGGCTCCGTGGATCGCAGCTCTCGAACAATTCATCGGCAATAGTACGTCAACCTTCCAGCGACACCCGGCGCTGTTCGGGGAATCCGCAGTCGTCGATCTTGAACGCCAATCGCTTGCGGCATTGAAGCGGCTACGCCCACTTTTGACCGAGCGCGGCAAACAAGGCTTGATCCGTCGCGGCCACGGCGACCTTCATCTCGGCAATATCGCCGTGCTCAATGGTGAGCCGATCGCATTCGACGCGTTGGAATTCGACCCCCTTATCGCCTCGGGCGATCTACTTTACGACTTGGCATTCCTGCTGATGGATCTGCTCGAATTCGATCGTCAGGCGGCCGCGAACCAGGTGTTGAACGGCTATTACGCTGCAGCACGCCGCGACGCCGATTGTGACGGCATAGCCGCCTTGCCGTTCTTCATGTCAGTGCGCGCGGCGATCCGCGCGATGGCCACCGCCTCGCGGCTCGATGTGACAAAGGATACGATCGCGCGATCGGCGCGGCGCTATTTCGATCTCGCGCTGAAGCTGCTCGCACCGGCAAAGCCAAGCGTGCTTGGGATCGGTGGTCTATCAGGGACGGGTAAAACCGCGTTGGCACGATCGCTCGCGCCGTCGCTTGCGCCGGCACCGGGCGCACTGATGTTTCGCTCCGATGTCGAGCGCAAGGCGCTCTATGGTGTTGGCGAGCACGAACGCCTGTCGCCGAGCGCTTACCGCGCCGAAGTTTCGGAACGAGTGTATCGGATCATCATCGACAAGGCGGCTCGGGTGGCGCGTGCCGGTCACTCGGCGATCGTCGATGCGGTCTTTGCTCGAGCGGAGGAACGTGCCGCGCTCGAGACCGCCGCCGCGGCGGCCGGCGTAAAGTTCCACGGACTGTTTCTGGTCGCGGATCTGGCCACGCGCGTGCAGCGAGTCAGCGGGCGCGCGGCTGACGCCTCCGACGCCGACGCCGAGGTGGCGCGCAAACAACAAGAATTCTTGACCGGCCCGGTCACCTGGAACCACGTCGATGCCACGGGCTCGCCCGTGCAAACACTCGCCAATGCGCGCACCGCGATCACGCGATAGCGCCCCAAGCCGATACAAAGCCTGGTTACGGGACCAAAACCGCGGCGCCCTGCAGGCGCCCGTTGCGCAAATCGGCGAGCGCTTCATTGGCGCGAACGAGGGGATATGAAACCGTTTGCGTCACAATCCGCGCTTTCGGCACGATCTTGAAAAACTCCTCGCCGTCTTGGCGGGTAAGATTGGCGACCGATTTAATCTCACGTTCCTGCCAAAGAATGTCGTAGGGAAAACTAGGGATGTCGCTCATGTGAATGCCGGCGCAGACCACACGGCCGCCTTTGCGAACGGCCCGCAAAGCCGTGGGAACGAGCGCCCCGACCGGGGCATAGACGATGGCGCAATCGAGCGGTTCCGGCGGGGCGTCATCCGAACTTCCCACCCAACAGGCCCCAAGCTTCTTGGCAAAAGCCTGCGCCGCGTCGTCGCCTTGTCTGGTGAAAGCAAACACGTCACGCCCCTGCCAGCGCGCGACCTGTGTGATAATGTGCGCGGCGGCACCAAAGCCGTAGAGTCCAAGCTTCTCGCCATCGCCTGCGATTTGCAGCGAACGCCAGCCAATCAACCCCGCGCACAAGAGCGGCGCCGTTGCGACATCATCACCGTCGTCGAGCAATGCGAACACGTAGCGCGCATCGGCAACCGCGTGGGTGGCATAACCACCGTCGCGCGTATAACCGGTGAACAAGGGGCGATCACAGAGATTTTCCCGCCCATTGCGACAATATCGACATTGCCCGCAGGTCCGGCCGAGCCAAGGCACGCCGACGCGTTGCCCGACATTAAGGGCGTTGACGCCCTCGCCAACCATATCGATGCGGCCGACGATTTCGTGTCCGGGCACGATGGGAAGTTTGGGATTCGGCAGCTCGCCATCAACGACGTGCAAGTCAGTGCGGCACACCCCACACGCCGCCACACGCACTCTGACTTCGCCAATCGTCGGCCGCGGATGGGGCCGCTCTATTAACCTGAGCGGCGCGCCCGGCCGTTCCAGCACCATTGCCTGCATGTGCGCAAATCTATTGCGCCGCTTGCGCGTGGGAAAGCGGCACCGCGAATTGGCGCGGCAGTGTCCTAGCGCGCGATGGCGAGCCGGCGGGAGTCTGCTACGCCGGGCACCATGTGTGCTCGCAAGATTCTGGACTGATTCTTTCGCATGAGCGCTATGGCGGAATTGGCGATCGAGGTCGGATTGCTGTCACCGAGCTTCAGGGTCGCCATCAAGCAACGCGCCAACTCCGATTGGCGCTCGCATGCGTCCAGCATGCCAAGCGTGGGATCGAATTCGACATAGGCCCATGCCTTCGTAAAAGCCGCGCTCAAAACCTCGGTCTCGGAGGAATCGAAAATGCTTCGCTCCAACTCGAGCGAACTCACCGCCTCCACGGCGGCGACGGCCTCACGACGCACGCTTTGCCGAACGATGACTTCTGCAGACGCAACCTGGGTGGGTATCAAGAGACTCTCCCCTGCTACCCCCGACCCCCAGCAGCAATATTCAATACTATCCCAATAAAAGTTGGTGTCACCTATGACACAGTCAATTTTTGTGAATATTCCTTCCCGACGTTGCCGATGCTGCGATGCATCTATGCCGATAACCGTTTGTCCCTCAAAGGACTGGCCGGATGCCCCGCCGTCACGATGGCTGAGATGTTGTCATTCAACCGTCGCGCGCTCGCTGCAAACGAGGGTAGCCGGCATGCCACCAGTTCGCCGAGTCGCGCGGCCGCACCGGGACCTAGCATGCGCTCGAGACCGGCGCGGTATTCGGGAATATTGCTCCATTCCGCCACTGTCGAGGCGGTGATCTCAACATGATATTGCAGTCCATAGGCGTGCGGCCCACAGCGGAACGCTTGGACCGGGCACGACGAATTCATGGCGAGGACTTCGGCACCGTCCGGAAGCTGCGAGATTTCGGCACCATGCCATTGAAATGTCTCCACCGGCGCCGCAAAGCCGGCAAATAGCGGATCGCGCCGCCCCGCGTCGGTCAAAGTAACCTCGCCAAGACCGATTTCCTCCTGGTCCATCAGTCTGACCACGCCGCCGAGCGCGGCTGCAAGCAATTGATGCCCAAGACACACGCCGAGAAAAGGTCGACCGAGATCCTTTACCCAGTGCCGAATTGCCGCCTTCTCCGGTCCGAGCCACGGGTAGAAATCCTCCTGCCAGACATCCATTGGCCCGCCCATCGCGACGAGCAGATCGAAATCATTCAAGTCTGGAATAATTTGCCCGGCATCCAATTCGACGGTGCACCATTCGTCGCCGTTTTCTCGCCAGAGTTGGCAAAATGCGCCTGGATGCTCCACTGGAACGTGCTGAAAAACCAGAATGCGCATGATGGTATCCCGTCAATAATCGGCCGAGGCAAAGTAGCATGAAAGAAGGCCTTGCCAGGCGAAAGGGCATTTTGTCCCGACCGTTTGCCCCAGCCTCGCGGTGAGATTTCACCAAACGACCGAACGCACTAATAATATCCGCACTTGATTACCCACATCTTTGCAATTTCCTTATCCAGCATTTTCATTGTCCGACATTAGAGTTGGAGCGATAGCGGGGTTTTCATGCATTACCCCGCATTCCGCCGCGATCAGAACCGCAAACGGCTTTATCGATCGGCACAGCGCAAGCGGGCCGCAGACGGCGGCTCCCCGGGATGGCCGAAGGAACGATCTGGCCGCCGAATCGCTGCGTGAATTTCTGTGCGACTTCTAAGCTTTCAAAACACCAGCGGGAGAATTTCTCCTCGCCGGAGTGTGGAGGTCGCGCTCGACGCTGCATGTTCTTGGTGTAACGATGCCAAGCATTAATGGCGTTGAGAACGGAGCCGAACCCGCCGGCCGGTACCGCGATCTGAACGACGAACCGAAAACGTCGTTCGCTGACGCAGGCTGGCCGCTTTTTGGGGAAAAACGATTCATGTCGGTGTCGCTCCAAAGCGTTTTCGGCCAAGACACGCCGAGCACATCAGAGCAATTGTTGCAAGGTTTCGGTCATTTCGGCAAAACCCGGCACCGCGAGCGTCACCACGAGACTGAACAGCAGTCCGATAATGCAGATGGCTGTCAAAACCAGCAGGTCGGGGTTGGTGACAATCGAAACGACGCCATCCCAGACGCTCGGTTTCTGCGGTATCCGGCGATCAACCGCGTCGACGACCAGCCGTTCGGTCCGCAATTGTAAATAGCTCATTGCCGCCTCCATGCTTGCCGGCCCCGACGCCAATTTCTGCCGCTGCATTGGCGACCGCCATAATGGAGAGATCGTCCGCGATGTCTGTGGCGCAGGTCACAGCGAAAAAGCGTTAGGACACGCGCGCCCAGTGCCAGCGGCAGAATGCCGGTCGCAGCGCCGCCGGCCGACTATCGGTGGATTTAACTAAATCGATTCTACCAGCCCGCGGAGCGCATCCGGCTTGCGGATGATAGTCCAGCGGTTCTTCAATTCTATGATGCCCTGGCGTTGCCATTCGCGCAGGCAGCGATTGACTTTTTCCCGAGTCCCGCCGGCCATCTCCGCCAATTCGCTCTGCGAAAGCGATAATTTCATTCCGGCGCGGACTTCCGGCTCGTAATTGAGCAAGGTCTTGGCGAGCCGCACGGGTAAATTGAAAAAAGCGATGTCCGCCATGCGCTCATCCGAGCGTCGGATGCGCGTGCAAAGCATTTCCATCAGCTTCATGCAGGCGCTTGGGTTACGCTCGAGGAATGGCAACAGATCGCGTCGTTCCAAGACCATCAGTTCGCAATTCGTGAGCGCTGTCACATTCGCGGAGCGCGCCTTGCCGTCGAGGACTGCAATTTCACCGAACAATTCTCCGGCCCGCAGGTCCGCAAGAATGACCTCTTTGCCCCTCGTCGTTGGCAGCGAAATACGCACCGTTCCCACGACGACTGCCATCATGCTGTCGCCGCGATCGCCGAGCCGGCATATCGGCTCGCCAGTGCCGAAACTGCGCGGCTTCGCATAGGCGGCAATGTCGCGCCGCGCTTTTTCATCCAACGAACTGAAAAGCACGCACCTTTCCAGCAATTTGCGGCCACGGTCAGTGGGGCTCATATTGGTCACGGCACGGACGACCTATAGTTCAGAAAGTAACAATCTGGCCCCTAGAGCAAAGGAGTCCCCCATGATCCACAGGGCAAAGGCAGTTTGGCGCGGCACCGGCCAAGCAGGCAATGGCCATCTTTCGACCGAGTTCCGGGGTGCTGGCCGAAACCCCATATTCCTATAAAAACGAGAAGGGCACAAAGCCGGAGGAACTGATCGTCGCTGCGCGCGCGCATGCCGGATGCTTTACCATGGCGCTTGCCTTTCAACTCCAGGGCGCGGGCTACACGCCCACTGAATTGACCACAGAGGCGGCGGTCAGCCTGGAGCCGGATGGTCAGGGTTTTCGTATCACCCGCTCGGCGCTCACACTGCGTGTGAGCGTGCCTAACCTCGACGAAGCGAAGTTCAACGAAATGGCCGGTATCGCCGAAAAGTCATGTCCAGTCTCTAAAGTGCTCAATGCGCAAATAACTTTGGATGCCAAGCTGGAATCGGCGAAATAGACCGAGTGTCTGTTTTTCGACCGTGCGTATTGTGAGTGAAGCTTGCTCGGGAGTGAATATGATGGCGAACATTTGTCCGCTGGCCGAGCGATTTCTATTCGCTGCGTGCATTTTACTCACCGGATACGAGGCCGTGGCGGCCCAGGGCGGGCCGCCGCCCGCTGTCACCGTCACGCCGGTCGTAAGCCGTGAGGTGACGGCAACCGGAGATTTCATCGGTCGCGTGGTGGCAATTGACAAAGTCGACGTTGTCGCTCGGGTCTCAGGTTTCATCAACGAGCGCAACTTCACCGAGGGGCAGCAGGTCAAAACCGGCGATCTCTTGTTTAGCATTGAACCCGACACCTACAAGGCGGCCGTCGACCAGCAAAATGCCAACCTTGCCAAGGCAAGGGCGACGGAACTCAACGCTAATCTGCAGCTCCAGCGCGGCCAGGAGCTGCTGCATAATCAGAACATCCCCCAATCCGAGGTTGACCAGCGCGCCGCCAATGCGCAAGCCGCGCACGCCGATGTCATGCAGGCTCAGGCCTTGCTCGAACAGGCGAAGATCAACCTCGGCTACACGGAGATCCGTTCGCCGGTCGGCGGAAGGATTGGCCCGGCGAATTTCACCGTCGGCAATCTGGTCAGTCCATCATCCGGGACGCTGGCAACCATCGTCAGCCAAGATCCGATTTATGTCACGTTCCAAGCCAGTGAGGCCGACGTCATCGAATATAAGCACCGGATCGCGGCATCTGCCGACAAAAATCCGCATGTTACGATTCACATCAAGCTACCGGATGGCACCATCTATCCGCATCCTGGCCGCACCAATCTCCTAGATGTTCAGGTTCAGCCCGATACCGATACGATATTGGTTCGCGCGCAACTGCCAAATCCCGAAGGCATGTTGATCCCCGGCGGGATCGTTGGCGTCATGGTCGAGCGTGGCGCGCCGCAGTCGCTGCTTGTCGTGCCGCAGTCCGCCGTCCAACTCGATCAGGCCGGCCGTTACGTGATGGTGGTCGGTGCGGACAAAAAAGTCGAGCAACGGCGAATCACGACGGGCGTTGAGCAGGGCCGTGACATCGTCGTCACTCACGGCCTCAAGGAGGGAGAACTCGTCATCGTTGAGGGCATACAGAAGGTCCATCCCGGCCAAGTCGTGGCCACGAATTTCGCAGCACAAAACTGAGACGATGTTTTCCGCAATCTTTATTGATCGGCCACGGTTTGCGATCGTTATTGCGATCGTGATCGCACTCGCTGGCGCTATTGCGATCACAGCAATCCCGATTGCGCAATTCCCCGACATCGTACCGCCGCAAGTGACGCTGACCGCCAACTATCCTGGCGCCGATGCCGAGGTGGTCGAAACCACGGTCGCGCAGCCGATCGAGGAGCAAATCAACGGGGTCGACAATGCCATCTATTATCAATCGGCCAGCGGCTCGGACGGCAGCTACACGCTCAATGTAACATTCTCGCTGGGGACCGATCCCGATATCGATACGGTCAACGTGCAGAACCGGACCAGCCTCGCGATACCGCAATTACCCGCGGAAGTTTCACGAGCGGGTTTGTCGGTCCGCAAGAAATCGGCGGCGCTGCTTCAGGTCATCAATATCTATTCGCCGAAAAACACCTTCGATGCGATCTATCTCAGCAATTACGCGACCATCAACATTATCGATACGCTGGCGCGGATCAAAGGCGTGGGCCAGGTCACCTTGTTTGGTCCGCTTGATTACTCACTGCGCATTTGGCTCGATCCTGACCGGCTGACAGAACTCAATCTCACTCCAAACGACGTCATCCAGGCCGTTCAAAACCAAAATGTCCAGGCGGCGCTCGGCCGGATCGGCGCCGCTCCGGTCGCAAGCGAGCAGCAAGTTCAGATCAATATCAAAACCAAAGGCCGCCTGACTCAGCCGCAGGAATTCGCCGCGATCGTGCTGCGCGCCAATCCGGACGGATCGGTTGTCAGAGTTAGCGATGTTGCCCGGGTCGAAATGGGCGCAAAAGCCCAGGACCGCTACAGCCGCTTCAACGGCGCTCCGGCGGCTGCGATCGGGATCTATCAATCACCCGGATCCAATGCCGTCGATGTCGCAAAACAAGTCCGCGACACGATGAACAGTCTGGCGACGCGCTTCCCCACCGATCTGAACTATGCGGTTTTCTTCGATAGCACGGTATTCGTCACCGCGACGATGGTGGAGGTCGTGCGTACACTCGTCGTCGCGATCATCCTCGTCGCCATCGTGGTTTTCCTGTTTCTTGGCAAGCTGAGGAGCACGCTGATTCCGCTCGTGGCGGTACCCGTGTCAGTCATCGGCACATTTGCAGTACTCTTGCTCATCGGATATTCCGCCAACACTATCTCGCTGCTGGCGCTTGTGCTCGCCATCGGCATCGTCGTTGACGATGCGATCGTGGTTGTCGAAAACGTCGAGCGGGTGATCGAGGAAGAGCCCGACCTCTCCGTGCCGGATGCCTGCAAGAAGGCGATGGCGGAAATCACCGGTCCGATTCTGGCGATTACATTCGTTCTGTTGTCGGTGTTTGTTCCGGTAGCGTTTATACCGGGAATCAGCGGCCAGCTATTTCGTCAGTTCGCCGTCGCCGTTTCTGTAGCGATGCTGATCTCGGCGCTCAACGCGCTCACACTGAGTCCGGCTCTGTGTGGCGTGCTACTAAAGCGCGGGCAGCGGAGCCGAGGCCTTATGACTTACGTGCTCGGCGCCATCGAACAAACGCGCGGCGCCTATGTGTCCGCGGTGCGCAGGCTGGTGCGTGTGAGCATTGTTGCAATTGCGGTTGTT
>Ga0335081_10020280_pt1 | contig 10753 bp, 9 predicted proteins | sample Lox_Sample_35_FD_206713 | JGI IMG/M metagenome (GOLD analysis project Ga0335081, IMG submission 206713) | Soil microbial communities from Loxahatchee National Wildlife Refuge, Florida, United States - Lox_Sample_3.5 | ecosystem: Environmental > Terrestrial > Soil > Wetlands | place: USA: Florida... | reverse complement strand
TCCCTGCGCTTGGGATGACGAAAGAGTACGGGAGTTTTCAAATCGATTTGGACCCCTTTTCTCTCTAAGCTCATGCCGAACCACCAGTTAGCAGAATCTTGGAATTCAACAGTTGGACAGGCCTAATCTGCAATCGCAAGGTGGGCGCCGTCAGCAGAAACCGGTGCTTCTCCCGCCGCTCGCGCAACACTTGGGCCAAAGATGCGAAGTCGGATTCCGCGAGCGCCCGCCGGCGGCGCAGGACGCGGCAGGCGATGAAGAAGAACCGACCCGAGAGCACGAGCCGCCGCAGGCGCGACACGTGTTTGATTATACTGTCTCGTCGGAAGAAGAGCCGCAGAGTCTGAAGTGCGCAGACTCTGCGCTACGTGCTCACCCCAGGCCCAGCGTGTTTTGGGCATTGCCCGGGCGCCGTTTTTCGCCTATCCTGAAGGGCATGGAAGTGCACTTCAATCCCGAGCTTGAAAAGAAGCTCAACGCTCTTGCTTCGGCGAGCGGGCGCGGGGCTGACGACTTGGTCCAGGACGCCGTGCTGGGGCTGTTCGACGAGATTGCCCAGGCGCAGGAAATGCTCGACAGCCGTTACGACGACTTGAAAAGCGGCAGGGTGAAGCCCATCGACGGCGAGCAGTTTTTTGAGAGCCTGCGCCGGCGCGAAGACGAATTGCTGAAGAAGCATTCGCCCGAATGACCCCCGAACAGGGGTTTCGCCTCATCCGCTCGCCGCTCAGGATATCACCGACATCTGGGAGTTCATCGCCGGGCACAATCCGCTTGCGGCCCGCCGTGTGCGCGAGGAGATTCTGAGCGCCATTCGCCGCCTGGCGCCGTTTCCGCATCAAGGCCACAAACGACCGGATCTTACCTCGCGCCCGCTGCGTTTTATTATCGTCCGTGACACCTTGATAGCCTACGCGCCGGATCAAAAGCCTCTGTGGGTTGTCGCCGTCATGCACGGACGCCGCAGCCCCCGCCTCATGGCCGCGATCCTGCGAGGCAGAGAATAACCTCCCGAGGCTCTGGCGGGATGGCGCGGACCCGACCCGCATTCTGGCCGGCTGGCGCAGGCCTTTCGTTTCAGGCCTGCGCCAGACATCAGAACTTCGAAACCATCCCAGCCCACTCTACCACCGCCCCCGTTTCCCCCTCTATTCCAGACACGCGGCGGTACAGCCCACTTGTAGAGGTGTTGTCGTGTGCGCCGTGGCGCCGACATAACGATCGACCTCGTCGCCACCCGCGGAACCTGCTGTCTTAGGGTTAAGGCTTCAAAAATCAATCCAGCGGCTTTGGGCTGATCCGCTTGGTGCGGACTCGTTTCAATTGTTCACGCATGAACGCCGGCCAGGCGGTGAATCCGCCGCACATGAATTTGCTTCTCGCGCTTGCGGGTCTGGGCGATATCGTATGAGGCCTGCATCCGCATGAGCGTGTCCATCCTCACGCCGAAGGCCTTCTCGATGCGCAACGCCATATCCCCGGAAAGGCCGGCCTTGCCGTTGAGCAGGCTCGACAGCGTAGGCCGGGCAACGTGAAGGGCGGCGGCCGCGGCCGTCACCGACAGGCCTGCGGGCTCGATAATCTCCGTGCGGATAAAATCCCCGGGATGGGGCGGGTTCTTCATGGGCATGGCTGTGTGCTCCTAGTGGTAGTCTTCCAGATTCACGTCGCAGATTTCGCGCTCTGCGGTGTCGATGCGAAACGTCAGGCGCCGGTTGCGAGTCACACTGAGGCTCCAGGTGCCTTTGCGGTCGCCGGTGAGCGTATGAACCTTCCAGGCCGTAAGCGCCCGCAATTCCTCGGGGTCCTGGATGTCGTCGAGGAAGGCAAACATCTTGCGCAGTTTGTCCACCGTGTCGGGTGGCACGCCCTTCGGGCTGGCCTCCAGGTATAGCTTTTTCAGGCCCTTATGAGCGAAATTCCGTATTTTCATCTAACAGACTGTAGCCTGTAACCTTACACATGTCAAACTGAAAATGGCGGTGGACCCGCTCGGGGTGGCAACCTTACCGTGGAACCGTTAGCGCGGGGCCTGAGAGCGAAATGTCGTCCTCCTCGTCGGAGGGTTGCGCGGGCCGGCCGGACGATGCCGAAGTCCGCTCAAAACTACACGTAAGCCTGCAAAAGTTGTTCGTTTGATGCCTCAGAAACGGCTTTTTTGACCCTCGTGTGTCCAATATCGCTACACTTTTCGTTTCTTTGGGGGGGGGGGTGTAAGTTGTTGAAAACTGGTGCAGGGCTGGAGAAGGAGTCAGGAGCCAGAAGTCCGAAGTCCTGAGCGCCTCACGGTCGGCCGAATCCGGCCGCCCGGAAGGGGCCCGGAAATGTCGTTGTATGAACGCCAATCGCCCGGTGGGAATGGGCCATTTTGTCGTTGTATGAACGCTTCTGTCTAAAAACACTACACTTTTCATTTTGGGAAGGCCCGCCTGGATGCGCCCTAAGTTATTGAAAATAGGTTCCCCGCCAGCGTAGATTGGCGCTGGTAAGTCCTTTAGATTCGACATCGGCTCGTGAGGGGTTTCGATTCGAATTCGAGGTCGCCGTCGCCGCGGTGCTCGGCCGGTTCAGGGCAGCCGCTGGTTCAGCAGGTAGGCCAGTCTCACCCCGGCCCTCTCCAACTGCACGCGGACCGCGGCCTCGGCGCGCTCGTCGTAGCCCTGGTCGAGCACGGCCGCGCCCAGCGCCCAGCGCCGCCGGTAGGCCACCGTCTGGGCCAGGCGGTGGCTCTCCAGCACCCAATCCTCGAGGCTGCCCGACCGCCAGGCGGCGAGGTCCTGAGCCGTAATCCGGCGCCCGAGGTCGGCCGCCAGCGTATTGGGGTCGCGGTCGATTGCTTCCACCAAACCGGTATCCCACACCCAGTGCAGGTTGTCGGGATGGCCCTCGAACAGCACCTCCTGCTTGTTGCCTCCCGCGTCGTGATGATCTTCGCAGTGCAGGGGCTGGTGAAGATCGGCGACGAAGTGAAGCACGAACTTCAACGCTTCGCTGCGGCTCTCCGCGCCTGCCCGCGAGTCACCGAGCGTCGCAAGAAACTCCTGTGTTTTCATTAGTATGCAGTCGCCTTGGGGGCAGTCGCGGCGCAGATTGACCGACGAGGCGTTCAACGGGATATCGATATAGTGCCAGGGCTTGGTTTCGGGGCGCGAGGAATGGGCGATGTCGTCGGCCCAAAGCGCAGCGTCCTCCGGGCTTTCCGCACCCAGCAGAGCCTTCATCTGCGCCAGGGTGTGGGGCCGGAGGTACCGCTGCGCGAGGATCACGACGGCGCGGTGGCCCTCGGGTCCCCAGGCCAAGCCGGGCTGGGCGCTGAGGATCAGTATGGCGGCTGGCCAAGCCAACAGTCTGCGGCTCAATGGCTTGCGGATACCGATGGTGGCGCTTGTTCGCCGCATGCCCTGGTCCGTTGCCGGGAACTGAGCGCCTCCCGGCCAGGTGAACTCAAACCCCTGCCGCCATACCCAGCATTCAGTGTACCAGATGGGCCCGAGCCTCCGGCTATTGGGGATGCGACGTGGACGGCTTGGGCGCGAGGCGCGCCCTCGCGCGCCGGGGCCGGCAAAGTCCTCCTGGTAAACACCGGGAGGTAGGGCGCTGGGGAGGTATCTCGATTTAGCAAAGGGTGGTCTGGCCTGGCCTATCGATCTGATTCCATGTTACTTATGTGTAATCTCTTCGAGACATGCACAGAACGCCGGTGTCCCTACGTGGTACGGGTCTAAAGTGGCACTTGCCGCAAGGCGCGTATCGACGCCACCGAGGGCCGATCGCGGGGGTCGATCGAAACTCTGGCGCCCGGCCGCTCGAAGCGGTAGCGCCGGCCCGTGGAGCCGCCCACCACGGTCATACTGGTCCGGCCGACATACTCAAAGGACCTTGCGCCGTTGCCGGCAGGCCGAGCCTGCTGAATCCCGGCAGCGACGGGGTTCGGAGGCCGGAGGCCCAAAAGTTTTTGCTGAAGCTGCTCTCTAGCCTTGCCGCAACACATGTTTCCCTTCCTCCTCATCGCCCTCAACGTATACTGCCGGCGGGACTTGGCGCTCGCGGGTGGTAATTCTTTCCAGCAGAATCGCTCCGCCGGAGAGGGCAGGCCACAGCAGAAGCCGTTGCCCCCATTGCCCGGCCAGAAGATAGGCGAAGGGGATGGCGATCCACAAGCTCAAACAGTAAAAACAGTCGAGCAGGCGTCCCCAGAATCCCTCGCCGGCTGAACGGCGCAACCGCACCATGAGATCCCACGGGCCATCTTCCCCGTACAACAAATGGGTGATGCGCCACACCGCCAGAATGCCAACCACTAACCCGAAAAACCCCGAAAAATCCACCTGAGAACCCCGGTGGGGCGAATGGCGTTGCCCCTCCGCTGGAGTTTACACCTCTTTGCAAGCGGGCCCGCGCCGCTCCCTTTGCAGAGAGCGGCGCGGAAACCCGAGCGGTTACCCGTCGAACGCGGCCGCCGAGAGCTCGGCCTGCCACCGGAGGTCGTCGCTTGCAGCTACGCAACAGCCCCGAAGGGCCCCGCGCCTTGCGGTGCAGAGCCCCCAGGTACAGTCTGTTCAGCTACTTAGCCGCAACTTTCGCCCTCAAGCAGAAGCCGACTCCCATCTCGTTGTAGTGGCCCGAGCAATTGCCGCTCACCAACGCCCGGTCCCACGCGCCGAGCAGTATGGTGTAGCCGCAGGGCGTCATTCCGGCGGTTGACAAGGTGAAGGTTCCACTGGTGCCGGCGGTATTCGTGCCGTCGTACAGTACCTCGCTCGTCCCGAAATTGGCGGTGGACAGCACGACGGCGTTCTCCGGTTGTGGAACTCCCATCACGCTGATGGGTACCAGCGCAACGCCCACTATTCCGAAGAACTCGTCCGTCACGCTGAAGCTGCCGGTGATGGTGTCGCCCACCTGCACATCACCGCAGTCTCCCGACGGCGACGTGAGCGTGATGAACACCTCTGGCCGGAACTCCTCAACCGGAGGTCCGCCGGCCGTCAGCTCGAAGTGCGGATAGCCATTGTAGACGTGGATCATCTTGTCCTGCGGCGTCACCGGCACGTAATTGGCGCCGTCCCACTTGAAGCCGCGGATTTCGATGGTGTAGTTGCCTTCCGCCAGACCGCCAGCCTCAAACACCGCCAGCGTCCGCGGGTTCACCGCTTGCAGGTCCGACTCATAGTACACGTAGTACTGCGTCCCTGGTACGCCACTCGGCACCGGACCCGGAGCAGCCACAACGTGCTGCAAATAAAACACTCCGCCCAGCGCGTTCGGCGGATAAAGCTCAATGCCGAACTGGTCGGTAAGCTGGAAGGCCGGCCCGGCGGGTGGAGTTACCCAAGCCTGGTAAATGATGGGCTTGGCTCCCCCCAGCAGCATGCCGGTGGTGTGGTCGAAGACGTCGATCTTGGGGGTGAAATCGCCCTCGGTGATGGTTTGACCACCGAAGGGGCTATCCGGCTGAACCGCGAAACCCAGCCAGGGGCTGCCCGGGCCGGGGCAGTCGCCCACCACAAATCCGAGTCCAGGCGGCGACAGCGGCACAAAGTCAGGGTCGACGATGGCGAGGCCGGTGGTGTTGTCGATGTTGGCCACGGTTACCCGCCCGATGCGCATCAACCGCATGTCCTCGCCCACGCCCGGAGCGATCTGCGGCTGAACGTTCGTATTGAGGACGTTCCCCCACACCGGAACGAAGTTCGGACCCGTGGGTGGCGTCTCCCAGGAAAGAATCGCCCGCAACGGCACGCTCTCCAGGTTCAGGCATCCCGCAGTAGTCAGGCTCGAAACCCGGAACACCGCGTAACTGATTGGTTTCGTTGGACTTGCCGCCGCAAGATCGTGCACCTGCACTTGCGCGGTGCCCAAAGCATTCCAGATTCCGTTGAAAAAGGCATAGAAGCCGACGTACTCGGTGCTGCCGGTTGTGCACAGGCCGCCAGAATACCCGCTGCTCTGCTTCACCTGAATAACCCCTTCGAGCTCACGCGTTTGAGGGTTGTAGCCGGCGCACGTCAAGGCCTCAAAAGTTGTGTCGCCGCTGGTTTCCGCGATGCCCGCCAGGATTGCACCGAGCTCAGCGCCCGCTACCAAGCTCGCGGATACGGAAAGTACCGCAGTTGCCTTTGCCTTGCCGCCCGCTTTTTCGGGCCCCGGCGCGGGAATGGGCGGCAGCGTTGCCGTAATCGAGGCGTTCTGCAGCTTGGTTGCCGCACTGAATCCGAACCGATGGCCCGGAACCTTCGTCTTGGCGTAGAGCGACTTCAACTCGCCGTAACCCAAAGGCTTCGGGGGGTTTGTGGGCAGCGGCTGTTTGGTATCAACGTCGGCCAACACTTCCGGCTTGAGGGTGATCTCCTTTTCCGCAATCAGCTCGGCGATTGCAACTTCATACAGGAAGAGCGGCGCCACCTGAACGTTGGCGTTAACGACGCTACCCCACACCGGAATGAAATTGGGATCGCCCGCCGTGGGCGCCCACTGCCACGAAAGAATGGCGCGCACCTGAACGATGTTCTCCGTCCCGCAAAACTTGCGCGCCTCGCTGAAATTCACGGAGACGGAATAGCTTACGGGCAGTGGCCCCGCCAGATCGTAGACCTGCACCGAGCTCAAGCCCAGGTCGTGCCAGCCCTTTCCATCGCGCACGAAGAAGCGCACGTACTCCGTGCTGCCGGCGCCGCAGGCGTCCGTGCCGTAGCCGGAATGTTGTTTGATGTTGACGACCGCTTCCAGAAGGCCGGTTCCCAACGAGCCGGAGGGATTGAGACCCAGGCACGCGAGTTCCTCGTACGTCGTATCGCCGCTGAGCTGCTTGACGACCTTCCCGCCGTACTGGGAGGCGGTGCCGAAATAGTTTGGGTTGCCGAGGATGAGGTTCTTAAACTGTCCCCGCTCCACCGGAATCGCGATGGTAACCGGGGCAGGCACGACTTCCTTTTCCTTGCTCCCGTTCTTTTTCTGTGGCATAAAATCCTCCTTGGATGATGCCGTAATTCGGGACCTTCCAGTTCAGGCCTCCGACGTTTCGGTGACGCTCCGGCCTGCGATTTCTTTAGGGCTCATGGCGGTCAGGGTTGACATCCGCTGGACCCGGATGGCGGTCAGCCTGCCTCCGTTCTGGCGGTTCCTGGGCCGCACGATCCTTTTCGTTGGGCTCTTTCGTTTGTATTGTGAGTGTTTCCTTCTTTGTTGAAAGGGATGGTACAGCCGACCGGCTGCCATCCGGACGGTTTCCAGCCTGCCGGCATGCCGTTGTACAGTGCGTTCTTGTACACAAACCTTTCTTCTGCGCCGCCGCTTCCTGCGCCGCTTCGTGGCCCGAAATCCGGGGGTCTGGAGCCTGGCATATGCTTTTCGAGCCGCTGGTTGCAGAACTCCACGACGGTCCTGCCGTCGCCTTTTACCATCACGCCGGAGAAGCGGTCACTTCGGAATACGGGAACCCTTCCCACATGGCTTGGCCCGCGTGGACGGGGTAACGGCGGTACGGGAATCCACCGCCCTCGGGGCACGGCGCCTCGGCGCTTTCACTGCCGCGAGGGTTGGCGTTTAAAGGCCGGGCTGAGTGAATGAAAGGAACAGGGGCCGCGTCGTCAAGACCCCGATGGATTAAGGTTCCGGGCACCACGTTTGAGCCTCCGCCGCGCTCCGCAGCCAGAGCTTAAGACGTCCTCGATCGGGGCAAGTCTCCTGCCTCTCACGGATCGCAGTCGGCGGGGATGGACGGTCTTCGCCACCCGACGCAATCGTGCGACCAGCCGGTCTGTTTGCTCTAGACTGTCGTGAACGCCCTTTTCAGGCGATGCTCCCCGGGAATCCCCTCCGACGCAACGATCTTCCGCTCATTCGGCAGGCGTGTCAAGTGTTTCGTTAACTGCGGCATAACTTTAGTCACGAATCGCTGATATTACATTTTGAGTAATGGAGCGACTGGCTGGAAACGCCGCGGAACCGCGCCATTAGGCTGCCGGTCTACTAACTTGCTCGACCTCGAGGCGTATCGCGAGTGGCGCCGGGCCGCCTGCGATAACCGGCGCTCTCAGCGGTTCGGGGCGACCTGCCGGGCTGCGGAGGACGCCCCGGTCGGAGACGTGGAGTCTTTCGGCGTAGCTCGCTCAAAAGACTGAGGTTATCTGTCTTGACCGGCGTCCTGCCAAGGCCTTTCGGTAGGGCGGCGCTCGTGGAAGTCTACGGATTAGGGTGCGAGGAGCGGCCCGGGTTCCCAGCAGACTTCCGCGCGGAGGCCTTCCTCTTCCTGGGCCGGGTGGCTGGCGCGGAAGTCCGGGCGGGCGGCGTCAGGCCGCGAGCGCCACCCTGTTCGCCGCTTATCACGCCGCGGTTTGAGGACTGCTTGCGCTTCTTCGGCGCGCTCTTGGTCGCGTCGGTGGACTTGCCGGACTGCTCGCCGCCTTGAGCCTGGACTGCGAGGCTACTCGCCCGAATCGTTCCGGCGACCGGCCCGTACGTCGTGGCCACCAGGGCGAAAGCTCCTGCGATGGCCGTGACCTTCGGAAGTAGCTTCATCGTAAGTGCCCTCCTTGCTTAGCGCGTTCGCGCAGGTTCTCGTAATGCTCGGCGAAGACGTGCGCCAGCAGCAGGAAAGCCACCAAGGCGAAGTCCAGGTACAATCCCCGCCATGCCAGTACCAGGGCCAGCACTGCGAGAGCAAACGAACCCACGAACCATACCAGGAGTCGCTGGCCCGCCTTTTCCCACGCGTGCATCATAACAATCAGCATGTACCCGAACAGAACTTCGATGATCCGCGCGTACAGGCCGGACAGGGATGGAGCAAACCGGCCGCCGAGCAGCGCCTCGATGTAATTGGCGTGGAGATAGACGCCGGGCAGCGGACCCACCGGACTCGAGTACTCGTCGACCACCGGCCCGCGACCTTGGCCCCACTCATGCCAGGTGGCTCCGATCAACGCAATGCGGCCGTGCAACTCGGCGGGCTCCGGAGCCGCGTCCCATCGCGTTGCGGACAGGCTTGCCTCCTCCAGGTCTCGGGCGCGAACGGTGTACTTCTGGAACGCGTCGCGCGGCATAAAGCCCGCGTACACAAATTCGTTCTGATTTGTCGCGTCCAAGGCTTTCTGGTACGGCGGGCTGAACTCGCCCGTGCTGACCGCCGCCGCAGAGTGGCCCGGGTGCGCCTCATAATCGAGCCGCCCTTCGTAGGCGCTCGCGACCTGCAGGGCAAACGAGAAGTAATCCTGGTTCTCGGTGGAATCAAAATCGTCGGCCACAAAGCCCAGCGGAATCTCGCGCCGATCGGCTGGCAGGTTGATGTAGCCCACGGTCACAGCGCCGTCCTGGTTGAGATCCTGACAGCTTGGAACGCCGCCGACGGCCGGCGGGTTGCCCAGGAGAAGAGGGTTCGAATGCGGGTTCACGAAGAAGAGCCGGCACCGTTCGCGGTCGTCGCAGATGTTGGGCTCCCTTTTCCAGCGGGCGCCTTCGAGCACAAACCCGGTGGTGAGGACCACGGGAACGTGGGCCTGTCCGGCGGCCAGGATCGCTGCGAGCAACTTGCGGTTGTCGGCCGTCCTCACCGGATCATCGTAAGGCACTGCCGTCGGGCTCTTCAGTTGAAAGTCGAGGCCCACCACCCGGGCCCCTGCTTTGACCGCCGCATTGACGAGATCGGCGAGGTAAGCGCGGCTGGTGGGCTGCACGCCGGCAAGGGGCGGCGACCAAAAGGTGCTGTCGTCGATCTCGATCACAGCGACTGCGGCGGGATTCGGGGCGCCCCACGAGAGCCAGGTGAGCGCGCTGTGCGCTTGCATTTGGAGCGACGCCAGCCACGGAGCCTGCTGCTTAAAGGAGGGCCGATCGATGAAGAGGCCGGCGATGACGATGATGCCGAGAATCGCCAAGTCCCACCCTGTGGGGAGCCAGATCCTTGCTCGTCGGTGCGGCATCAGGGCTTGTCCCCCAACCCGCCTTCCGAGAGTCCGGCGGACAGCTTGGGATGAAATGAAAGTAAGGTGTGCGGCCGGCGTCTGTCAACTTGGGCGCGGCTCCGCCCAGGTTGCGATCCGCCCGACCGAAGGCGCGGCCTGGCGGCGGAGGGTTACAAGTCGAATCGATACCCCAGAATCATCTTGGCGATCAAATGATCGGTGCTGCCCGTGACCCCCACACCGAGACCGAAATTAAACTCCCATTTCGGCCCAAGGTCGAGGTCGATGGCGGGAAAAAACTGTTGCTGCTGGTTCCGGAGCGGCAGGAAGTCGGCGGCCGGTCCCACGGAACCGTAGTACTCCAGCCCCGCCGCCACCCGGCGTGTCACGTTGTAGCTGAACTTGAAATTGGGTGAGAAGACCAGCCCCTGAGCGGTGTCGGGACCTGCCAGGGCACGATCGAGGGTGGGATTCAGAGACCAATACCACTTGCCCTGCTGCTTGTCGACGATCGGCCGGATCTCCAGAGTCCAGGTATCCGGCGAGAAAGCCGGCCGCTGGTAACCGAATTCGGCGGACAGGCTCACACCCACGGGCCAGTGCCAGCTCGCTGGAGCCCGCACACGAGGGCGGATGTGATCGCCTACCCAATCCCAGCCGTCGCCGTTGCGCGCGCTGGTGAAGATGTAGAATCCGGTCTCGAACCAGTCATTGAAACCGTGCGTGATTTCGATGGTTTCGTGCCAGGCGTGCTCCGTGGGACGCACGCCATCCTCGCTGGTCTTCGCGCCCTCAAAGGTGAAATTGCTGTGCAATTCCACCATGGTATGGCCGGGCTGAACCGTGTCCGC
>Ga0335081_10020279_pt1 | contig 10753 bp, 10 predicted proteins | sample Lox_Sample_35_FD_206713 | JGI IMG/M metagenome (GOLD analysis project Ga0335081, IMG submission 206713) | Soil microbial communities from Loxahatchee National Wildlife Refuge, Florida, United States - Lox_Sample_3.5 | ecosystem: Environmental > Terrestrial > Soil > Wetlands | place: USA... | reverse complement strand
GCGCTGCCCAAGTCCATCGTACACGTAACTGGCGCTTGCGCCGTTGACGCTCGCGGTCACCTGCCGGTTCTCGGCGTCATCTCGCGATGCTCTGCGACTGGAGGCTGCCCTCGCCGCCGTTCGTGCATTGAGTTGCCGTTCCGGAGCAGGGGTAAAAATCAGAAGGTTCCCCGGTTGCGAGTGCCCGGCGGAGCGGCCATGGTGGGCAACTCTGAGACGCCTGGCTCTCTCACGAGCGGCGACAAGTAGAATAGCAGCATGCGATTCCTGCTCCCCGCGCTGCTTGTGCCCGCCCTGTTCGCGCAAACTACCACCGAGCGCGCCCATGGTTACTTGAGCGAGAGTCTCAAATCCTACAATCCCGATACCCGCAAGCAGGCCGTTCAGGCCCTGGGACTCATCGGACCGCGCGAGCCGTACCTCTCCTGGCTCCAGGGCATGCTCGACGACAAGGACGTGGAAGTGAAGCTCGCCACCATCACCAGCCTGCTCGATCTCAAGAACAGGCGCACGGTTCCAGCGCTGCGCAAAGCGATGGCCTCCGGGGTTCCCGAAGTGAGCTTCGCCGCGGCCAAGGCGCTGTGGTCGCTCAAGGAAACCGACGGGCGCGACACATTGCTGGCGATTCTGTCGGGCGACATGAAAACTTCCTCCGGATTCATCACCCAGCAGATGCGCGATTCCCTGCGCATGCTGCACACCCCGCACACGCTGTTCCTGTTCGCGGTGAAACAGGGGATTGGGATGGCGCCGGTGCCGGGATTGGGCGAAGGAGTCTCCTCGCTTCAGGGAATTTTGTCGGACCCCGGCGTTTCCGGCCGCGCGGCGACCGCGCTGCTCCTGGCGCACGATAAAGACCCGCTGGTGCTCGCGGCGCTGATCGACGCACTGGGCGATAAGGACGGAACCGTGCGCGCGGCGGCGGCGCACGCCATCGCGCTGCGCAACGATCCTAAGCTCGCGGACAAGCTGGTTCCACTGCTCGACGACAAGAAAGAAGCCGTGCGCCTGCGTGCGTCGGCGGGGCTGTTGCGTCTCGACCTGGTCAAACGCCAGATGGTGACGCCGCGCCGGCGTCTGGCGGCGAAGAAGACGGCATAGAGTATGCGAATCGCGATTGTATTGCTCGCGTTCCTGGCGGCCGACGTTCCGCCGCCGCCCGATACCCCCAAGCGGCCGGTAACCGACGATTATCACGGCGTCAAGGTGACCGACGATTATCGCTGGCTGGAGGACGGCTCGAACTCCGAGGTCCGCGCCTGGAGCGATGCGCAGAATGCGCGCACGCGTGCCTACCTGGACGCCGCCCCGCTGCGCGCGGAGATCGCCGCCCGCCTGAAGCAGCTTTACACGGGCCAGGGCCCCGGCTTTTCGGGACTCTCGGAGCGCGGCGGCATCCTGTTCGCCATCGAAAACCAGCCGCCCAAAGCGCAGCCGATGCTGGTGCGCCTCGCTTCGATCGACGATCCAGGCTCGGCGCAGCCCATCGTCGATCCCAACGCGCTCGATCCCGAAGGCTCGACCACCATCGATTTTTTCGTCCCCTCGCTCGACGGGAAACTGGTCGCGGTATCGATTTCGAAAGGCGGCAGCGAGGACGGCACGCTGGCCGTGTTCGAGACCGCGACGGGCAAACGCCTGCCCGATTCGATCCCGCGCGTGAACGAGGCCACGGCGGGCGGCAGCGTCGCCTGGAACGCCGATTCGAGCGGCTTCTGGTACACGCGCTATCCGCGCCTGGGCGAGCGTCCCCCGGCCGATCGCGATTTTTATCAGCAGGTGTGGTTTCACCGTCTGGGCGCGGCCGGCGCCGACGCGTACGTGCTCGGCAAAGAGTTGCCCAGAATCGCGGAGATCACCATGCAGGGCTCCGATGACGGAAAGTTCGTGCTGATCAAAGTCGCCAACGGCGATGGCGGCGAATTCCTGCACTACATCCTGAGCCCGCCGCGAGAGCCGGCGCAAATCACGCGCATCTCCGACCAGACGTCGCTCACCGCTTTCGGCGCGAACGGCGCGCTGTACCTGATGTCGAACAAGGACGCGCCGATGGGCAAGCTTCTTCTGGCCTCCCCACCGAGATTTCTAATCGCTGAGGCGAAGCCGGCGGTGACAACGGGACGGTCGTTCATTGACGGATTTCTGCCCGTCGGTCCGCACCTGTACGTGCGCTACATGGCGGGAGGGCCGTCGCGGCTGCTCGACCGGATGGCGGGGTCGGAACGTGTGGTGAACATCCCGCCGATTTCTTCCATCGATGAAATGGTGCGCGTGAAGGGACAGATGGTGTTCGAGGACGAAAGCTACATCGATCCGCCGGCGTGGTATCGCTACGATCCGGCAACCGGCGCCGTCGCCAGGACCGCGCTGGCGCTGAGGTCAGCCGCCGATTTCAGCGACGCGGAAGTGGTCCGCCAGACGGCCATCTCCAAAGACGGGACGCACGTTCCCCTGAACATCGTTCGCCGCAAGGGGACGCGCCTCGACGGAAACAATCCGGTGCTGCTCACCGGTTACGGCGGCTACGGCATTCCCGAAGCGCCCGCCTTCTCCGAGCGCACACGCCTGTGGCTCGATCACGGCGGCGTGTGGGTGGACGCGAACCTGCGCGGCGGCAGCGAGTTCGGCGAAGCCTGGCGCGAGCAGGGACAGCTCGCCAAAAAGCAGAACGTGTTCGACGATTTCATCGCCGCCGCGGAGTACCTGATCAAAGCCAAGTACACCAATCCCGCGAAGCTGGCCATCGAGGGATGGAGCAACGGCGGATTGCTGATGGGCGCCGCGCTGACCCAGCGTCCCGATCTGTATCGAGCCGTCGTGAGCCACGTGGGAATCTATGACATGCTGCGTGCCGAAAATTTTCCCAACGGCGCGTTCAACGTGACCGAGTACGGAACGGTGAAGGAGGCCGGGCAGTTCAAAGCTCTGTACGCGTATTCGCCCTATCATCACGTGAAGGACGCGACGGATTATCCCGCGGTGATGTTCCTGACGGGCGCCAACGACGGCCGCGTGGATCCGATGAATTCCCGCAAAATGACCGCGCGGTTGCAGGCCGCCACGCATTCCGGCCGATTGATTCTGCTGCGGACCAGCGCCAACTCGGGCCACGGATTCGGAACCGCGCTCCAGGAAAGGATCGAGGAAGACGCCGACGTATTCGCGTTCCTGTTCGATCAGTTGGGAATGAAGTAGGCGAAAAAAAGCCATGCCGGAGCGTGTCCGGCATGGCTTAAAGGAGGCTACTCACGTCAGCTTACTTCTGTAACAACGAGAGGACCAGTTGCGGAGCCGAGTTGGCCTGCGCCAGCGCGGCGACGCCCGCTTGCATTTGAATCGAAGCTTGCGTCAGGTTGGCCGATTCGGCCGCCATGTCCGCGTCCTTGATGCCGGATTCGGCGGCCGTCACGTTGGTCAACTGCGAGTTGGCCAGGTTGATGGCGTAGTTGAACAGGTTTTCACCGCGCCCGACAGCCGCTTGCGCGCTGCCGAGCTGGGTGACCGCGGCGCTCAGCGCGTTCACCGCGTTGGTGGCCGTCGAAACGTTGCTGATGTCCAGTGTCGCGCCGGTGCCGTTGGCTGCCGAGGTCAGAACCGCGCCGCCGTCCGTGCCGCCGCCGTTCGCGCTCGGGCCGCCGTCGGTGATGCCCACCGCGACGCCCGAAGTCGCGCTGGCCGGAGATGCGCCCAGGCTGACTTTGAACTGTCCGCCGGCGCTCATGAACGTGACGCCTTCCACACCGTTCACTTCATCCGCGTCTTCCTGACCGGTTGGCGTCTGGCCCACCTGCTTGAACGCGGCGATCTGCCCTAGCGTCGAGTCGTTCGAAGCCGCGATCGCGCTGTTGATGGTATTCAACGCCTGGTCGAGCGTGCTGGCGTTGCTGGCGTTGAGCGCGATGTTGAGAGAGTGCTGATTTCCCGCCGCGTCCACAGCCGACAACGTGATGGTCTGCTGGTCACCGGCGTTGGTCAGCCCGGTGAACTGGTACACGTCCGAGTTGGCGGAGTTCACGCTCTGCTGTGCGCCGCTCGAATCGACGCTGGTGATGCCCTCGCCATACTCGCTGGCCGAGTAGCCCGTCGTTGCTGCGCTGGTGGCGGCCGCGCTCACGTCTCCGAAGCCGAACACGTTGCCCTGCGCCGCGGCGGAGGTCAGATTAATGCGGAAGTTCGTGTTGGTGGAGCTGGAGATGACGATCTTGCCCGAACCGTTGTCGCTTGCCGTCAGACCGGCGGCGCGAACCGCGGCATTGCTCTGGAAAGCGGTGTTCAACGCATTGATCGCGGCCGTTTCCGCCGCTCCAGCGCTCGCTCCACCGGCCGTGGTCACGTTGCCGAGATCGATGGTCGCGCCGCCGTTGAGCGAAATCTGCACGTCCTGCGTGCCGCCGGCATCCGGCGCCACGGCGTTGGCCGTGAGGGTGTGGTAGTCGAAGTTGCCCACCACCGGTCCGCCCGTCGCGGAATACCCGCCCGAAGACGCCCAGGTTCCGAAGCCCAGCGCGTTCTCCGCGTCACCCGCGGTCTGCACCTGGAAGCTGGAACCCGCCGGTCCGACCAATTGGATCGTGGGGCCGTTGGCCTGCGCCTGGATTCCGGTCGCCGCCAGCGCCGAGTTGCCGGCGATGGCCGTGTTGATCGCTGAAATCGCGTTAGTCTGCGATTCACCGATCGTGAGAGCCACGTTGAATTCGCCCTGGGTGCCGGTGAGGCCCGCGCCGACGATGCGGAAATTCACCGTCTCGGTCGCCGTAGGAGCGGCATAGTTGGTTTCTGTGGTGGCCGTCGGAGTGGCCGTAACACCCTGCGCCTCGCTCTCGAAGTTGCCCAGGAACGCGTTGGCCATCTGGTCTCCGCCCTGCACTTGAAACGCGGTGCTCGCGGAGCTGAATGCCAACTGCTCTTTCCCGCTCGAATCGGTATTGACCGACGCGGTGATATTGGCGTTCTTGAACGCCGTCGCTTGCTGGCTCGAGCCGTTGCCCGCATTCTGAATTGCCTGGTTGATCGCGGTCACCAGCGTATTGGCGTCGGTGACGCCGTCCAGGTTCACGTTCACGGCCAGCTTGTTGTTTCCATAAGTACTGGAGAAGCCGGGACCGGTGAAATAGAAGGTCGCGGTGTTGTTGCTGATGGACGCCTGGTTTTGCGTGTTGGCCAGAATGTCCTGCACGCTGGTGGTGCTGCCGTCGCCGATGTCGGTGCCGGCCACGCCGGTCGCCTGCACGCCTGCGAGCCCCAGGCTCTTGGCGTCGACCGTCGCGTTGCTCAGGTTCACCGAAACCGTCCCGTTCGAGGTGGAGCTGATTCCGTTGGATGCCATGCCGCCGCCCACGAATACTTGCAGGTTGGTGGCGAACGTGCCGCCCTGGTTCAAACCGATGGCCTGCGCTTGCCGGTCGATTTCCTGGATCACGCTCTGAAATTCCGAATTCAGCACCCCGCGGTCGCCGGTGAAGGCGCCCGAAGCCGATTCGGTGGCGAGCGTGTTGGCGCGGTCGAGAAGCTGCGTGATGTTGCTCATGCCGCCGTCGGCAATCTGCAACTGGCTGAGACCATCGTTGGCGTTCTGGATGCCCTGCGTCAGCACGGCATTTTCCGCACCGTCGGAGTTGGCGATCGCGAGACCCGCCGCGTCGTCGCCGGAATTGACGATGCGCAGGCCCGAGGTCACCTCATTGATGGTCTGGTTTTGAAAATTCTCGTCGGTGCGCAGGTAATTTTGCGCTTCGAGCGAGGCAATGTTGGTATTGATTGATAACACGTGTTCTCTCCTTGAATTGTGTCCGGGAATCCTTTCCCGGCTATTGCTCGTGAGGCTTATCGGCAGGGAGAGAACAGCCTTGAAAAATTCGTCAGGCGAAGGAATGTATGGGTGATTTGACCCGGATCAGCGAGGTGCCCAGGTTAAATCGGCTCGCGTGGCTCTTCAAAAAGTTCGATCTTGTTGCCATCCGGGTCCGTTACCCATGCGAATTTCCCATATTCGTAGTCTTCCGTCTTATCAATCGCCACGCCCTTCGCCTGGAGATGAGCAAGAGTCTCCGCCATACTTGTTACGCGGTAGTTGATCTGGCCCGTGCGAGGCTTCCCGGTAATATCGGTATCGGAACGTAAGATGGCCCATGTCGTCGTTCTCTTGACCGAGGCGTCGGTGAAATCCCGGTACTCAAAGGATCTATAGATGGAGCTGCAGTCCGGGCTCTCCGTGTAACTGATGCCGAGGTTCTCGCGATACCACTCCGCCAATCGCTTGGGATTGTTGGAGAACAAAAACACTCCGCCGATGCCTTCAATTAAGTTCATTGGTTTCCTCCCCAGAGAGTCACTTCATTGCCGTCTGGATCGTGAAAGTCCGCAAACCGGCCTTGATCCGGATCCTGTTCGGTCGAATCGGCCGCCTCCTTCGAAATCCTCGACCCGATAGACGACGGGAACACCTGTTGTCGAGTTTTCCGTAATATCCGCCGTGCTATTCCCTGGTCTCGATTCCAAACCACGAATACATCGAGCGCGCGTCCCCCCAGTTTACGCCACCGACTGAGCGGCGGGATGAATGGGAATCCCGTAGCGCATCAGAACCGCTTCGACGTCGGCCTTCATCAACCGCGAGGCGTCGTAATCTACGGTGATCGCGCTGAGCGTCGGCGCGACCTGCACGCGCACCACTCCGTAAACGCTGTGCACGTTGGCGATGTTCTGAAGATCCTCGTCACCGAGCGGACGAAGCAGATTGTAATGCAGGGTCACTTTGGTCATGCCGAGTCCTCATTATCCCAATTTCCACAAAATCTGCCGCAGCATGCCCAGCCACACTGCGGCGTCGTGCGCGTTCAGGTCCAGGCGGCGGACCAGGCGGCGGATTTTGAGCTCGGTGGACGCGGCGACGCGCGCGTGCACGTAGCCGGATTTTTCGAGAACCTGCCGATGCCGGGCGGCGCGGCTCGGGCGTGGCGCGCGCCGCTGCGGGGTTACGAACCAGCTCGTACAGGCACACCGCGACCGCCTGGCCCAGGTTCATCGAGCCGTGCGCCTCGCGCGTGGGAATGCGCATCAGCCAGTGGCAATGCGACATGTCCTCGTTCGAAAGGCCGAATTTTTCCGAGCCGAACAGCACAGCCACCGGCGCGGCCCCCAGTTTTTTGCGAATGATGCGCGCGCCAGTTTCGAGCCGCCGCAGCGGATGCTCCAGAGCGCGATGGCCTTTTGACGTGGTTCCAACTACGAGAGCGCAATCGGCGACGGCTTCGGCGAGCGACGAAAATTCCCGCGCCTTTTCGAGCACCGCCCGCGCCTTCACCGCTGATTTCGCCTCGCGGAAGGCGACTTCGTACGGGTTCACCACGCGCAGCTCCAAAAATCCGAAATTGCTCATCGCGCGCGCAGCCGCTCCGATGTTCAGCGGATTGCGCGGAGCGACCAGGACGACGCGAAGCGGCATACTTTAAGATATGAGTCCTGAAGGCCGGCGAGGCTTGACGCTCGCCATCGGCGGAATCGCGGCGCTGCTGCTCCAGATCGCCATTTTGGTGATCCTACTCACGCACAAGCTGCCCATGGCCGCGCTCTCGCTGTTCCTGGCCGGACCGGCGATCCTGGTGTTGATGGGCATCTACCTGCGCGCGGCGGCGAAACGAGACAAGAAGCAGCAAGCGGGCGAAACTCACCTGGACTCGCGGTGAACCGCGTCCAGAACGCCGTTGATGAAAGACACGGATTCGTCGCCCGAGAACTGGCGCGCGAGTTCCAGCGCTTCGTCGATCACCACCGGCGCGGGCGTCGCCAGATCGGTCATTTCGTACACCGCCAGCCGCAGAATGTTGCGATCCACCGCGGGCATGCGCTCCAGGCGCCAGTGCTCGGATTTTTCCATGATGCGCTTGTCGATATCGCTCGCATGTTCGGAGGTGCCGCGCACCAGCGTTTCCATGAATTCATCCGGCGCGGTGCGCTTGGGATTTTCTTCATCCGAGGCGAGCGTTTCATAAAACGCCGAAATCGCTTCGTTGATCGGCTGGCGCCGCAGGTCCCAGGAATACAGCACCTGCAAGGCTCGCTGGCGGGAGCGATGTCGCGCGGGCATACAATCAGCCGCGCGCGGCTTCGGCGACGGCCCGTCCGAAGCGCGCCATCTCGATGGCGGTCATGGCGGCGTCGAAACCTTTTTCGACGCGCGCTTCTGCCTGCGCCAGGGTGTCAGTGGTGAGCACGCCGAAAGCGACGGGAATTCCGGTTTCAAGGGCCACCTGCTGCAATCCGTGCGCGGCCTCGCCGGCGACGTAATCGAAATGCGGCGTTTCCCCGCGAATCACCGCGCCCAGCGCGATGATCCCGTGATAGGCGTGGGTGTGCGCGAGCATTTTCGCGGCCAGCGGCAGCTCAAACGCGCCGGGAACGCGAAAAATTTCAGGCTCGCCCGCGCCTGCCTGCGCCAGACCGCGCCGCGCGCTGTCCAGCAGCTTTTCGGTGATCCGCTCGTTAAAACGCGACACCACCACCGCGAATTTCAATCCGCGCCCGTCCGCAGGCACCCATTTTAGCTGCTCGTCCGACATCGTGTGGGATAATGAAGTTTCCAGCATCAGTTTACCGCATGGACCCCGCCAGAATACGAAACTTCAGCATCATTGCGCACATCGATCACGGCAAATCGACGCTGGCCGATCGGCTGCTGGAGGCGACCGGCGCGCTGTCGCAGCGCGAAATGATGGACCAGGTGCTCGATTCCATGGACCTGGAGCGCGAGCGCGGCATCACCATCAAGGCCCACGCCGTGCGCCTGAATTATCGCGCCTCGGACGGCCAAGACTATCAGTTGAACCTGATCGACACGCCGGGCCACGTCGATTTCACCTACGAAGTTTCGCGCAGCCTGCAAGCCTGCGAGGGCGCTCTGCTGGTGATCGACGCGTCGCAGGGCGTGGAGGCGCAGACCCTCGCCAACACCTACCTGGCGCTGCATCACAACCTGGAAATCATTCCGGTGATCAACAAAATCGATCTCCCCTCCGCCGAGCCGGACCGCATCCGCGAGCAGATCGAGCACGTGATCGGCCTGGACGCAAGCGGCGCGATCCTCGCAAGCGCCAAAAACGGAGTCGGCATTCAGGACGTTTTAGAAGCGGTGGTGCACCTGGTGCCGCAACCCAAGGGCTCGCCCGAAGAGCCGCTGCGCGCGCTGATTTTCGATTCCTGGTTCGATCCGTATCGCGGCGTGATCATTCTGGCGCGCATTTTTTCGGGTCGCGTGCGAATCGGGCAGAAAATCCGGTTGATGGCGAAGGGCACTGTGCACGAAGTGGAGGGACTCGGGTATCAATCGCCGAAGCCTGTGCCATGCGAAGAGCTTTCAGCGGGCGAAGTTGGATTCTTATTCGCGAATATCAAGACCGTTTCCGACGCGCAGATCGGCGACACCATCACCGATCACGCCAACCCCGCGCCGGAGCCGCTCCCCGGGTTCGAGCCGCTGAAGCCGATGGTCTTCGCCGGGCTGTATCCGGTCGAATCGCATGAGCATGGCTTGCTGCGCGACGCTCTCGAAAAATTGCGCCTGAACGACAGCGCGTTTAGCTTCGAGCCCGAAAATTCCGTTGCCCTGGGCTTCGGCTTCCGCTGCGGATTTCTTGGATTGTTGCACCTGGAGATCGTGCAGGAGCGCCTCGAACGCGAATTCCAGATCGATCTGATCACCACCGCGCCGGGCGTGCGCTATAAAGTGACCACCATCGACGGCCGCGTATTCGAAATCGACAATCCCACCAAATTTCCGAATCCCGCGGAGATCAAGCAGATCGAAGAGCCGATCATCGACGCGACGGTGATCACGCGCGAGGAATATTTAGGTGAAATTTTAAAACTGCTCGAAGAAAAGCGCGGAACGCAGAAAAAATTTGAATATATCGGCACGGGCCGTGTGCTGTTAGGCTATGAGCTCCCGCTGAATGAGATCGTTCTGGATTTTTACGATCGCCTGAAGTCCGCATCGCGAGGCTACGCGTCGCTCGATTATCATTTCGCCGGCCATCGCGTCTCGCCAATGGTGAAGCTGGACGTGCTGGTCGCGGGCGATCCCATCGATGCCTTGTCGATGATTGTTCATCGCGATTTCGCCTACGAGCGCGGCAAATCGTTAATCGAAAGACTGCGCAAGCTGATTCCCCGCCAGATGTTCGAAGTCGCCTTGCAGGCCGCGATCGGCAACAAAGTGATCGCGCGTGAAAATATCCCGGCAATGCGGAAAAACGTGCTGGCGAAATGCTACGGCGGCGATATCACGCGCAAACGAAAACTGCTCGAAAAACAAAAAGAAGGCAAGCGGAGAATGAAGCGAGTAGGCCGCGTGGAAATCCCGCAGGAGGCGTTTTTAGCGGTCCTGAAGGTCGGCGGCGGGTCGGAGGAGGGTTGACGCCCGTGCATCGCGATCCCATCGATCGGATGCTGGCGGCGCAGGCGATGGTGGAATCGCTTAGGTTCGCGCGTTACGCTTGTCAGATCATACGGGGCCAGTAAGCCGTCGTCCTGACGCACCGGGGACGGCGGGCTTCAGCCCGCGCAAGGCTTTAGCCGTGCCGGTCGGAGCGGCGCTGAAGCGCCGCGCGGATTGAAATCCGCCGTCCATCGTTCGTAACGGAATCACTGGGACGCTTTACCGATGAGCTTTGAAAAGTGCGTTTCGCTTAGTCCATCCAGGGGCGGCAAAGCGATGATCACTCGTTCGGTCTTGTTCGCCAATTCCGTCAACTGAACG
>Ga0335081_10020278_pt1 | contig 10753 bp, 11 predicted proteins | sample Lox_Sample_35_FD_206713 | JGI IMG/M metagenome (GOLD analysis project Ga0335081, IMG submission 206713) | Soil microbial communities from Loxahatchee National Wildlife Refuge, Florida, United States - Lox_Sample_3.5 | ecosystem: Environmental > Terrestrial > Soil > Wetlands | place: USA... | reverse complement strand
AAAGTTTTCGGTTTACGCATTAAGCATCTTCTCCCTTTGTTTCGCTTGACAAAAATAGCTCGGCTTGCATACGCCTAAACAAGGTTATCGGCTCGATTTCTTTGCCGTCTTTATCCGTGAATTTTGATGTAATGTTAACTTTGCCTTTTCCGTTTGGCGTAACAATCTGCACGAAATAACCCGCCTCACCATTTGCAACTGCCTTAATTGCAACTACAAAGTTAGCAAAAATCTGTCTCCATTCTGGGTTACTTAATAAGTCGGAAAACTCATCCTCAAAATCTATTTGGCTTTCGAGTTTTTGCAGAATACGGAGTTTTGTTTCTTTAATCTCGTCTATTGGCTCAGGTTCGGATTCTTCAGTTTCAAGCTCTTCAGGTTCTTCGACTTGATTCTGTGGCTGTGGTAGAGGTTTATAAAGTTCTGGATTTAGAACGAAATTTGCAACTTGTGAGCTTCTCAGTCTCTTCTCAGCCGATTCCCGAGAACAACCTTTCTCCTTCATTATTTCAAGAATTCTCTCTTCGTCAGTTTCATCACTCATGCTTATCACTCGGTAAATCAATTTTCTCGAATTTTACGACTTGGAGTTCGCAACTCGGAACTTGGAATTTTGTTTTTTTCTTTTCTTTCATACTTATCACCTTTTAATTAATCGAAAGAGTTGACGGCGAATAGTGGATGTCAGGAAGATTGGCAAAAACCCCGCCGTCAACCCTTGCCATGAAACCGAGAGGAGAGCGATGTAGTAACGAGACCCCTCGATTCCGTGACCTTAATCACCTATTGTAATGGGCTTTTTTCCGTCCCGCTGTTGTCTTCACCCGCTTCAGTACGCGATTTTCCTTCTTTAACGCTGTATTCGTCCTCGACTGAGTATTCTTTCTTATTGCCGTCACTTGAGTTTGGGTTAGGAATTTCTTCAGCTTCCAAAAGTTTGTTTCGGCGTTCAACAATTCGGCGTTTGGCTTCGTCAGCGTCTAAAGTGAAACCTTCACCACTACCCATGAGAGCGTTATCTTGTGTATCTGCTTCATTTTCCTCGTAATCCGTACCTTCTGGTTCTTCATTATTCATTTTTCATATCACCTACCTTATAACTCGAATATTGAATTAACATGAACTTCTAACTCCAATTCTCCCGTTTTCGGGTTTAGAGTGTAAATCGGGGTTGATTTTGGCAATAATGTATCGTTTGGCAGTTTGACAGCCTTCGCGTTTCTATGGCAAAACTCGCTGTCGTTTATGCCTACTTCAGAAGTGCAACCGCTATCGAACCATTTCAAAAAAATTCTTTTGCTTCGAGTTTGAAACAGAAAAGCCGTTGCATACCTTGACTCGTTTGGAATTGAATATTCGATTTCTTGAGTAAAAACTATGGTTTCGTCCGTTAGGCTTTCGTCATTGCTGATTTTTTTGGCTATGTAGATTTTGGCTTTAATTGACTTCGAATAGCCTAAAGTTTCAGGATAAACCCGTGCGATTACTTTTTTGTGTTCGTCCGTTTTGTTGAAATAGAGTTTTCCCGTTTTGTCTTCCGTGAAAACAACATTAGTATCTATGGTTGTGCTCATTGAACAACTTCCCCTTTATCATTGATGCCCATTTTTCTTAGCCGTTCGGCTCGCCAACGGGCTTGGAGCTTTTGTAGGTCGCCTTCATTTTCAGACACTAAGAATCCTTCAGGTGTGCGTTTCAAGTCGCTGGGTAAGTTTTCGGGCAAATTAGGGTCATAAAAGCCTGAAGGCACTTCTGGGTTTCTCTTCTGGGTTTGAACCCACTTTTTCAAGAGCGAATTGTAATAATCTTGAGCTTCTCTTCGTTCTTGCTCTGTTGGAGCATTACGCATTTTTTCCGTTAGGTCGCTAACCATCGAGCCAAAATCACTGTAGTGATGCGTGTATAGGTCGTCTTTTTGTCCGTACTGAGCTTGATTTAAAGGTGCCGAACCCGTTGGGGTTTGCCGTGGTGCCCGTGAATCGATTATTTGAGTTACTAAATCCCTAAGCTCTTCAGTCGTTTGACAGTCTAAAGCTCTGCTATCATGAAACTTTTGGAAAACCTGAATTTTCTTGTCGGCTAAGTCGGGTTGCTGTGTTTGCTGTTCATCTTTCTTTTTCAAAATTTCTTGAACGAATTTCCTTGCCTCTGGGTTGTTTGCGTCAACATCGATGTCAATTTTTCCAAGTTTGCCTTCCGCTTTTAATTTTTGTACTTCTTCAGGGCTTAGTTTTTGTTCGCTCATGCTTTAACAGCACTTTCCTTTTTCTCTCGTAAGTCGGTGAATTTGCCATCGGTTGAATAGCCGAAACTTGATAAAACTTCATTTCTTAGTTCGGGGGGTATGCTGTCTAAACCAAAACTGCAAGCATCTGACAGCCTAAGAATAACGAATTTGTTTGTTCCTTCATGGTTCATGTTAAACATAAAAAGCAATTTTCTATTAGGGGACATCAAGTCGAGTAATAGTCTAAGTTCACTCATGAATTGATGAAAAGCCTCTGTGCCTTCGCATCGGGTTCTTGCTAAGAATTCGTCCCAAACGGCTTTGTCTTCTTTCCGAATTTTTATTGTTGGATTCTGTTCCATTTTTATTACTCCTATTTAAGGTTATCTAAAGCCTTATATACTTGAATATACTTCGACTATTTAAGTCTTATGGTAAATGTAATACAAAAATGTCGCAATTGCCAAAACAAACCCAAACTGAACCTCATTTAATTAAACAACTGATTAAAAAGAGTTAGTACCCACCACCGACCCCGCCTATAGTATCCAAAAGCGGACGGTGTACGTACAAATGTCCGAAATGGTCAGTTAGGCAGGGGATTGTAATTCAAGGCTTGAAACAAGTCGCGTTTGGCTATTTTATGTTGAGTTTGTTGTAGTTTGAATTCGAAGTTAGGTTAACCTAATTTGCTGACTACCTACATTAAACTGATTCCTATTTTCATATAAAACTGAATAATAAGTTCCTATTTCTATTAATCACCTGATTAAATTTCGGTTACTGTTCGGATTATCTACTGTTCAACGTTTAATCAGATGATTAACTAAGCCCATATGATTTATGATGATTAACGATTCGCAATAAGACTTAAATCCCATTTTAGCCATTTAACCCGTATGTTGGAGAAGACAATGGCGCAATCAAGAAAACAACCAAGATTCATGGCGATATGCACGAAACAACGGCAAAAAATAATTTGAATTGAAATAAGTCTCATGTTATAAGTGCTACATAGGGGATTTTTCCCATTCGTCATTTTTTGGTCATGGCATTTTAACCAACTGATTAATTAACCGATTTCTAAGGCTTTTCGGCACGGTTAACCAAACTAATTATCAAGCCAATACCCCATGTTATTGAAGTTACATAAGGGCAAAGTCGTCTTTTTTCAGTTGGCTTTTTAGTCATGGAGCCGTATATAGGGTAACCATAGGGGATAGGCTAATTAAGCAACTGATTAACAAAACCAACAATTTAATCACCTGATTAACCACCACCACGACACATATAGAAGATAAACAAGGACTCCACTTTTTAGCTATGGTTAGGAGCTAAATAACTGAACTAACAACTAATGTTAAAGTTGAGTGTGTACTACGAGGTTTCATTCTTCCCCTAATACCCTATCTTACTAACTATTATTGAATATACTGTGCGCTAAGTAACTCACGCTTGATTACCTTAACCTTACTACTTCATTAATTGTGTATGGTTAGACACGGTTAAGATTTGCTTGAGCGGGAGTCTGGGTCTGTCTCGGCACCTGTGAAAGAAATGCCGAGAGTCCGATTTGACCCGTATCGGTCTGAGGTTTGTTATACACACCCAATTTCCATTTTTTTGTGAATCCGTAACCTGTTCTTATGTTGGCGTGTGGAGAAATGGAGTTGGCTGTTTCATTGAATTCTTTGCAGTAACAGCAACGCCAGCGGGGTTTGCCGAGCTTAGTTTTTCCATTGCGGGCTAAATCATGAGCGCAAATTGGGCATACTGGCGCATCATAGCGGTTTGGTCGTGGCACTTCATTTCACCTATTTAAACCTTTCGTAGAAGGTATTTAAATCTTATGGGCGCGATTGTGTTGACACACTACAGGTAGTGTCTTGAATTGGCAATACCATGAAGAAAAAACATTTTTATGGTGTTTTGCCGTTTTTGATACACTACAGGTAGGGTTTAACATCTCCCCCGCATTTTTTAATCAGTTGATTAATCAAAGAAGTCGAGTTCACTCAGTTCCCTTGATTTCGGCTACGAGTTTGTCGTGTTCTTCTTTGTATGTAATAAAAAGGTTTATTAGATTCTCTGCACCCCATCATCTCATAATAGGAATGATAAGATGAGCAGAAGAACAGTCACGATTGATGAAAGTCTCGATGGAATAATTAATCTTGTAAGAGGATTCTTTCTCCTTGCGGGTCAAGAGTACAATTATACCGAAGTCGTCAACGCGGCAATTCTGTACGGAATATGTTACTGGTTAGGGGTTAAAAAAGAAGAAGCATTGAAACTCCAAAAAACAATACTCACAAGACAACTGAAACTCGAAGGAATGAAGGATGACGAAAGAACAAAACTCTTTGAAGCAATCGGAGCAAAATTATCGGACTCGGGGAAACCAAAATAGATGCAAGACATGGAGGTGACTGAGTATGACATGGGAAAAGCGTCCAATATCACGGACAATACCGACAGCGTTTAAAGTTCCAACAACCGTTCCGATATGGTTGAACGGAAACTACGTTGCTCCGCAACAAAACGACCTTGCTTCTGGGATAGCAAAGCTGATTCTGTATGGTGTAAACTTGGCTGTTACTGACCCTAAGAAAGCTGAGGAATTCGGCAAGGCATGTTTGGCTATTGGGATTTTTGGTGCGGGCATTTGGCTGTTAGCTAAATCTTTCAGCTAACTACCTAACCCAAACTTCTGCCTTTTTTCTTTTTTTTGGTTTTTTACAGCAAGCCAAAACTTAAATCTAAATTGATACAATAAGGGCATTAGAAGAGATGAAACAATGAAAAAAGCATTTGTCGGATTAGGTGCTTTTGCTTTAATAATCGGAATAATTTTAATCGCATTGCCTTTTGTTTATGTTCCTAAAACTGTGTCTCAAGCATATCAAGTTCCACAATCTTCAGACGTATTTAATACGTCCTTTGTAGTTCCACCCGCAATCACTACGCAAACGACTTATCTTGACGCTGGGGATACTTTGAACATTCAAGTTACTGTCACGGGTGGTGGAAATTTGGACATCAATTTTAATGTGAATGATGGTGCTACAACATATCTTTCTTACACAAGAGCCACAACCATAAGTAGAACTTGGACAGTTCCTTTAAGTTCAAACTACAATTTTGTCTATGACAATAGTTTTAGCACTTTTACATCGAAGGACGTAACTGTGTTGGTAACTAAAAATTGGACAACAACAGCTTACAAAGATGTTACTACAAACAGCCAACTTTTACCTTTTGAAGTCGCTTATGTTGGGGTAGTTCTTGCTTTAGCTGGAATAGGCATAACAATCTATGGAGTAGTTAAGAAAGAAATACCGAAGAGTACACCATCTCCTTAGTGATAAAATTGAATAACAAAATAATAATTGGAGTCGTAGTAGGTTTAGTCATTGGTTTAGTGTTAGGTTTCTCTCTCAGTCTAATCATTAATTTACCGAGTATGATTAACAAGGGAGTTGGAACAGACAATCAAGTGCAGGTATCTGGGTCAGTTACTCCTGCCTATGGTGACACTGTTAATACTGTTTATTTTCAAAACTTGAACGGTACATTTGAAACAAGTGCATCTGACGTTAATGGTCAGTACAGTGTTTTGCTATTAGGTGGGCAATCATACAATGTCTTTGACTTCCAACCACGCTCTACAGGAACAGGTGATTATAAGACATTTTACGTTCCATTAGGAGTAACCACATTTACAGAGAACATAGTACCGATTGATTGAGTTTCGAGTGTTAGCATAGAAATAATACTTTTAAGCAACCTTTGACATTAGGGTATTGGTTAGAAATCAGAACTAATTATTCCGATTTACCAGTAAAATTTGTTATTGAAATAAGTGGACAGCCAGAAAGACGTGGAGCTCAAACCAAATTGTTAATCAATTGGTTTGAAGAGTGAGCTTTTGAGGTTGTAAAAAGTGCTAATAATTGGGCTAAGTGGAAGTCCTAGAGTCGGCGGCAACACAGACATGATTTTACAGGAAGCTTTGGCGGCTGCGAAAGCGGAGGGCGCAGAAGTAAAGCTGATTCGAATTTCTGATTATCGTATTCAGCCCTGCAACGGTTGTATGGGCTGCTTTAGCGCTAAGAAATGTGTTATAGACGATGACGGTGAAAACCTTTACAAGATCATAGTGAAGGCTGACGGGATAGTGTTAGGTAGTCCATCGTATTTTCAAGGGGTCACCGCTCAAATGAAGATCTTTATCGATAGGATAGGTTTTCTCGCGTTGGCTAGAGGAAGAAAAGACTTTGCGGAGAAGGTGGGCGGAGTAATAGCTGTTGCTCGTCGATCAGGGGTTTCCAACACCTGCGGCCAGATGATCACCTTCTTAACTGCTGTTGGCATAACTATCCCAGGCGGCGGACGGGCATTCTCTGTTGGACGAGAGAAGGGAGACGTTGCCAAAGACCAAGAGGGCATAGATTCTGCGAGGCATCTGGGAAAAATGATAGTGCAGACTAAAGTTGCTTTAGATAACTCGAAAAAAAGCAACATTACATCACATCCCTGATAAAAATAACGCTCTTTTGGTTAGGTTCATATAGCCGCCGTCCGGAATCCAATGATAATTACTTGTCAGGCAATCAAGACCAGACAAACTGGATTCAAGAAAGCTACGATAAGAAAGTTAGTGTATCCTAAACTTTAAATTAGTCCCACTCCAATCAAAATAAACAGGAAGGAGTTGTTTGTTTTGAATGGTAAAAAGACGCTTACCACCCTCACGGGTACGTCAAACCAAGACTGGTGGCCGAACCAGTTGAAGCTAAATATTCTGCGCCAGAATTCTCCCTTGTCGAATCCGATGGGCAAAGATTTCAACTACGCTGATGAATTCCGGAAACTCGACCTGAAAGCCGTGAAGAATGATCTCACTGCGCTGATGACCGACTCCAAAGATTGGTGGCCGGCCGATTACGGTCATTATGGCGGGCTCATTATCCGGATGGCATGGCATAGCGCCGGCACCTACCGCAAGGGCGACGGTCGCGGGGGTGTCTCGGGTGGCGCGCAGCGTTTCGCGCCTCTCAATAGTTGGCCGGACAACGTTAATCTAGACAAGGCGCGCCGTTTGCTTTGGCCGATCAAGCAGAAATACGGAAAGAAAATCTCCTGGGCCGACCTGATGATCCTCGCTGGCAACTGCGCTTTAGAGTCAATGGGATTTAAGACCTTCGGTTTCGGAGGTGGACGCGAGGACATCTGGGAGCCACAAGAAGATGTCTATTGGGGTTCCGAAACCACCTGGCTAGGTGACAAACGCTATTCAGGGGAGAGGGATCTCGAAAATCCTCTTGCTGCTGTGCAGATGGGGCTAATATACGTCAATCCGGAAGGCCCGAACGGCAACCCTGATCCGCTTGCTGCTGCAAAAGATATCCGCGAGGTCTTCGCACGCATGTCGATGAACGACGAGGAGACAGTGGCCCTCATCGCGGGCGGCCATGCCTTCGGTAAAACTCACGGCGCTGGTGCTGCGTCACTAGTGGGTCCTGAGCCTGAAGCTGCCCCCATCGAGGAACAGGGTCTCGGCTGGAAGAGCAAATTTGGCACTGGCAAAGGCGATGACGCGATTACAAGTGGCCTAGAAGTTATATGGACCGAGACGCCAACTAAGTGGAGCAACAACTTTTTACGGAACCTGTTCGGCTACGAATGGGAACTGACTAAGAGTCCGGCTGGTGCGCACCAGTGGAAGCCGAAGGGTGACGCAGGCGCCGATACCGTGCCGGATGCGCATGACCCATCAAAGCGTCACGCGCCATCCATGCTGACCACCGATCTCGCCCTGCGGTTCGACCCGGTTTACGAGAAGATTGCAAGGCGCTTCTACGAGAATCCAGATCAGCTAGCAGATGCCTTCGCCCGAGCGTGGTTCAAGCTTACCCACCGCGATATGGGTCCCCGCTCGCGCTATCTCGGTCCGGAGGTCCCATCGGAAGAACTGATCTGGCAAGATCCAATACCGGCAGTCGATTATAAGCTGATTGATGAGCAGGACATCGCCAACCTCAAAGGCAAAATCTTTGCGTCTGGTCTATCGATTTCGGAACTGGTTTCAACCGCTTGGGCTTCGGCGTCAACGTTTCGGGGCTCTGACAGGCGCGGTGGTGCTAACGGGGCTCGTATCCGTCTTGCGCCTCAAAAGGATTGGGAAGTTAACCAGCCGTCTCAACTGAAGAAGGTGCTGCAGACCCTTAAGGGAATCCAAAAGGAATTCAATAATGCGCAGTCAGGCGGGAAGATGGTTTCGCTTGCCGACTTGATTGTTTTGGGTGGATGCACAGGTGTCGAGCAGGCTGCGAAAAATGCTGGTTACGGTATAACCGTTCCCTTCAAGCCGGGACGCACAGATGCTTTGCAAGAGCAAACCGACGTTGAATCATTCGCCGTACTCGAACCGGTTGCAGACGGGTTCCGTAACTATCTCAAAACAAGATACGCCGTATCGGCGGAGGAACTGCTGGTTGATCGTGCCCAATTGTTAACGCTGACAGCTCCTGAGATGACGGTTCTCGTTGGCGGTATGCGTGTTTTGAATGCCAACTTTGGGCAGTCCCAGCATGGTGTCTTCACCAAGCGGCCAGAGATGCTTACCAATGATTTCTTCGTGAATCTGCTCGATATGAGCACAATTTGGAAGGCAACCTCAGAAGATGAAGACGTGTTCGAGGGTCGTGATCGCGTAACTGGCAAATTCAAGTGGACTGGTACACGTGTTGACCTCATTTTCGGTTCGAATTCCCAACTCCGAGCCTTGGCGGAAGTCTACGGATGTGAGGATTCCCAGGAAAAATTCCTGAACGATTTCGTAGCGGCGTGGGACAAGGTAATGAACCTTGACCGCTTCGACCTTGCTTGGTCGTAGCACAAGCCATCGGTGACACTTCAGCAAAAGTTGTTAACTCGTAACAAGAAGTTTGCAAACTAATAGAGCAGGCTACGAATGCGTTTACGAAATGATAATCTCAAGCTTTTCAGAAAACGCAAATAGCTTTCAGTCTCCAAAGACCATGATTCTCCCAGAAAGCGTGATTATGCTGAAGATCTATGGATAGCCTTTTGACAAGAAGTTCGATTCTATTCACCGTTTAGGGTTTAAGAAAGTCATTTTCATGCAAATTATTGTGGTTTCTTTTAGTCATCGATGAACTGATTGCACTCCTACTTCTGCAAGATTTCAATGAGGTAACTCCCTAATTTGAATGAACTTCAACTATCTAGTTTTGGACGAAAGCCCTCAAAAACAACCAACACCTGCAAATTGGCACCGAGAGGGATACTACACCAATTTACCAGTAAAAATATTTGTTGTGGCTTTGTTTTCTGCTTCCCAAAAGCTTTTAGTATATAGCAAGACATAATTAAATCAATATTTTGTCCCAAAATTGCAGTTGGTTACCCGACTATGCGCAAGAAAAATAGAGTTGGGCGGAATTTTGTTGATAAATACCGTACTTATGTGGAAAACTCGCCTGTTGCTTTCTTCATTATTAATCCTGAAAGTAAATATGTCAAGGTAAATGATGCTGCTTGTAAATTGCTTGGTTATTCCAAAGAAGAACTTCTAGAAAAAACTGCCTCAAATCTTGTGTTTGAAGAAGACCTTCCATTAGCGCGAAAACATCTTTCAAAGTTAAAAGAAACTGGAAAGTCTGTTACCGAGTTTAGGCTAAAAAGAAAAGATGGACAACCTGTATATGTTATTTTAAACGCAACACAATTACCAGATGGAAATTTAATGGCTTTCTGCGAAAACATAACTGAACGCAAGAAAGCTGAAGAAGCTCTTTGGGAAAGTGAGGTCAGATATGAGCAGCTTGTTAATAGGCTGCCTGAAATGGTTTTTGAAATCGACCTAACTGGGCATATTGCTTTTGCTAACATGAGGGCTGTTGAGCTTTTAGGTTATTCGAAGGATGAGCTTGAGGCTAATTTTGATGCTAATCGTCTTGTCGCTCCTGAGGATGTTTTGCGTTCAAGAGAAAATATGAGATTAATGTTTGCTAAAGGATTGCGCCAGAGTTTTGAATACGTTTTTGTGAGAAAGAATGGAGAGCGTTTTCCTGTTTTATTGAATAGCGAGCCGATCATAAAGAACGGCAAAATTGTTGGGGCTAGAGGAATTGTGGTTGATATAACTGAACGTAAGGATATGGAGAAGAGGCTTCAAGAACAAGACCGTTTGGCTGCTATAGGCACTACGGCAGGTATGGTTGGACATGATATTCGTAATCCCTTGCAAGCTATGACCGGCGATGTTTACTTAGCCAGGGCGGAATTAGGTCATACTCCTCAAAGTAAAGAGAGAAAAAATGCGTTAGAGAATTTGCAAGAAATTGAAAAGAGCATTGATTATATCAATAAGATTGTCGCTGACCTCCAAGATTTTGCTAGAGCTATTTGCCCAGCCGGCAAAGAAACAGACTTGGTTCGCCTCTTCAAAGAGATTCTACTGAAAAGCAATTTGCCGGACAGCATCAAGGTTTTTTGCAA
>Ga0335081_10020277_pt1 | contig 10754 bp, 10 predicted proteins | sample Lox_Sample_35_FD_206713 | JGI IMG/M metagenome (GOLD analysis project Ga0335081, IMG submission 206713) | Soil microbial communities from Loxahatchee National Wildlife Refuge, Florida, United States - Lox_Sample_3.5 | ecosystem: Environmental > Terrestrial > Soil > Wetlands | place: USA... | reverse complement strand
GGGTTACCACCCATGGGTAATAAGAGAAGAGGAAATAGAGGCGAACCTTTCGTTCGTTCGGGATCACGCGGGAGAAGGAGTGGCCTTGGGTGAGATCGGCCTGGATTATAAAATCAAAGTCAAAAAAGAGTTGCAGTGGAGGGTCTTTGGGGAGCTTCTGGGTATCGCTCTGGAGTCTCATAAGCCGGTGATCGTTCACTGCCGATTCTCCCACCGCCGGGCCTTTGAGATCATGAGAGAGAGGAGAATCGAGCGAGCCGTCTTTCATTGGTATTCCGGACCTCTTCGTCTTTTGGACGAAATCTTGGAGGCGGGTTATCTTATTTCTGCGACTCCTGCTTTGGCTTACAGTCCTCCTCATCAGGGAGCGATCAAACGGGCGCCTATCGAGAGGATTCTGCTGGAAACAGACACACCCGTAAGCTATCAGGGAAGAGAATCCAGGCCCAAAGATGTGCGGATTACCTTGGAGGAGGTAAGCCAGCTCAAGGGGTTGGATCCGTCGTTCGTATCGGAACAGACGACCCAAAATGCTTCCCGGTTTTTCAAAATTCGCTTCTAATCTCCTGTTGACATATCATGTAAGATTAGATTATTCTTTTTCGCAATTTCTCAGTTTTTTATAGGGATATGAGAATTACTCGATTCCGGATAACCGTTCTCGCTCCATTATTTATTCTCCTCTTCGGTTGTGCGTCATATGTGGCCAAACCGATTCCTCTTTCTTTTGAAAAACCAGGGCAGTGCCGGGAGTTTTTGAACCGATTGGACGAGGCCGTCGAAGACGCGGCTGTGAAGGACGCTTCGAGTGCGCCGGTCCGTGGATTTCCTTACCTTCGGGCGAACCGTTTCACTGCTTCCTTGAAGACAAACCTAAAGGACGAAGGACAGAAAGAGGAATGGTCCCGATGGATGCAGCAGTTGGATCTTCTGTCCAGGGAGAAGGAACTCAGTAACCTCCCTGATCAGGCCATTCTTTCTTTGAATTTTGAGGATGGAAGAAAAGCAGATCGAGAGTGGATATATGCTCAGGTGAAGTCCTGTTCTTCTATGCTCATGAGTCAGGATCAGGGCCGATCGGATTTTTACAGCACACTTCTCCCTCTTGTGCGCGTCCCTGGGGAATATTCCTGCTTCAGAAGAACGGTTGGTCTTTATCCTTTGGTGGCCATCCCCGTGGCTGTGCTTACGGAAAGGTCATTGAACAAAGCCAGAAAAACCTTTGATACGGACGTAAAGGACCTCCTCGTTGACGGACATCTGAGATCATTTGGCCCGGAGAGCAAGGTTTTTCTCTCGGACAAAGAGGTTCAAGAGATCATCGATAATTCCAGCAAGAATGTGCTGGGCGTTCCTCTGCCGAATCGTGACCAGGAGGAGAAGCTGGCCTGGTCTTTTGCTCCTGTCTTTATTCAAGATATGGCAGCTCCTTATGATCGTCTGGGCCGGGTTGTATGGGAGAATGATCGTATGGAGATCGATGCGGAAAAGCCCACTGTTTACTATTACGCCTCCTATGCCTATCTGAAGGGAGAACCCATCCTTCAGATCAACTATGTCATCTGGTATCCGGAGCGGGCCGGGGAAAGAGCGCCGTCTATTGAGCGGGGCCACCTCGATGGTTTGACGGCCCGGGTGTCGCTTGACATCGAGGGAAAGGTCTTCATGGTGGATGTGGTAAGCGACTGCGGATGCTATCATTTCTTTTCTCCCGATAAGGAGCGCGTTGAACGGATGCGCTCCAGACCTTTCAGCTTTGACCCGTTTGTGCCCGAGTGGCTTCCGGCTATTTCATCCGGAGAGCGTCTTGGAATCCGGATCAACTCGGGCTGGCACCAGGTCCAGCGTTTGATCCCTGTCGAAGAGGTTGCCGATTCGATTCCTTATGCAATGCTGCGTTATGATGTCCTCGAGGCTCTTCCTCATGAAAACGGAAGAACGGAGAGCATTTTTAATTCCAAAGGAATCGCCAAAGGCTCGGAGAGAGTGGAGCGGTTCATACTATTCTCAATGGGGATTCCGTCCGTTGGAAGCATGCGCCAGCGCGGTCACCAAGCTATCGAGCTGATTGGGAAGGACTATTTTGATAATCCATACCTATTTGATGAAAATTTTGTTTTCAAATAGAATATTTCTTGCACCGGCCTTCTCACTTCTTATGGCGGTGAGCTTTCTGCCTTCATCAGAAGGCGCGGAGGAGAATCGGGTCCTTGCCGTTGTTCAAAAAATGGAATCGGTGTTTAAGACGGTGGATGATTATACCTGTGAAGTAAATCAAACGTTTTATAAAGACGGAGAAAAGAGCGAAGACTACCGGTTCAAGTTTTATTTCAAAAAGGGAAGGAAAATACGGGTCGATTTTTCACGCCCGTATTTATCGCTAACCATTTTTTATACGGAAGGAGACAAGGAGGCGACCGTTTTGCCCCTTCGTTTTTTGCCGGCAATGAGATTTCGGTTTTCCATTGGAAACCCCATCATCCATACCCCGGCAGGACAATGGATCAACCAGACGGATATGGGGTACTTCATCGGTTTTCTCTTCAAGAATCTCGAGAAAGTAAAGCAGAAGGACGATGAATTCTACGAAGATAAGAATGAAGTAAGATTTTGGCTGTGGGCTATGGATTACATTGAGGGGAAGAATCTCGAAAAATATCATATCTTCGTATCGAAGCATTTTTGGCTCCCCATTCGAATCGAAAGATATAGTTTGGAGGGAAAGCCCCTTGAGGTCAGCACGATTCAAGATTATGCGATTAATGCCCATCTCAGCGATAAGCTTTTTGTTCCGTAGAATTTGACGCACCCTTCGTGGAGTACGCCAAAAGTCCTATGGCTTAGATTGTCATTCCGGGCTTGACCCGGAATCCAGTATTTTCGAATTTTGATTCCCGCTGTAGTTTGCACCGTGCGTAATGCGGGGCGGGAATGACGGTTGGGAAGACCCAGCCCATTACGGATTGGAAACAAATAGGAAGTTCGGAGTTATTGATGATGAATGAATCGATGAAAAAGAGTCTCATTATCTTTCTTTTTTTCTGCCTGCTTCTAAACGTAAGCTGCAGCTACATGGTGAAAAATGACAAACACCAAGTCTACCTAAAGCCCAGATACGGTACGGACAAGTTTATTTCCGTTCAGGGGTACAATCTTCACTATGTCGAGGCAGGGAAGGGGCAACCCATCGTTCTTATCCCGGGGGCATTTAGCACATACAGACACTGGAATAGAATCATTCCATATCTTTCAGAACATTATAGGTTGTTCTGCCTGGATTATCTCGGCGTAGGAGATTCTGACAAACCCAAGTCCGGGTTTGGCTACACCATCGAGGAGCAGGCCGATTTGGTTGTAAAAATGATCGAAGCCTTGCAGATCCAAAAAGTCCACATTTTAGGCGTTTCGTACGGAGGAGCCATTGCCTTGAATCTTGCCGCCCGGTACCCCGAAAAAGTGGACATGATCGTTTCGATTGAGGGAAATGGTATTGAGCACCAGAATGTGCCTTACAAACCCATGAAGGGTCTTTTGGGATGGCCTGTGCTCGGAGAGCTTTCTATCGGGATGATTCGAGCTGGGGTCGCTGACAGGCTCGTTGCGAAATCGGTGATGGGGAAGGCATGGGAGCAGCTGAATGAGGCGGCCCGAAAGGAGATCATTGAGATCATAGCTCAAAACAACAAGACTGCTTCGCGCGTTTCTTGGCATCTCATCTCCCGAACCCTCGAGACGTCGAGGGATTTCACGGATCAGGCAAAGACCATCCGAATTCCCGTTCTTTATCTTTACGGAAGGAATTCGTACTACCATGGCATGGCCGAGACGAATGCAGAGTTTTTAAGAGCTCACCTTCAAAATGTCGAGATAGTGCGGTTTAACGACGGGATCCACGATTTAGAGCTGCAGAAACCGGAAGCAGTGGCGGGCATCGTTCTGCAATTTCTGGCCAAAAACGGAACCCACGAAGGGGTTGCCAATGTTCGATGATAGTGAAAGGGTCCAAGGAGTCGAGGGTTCCAGCAGTCAAGCGAAAAGATTCAGGATAACCCCTTGAACCCTTGAATCCGTGAACCCCTGAACCCCTCTGTATGATTATGATCGTATCGGACGGCTCAGGTAGCGAGTCAATTGAACCTGGTTCCTATCTAAGGAAAGAAAGGAGGAGACATCATGGATTATGATCGCAGGACATTTCTGAAGCAGGTTGGTGTAGGTGGCGCTGCGGCCATTGTTGGCAGCAAACTGGCAATCCCGACGGCACAGGCGCGGACAAAAGGTTGTGGTAAGGAAGCTAAACTGGCTGCACCCGTGATGCCGCGAAAGATGACTTTGCTGACGATGCGTAGCGGAGAAGACTGCACACTCGGCGTGAAGTTAGACAAAGGGATTCTGGATGTGAGAAAAGCTGCGAAGTCGTTAAAGAGTAGGGCTCCGACGACGATTGACAGCTTGATCCGGCGGGGCGACCAGGGATTAACCGAGCTTGTAGAAAAAGCAGCCTCAAGTGACAAAGGACTATTGGTGGAGGAAAGTAAGATCGAGTTTGGTCCTTGTGTTACCAATCCCGAGAAAATCATCTGTGTCGGGCTCAACTACGCCAAGCATGCGCGCGAAACGAATACCCCCATCCCCAAACTTCCCATCCTGTTCAACAAGTATAACAACGCATTGAATTGTCACCAGGGCACGATCCGGGTCTCCAGCATTCCCGCCCAGCAATTTGACTATGAATCTGAGTTAGTGATTGTCATGGGGAAGCGCGCCAAAGACGTGAGCGAGGCCGAGGCGCTCTCGTACGTATTCGGCTATTGTAACGGCAACGACTTTAGTGTCCGCGACTTGCAGAACCGAAGCAGTCAGTGGATGATCGGCAAGACCTGCGATGGATGTGCTCCCATCGGGCCGTATCTGGTGACGGCGGACCAGGTGCCCAACCCTAACAACCTCAAGCTCGAGGGCACCGTAAACGGTGAGGTGCGGCAATCATCGAACACAAACGACATGATATTCAACTGTGCCCAGGTCATCAGCTACACTTCGAAGTTGATGACGCTTGAGCCGGGAGACATCATATTCACCGGCACGCCAGAGGGCGTCATTTTGGGCTATCCGAAGGAAAAGCAGGTATGGCTGAAGCCGGGCGACAAGATCACCGTGAAGATTGAGAAGCTGGGCGAGCTTAAGTTCAGTCTGACTTAATCAAAACATTCTAAGAAGGCAGAGTCACAGATGGCTCTGCCTTCTTTATTCCCAGGCCTACTGAGTTTCTGCGAATTAAGAGATCACGACTTCTTTCACATATTTCACCCAGTCAGAACCATAGGCATCTTCATAGACAAGTCTCAAAGGAAAGCCATGTTTCCGAGGAAGTGTTTCGCCGTTTACGCGATAAGCCAAAAAGATCTTTTTCTGATCGAGTTCTTTTAATGGGATTCTGGTCCGCTTTTCACCCTCTCCAACGACATCGATAGCCTGAGCCTCTTTTTTAATCTGCGATTCCTGAAGTAAACTCTTCAAGGCCACTCCTGTCCAACGGCCGTTATTGGAGAAGAAACCGGGACAGATGAGGAGGACGGTTTCCGTCAGTGAGGGATACTTGAGAATTTGATCGTAGCTGACTGAAAGAGGACGGGCCACCTTTCCGGTGACCTTGAGTCGATAAGTTTTTGAGTCGATCGCCACATCGGTTGGTCCCATCGTTCCGAATTTGTCGAGGGGATCGACTTCCAGATTCCGATTGTCAATCTCCGCCGGATTCATATTTAACAGTTGGTTCTTTGGAAATCCTTTTGGCAGGAGTTGTTTTGCTTTAGCCCAGACATTTGCGACGAAGCTCCAACCCAGCAAAAAGCTTCCAAGTCCAAATTTCAGAAATATTCTTCTCGTCCAATCCATTCCATAGTTATTATATCGAAAAACAACCCCTCTATTCAATGGTTTTGAGCCAAAAATAGATTGACACTTTTTTCCCTTGTTCATATAATCCATCCAACCGTAGAATAAACTTAAAGAATAATGTTGGGGAGAAGAATATGAAGAAAACTGTCGCGGGAATTCTTGCCTGCATTCTTCCCGCTATCGTTGTTTCCTACGGCCTCGGCGATTATTTTGGATGGTGGGACCAAGTCAGCGGCCGGAGCATTGCGGGCCGCGGCGCTGCTCGCCTCGCCTCTGGCAAGGGATATCCCGATATGTATATATATCAAGAGGAACTAGAATTCCCCCCACTCAAACGTATTATCGATCAGCACAGCGTCAACCCACAACTGATCGCCCGTCGTGCTGCTAGCCAGGAGCCAACACTCATAACATGCACGCCTATCCGTCGAGACAAAACCACGCTGCCTAAGGGTTGGCCTGACTTCTTCTTCGTTCCAAGCTCTTCACCTGTGCTTTACGTATATGGAGATTCCCGAGCTAGTACTTTTAATTCAAATCAGGTTATCTGGGTTGGAACACTGGCAGACCTTCCCAGATGGATTGATGCTAGTCGCAATTCAGAGCGATTCTGGGTTTCCACCATCATCTTGGGGATCATGGGGATTCTAGTAGCAATTCTACAGTTTGAGCGAAGAGGAACTCCCCAACAAAGACCTGAACGGGACAGTTGACAGCCCCGCTGACGCGTCTGCCGCCTGCCCGTTAGGTCGGACGTTAGATTCAGGAGAAGACAAATCAAGGAATCAACATAATGGATAAACAACAACTCCAATACCTGGTTAACAACAAGGTAACACCATATATCCCCGAACAAGCGTGGGATAGTACTGTTGCAATTGTTATCGTCCATAACCATAATGTTTACCAATTCGGAAGCGGTATTCTCTTTCGTATTGCCGATGAATCATTTGTAGTCACAGCTGGCCATGTTATTAAGGAGGCTCACAAGTACAATAAAACTCTTGGCATTACATCAGCAAACGAATCTTTTGTTGCGGTTCCTGGTGAATGGATATGTTCTTCTGAAGGCCAGTACGGTACAGACAATGATCCCTTTGACGTCGCCATTTACAATCTTCCGGAACATGCTATTCAAAAGCTTAATGGGAAGAGGTTGCTATATCGCAATGATATTGACTTTGGTTTACAGTCGGGAACTGGTGTCTACACCCTATTCGGATATCCAGGAATCTGGTCCAAGCCGAGCACAAGCAGCTCAGAAAAACTACAATTAAAACCATTCCAGTACACGACTATCGCATTTAATCGAGACACACGATCTTTCACGGAATATCAAGAGGGTTTTCATTTACTGCTTGAAGCACAGTTACAATATAGCTCAACAGAGAACGGCACACAGGCTACATTCAAAAAGTTAGACGGTAATTCCGCACCATTTCCACGAGGACTCGGTGGCATCAGTGGTTGCAGTGTCTGGCGAATCGGAGATTTAGATGTCCCGATTGACGATTGGGGAGAAAAGCAACCCAAAATTGTCGCCGTCCAGACAGGTGTATATCATACAAACCAAGCGATCAAAGCAACAAGATGGATAGCAGTAAATACTTTAATGCATGGGGCATTTCCGAAACTCCGACCAGCAATGGATTTATGGTGGCCACAAAAATAAAATCTAACAAGTCATTGCACGAGATCGCCAAAATACTGGCGACCCGTGACTTCAGTCGTTACATCATCGAGATTCTGGAAAAGAGGGAACGAAAGGCGGTATCAGAATGAACGATGTCATAGGAATTGCTTGGTACAAGGACGAGGCTACTTACCGCAGAGCGCTTGCGATCTTTACCGATTCCAAGAATATGCCCGCCACGTATGAAGACTGGCAAGCACTTGTCGGAAGGGAACGCGAAGAGATTAAGGGTGCTGGCAACATCGCTCTTCGCGTGGACATCGATCCGGAAACATTTAAAGATTGGTGCAATGCGCATGGATTTCTACCCGATTCGCAGGGTAGAACGGCGTTCGTCAACCATGTCGAGCTTGCCTATGAGAAGACCGGCAAAGGAACGATCATTGAATAGCTCGTGGAGTTTGCTTACTTGGAGAGTAGAACAAGCCGGGCGGGTGACAGGGAGCTCTTGCAATGTTGACATGTGATGGGAGTAATAAGGCATAGCCCAACCAGTCGCTGGAGCCGATCGACGGGAAAAGGCGCCCACCTCTGGCTGACCCAGGTGTTAAGTGAAATTATGAAAAGAGTGTTTTATTTAACCTTCGGCTTTCTCGCTGTATTAATCGGATTTGGTATTGCGGTATGGTTATTCTATAACCTGCTTATTGAACGCCAAGCTGAATTCACTGGAATTTGGAGCCTGGGACAATTCTTTATGCCATTCGTGATGATAGGTTGGGGTATTTATTGGGTGAGAAAGGGTTTAAAATCCTCAAATAAAAAAGGAGAGAAATGATGGGACTGTTAGAAGGTAAAATAGCGATCATCACCGGCGCCGGCCGGGGAATCGGAAGAGCGGAGGCCTTGGCCATGGTCAAAGAGGGTGCCAAGGTCGTGATCAATGATCTGGGTGGAGGTTTGGATGGAACGGGAAAACAGGCCATGGTCGCCGATGAGGTGGTGAATGAAGTCGCGGCCATGGGCGGTCAAGCAGTTGCCGATTACTCGGACATAGGAACGCTGGAAGGCGTGGACAATATGATGTGGAGAGCGCTCAGCAAGTTTGGCCGCCTGGACATCATGGTTAACAACGCCGGTATCTTACGGGACAAGATGCTCCTGAACATGGAGGAGAATGACTGGGATCTCGTCCAGAAGGTCCACGCGAAGGGGACTTTTCTCTGTACCCGGGCGGCAGGCCGTATCATGAGAGTCCAAGGGCAGGGCGGCGTTATCCTGAACACCACCTCCATGTCCGGCCTCATAGGAAATGCCGGGCAAGCCAACTACAGCTTTGCCAAGGCGGGCATGTACGGCTTCACCAAGACCGTTGCCGCAGAGTTCGGGCGTTATGGCATCCGGGTCCATGCCATTTGCCCAAACGCTTACACACGTATGACGGCCAGCCTTCCCGCCCTTAAAGGAGTGACCGAGGAGATGTTGAATCCGGCGACAGTAGCCCCATTAGCGGTCTTTTTGGCCTCCGACCTCTCGAAGAACCTCACGGGTCGCGTGATCCTCGCCCATGGAGGAACCATTGGCGTTAAAGTGGCCGAATTCAAGATGACCCTGTCCAATGGCTTCAACAAAAAGTACGGCCTCCCGACCCCCCAAGAGATTGCCGATCACATCGACCGGATGATGATTTCGGAACCGGATCTTGAGATGATGTCGGCCTTCAAGTTCGAGTAACAAATGCCCGTTCCTCCAGGCAGTCCGCTTCTACCCATTTTTGAGGAGGGGACATGGAAAGGTGGGAGTCTCTGAAACTGAGAGACGGGGAGGAGTATCCGCTCTTTGCGCCGGGGCGTTTCTACGACGGCGCGTCGGACAGATCGATTGTGGAAGGGTGGAAGCTGCGACTTGAGAAGAATCTTTAGGAGAATTATCCTGTTCGGCCTCACTTCACTTCCGGAATGATATTGCCGCCAGAGGGGAAGACCGCAACATCCGCTTGCGGCATCTTTTCGGCAATCTGATGGATGGCTTCTTGAATGTTGGAAGAATACGAGAATTTCATCATCTCGACCTGTTCCCGCGAAAGTCCCTCGGTGACGTGAACGACGTCAAATTTTTCGGCCAGCTCTTTGAAGTAAACGACCTGCATAATATATGAGATTCCGAAAGACTTGAGATGATCCGGAATGTTCCCTTGAATTAAACGACGATGGAAATCTCCCGCGCTCTCCGAGCTTCCCATCTCCTTGACCAAGGGCATGATCGAACCTGCTTCTTTCTGAGGGGCGACCCAAACAATGGCTCCTCCGGATCTCGTGCAAAATCCCGCCATGGTCAACGCCTTTGTCGCTTGGACCCCAATTTCCATGGGAAAAGCTGAAGCAATCGTGACATCCGCCATTTTCGGTAGGGGAACCAAATAAAGGGAGGACGCATAATGGGAGGCTTCTCGATGTTCTGCCACAGGGTCTCCTGAGAAGGCGCGGATCACTTCCTTCTTTTCATTGATGATGAAATCGAGTTTGAATGCCAGTCTCGAAAGACGACCGGCATCGACAATCTCTTCATAAAAAGAATTCCCATCCATCACATTGACCCTGCTTTTTCGATGGCGCATCCAGGTAAAGTGATGGTCGGCTACGGACCGATAGGAGCATACTCCAGGCATGATAATCTTGCATCCCCCGCCATATCCAGCAACGGGATGAGGCATACATTCTCCCACACCAATAATTAGATCGGAGAAAGCGACCCGGGGGTTAATTTCCACAAGCGTTCCCCGGTGCGTTTTTCCAATGATCACATTCTGGGGGGCGCGTGGATCATGACAAGAAATACGATCCTGCAGGCGGGAAAGAACTTGCTTCCCGATCTTTTTTTCAATTTGTTCCATAGTCGGAATGGGATGTGTACCCATGGCGCAAACTGCGCTAATGCGTTTATCGGGGATACCGGCATGGTTCAGGCGGTTCAAGATCTCGGGCAGAGCAAGGTGCGCGGGTGTGGGTCTCTGCAGGTCGTCGAAGAGCAAGACGACATCCATCCCGGGGCGCGCCAGTTCTTCAATCTTAGGCGATCCAATCGGATGGTCTAAGGACCGCCGAATTTCCTTTACTGGGTCGGCAACCGCTGGAATAGGGGGCTTGTCCTGATTCGAAATTAAGTTCCAGCCTTCTGGAAAGGAGAAATCCAGTTTTTTATTTCCATAATTTACGTAGTT
>Ga0335081_10020276_pt1 | contig 10754 bp, 10 predicted proteins | sample Lox_Sample_35_FD_206713 | JGI IMG/M metagenome (GOLD analysis project Ga0335081, IMG submission 206713) | Soil microbial communities from Loxahatchee National Wildlife Refuge, Florida, United States - Lox_Sample_3.5 | ecosystem: Environmental > Terrestrial > Soil > Wetlands | place: USA... | reverse complement strand
CTGGTGGTGGACGGCGGGGCGGTGAATAACTAGCTGAAATCGTGCGCCTGTCCGGCATATTCCGGCCCGCGCCGAACTACGTTATAAAGCCCACAAATTCAATAATCTGGAAGGAACACCCTCATGGCGGTCGCCACTGCATCCCACCCGGACGCTAAGCACAATGTGCAGGCCGCGCGGCAGGCCTATTACGACAAGATCTCAAAATTCCACATGACGCCGCTTTGGGAAGTGCTCAAAGACCTGGTGACGCCGGAACCGAAGACCAATTGCCAACCGGCGATATGGAAATTTTCCGACGTCAAGCGCCTGATGCTTGAAGCCGGCGACGTGATCAGCGCCGAAGAAGCCGAACGCCGGGTGCTGGTCCTGGAAAATCCGGGCGAGAGCGGCCGCGCGCGCATTACCCACTCGTTATTTGCCGGCGTCCAACTGATCATGCCCGGCGAGATCGCCGACGTGCACCGGCATTCCGCTTCCGCCATTCGCTTCGTCTTGGAAGGCGAGGGCGCCTACACCGCGGTCGAAGGCGAGAAGTCGCAAATGAAGCATGGCGACTTCATCATCACAGCCAATTGGGCGCCGCACGACCATGGCAATCCCGGCAAAGAGCCGGTGATGTGGCTCGACGTGCTCGACATGCCGACGGTCAATCATTTCGAGGCGTCGTTCTCCGAGCATTTCGACGAGCGCATGCAGAAAACCAACCACGAGGATGGCGACTCGTTCGAGCGCTACGCCACCGGCGTGCTGCCGGACGGCATGCCCGCGCTGCAAAACCGCACGCCGGTCATCAACTATCCTTACGCCAAAATGCGGCCGATCCTCGAGCGTTTGAACAAGACCGGCGATGTCGACAGGCGCCACGGCGCGCGTGTGCGCTATGCCAACCCCATCAACGGTGGCCCGGTGCTGCCCACGATGGGCGCGCATCTTGCGTTGCTACCGGCCGGCTTCAAAGGCGAGCCCTATCGTTCGACCGACGGCACAATTTTCGCGGTCGCCGAGGGCCGCGGCACGACCATCATCGACGGCAAGCCATTCGAATGGGGCGTCAACGACGTCTTCGTGGTGCCGTCGTGGAAACGTTATCAGCACAGCGTGAGCGGCGGCGACGCGGTGCTATTCTCGATTTCCGATCGGCCGGCGCAAGAGGCGCTCGGCATCTGGCGCGAGGGGACTTGAAATTATAGTCCCGCGACCTGGGTCGTCACGGGCCGCTTCTTGGCGCGGCTCTGCATGTAGTCGATCGCCAACAGCACCAAGGTGCCGCCGAGCCCAACCCAATCGAGCATTTCGGCACCCGGAAACACGTGCTGAGGGATGAGAATAGCAAGCGCCGCGCCGCCGAAGGCGATCCGCATCGGCTGCGCCAGCGGGCCGACAGCAAAGCCGACAACCGCGGCAGTGCCGGCGAAAATGCCGAGCAGATTGCGGGCAAGATTCCAGACGATCAAACCGGCGCTGCCCTGCATCAGGAGGCTTGGCTCGAGCACGAACAGAAACGGAATGAAGAACGTGCTCCAGCCGACCACTACCGCGGTCCAGCCGGTGGTCCAGCCGGACACGCGCGCGATATTGGCAGCGGCATAGGCGGCGATCGCCACGGGCGGGGTAATCATGGACAGCATGCCGAAATACATCACATACATGTGCGCGGCCATCGGCGTGACCCCGAGCTTGACGATCGACGGCGCCAAAAGCGATGCGGTTAGCACATAGACGCTCACCGTTGGCATACCCATGCCGAGAATGATGCTGATGATCGCGGTGAGGATTAGCAATACCATCAAGTGCTGCCCGCTGACTTCGATCAGTTGCAGGGTGAGGCCGAACGAGATGCCGGAAATATTCAGCGCGCCAACCACCATGCCGGCGGCGGCGCCGATGAGAATGATATCGAGGGCGGCGCGGCCGGTATCGAGGATCGCGCGCAGCATCTGGCGGATGCCGACGCGATGGCCGCGGTACCCGAAGGCGAGGCTGAGCACAATCAGCATGGCCGTGGAATAAATCGCCGCCCGTTCGATCGGAATCTGGAAATATTCCGGCCATGTCAGCGTGGCGATGAGGAAGGCAATCGGAATCGGGAAGTGCCAGCCCGATTTGAGAATTTCGCGCACCGGCGGAATATTATCGACCTGCGCGGCGCCGATGCCGCGCTTGGCCGCTTCCAGATCGACGTGGATGAACAACGCGGCGTAATAGAGCACGGCCGGGATCACGGCGGCGACGACAACGGCGCCGTAAGGGACTTGCAGAAACTCGGCCATGATGAAGGCGGCGGCGCCCATCACCGGCGGCATCAATTGTCCTCCGGTCGAGCCGACCGATTCGATTGCGGCCGCGCGCACCGGTGAAAAGCCGGACCGCGCCATCAACGGAATGGTGACGATGCCGACGGCGACGACATTGCTCACCGCCGCGCCCGAGATCATGCCGAACAAGGCCGAGCCCACCACCGCGATCTTTGCGGCCCCGCCGCGGAAATTGCCCATCGCCGCCATGGCGAGATCGGCGAAATAGGCGGCGCCCCCGGTGCGGCCAAGCACTTGGCCCATCAGCGTAAATGGGACCACGATCAGCACGGCCACGCTGAGGATTTGACCGATCATGCCGTTGGTGTCGAGGCCGAGATAGACCAGCAGCCGGGCCGGTGAGACATATCGCGTAGCGAAGTCGCCCGGCATGTGCGGGCCGATAAAGACATAGGCCGAGAGAATGAGGATGATCGCGACCAGGACGCCGCCGGCGGTCCGACGCGTCGCTTCCAGCGTGAGCAGAATGAGAATCGCACTGCCGATAATGCCTTCGGTTGGCAGCAACGCGATCGAGTAGGTCAGCGCCTCGTAGCGCACGGCGATGTAGCCGCAAATCCCAAGCGCCAATGAAGCAGCAATGGCGCCGATCCAGCGCTTGGGAAATGTCGCGTTGATGAAGGCGAGCGCGAGGCTCAAGCCGAGGCATACGGAGAGCAACTGCTCCGTATAGAAAGCGACGCCGAACAGGCGCCGCGGCAGGTCCAGCACCCAACCGACGACGCAGACGAGCAGCGCCGCCTGCAAGATATCATTGCATGCGGCGACCGCTTTCGATGTGGCGGACATCGGCCCCGCCACATCGTCGTCGGTCGCATGTGTTTCACTCACTGGAACGTCCGGGGCTGGATGTTGTGATCCTTGAAATATTTCAAGGCGCCCGGGTGATAGGGGATGTCGTAGTCGGTATAGAGCGCGGACGCGCTGAAGCCGCGCATGGCAGGCTGCAGCGAGCCGAGTTCAGCCTGATTCTTCACCAGAGTATCGATCATCTTGTAGATCACGTCGTCCTTTACCTTGGCGTTGGTGAAGATCATGCTGTCCCAGGTATAGACGTCCATCGGATGATCAACGCCGACGAAAAAGGGGCCGGGCTTGGCCGGCGTCAAATAGCCTTGCGGCAGGATTTTCTTGGCGGCCGCCATGCCGCCCGCCGGAATTTCCAAGGCGCGAATGCCGCCGACGGTGGCGTCGACCTCGCGCACCTTAGGCGCGCCGAAGGCAAAGAAGAACATGTCGGCCGCGCCAGACGCGAAATCGTCGGCGCCGCGCACGACGTTCGGCACCAGCACCGGGGTGACGTCTTTTTCGGTCAAGCCGCCAGCGGCAAGGATCGCTTTCACCAGCGGATCGATGGTGCGCATCGCGGAATAGCCCATACCGACTCGCTTGCCCTTAAGGTCGGCGATCGTCTTCATGGTCGAATCCTTACGCACCCAGAATGTGCCTTTGAGCGGATAGACCGAGCCGATCAGCCGCAGGTCGGGATTGGCGGCCTTGGCATGCTCGACCTCGAAAATATTGGCGATGCCGAGATCGGACTCTCCGCGCGCGACCACCGGAATGAGGGTGGTTTCGCCGGCCATCGGCTGTACCAGCACGTTGAAGCCGCCCTTTTCCTTCAGCACTTTGGCGATGGCCGCCGAACTCGTGTAACTCAACGTGCCCGGCTGCATGGTGGCAAAGCCGTAGGTCTGCGCTGAGGCCGCGCCGACACCGAATGCAAGCGCGGCGAGAGCTACCACGAACGCCGGCAAGCGTCCCCCTGGGGTGATTATCGACATGTAAGTCCTCCCTTTTCGTTTTTCGTTTTGCGTCGCTCCGCGGGCATCGTCTTATCCGGCCCGCGGCGGCGCCGTCGCCTTTGGCTTATTCTAGCGCCACATTTACACAGGACGGAAATCAAGGCGAGGCTGTGCGTTATAAAGAACCCCAGTAGGGCGGGGTGGCCTATGGAATAGCCCTCCGTGCTGAAGCAGCGCGAAAATCGAGGAATACGCAATGCAAATGGAAAACCTAGCGGCCGGTTACGGCTCCCTGACCGCGGTGCGCACCGGCGCCGGCTCCGATCTGGTGTTGCTGCACTCGCTGCTCGCCGACCGCACCGCCTTCGATCTGGTGCTTCCGGCGCTCGCCGCCAAGCATCGTGTCACGCTGATCAACCTGCCCGGATTTCACGGCTCGCAGCCGACGCCGCTGGCGCTGATGGACGCCTATGTGGCGGCGGTCGAGGACGGTTTCCAGGAATTCGGCATCGCCAGCGACTCAATTCTTATGGGCAATGGCTTCGGCGGCACGGTCGCGCTTGCCTTTGCTGGCGCGCATCCGGAACGCATAGCCAAGCTGGTGCTCTGCGACGCGGCGGCGTGTTTCCCGCCGGAGGGACGCAAGCAGTTCGCGATCATGGCTGGCAAGGTCGCGGCCGAGGGACTTGGCGCGATCGCCGAAATCGCTGCCAAGCGCGTGTTTTCGCCGGCTTATCTTGTCGCGCATCCAGAAAAGATCGAGGAACGCAAGCGGGCCCTGCTCGCCATCGACCCCAAGGGATTTCAGGCTGCGTGCAAGATCCTGCAGGAGGCGGATCTCGAATGGCAACTGCGCCGCATGCGCGTGCCGACGCTGGTGGTGTGCGGCGAGTTCGATCAGGCAACACCGCCGGCCCTCAACAAGGCGATCGCCGACAAAATTGAGGGTGCGCGTTACGTGGAACTGCCAGGGTGCGGGCATTGCCCGCCGCTTGAACAGCCCGACGCGTTCCTCGCTGCGATCAAGGATTTCGTCGGCCTCTAGCCGAGTGCGGCGAACACGGCCTTGGCGATGGCCGCGGTGCCGTCGCCGCCGCCGTATTCCATCGGCTTGATTCCCGACGCATAAGCCTTGTCCACCGCGCGTTCGATGCGCTGGGCCGCTTCGGCGGCCGGCGGATGCTCGTGCTTGTCGGCGAGCCAGTCGAGCATCATCGCGGCCGAGAGAATCATCGCCGTCGGATTGGCTTTGCCCTGTCCCATAATATCGGGCGCGGTGCCGTGGCACGGCTGGAACACCGCATGGGTGTCGCCGACGTCCGCCGAGGGCGCAATGCCGAGCCCGCCGATCAGCCCGGCGGCAAGATCGGAAAGAATATCGCCGAACATGTTCTCCATCACCATCACGTCGAAGTCCCACGGCCGGCGCACCATCATCGCGGCGCAGGCGTCGACGTAAAGCAGTTCGGTTTTGACGTTCGCAAATTTCGCGCTGCGCTCGGCGAGGATTGCGCGCTGCCAGTTGAAGGCTTTGAACACGTTGGCCTTGTCGACCAGCGTCAGCCGGCCTGGCCGGCCGCGCGCCTTGCGCCGCTCGGTGAAATGCAGCGAGAAATCGAACAGCCGCTCGGTCTTGTCGCGCGTCACCACCAGCGTCTCGCGCGCCTCGTTATCGGTGACCACACCCTTGCCCATGGAGGCGAACAACCCTTCCGTCGACTCGCGGATGAGCACGAAATCGATGCCGTGCTCCTGGGCGCCGACGATCGGGCTCGGCACGCCCGGAATGAGCCGGGCCGGCCGCACGCCGGCGTATAGGTCGAAAATGAAGCGCAGCTCGACCTGCGGCATGATCTCGGTGTTGTCGGGATAGCGTACGCTCGGCAGGCCGCAGGCACCCAGCAGGATGGCGTCAGCCGCTTCGCAGAGTTTGACGGTCGCCTCCGGCATCGATTTGCCGTGCTCGCGATAATAGGCGGCACCGGCCGGCGCCTCGCTGAAACGGAATTTGAGGCTCGGTGTCGTCGCCTCGATATGCCGCAAAATATCGAGCGCCGGCGCCATCACCTCGGGTCCGATGCCGTCGCCGGCCAGCACGGCGATATGGAATGCGGCATTAGCGGACATGGGCGATCCTGGGATGGCAATGGACGGGCGGGCCCGCTAATGAATACGCCCACGCGTCTGCGCGCAAGGGAGCAAACGATGCCTCGGTTTTCGGCCCACATCGATTATCTATTCTCTGATCGCCCGTTATTGCAGCGTATCGATGCCGCGGCGGCGGCCGGCTTCAAGGCGATCGAATGCCGCTTTCCGGAAAACGTGTCCGCGGGCGATTTTAGGCGCGCACTCGAGCGCAACAGCGTGCAAGCGCTCGGCATCAATTCGCCGACGGGCGGGGAAAGCGAATTCGGCTTGTGCGCCGTGCCCGGCCGTCAGGACGAGTGGAAGAAATCATTTGCCGACGCGCTCGACTATGTCACCGCCGTCGGCGCCAGCGCCGTGCATTGCCTGGCCGGCAAAGTCGACAGCGATCGCCGTGCCGAGGCCGAGCGAGTCTTCGTCGACAACCTTAGAAGCGCCGCCGATCTGGCGGCGGCAAAGGATATCGAACTCTATATCGAGCCCATCAACCCACGCGACCTGCCGGGCTATTTCCTCAATGAGGTTGAGCACGCCGCCGATGTGATCGCCAAAGTCGACCGGCCCAATTTGTGGCTGCAATACGATTTCTATCACGTGCAGATTTTCGGCGGCGATCTCATCAAGCGCTTCGAAAAGCACCGTCAGATCATTGGTCATGTCCAATGCTCGCAAGTGCCGGTGCGGCACGAGCCCGACGCTGACGGCGAGATCAACTATCCGTTTGTTTTCGCCGAGGTCGACCGGCTCGGCTATTCGGGCTGGATCGGCGCCGAATATCGCCCGCGCGTCGGCACCGAAGCGGGACTAGGCTGGGCGCGGCGCTATGGCATAACACCGCGTTAACCATTAATGCCTTTGAATAGCCACGCTTTTTGGCTTTTCCCGCATTCCTGAGCTTGTTAGATTCGATTCTCATGGTCGAGCGCAAAACGATTCCGCCTGCGGGCGGCGACGCGCCGGCATCGCAGCCGCTAAAGGACGCGGTGCGCGAGGCGCGCATCGAGGCTGCCGAGCGCACGGCGGTCGTCGTCGATTTGCGCGATGCCGAGTTCGCGCGGCTCGAACTGCTCAACGACGTGCTCGATCCAACCTTCAAGGAGATCCCTGACGACGTCGAGCTGTTCGACCGCGGCATCAGCAAAGGCGATGTACCGAAATTGTGGATCGACGCGATCGCGCATGTCGAAATGGGCCGCGACAAGCGGCAATACCGGTTCGTGCAGGACACCCGTTACGGCCGCGCCGTAATCGCTGAAGCCTACGAAGTTCCGGTGATAGCCGAAGCCGTGACGCGTTATGTGGCGCGCCGTCTAGTCGAGCGCGAACGCGCGCTTGCCGACGATACTTGGACAGGGCAGGTCGCTGCCGACCACATAGAGCGGCTCGAGCGCTTGCGCCAAGGCTGGCGTTTGGCGTGGGTTTTCGTCTTCGGGCTGGCGATCGGCATCGGTGGGCTGTTCTCGCTGGCCCTGCTCACTCAGCACTAGCTGATAATTTTTTTGCGCCGTTGCTGCATGATCGTGCCCGAAGCGCCGATGCCGCGCGAGATCATCTCGCAGGTCCACGCTCCCGGGGCGCCGTCGATCGCGTAGAGGTTATAGGCGGCCGCTTCTTTGCTCGCGCCCCAGGCCGCCGAAGCGGATGGCACTCCCACGGCCGGAACGCGCGTGCCGGCAGGCCCGTCGAGCCAATTGAGCATATGCAGGTGGTCGTGGCCGTGCAGCACCAACTCGGCGCCCTGATCGGCGATTACCCGCATGAAGGCGCCGGCATCGGACAAGCGCTTGTACCAGCGGGCCTTGCTCACCGGAGGGTGATGGATCAGAACGACGCGAAAGACCGGTTCACGTTTGATGACAGCGAGAGTCTCGTCGAGCCGCTTGAGCTGCGCTTCGCCAAGCCGGCCGGTCGCCATACCGGGGGCGGTCGGCACCGCCGTCGACAGTGCGATCAACGCGATCGGACCGCGCCGGCGCAGAAATGGGAATTCCTTGCTGCCGTCATCGCCACACATGAAATCGCCCCAGCGTCGCTGCGGCTCGCCGGCGGCGGCGCGCACATAGGCGTCGTGATTGCCCGGAATGACTGTCACCTTCGTCGGTTCGTCGAGACTTTGCAGCCAGTCGCGGCCCTGCGCGAACTCGCTCAGCAGTGCGATATTGGTGAGATCGCCGGTCACCGCGATGTGATCCGCGTTCTGTGTCTTCAGATCGGCGACGATTTTCGCGAGAACCTCCGCGTCGTGGATGAAGCGTCGCCGGCGCTGCCAATTGATGTAGCCGGTCGCCCGCTTGCCGATCAGCTCGGACCAGCGCGGCCGCGGCAGCGGCGCTAGATGCGGATCGGAGAGATGGGCGAGGGTGAACATCGCTGGCGTGTGAGTCGTCACGAACTCCCGATCAATATGCCGGCAACGAACACCAGCACGCCACCGACCACGACTTGGAATGCCGCCTGCAAGAACGGCGTATCCATGTATTTGGTGCGGATCCAGGAAATCGCCGCCAGCTCCACCGCGACCACACAGACGGAGACGATGGTGGCGGCAAGAAAATGCGGAATGAGATAGGGCAGGGTGTGCCCGAGCCCGCCGACAGAAGTCATGATGCCAGTCACGGCGCCGCGCAGCCACGGCGAGCCGCGGCCGGTGAGCGAACCGTCGTCCGATAAGGCCTCGGCAAAGGCCATGGAAATGCCGGCGCCGACGGAGGCAGCGAGACCGACGAGGAAGGTCGCCCAGGTGTTGTGCGTGGCGAAGGCCGCGGCGAACAAAGGCGCCAGCGTCGATACCGAGCCATCCATCAGACCGGCAAGTCCCGGCTGCACGTATTGCAACATGAACACGCGGCGAGCCGTCGCGTCTTCCTTTTCGCGTGCGCCTTTGGTGAGAATCTCTTGGCTCAACTTGTGGGCAAGGCTTTCGTGGCCGGCCTCCGCCTCGGCCAGCTCAACGAGGAGCTGGCGCACCGACGCGTCGCGTGCTGTCTCCGCCGCCCGGCGATAGTAGCGCTCGGCTTCGAACTCCATATTCTCGGCAAACTTGCGTACCTCCTCGAGACCGAGCGGGCGTGTCAGCCAAAGCGGCTGCTTGGGATGCAGAAATCCTTTAACGTCCTGGCGGCGGATCAGCGGCAGATACTCGCCGAACCTCTTGCGATAAAGGTCGAACAGCATGGTGCGGTGATGCACCTCTTCCTCCGCCATCTCGTCGAAGACCTTGGCGGAGGCGGGGAACTGCTCGCGCAGGCCTTCGGCGAAGCCGCGATAGATGCGGCTGTCCTCTTCCTCGTTGGTGATGGCAAGCGCCAGCACCTCCTGTTCGGTGAGTTCGGAAAATTTTTTCACGGAGCCCCTCTGGTCGCCGGCCAGCGCATCGACTTCATATATTAGAGCTATTCTAATCGTGCTAGGTCGAGTTTGACATTGTTCACCTTGGCGGTCGTACCGGATCCGGACATAGGGACTGCTGAATGAATGAGATGCGCCTGTATCGCCTGCGCCGCGGGCTCGCGCCGCTGACCACGCGGCTGATGCATGCCTATTGGCGCTTCTCCCGCGCCGCGACCTTGGGCGCCCGCGCGATGGTGATTGACGGGGCGGGGCGTATCTTCCTGATCAAGCATTCCTATATCGACGGCTGGCACTTTCCGGGTGGCGGGGTGGAGACCGGCGAGGCCTTGCTCACGGCGCTCGCGCGCGAGCTCGCCGAGGAGGGCAACATCGTCATGACGGCGCCGCCGGTGCTACATGGCATGTTCTTCAACAAGCGCATCTCGCGCCGCGATCATGTGGCGCTCTATATCGTGCGCGAGTTTCACCAGGAGCGCGCGCCGCGGCCAAATCGCGAAATCGTTGGACACGGCTTCTTCGCGCTCGACGCATTGCCGGACGACGTGAGCCGCGCCACCCGCGCGCGCATCGCCGAGGTGTTCAACGGCGTGCCGGTGAGCGAGTTGTGGTGAGGGTTCGGTATCGCTCGCGCCAAAGCGCCTTTGTGCCACTACTGTGCCACGGTCTGCCTTAACATCCTCTTTGGGTGCACAACATGCTTAGTGTACCAGGCCGATCTCTCGGAGCGCCGCAGGACTCAATCACACTCGTATGATCGCAACGGTCACCGGCGTCAGCCGGCCGCTGTCGCATCGGCGCGTTTCTGCCGTCCCTGAATGATTGCCGCCGCCAGCAGCGCGGGGATTGCTGGCAATAGAACGGCGCAAGTATCGATGTAACGCGTTGCGGGAAACGTGACTAACACAATCAGTGGACCGGTCGATGCCAGCCAAGCCAGTGCAACAAGGCATACTGCAGGCAGGTCATCGGCTGAGGGACCAAGACCAGTGCGTCCGATACAAGCTGACAATCCAGCGAACGCCAATGCCGCAATGGCTGCCAACATCGGCACATCCGTGATCAGCATGCCCCCCACCAGACGAGACGTTGCGCCTCCGACCCAAGCAAGCCAGCGCAGTGGTACAGTTTCGATGGTGGCAAGCGAGAAGCGTTCCAATCTTTTATCGAATGCGACCCAGCTTTCATTTGGGGCGCG
>Ga0335081_10020274_pt1 | contig 10755 bp, 8 predicted proteins | sample Lox_Sample_35_FD_206713 | JGI IMG/M metagenome (GOLD analysis project Ga0335081, IMG submission 206713) | Soil microbial communities from Loxahatchee National Wildlife Refuge, Florida, United States - Lox_Sample_3.5 | ecosystem: Environmental > Terrestrial > Soil > Wetlands | place: USA: Florida... | reverse complement strand
CGAGAGCGGGCGGTCACTCGACGTCCGCAGTCCCCTCGCCCCGAGCTCCTCGGCGATCGCCAGCGCGTACAGCGGATTGCCGCCCGAGGACTCGTGGATGCGCGCGAGCAGCGGCCGAGAAATCGCTCCGCTCAGACGCGACTCGACCAGGCGATCGAACGCGCCCCGCTCGAGTTGCTCCAGGATCGCCGTCGACATCTCCGAGGAGCCGAGTCCGCGCGCCAGCTGAGGCCACAATGCGCCGTCGCTGCCTCCGCGCCGTGTCAACACGACACCGACGTGCTCGTCACGCAGGCGGCGCAGGGCGAACCCCAGCACGCGAGCCGAGGGTCGGTCGAGCCACTGCTCATCATCGATCGCGACCACCACCGGGTGCTCGGTCGACAGCCGGCGAAGCAACGCCAGGATCGCCCGAGGGAGCGCCTCGGGGTCCGGCGGCGGCCCTCCGGATTCGTCGAAGAACACCGCCGCGTTCACCGCCCGGCGCTGGGGACTGGACAGCTCATCGAGGACCTCGTTGGGGAGCCGCTCGAACAGGTCGCCCAGCGCCGCGAACGCGAGCGGCGCATCTGGTTCTGAAGGCGCCGCCTCGAGCACGAGGTAATCCCGGCGGCGGGCGCTCTCCACGGCCGCGCGCCACACCGTCGTCTTCCCGATTCCCGGATCGCCCTCGATGGCGATACCGGCCGGGGCATACGCGACCGCGTCGAGCACCTGCTCGACCTGCGCACGTTCGGCATCTCGCCCAAACACGTCGTCCACCCCTAGCGCGCGGTCCCGGCATGACCTCTACGGCACCGAGGACTGTAACGGTCCAGGCTCGGGCGATCAATCGCGGGACCGCGCGCACAAACGTGCGGATTCCCCGATTTACACGCGCGGCGCCGCGGCGTACCTTGGCCCCATCAAGCAATCGCGTCGCCCGGCGAGCCACCACTGAACAGCAGCTCTCCGGCCGGCGATCACACCGCCCCGGCCCCGGGGCGTTCCTCAGGAGGGTCACATCATGCGTCTCAACCGTGGCGTTCGCACGTTCGCTGTCATTGCAAGCCTGGCCGCAGTCTCCGCCCCGGCCGCTCAGGCCAACGACATGGGCGAGGGCGGCGGCGATCCCTCCACGACGGCCTCACACGTCGCTCCGGCGCACCGCGATTCGAGTTCGACGGACTGGGCGCTGATCGCAGTCGGCGCCGGTGGCGCCGCCGTCCTGGTCGGCGCGGGTGTGGGCGGATCGCGGGCTCACAGCCGTCGACGCAGGTCGGCCAGCGACGTCGGCGCCGCGCGTCTCTCCTAGCCGGGGCCGCGGCGGTCGGGGAGGAACTCGAGAGGGGTGGTCACCGTGGCGTGGAGACGTATCGACGTGGACCTGTGGGGGTGCAGTGCCGAGGGGGCGGTGGTGCCGATGCCCGCTGACAGGGACGTCAGCGGGCCGCGCCCTCGTCGGCGCCCGCCCGAGATGCGCGTCCGCGTCGTCGCCCGGAAGGTCGCGGACATGTTGCAGACGATCGACGGCCAAGCCCAGCGGGCGGAGCGGACCGTTCCCACCGCGACGGAGCGCGCGGACATCGGCTCGACCTTCTGGCACGCGATGCGCACGTTCGAGACGATCGATCGGCGTGTGGACGCCTCCCAACGCGCTCGATGCGCCGCCGCGGCTCGTCAGCTGCTCCACCCGTGGCTGCTGCGGAGCGATCACTGGAGCCGGAGCTATCTGAAGCCCTATGGTTACGCTGGCGACTTTCGGACCCTCGAGCGGATATACGAGCTGGAACGAGATCCGTGCTCCGATCCAACCAAGCCGGTAGCGGTGAATCTCGCCGACTACCTGTACCGCACGGTGGACAGCGTGCACGCGTTGTGGCACCGGCGGCGGTGGTACGCGGAGCTCGTGAGCGAGCTGCTCGCGACCCGTGACACGCGCCGCCCGGTACGGATCCTCGATCTCGCGTGCGGCGGCAGTCGCCACATGCGAGACGTGCTCGGCAATGAGACAGCGGACGGTTCGGTCGAGCTCACGTTCCTCGACCCGGATCCGGCGGCACTGACGTTCATCCGCAGCTGGCTTCCGAGCCACCTGCGCGCCGGCACACGATTCATCTGCGCGCCGGTCCGCGACGCCCGCAGACTCGTACTCGGAGGCGCGAGCGAGACGTTTCCCGGCTTCGATCTGGTGATCTCGACCGGCGCGTGCGACTACCTCGGTCCCGTTGCGGCGAGGGAGCTGCTATTGGAGATGACGCGGCTGTCGCGCTCCGGCGGACTCGTCGCGGTGTCGAACTTCGCGCCCGAGGACGGGTCGCGAATCGTCAAGGACTGGATCGTCCAGTGGCCGCTGACGTACCGGCGCGTCTCCGCGCTACGCGAACTGGTGCCCGAGGGGAACTCCGTGGGATTCGATCGCTCCCCCGACGGAGGCCTCCTCCACGCGTTGGTGTCCGTCGGGTCCCGACCACGTTTCGAATCCGGGACGCACCCGACGTCCGTCGCTCGTAAGCTGGAGGCGCGGGGCGGTTCGGCAAGCGCGACCACCTGATCGCCCTAAGACGCGGTCCCACAATCGCCTCCGCCGGACTTATAGTTTGCGCATGGGACTCCGGGGCCGAGAGCTTTTCGCTGTGGGTATTGCGTTCCTGCTGCTCGTCGGAACGGCTAGCGCGGTGCAGATCGGTGTCGGCAGCGGTGCCCCGCCGAACAAGGTGATCGCGTTCTCCGGGAGCGATCCCTCCGGAGCGGTCAGCTTCAGGCTCTTGATCTGGTCTGGGGCGGGTCTTCCGACCTCGCGAGAGGTCGGGAGCTTCAAGTTCGCCGACCGATGCGCTCCGTCCGGGACCACGCGCGTGACGGTCAGGATCCCGGTGGGCTCGAACCTCCTGTTCAACTACAGGGCTCACGGGGTCAGGGTCAGCGGCGGTCTGAACAAGGTGCTGACGCAGGTGGGCGGCAGCGTCCGTGTGATCAGGAGCGGCTGCGACACCGGTTCGCTCCACTTCACCGCCAACCACGCGCACTGATCCGCCGCCGCCAAGGCCGCTGACATCATCTTGGGGCTGATGGCGATCCGTTGCCCGAGGTGTGGGACTGAAGCGCCGGAGGGCATGAACTTCTGCGGCGCGTGCGGCGCGCCGCTGCGCCCGCTCCGCGCGCCGACCCGCGAGCGCCGGCTTGTCTCGGTGCTGTTCTGCGACCTCGTCGGCTTCACCACGTTCAGCGAGACGCGCGACCCCGAGGACGTCCGCGACGTTCTCAACTACTACTTCGCGGCCGCCCGGCGGATCGTCGGTGACTACGCGGGCACGCTCGAGAAGTTCATCGGCGACGCGGTCATGGCCGTGTGGGGGGCGCCGGTCGTGCGCGAGGACGACGCAGAGCGGGCCGTGCGAGCGGGCCTCGACATCGTCCAGGCCGCGGCCGCGCTGGCGGACACGCTGTCGATTCCGGCGTTGCGTGTCCGCGTCGGGGTTCTCACCGGCGAGGCGGCGGTCGAGGTTGGCAAGCCAGAGGAGGGGATGGTGACCGGGGACGCCGTCAACACGGCCGCGCGGATCCAGTCGATCGCCGATCCGGAAACCGTGCTCGTGGACGACGTGACGCGCCTGGCCTGCGAGGGGAGGATCGAGTTCGAGGACGCCGGGCTCCACACGGTCAAGGGCAAGAGCGTGCCGGTCCGGGTGTGGCGGGCGTTGCGCGTCCGGGAGGAGACCGGCGTGGTCGGGTCGGGCACGATCGAGCCGCCGCTGGTCGGACGCGACGCGCAGATGGAGACCGTTGCGGGCGCCGCGCGCCGGCTGGCCGTGCCCGACGCGAGCATTGAGATCGTCGAGGTGATCGGCGAGGCCGGGATCGGCAAGTCGCGTCTGAGCTGGGAGCTCCAGCGACTGGCCGCGCACGATCCGACGACCCGCTGGTACCGCGGCCGGTCACTGGCCTTTGGCGAGGGGGGCGGATTGCGGTCGTTGGTCGAGATCGTGCGTGCGGCGCTCGGGATCGGTCATGCCGACTCGCCGCAACGCCGAAGCGCTCGGGTCGAACAGTTCCTGCAGCAGTGTTTCGCCGACGACCTCAGCGAGGCGCGGCGCGTGGAAGCCGCGCTGCGCCGTCTACTCGGTCTCGACGATGACCACGACCTGATCGAGCAGGGCGAGCTGTTCTCGGCGTGGCGAGTGCTGCTCGAGCGGATCGCAGAAGAGCGACCGATCGTCCTCGTGTTCGAGGAGGCGCAGCTCGCCGATCAGGCGCTACTCGATTTCGTCGCCCACCTTCGGGAATGGGCACGGTCTGCGCGCATGCTCGTGATCGTCTTGAGCCGCCCAGACGCCCGGCTGACGATCCTGGACGGAGCGGCCGCGAGAATCGAGCTCGAGCCCCTCGGCGAGGCCGAGATGGATGAGCTGGTGGCTCGGACGGTCGAGGGCGCGCCCGATGCGCTGCTCGCCGCCATTCGCGCCGATGGTGGGGGAGTGCCGCTGTACGCCGTCGAGACGCTGCGGGCGCTCGCCGACCGCGGGGTCCTCGGGATCGAGGGCCCGAAGTACATCGTCCGCGAAGCCGTGGGAGAGCTCTCGGTCCCCCCGACCATCCGGGCGCTCGTCGCCTCCCGGCTCGATCGCCTCGATCCCGACGAACGTCAGGTCCTGGCGGCCGGCGCGGTCCTGGGTGAGACGTTCACCGCGGCCGGCGCGGCGGCCGTGGCCGACATGGAGGAGCACGTCGCTCGGGGACTTCTCGACGGGCTGGTCGCCAAAGCGTTCCTCCAGGCCGAAGCGGATATCGCTTCGCTGGTCGGCCGCTATGCCTTCCTGCAGGGGGTGGTACGGCGTGTCGCGCTCGCCCGGCTCTCGCGACGCGAACTGAAGCGAAGCCACCTGGCTGCCGCGGGCCACCTGTCGAAGTTCCGGGAGACCGAGCCGGAGCTCCCGACGATGCTCGCCGGGCATCTCCTGGCTGCCGCGGAGGCAGACCCGGGAGCGGAGGAGGTCGAGTCGATCAAGTGGCGCGCCGGGGAGATGCTGCGGGTCGCGGCCGACCGCGCGGCCGCGGTCGGAGCGCTGAACGAGGCCATCGCCCTGTTCGATCGCGCTCTGGCTCTCACCGACGATGAGCGCGAGCAGGCGGCGCTTCTCGAGGCCGCCGGATTCGTCGCCTACCGGGCGGGTGACATCGACGCGGCGACCACGCGTTATCGCGCCGCCCAGGAGCTCCACGCCGCGGCCGGCCGGACGCGGGAGCTCCATCGCCTCCGGGCGATGGAGCTGCGCGCCGCGTGTTACGTGCGCGCCGCCGGCGAGGTGCTGCCGGCCGCGCGCGAGCTGTACGCCGCGGTCCGCGATCAGCGCGACGCGGTCGAGGCACTTGCCGGGAACGTCCTGGCCTACACGCTGTACCAGAGCGGGCAGCCCGAGGAGGCGCTCGCGATCGCGGCAACCACCGCGGCGATCGCCGAGGAGTGCCGCGACCACGGCGAGCTGGCGTTCGCGCTCGGCGTGCAGGGAAGCGCGCTGATGGAGCTCGGGCGGGCGGAGGAAGCGATTCCCGTCCAGCGGCACACGCTGCGGATCGCCGAGCAGCACGCTCAGCGACGGGTGGCCCCGGCCGCGAGCAACCTGGCCGGCGGCCTGGCGTCGATCGGGCGCTACGCCGAGTCGGCCCGGCACGCGCGCGAGGCGATCGGTGCCGCCGAGCGCACGGCCGAGCGATTCTTCGAGCGGTACGCGAGGCTCGCGCTCGGTCGGGCGCTGTGCTCGCTGGGGGACTGGGATCTCGCGGTAGCCGAGATCGAGTCGGTGAAGGACGACGTACCCGCGCTCCAAGTCGGGATGGCACTCGCGCCGCTGGTCGTGATCGCCCTCGGGCGGGGCGAGAGGAACCGACTGCGCGAACTCGTGGCCGAGTACGAAGAGCGCTCGGGCGGTCAGGCCACAAGCGTGTTTGAGGGCGACTTTCGGATGCTGCACGCGACGGCGCTCGCGGTCCTGTCGCCCATGGAGGCGGAAGAGATCGCGTGTCTGATCCCGGAGGCCGCCCCCTCCGACTACGCCGAGTGGACGGGCTGGCTGGCTCCGATCATCGACCGATTGATCATGCATCCTGCCGTCGAGCCGCTGCAGGAGGCGCTGTCGGCGATGCGCGAGGGTGACGCGATCAAACGCAACCGGCCGGTGCTGGCGCAAGCGGCGCGGCTGGAGGCCCACCTCGCGGCTCGCTCGGGCCACGAGCCGCTGGCGACGGCTTGCTGGGACGACGCGGAGCAGCTGACCAGCGAGTGCGGGATGAGGTTCGAGAACGCGGCGATCGCGCTCGAGCGAGCCGAGCACGCGGTCGGGTGCGGCGAGCCGATCGACTCCGTTGCAGTGGCTCGGGCACGGGCCACCTTCGAACAGTTGGGGGCGGCGCCCTGGCTCGAGCGCGCGGATCGCGCTGTTGAACGCCCAGGCTAGAGCGTGACGGTTCGACCGGCCTCGAATCCGTCGACGGCGACGATCTCGTCGATCACGTCGTGCGGCACGGGTCCATCCGTGGTGACGACCATCACCTGCAGCCGCGCCTCGTCCCGGATCGAGTCGTCCGGGTCGCGGCCGGCGGCGGCGGAGACGATGTTGATGCTGTGCTCGCCGAAGCACGTCCCGACGCGGCCGATCATGCCGGGGACGTCGCGGTAGCGGAGCACGGTGATCTGCTTCTCGAGCTGGACATCGAAGCGCTGACCCCAAACCTCGAGCAGGTGCGGCCGGTGGCGACGGCCGTGCAGGGTGCCGGCGACGCGCACGCTGGTCTCGCCGGAGTCGATGCTCACCCTGACGAGGTCGCTGTAGTCATAGGCGGTCGACGTCTTGGTCTCGACCAGTTCGATCCCGCGCTCTTCCGCGATCGCCGGCGCGTTGACCAGCCCGACCTCTTCCTCGACGTGGCCGCTCAGCACCCCGATCAGCGCGTGTATCGATAGGAGGCGCGTGTCGCGCTCGGAGATCCGCCCCAGGAACTCCAGGCGTACTCGGTCGATCGACGAGCCCTCCGCGATCGCGATCGCGATCTTCCCGAGCCCGCGGCACAGGGACACAAACGGCGTCAGCGTGTCCACGTCCTCGGCGGCGATCGCGGGCACGTTCACGGCGCTCGTGACCACCCCGCCGGTGAGTGCCGCGATCACCTGCTCGGCGGCCTGGTAGCCGGCGCGGTCGGTGGCCTCGGCGGTCGACGCCCCGAGGTGAGGCGTGACGATCACGTTCGGGTAACCGAACAGAAGGTGATCGGTGACCGGTTCGGAGCTGAACACGTCGAGCGCCGCACCGCCGACCTTTCCGGAATCGAGCGCCGCCTGCAGATCCGCATCGACGACGAGTGGGCCGCGCGCGACGTTCAGGATCCGCACCCCGTCCTTGCATTTCGCGAGCGCCTTGGCGTTGAGCCAGCCCTTGGTCTCCGGCGTGTTCGGCAGATGCAATGTGATGAAGTCGGCCGCGGCGTAGACCCCGTCGGCGGAGTCGGCCTTCTCGACGCCGAGCTCCCGATAGCGCTCGGCAGCGACGAACGGGTCGAACGCGATCACGTGCATCCCGAACGCGAGCGCGCGATGGGCGACGAGCTGGCCGATCCGGCCGAACCCGAGGATGCCGAGCGTCTTCTCGTACAGCTCGACGCCCGAGAACTTCGAGCGCTCCCACTTTCCGCCCGTCAGCGATGCGTGCGCCTGCGGCAGGTTCCGGGCGAGTCCGAGCAGCATCGCCATCGTGTGCTCAGCCGCAGTGATCACGTTCGACTGCGGCGCGTTGGCGACCACCACCCCCTGCTTGGTCGCCGCCGCGACGTCGACGTTGTCGACTCCGACCCCCGCGCGGCCCACCGCACGCAAGCGGCCCGCCCTGGCGATCAGCGACGCGTCGAGCTTTGTCCCCGACCGGATCAGGAGCCCCTCGAACTCGCCGATTCGCTCAGCCAGCTGCTCGCGCGACCAGCCGATCCCGAGCTCCACGTCGAAATGCTCGCGCAAGAGCTCGAGCCCCGGAGCGCCGATGTCCTCTGCCACCAGGACCCGCGCTCGCACGGGCTCAGTATCCGGTACGGCCGAAAGTGCGATCATGTGCCGCCCAGGTCTGACCGCGGAACGACTCGAGTTCGATCCGAAGCTTGCCGCTGCCGGGGTCGTCGAGCAGGTGACCGGGCCTGACGATCGTCCAGTCGCGGCTGCTCGCCGGCGCCGCCGCGTCGGCCTCCGCCTTTGCCCGCAGGTAGACGCTGAAGACTTCGTCGCCGGCGGGGGGAGCCTCGGCGCTGACGGAGCTGATCATCAGATATCGCGAGGCGCCGACCTCCTCGGCCGCCCGCAACAGCTTGATCGCGTCGTCGCGGTCCATCGTCATCTTCCGCTCCGCGCCGCTCCCGGCTCCGGCTCCCGCCGCAGCGCAATCTTCCCGTGTCCTCCGGCGATCGCGACCATATCGTCATCCTACGACGCCCGGGATTCACGCGGTCGGCCGGCCACCCGGGCTCCGGGGCGGCCTACTCGTGCGGCGTTTCTTCGGGCACGTCGTACCAGCGCTTGCGCTCGCCGATCCGCGCGCGCATCTTCCAGCGCCGGCTCTTCGGCGCCGACTCTGCGACCTCGCCGAGGGCTCGCAGCTGGGCTCTCGCGTCGAGCCTCCCACCTTCGATCGCGGGGCGGGCGCCGTCGTCGAGGAGCGCGGCGATCCGGTCGAGGTTCAGCGTCACGGTTCGCCACCAGCCCCAGTCATCGCCGACGAGCGAGCGGAACACGCGGACGTCGATCGCGCCCGGGTCGTCGCTCTCCTCGAGCGGAAAGGTCACGAGCAACCGCAGGCAGTCGTCCGCGTCCTTCTCGTTGAGCTCGACAATTTGGAGCTTCGACATCAGCAGGTCGACGGCGTCGAGCGTGTACGGCATCCGCCTCAGGCGGTCGGAGAACTCGAGCGTGTGACACATGTGGAGCTTGTCGATCAGCACGTCGATCGCGAGCCCGGTGTTGCCGTGGGCGAAGTACAGCTGCTTGTTGCCGTACAGCGCGTTGAAGTTCTTGTCGGGGTCGTAGCCGCGCTCGGTCAGCAGGTCGGTGAGCGCGCGCCGGGTCGAACTCGCCGAGGCGAAGTCGAGGTCCTGGCCCATGCGACTGCGCGGCGGCAGCTCGGGAGTGAGGACACGGACCGCGAGGCCGCCGACGAGTCGGAGCGCGATCGATCGCTCGTTGGCGACATCGATGAGCGTCTTGGCTTCATTCAGGAGGTCGGTTTCTGCGACCGTGTCGCTCATCTCCGACATACGGTACAGGCTGTTGTTAGGGTGCTGACGATGCCGCTGGCGGCCGCCGAGCAACGCGTATGTGAGGCCATCGAGGCGGGTCGCGACGAACTGGTCGGGCTGGCCAGCGCGCTCATCGGCTTCGACACGACGGCGCGTCAGGTCGGGGATCCGCCACGGGACGAGACCGCGCTCCAGGAGTACCTGGCGGGACGGCTCCGCGCCGCCGGCGCATCGGTAGATGTGTGGGAGCCGGACGCCGCCGCGCTGGCAGGGATGCCGCTGGTCCCGCCCGGGCTCTCCTTCGAGGGGCGACCGCAGCTGATCGCGAGGCTTGCCGGGTATGGCAGCGGGCGGTCGCTGGTCTTCAACGGGCATATCGACGTCGTGTCCGCTGAGCCGCGCTCGGAGTGGGCGAGCGACCCGTTCGTCGCGAGCGTGCGCGACGGGCTGCTGCACGGGCGCGGGGCGTGCGACATGAAGGGCGGGATCGCGGCGATGGTGTTCGCGGTCGAGACGCTGTCCTCGCTCGGTATCCCCCTCGACGGCGATCTTCTGGTCGCGACCAACACCGACGAGGAGTCCTCGGGCGCGGGCGGCACCGCGCTGGTCGAGCACGGACTGCACGCGGACGCCGGCGTCGTGACCGAGCCGACCGGCTTTCAGACCTGGATCGCGTGCCGCGGCTCGGACTACGGCGTGATCAGGGTGCCGGGTCGGCCGGGGCACGCGGAGGTTCGCCAGCCTGACTGGCGTCGCGGCGGCGCTGTCAACGCGATCGAGAAGGCCGTCGTGGTCTTGAACGCGATCGCGTCGCTACGTAGTGAGTGGGGTTCGCGCCCGGGATACACGCATCCGTTCCTCTCGACGCCGTCGCTCCTTCCCACGCTGGCGCGTGCCGGCGAGTGGTCCGTGACCTACCCGGCATCGTGCGAGCTCACGATCGCCGTGATGTACCTGCCGGCGCAGGCCGATGCCTCGGGGTGGGGGAGTGAGGTGCGGCGGGAGGTCGAGGAGTGGATCGCGCGGGAGACCGCCAAGGATGACTGGCTCGCCGAGCACCCGCCGGCGATCGAGTGGTGGCCAAACGCGGTGATGCCGTTCGAGATCTCGGCCGAGGACCCGATCGTCGGCGTCATGCAGGGCGCCACCGCGGACGTCGGCCGCCCCGGCCGGCTCGGCGGTCTGGACTCCTGGTACGACGGGGCCACGCTCACACAACTGGCGGGGATCCCGTCGATCGGCTACGGCCCGCCCGGGTTCGACGCCGACGGGCTCAGCGTCGCGCACATGATCGACGAGTTCGTGCCGGTCGACGGGCTTGTCGCGGCCGCCCAGGGTCTGGCCGTCGCCGCGATGCGGTTCTGCGGTACCGGGGGATGATCGCCCGACGCGAGACGCGGACGGCGCCCCGGGCCGCCCCCGCCCGGGCCTGGGCCACAACGCCACACTCGGCGGCGCGCGCCGGTCGACTCCGCACTTAGCAACCTTGGGCTGAGGTGGTAAGCG
>Ga0335081_10020272_pt1 | contig 10755 bp, 6 predicted proteins | sample Lox_Sample_35_FD_206713 | JGI IMG/M metagenome (GOLD analysis project Ga0335081, IMG submission 206713) | Soil microbial communities from Loxahatchee National Wildlife Refuge, Florida, United States - Lox_Sample_3.5 | ecosystem: Environmental > Terrestrial > Soil > Wetlands | place: USA: Florida... | reverse complement strand
GGAGCGAAACGGCGCCAGTTTCCTCGACAATGGCCGCGGCCCGACGAAGAACGCTCTGGCGCCGGATTTCACGCTCCCGCAACCTCACGGACAACAGCTGCAGCTCTCGTCTTATCGCGGGAAGGTCGTGCTGCTCGATTTCTGGGCGACATGGTGCGTGCCCTGCCGAGAAGAAATTCCTCATTTCGTGCAGATGCAGCAGCAATATGGCGGCCAGGGCTTGCAGATCATCGGCGTCTCCATGGACGACAGCCCTGACCCGGTGCAACCGTTCTATCAGCAGATGCACATGAACTATCCGGTGGTGATGGGCAACGCGAAGATCGGGGAAGAATACGGCGGTGTTCTGGGTTTGCCCATCGCGTTTCTGATCGGACGCGACGGCCGCATCTACAAAAAGCACATAGGTGCCACGAACGCTACGGTGTTCGACCACGAAATCACCACCCTGCTTGCCGTTTCAGGAAAATGAAATAGTAGCTGTATTTGCAACTACTTACGTCCTGTCAGCCGCCTCCCGAGACCACCATCCCAGATTGCAATCACACCCCACTGTGATTTCCGTCGTCGTGCGCAGTTTTCGCCCCGGATAGCCTCGATGGTCGCCCCGGAAGCGGCTATGCGAGAGACCGTCCAGCGCCTGTGGCCTGAAATCGGGTGGATTCAGAATCCGGAATTGCGCGAGCAAGTGACCCAGACATGGATCACGGCGCTAGAGCGAAGTCCGCTTTCTCCTGACGATCTGAATCGGATTCCGTTCACCTTATTAGTCCCCAATTGTCCGATCACATTCATGGAGCACAAGCGCTGCGTGGTGCACATCGCGCGCGATAGCGCCCGGGCGATGCAGGAGTTTATGGGACGTGCTCTTCCAGTCGACATCGACACGGTAATTGCGGGAGCCATTCTGGCCGACGTTGGCAAGCTACTCGAATACGAAATTGGGCCGGACGGCAAGAGCCGACAGAGCGAACGGGGAGAGGCGCTGCGCCATCCCTTCACTGGAGTAGCGCTGGCGTTGGAGTGCGGTGTTCCGGACGCAGTCTGCCACATCGTCGCTGCCCACGCTGCTGAAGGAGATCTGGTTAAGCGAACGACAGAGGCCTTCATCGTGCATCACGCCGATTTCATGGCATTTCTGCCGTTCAAGAATCCGAAAAACGTTCGGATCAGATAAGGAGCATCTCTTGCCCGCAACCAAGGCCGTTCTCCCAACTGAAACGATCACCGAGAAGATGTCGCGCTGGGCAGCCGATCTGCAATACCAGCAACTCTCTTCCGATGCCATTCACCAGGCCAAGCGATTCCTGCTCGATTCCTTCGGCTGCGCCCTTGGCGGCTTTCAGCAGCATGACGTGAAGATCGCCCTTGAAGTGCTCGATGAGACCGCCGCACCCGGTCCGGCGACGGTCATTGGGACAGGTCAGCGAGTGGACGCAGTTTCCGCCTCGCTCGCGAATGCTCTGATGATCCGCTGCATGGATTACAACGACATTTATTGGAAGCAGGATCCTTCGCATCCATCCGACATTTTTCCCGCCGCGATTGCTTGTTGCGAACGCGCGCGCACCGGAGGCGACGAACTCATAGTGGGTATTGTCCTGGGACACGAATTCGAGATGCGGCTCTGCGAGGCCGCTTTCCCGGGCATTCGTGAGCGCGGCTGGCACCACGCGACTCTCACCGCTTTCGTATCGCCCATCGTAGCTGGACGCGCGCTTCACCTCACCGCGGAGCAAATCCAGCACGCTATCGGCATCTCCGCCAGCCGCCACTGCACGTTAGGCGCCGTCACTGCGGGCAAGCTCACGATGATGAAGAACACCGTCGATCCGATGGCCACGCAGAGCGGAGTACTTGCGGCGTTGCTTGCGGAAAAGGGCTATACAGGCCCCGAACACGTCATCGACGGCAAAGAGGGCCTTACGCACGTTTTCGGGCCGGAGTGGAAACTGAACCGGCTCACGGATGGCTTGGGTTACTCCTGGCGAATCACGCAATGCGGAATGAAAGCCTTCCCCACCGAAGCCCTGACCCACACTGCTATCTCCGCAGTGCTTGATTTGGTCAAGAGCAACGATATCCATCCCAATCAGGTCGAGAAGATCCAAGTTCGATCTCTCGCGCGTGCCGCGGACATTCTCTCGGACCCAAGTAAATACGATCCGCACACAAAAGAGACTGCGGATCACTCCCTTCCCTACGTGATCGCTGCAGCTCTCGTGGATCGTCAGGTGACTCCCGCGCAGTTCACGATGCAGAAGATTTTGGATCCCACGATCCGCGAGCAGCTGAATAAGGTCGAGGTCGTGGCAGATCCAGAGATTGAGAAGGTATTTCCAGCATTACAGAGGGTGATTGTGCATATCGATACGACAGACGGACGCTCATTCAACAAACAACTGGACTATCCCAAAGGCGATCCGCGGAATCCGCTCACGGATCAGGAAATTGAAGAAAAATTCACAGCTCTTGCGGAAGGAGTCCTTTCCCCCAGCGCCCAGCAGCGCGTGAAAGACGCGGTCTGGAACCTGGAGCGGGTCGGCTCAGTGACAGAACTGATGGCGCTGATGGAGTCCGACGCTCGCAGGGCAAAGAACGCAAGATCTAAACACACAAAACAGACCAGCCGTAAGGGCAGAAAGCATCCCGCGCTCGCTTAGCAGCACGGCTTGTCTGTAACTCGCTTCGTTCGCGCGGAGGAGACCCTCATGCCCCAAACAATCGTCGAAAAGATCGCTCAAGCTCACCTCGCGGATGGCCCAAAGCGCCCGCTGCGCGCGGGAGATTTCGTCTCCATTCGCCCATCCCATGTGTTGACGCACGACAATACCTCGGCAGTAATGAGCAAGTTCAAATCGATTGGAGCGAAGAGAATTCACGATCACCGGCAACTGGTCTTCGCGCTCGACCATGACATTCAGAATCGCGATGACGTCAATCTGAAGAAATACCGCTCGATCGAAACTTTCGCCGCCGAGCACGGAATCGATTTCTATTCCGCCGGATCGGGCATCGGCCACCAGATCATGATCGAGCGCGGATACGTGCTTCCCGGCACATTCGTGGTGGCCTCCGACTCGCACTCGAATATGTACGGCGCTCTTGGGGCGGTCGGAACCCCGATTGTGCGGACCGACGCAGCCGCCATCTGGGCTACCGGCGAATTCTGGTGGCAGATTCCGCGCACGATTCAGGTCGTACTCGAAGGCAAGCTGCCGCTCGGCGTGAGCGGAAAAGACGTCATCATCACGCTGTGCGGGCTCTACAACCACGATGAAGCGCTCAATGCTGCCATCGAATTCTCCGGGCCGGGCATTGCCAGCCTGTCGATGGATGACCGCTTCTCGATTTCAAACATGAGCACCGAATGGGGGCCAATCGCAGCCTGGTTTCCCGTCGATGAAATCACGCTGCGTTATTTGCGGCGCATGCGGCTCCGCCTGCGCGAACAAGGCACGGAAAGATTCACCGAAGAAGAAATCCAGAGGTGGGCCGCCGATCCGCCTCAGGCTGATCCTAACGCAGCTTATGCAGCCCGCATCGTACTTGACCTCAGCGAGGTCACGCCCCACGTCTCGGGTCCGGACACGGTGCAGACGACGCAATCTCTCAGCGAAATCGAGAGCAAGAGAATTGCAATTCAGAAGGCATATCTGGTTTCGTGCGTGAACTCGCGCATTGACGATCTGGAAGCCGCTGCGTGGGTGCTCTGCGGCAAGAAAGTCGCTCAAGGCGTAAGGCTCTACGTGGGTGCCGCGAGCGCGTGGGTACAGGAAGAAGCTGAGCGCCGTGGCGTATGGCAGGCCCTGATAGATGCCGGCGCGATTGCGTTGCCGCCGAGCTGTGGACCTTGCATCGGCTTGGGGACTGGTCTGCTCGAACGTGGCGAGGTCGGAATTTCCGCCACGAACCGTAATTTCAAAGGGCGTATGGGATCGCGCGATGCGCGATGCTACCTGGCCAGCCCCGAGGTCGTCGCGGCCTCCGCGATTGCCGGCTACATTACCGGGCCGCGCCATTTTCCTAAGCGCGCTGTGGTTCGCAATTGTCAGGAATTCAAAAGCGCGGCTGCCCCGGCGGAGAAGTTGGAAATCCTGCCGGGATTCCCCGCGAGCATTCGTGGTCGCCTCATCTTTCTTCCCCAAGACAATGTCAATACCGATGCCATCTACGGCAAGGATTACACCTATCGCGACGATATGACGCCGGAAATGATGGCGCGGGTCGTGATGGAAAATTACGACCCACAGTTCTCCGGCCGCGCTCGCAGCGGAGACGTCATCGTTGGTGGATTCAATTTCGGCACCGGATCGAGCCGCGAGCAGGCCGTCACTTGCCTCAAAGCGAAAGGCATTCCGCTGATCATCGCGGGTAGCTTCTCGCAAACATATCTGCGCAACGCCTACAACAACGGATTTCTCTGTATCGAGGTTCCGGACTTCGTCAAGCGCTTGCGAGAACAGTTTGCGGACGATATTGCCGCTAACGAAAAGACGATCATTCCCGGGCAGAACGTCGAAATCGATTTCACCACAAGCACGCTCCACTGGGGTGAAAAGCATTTCGCTTTCCCTGCGTTGGGAAATGTTCCGCAATCGCTGGTGATCGCCGGCGGCGCCGAGAACGTAATCAAGGCGAAGTTGGGTGTCGAGCAGAAGCGATCGCAACCACAGCCCGCTGGAGTTTCAGGAGACTAGGAACTTATGGCAAAGCACACTGTCGTCACCATGCCCGGGGATGGAATCGGAAATCAAGTTCTTCCCGAGGCTATCCGGGTTTTGAAGGCCGTCGAGTTCGACGCCGAATATATTCACGCCGATATCGGTTGGGATTGCTGGTGCCGCGACGGAAATGCGCTTCCCCAACGTACGGTTGACCTGCTCGCCAAACATAAGCTCGGATTGTTTGGCGCCATCACTTCCAAGCCCAAAAAGCAGGCGGAAGCCGAATTGAGTCCAGAGCTGCGTGGCAAAGGTCATTCGTACTTCAGCCCCATCGTGACGATGCGGCAGAAGTTCAATCTCGATACCTGCATCCGCCCCTGCATCTCCTTTCCTGGCAATCCTCTGAATTTCATCCGCCAGCGGGCGGGCGGCGGCTTCGAAGAACCGTTTGTTAACGTCGTCGTTTTCCGCCAAAACACGGAAGGCCTTTACGCCGGAGTGGAATGGACCAATCCTACAGAGCAGGTTCGTGCCGCGCTCGCCACGCATTCCAAGTTCAAGCCCTTCGCCGATGTTCCAGGCGCCGATCTTGCCATTTCTGTTCGAATCATCACGCGCGCCGCGGCTCGCAAGATCTGCCAGGCTGCATTCAACTGGGCAAAGAAGTACGGATACAAGTCAGTCACGATTTGCGAAAAACCCAATGTCCTGCGCGAGACCTCCGGCATGATGGAGGAAGAAGCCAAAGCCGTCGCGAAGGAATATCCCGGAATCGCGCTCTGGTCCACGAACATCGATGCGCAGACAATGTGGCTCACTAAGAATCCCGAAGACTACGGCATCGTTGTGGCTTCGAACCTTTTCGGAGACGTGATCTCCGATGCCTTCGCCGGACTCATCGGCGGCCTTGGCTTCGCCGCCTCGGGAAATATCGGAGACGAGGTCGCGGTCTTCGAGCCGACTCACGGATCAGCTCCGAAATATGCAGAACTTGATCCGCCGATCGTCAATCCCATCGCGATGTTCCTCTCTGCCGTCATGATGCTCGAGCATGTCGGCGAAATCGAGAAGGCGCATCGCATTCGTCAGGCCATTGCTGACGTCGTGAAAGAAGGTAAGGTGCGCACGTACGACATGATGCGCATTCCCGGCGGACCGAAGGCCATCGCTCAAGGCGCAGCCAGCACCATTCAAATGACAGATGCCGTGATCCAGAAACTCACGTCAGCAAGACGAAAGCCTCAAACTCAGCGGGAACTCGCGCACGTTCACGCGTGATGGAACCTCTATGCCAATAGCAACCGAAACTCGGACCGGCATTGCCGGGCACTGCGGCCCAGAAGTCAGGTCGGACCTTCAGGTTCGAATTGAAATCCACGATGCCGGCGGAATTGTCATTGAAATTGAATCCCGCGTGAAGACATACTACGGCGATGCCATCCGGCGGCAGGCCGAAGAGGTGTTGGAAGCGCTTGGCGTCCGGCATGCTCAGGTCGAAATTCACGATGAAGGCGCGCTTCCGTTCGTCGTCGCGGCGCGCATTGAAGCCGCGGTTCGCCGCGCGGGGATTGGTCAGAACACCCGCGTTCTTCCCGATCGGCGCCGCCTCCCGGAAGCCTCCCCTCGCGACCGCGTTCGCCGCTCACGCCTCTACGTTCCTGGCAGCGAGCCGAAGTATTTCATCAATGCCGCGCTGCACGGCGCCGACGGCGTCATCCTCGATCTGGAAGACTCCGTCCACGTAAGCGAAAAAGATTCAGCACGCCTCGTCGTGCGCAATGCACTCCGTGCTGTTGATTTTCTCGAATGCGAGCGAATGGTCCGCATCAACCAGATTCCCCTCGGCCTCGAAGACTTGAACGAAGTCGTGCCGGAATCTCCTGATCTCATTCTGATTCCAAAGGTCGAGACGCCGAATCAGGTTCTGGAAGTCACCACGCGCATCGCCGAGATCAAAGCGGACTACGGCATCACGCGCCCGATCTGGGTCATGCCAATTCTCGAATCTGCGCTGGGAATTGAAAACGTTTTCGCCATCGCCAAGGCGAGTGACAAGACGGTGGCTCTGACGGTTGGTCTCGAGGACTACACCGCCGATCTTGGAGTCGTGAAAACTTCCACCGGAGCCGAGTCGCTCTATGCCCGGCAACGCGTCGTGAACGCCGCGCACGCCGCAGGCCTACAAGCCATCGATTCCGTCTTCGGAGACGTTGGCGACATGGAGGGTCTGCGCGCCTGGGGACTAAGCTCCCGCGCCCTGGGATTCGAAGGAATGGGATGCGTTCATCCGACGCAGATTCCGGTGATCCATGAGGCATTCGCACCGTCAACCGCTGAAATCGAGCGCGCGCGAAAGGTCGTCACGGCCTACAACGAGGCGCAAGAACGCGGAGTCGGAGTCGTCAGCCTCGGCTCGAAGATGATCGATCCTCCCGTCGTGCAGCGCGCGCTCAAACTGATTGCGCGCGCCCAAGCGATGGGACTCATTTCCTGATTCACAGAAGAAGACTTTATGCCTGTCATCGAAAAAACGGAATTAGCCGCAAACGCCGCGGGACGCATGGTACCCGACACAGTCAACGGGCGCCATCAGATCGCCTATATGGGCGTCGGAGAATATCGGCCAGTGGGCGCTAAGGCCGCGCCGCCCATCCGCACCGCGGCAGATTATCCCGCAGAGGGCGACAAACGCGTTGCTGATCTCGAAACCGCATTGCGCAAATGCGGCCTGCGCGACGGCATGGTCATCTCGTCTCACCATCACCTTCGCGATGGTGACCGCGTCGCCCTGATGGCTCTGGAAGCCGCGTCGCGCATCGGCGTCAAAGGTCTAACCTGGTTTCCCAGCGCGTCATTCCCTTCGCAAAAAGGCGCCATCGGACTGATGCAGTCCGGTGTGATCGATCACATCGAAGGCAGCATGAATGGTCCCTTGGGCGATTACTGCACTCAGGGCAAGATGCGCGGCATGGGCGTGCTTCGCTCTCATGGAGGCCGCTGGCAAGCCATTCAGGATGGAGAGGTCCACATCGATGTCGCCGTTATCGCGGCGCCCACGGCCGATCCATTTGGCAACTGCGACGGATCGCATGGCAAGTCCGCCTGCGGATCTCTCGGCTTCGCCCTTGCGGATTCGGTCTATGGGGATCACGTCATCGTCGTAACCGACAACCTCGTTCCCTTCCCCTGCGTCCCGTGGCAGATTCAGGGGAACAACGTCGACTACGTAGTTGAAGTGGACTCGATTGGAGATTCCTCCCGAATCGTTTCCGGCACAACTCAAATCACCCGTTCTCCCGACCGCCTGCGCATTGCGGAGTTCGTGGCGCGATTTCTTCGCGATGCGAGCATCATGCGCGACGGCTTTTCATTTCAAGCCGGCTCCGGAGGAATCGCCCTTGCCTTCGTGAGTTATCTCAAGCAGATGATGAAACAGGCCGGGGTGAAAGCAAGATTCGTCCGCGGTGGTTCTACCAAGTATCTGGTCGAACTTCTCGAAGAAGGCCTCACCGACTACATCCTCGACGGACAGACATTTGATCTGGACGGCGTCCGTTCCATTGCGGCCAATCCACGGCACGTTGCCACATCGCCATTCACTTCCTACAACTATCACGGCAAGGGGAACTTCGCATCGATGCTCGATGCCGTCGTCCTCGGAGCAACCGAAGTCGACACGAACTTCAACGCCAACGTCGTCACGCACTCCGACGGACGCCTGCTTCACGGCATCGGAGGCTGGCAAAACTGCCTTGAGTCACGATGCACGATACTCGCGGTTCCATCCTTCCGCGATCGGATTCCTGTGATTGTTGATGAAGTGACCACGCTATGTGGTCCGGGAGAACTGATCGATGTGGTCGCCACTGAGCGAGGCATTGCGATCAATCCGCGGCGTCAGGATCTGATCGATGCGGTGAAGGGCTCGAAGCTGCCGATTCGTTCTCTTCAGGAGATCAAACAGGAAGTCGAGCGCATCTGTGGCGGAAAGCCTCAGGGGCCGAAACGCGAAGATCGTCCGGTCGCAGTTGTGAAGTGGGTCGACGGGACCGTGCTGGACACAGTCTGGCAGATTTCTTAAAACTGTCATCTCGACCGTGGCGATGCCTTCCGCCAAGCGGAAGGCATTACGGAGTGGAGAGACCTTGTTGTGCGATCGGAATCGCTCTACTTTACGGTCTCAGTGAAGTTCAACGGTGTCAGACTTCCCGATGTAGCAGTTATTGTCACCGTTCCCGCGGTCGATCCTGTCGTGTAGCTGACGGAAGCTTGTCCGTTCGCAGTCGTCACCGGTTTTGTCGAGGAGAACGTTCCTCCCGCACCATTGTCCGTGAATGTCACGGTCACGCCCGAGATCGGATTGTTGTACTGATCCGTCACTAATACCACCAGCTTCTTCGGCAAGAGCGTCTTGGGATTCGCGGACTGGTTGTTCCCCGAAACAATCGTGAAATTCGTCGCCGCGCCGGCAACAGATTTCTCCTGAGTAGTAATGCTTGCGCTGCCATCGGACGCCGTAACGGTGATCATCGCTTTCGCAGTCGTCGGAAGCGTGTATGACGTGGATGCCTGGCCCTTGGTGTTCGTCACTGCCGGATTCGGGTTGAAGGTGCCACCCACGCCTCCATCGCTGAAGCTGATCGATGCTCCCGAGACGATTTTCCCAGAGGAATTCTTGGCCGTAATTACAAGCGGAAGCGGCAAGGTCGTGCCTACTGTGCCCGTCTGCCGTCCTCCCGAGGAAACCACCAAAGTCGTCACGACAGTCGAGACCGCGGTTTCCGTAAATGTTATCGGCGTATAGCCTGGGGCAGTCGCAGTAACAGTCACAGTCTGCGCAGTAGGTGGCAGCGTGTACCTTGTCGACGCCTTTCCTCCCGTTCCAGTTGTGACCGTTCCGGCCGAGAATGAGCCACCGGCTCCGTTATCGCTGAACGTGATCTTCACTCCAGACGTAAGCACGCCGTTACTAGTGGCGCTCGCACAGAGTGCAATGGGTAGAGTAGATCCGGTGTTTCCGCTCTGATTGTTCCCGCCGCAGATTCCAAGAACCTGTGAATTTGCAGTCGCCGTTTCAGTGAACGTCGCCGCCGAATAGCCCGTGCTCGTCGCATTAATCGCGACAGTTTGAGCAGTCGAAGGAAGCGTATAAGTGGTCGACGCAATTCCGTTGCTGCCGGTGGTCGCAACGGGCGTTCCGAAGGTCCCTCCGACGCCGCCATCGCTGAACGTGACGCTGACGCCCGAAGCAGGATTGCCATTGATAGTAGCCAGCACGGTCAGGGCAGTAGGCAGCGTCGTCCCTGTGCTGCCGCTCTGATTGTTGCCGCCGTTCACAGTGAGAGTCTGGATACTCGCGGTCGCCGTTTCGGTGAACGTAGCTGTTGTGTAGGCATTACTCGTGGCGCTGATCGTGACCGTTTGCGCAGTGGAAGGCAGCGTATAGGTCGTCGACGCCGTGCCGTCGCTGCCGGTCGTCGCCGTCGGCGTTCCGAATGTTCCACCCACTCCGCCGTCGCTAAACGTAACGCTCACACCAGACACAGGATTGCCCTGGTTCGTCGCCGTAACTGTCAGAGCTGTGGGCAACGTGCTGCCTGCACTGCCGGTCTGATTGTTTCCGCTCGTTGCAGCCAACAGCTTGTTCGAAGCCAGATACCACGGAGTCGTCGTGTCATCTGTTTTGAGGAAGTTCAGCAGCGGACTCGCGACCTTTAACTGACCGTAGGTCGAAGAAGGGTGCGTTCCGTCCGACGAAAAGTCCTCGCAGTCCCATACCGTGCCGTCGCTGCGTCCCAGCATTCCGTTCGACCAGTAATAGGGACCCCATGACATCCACGGCGCCACCACGGGTCCGAGTGTCGGGTTGTAGTTCAGATTGGTGTTGCCATTGATCTGATCCTGGATCGCCCACTTTACGGCGTATCCAACTTCAAACGCGTACGGCTCAGGATTATCCGGGCTTCCAACTCCATTGGAATATCCGCCGTACACACGCGACGAGAAGTAGACCAGCTTCAGATTCGGAAACAATGTAAGCATGGTCTGCATGATCGTCTCGTACTGCGTCTGCAGATTTGAGATGTCG
>Ga0335081_10020271_pt1 | contig 10755 bp, 8 predicted proteins | sample Lox_Sample_35_FD_206713 | JGI IMG/M metagenome (GOLD analysis project Ga0335081, IMG submission 206713) | Soil microbial communities from Loxahatchee National Wildlife Refuge, Florida, United States - Lox_Sample_3.5 | ecosystem: Environmental > Terrestrial > Soil > Wetlands | place: USA: Florida... | reverse complement strand
GGTCACCCCGACGGATACGAGTGGTGCGTGAATGCTCCTGCTGTCGACTCGCGCGGCACGGTTTTTGCCAACAGCGAAGACGGAAACTTGTACGGCATTCGCCAGGGAGGAAAGGGCGGTCAGCGAACCTTCATGAGCCAGGTGCTGGACGCAGGTTACACACCTCTATCGCTGGACAACAACGGGCTTATCTATACCGAGAATGCCGGCAATCTGTTGGTAATCGGCGAGATTCCAGAATAGCCTCAAATTATGCCGGCGAGAGGGTGCGGCAGTAGCTCTTGATGTGGTCTTTTTGTTCGGGGAGAATACCCACAAATTCGAAGCCGTGCAGAAACCCCATGCGGTGCCTCACCACCGCACGAAACACCTGCAGCTCGCTGGAATTGGGGAATGAAAACTCCAACGACACCATCTCTCCCGCGCGGAATTCGCTGGTGATGACCGCCCCCAGGCCGTTTTCGGCAATCTCGAAGCAACGACCATGGACGCGCACATATCCATCCTGCCCCAGCACCTTCACAATGAGCGGTAGCTCAGTGCGATAGCGGGCGTATCGCCGAGTGGACGACTTGCGCACGGACAGCTCGGGAAGCGGATTGGATTTCTTCGTTACCAACGCGGCGACTGCCTTCCGGGGGAAAGCACTATGGAAACAGAAAAGAAACCTTCCCGCAAGTAGCAGGTGGACGTACCTGGTGAGTTGGCCTTTCGCGCTGCTTCGCCAGGGAATCTCAGATCCGTGTCTTTTCAAACGGAGCGAGAAGCTTGCCCCCTAAGGGGTCGGGATTCTTGAATTCTATTGACAGTCTCTTTGCCGAATGCGAAACTTCCGCGACATTCCTTTTGTAATTCGTCTCGTTTTCTTTCCGGGCCCGCGGGGCGGGCCGATCTAGTCGTTGGGGAAGTCGTTCCGGTTTCCGCGAATTTAACTAGTTGAGTCGCTCGACAAATGTTTTGAGCGCTGACGGCTCTGCCATCGCGACTGGACATTTGTCGATTGAAATTGCTGTTGACCCCCGGGGCAGTAGAAATGAGGACCATGAAACAAAATTTTTGACGCAAGGAGAAAAAATGAAAGCCACTTCCGTCGTCTTTTCAATCCTGGCCGCACTGGGAAGCATCGCGGCCGTCGCCCAAAGTAACAATATCCCGCAAATTCAGCACGTGATTATCGTAATTCAGGAAAATCGCACCCCGACCAGCATATTCCACGAGGACGCCAATCTGATCGCCGAGGGCGCACACGTACAGCCGCCCAACAACCAAGGGGCCTGCAACCTACTATCGGGCGGCGAAATTACGCTAGCAGGCGTGCCTCTCGCCATGTGCGCGGGGCTCGGCCATTTTCATCCTGATTGGCTAAACATGTACGACGGGGGCAAGATGGATGTACGTCATGTCCTTTTTTCCAAGGCGACGATAATCCGTACTGCCCTTACACCTACACGTTGAATACAAATGGGATCCTCGACCCTTACTTTCACCTGGCCGAGAACTACGGCTTCGCCAATTGGATGTTCTCGACCCAGCAGGGGCCGAGCACTGACGGGCATCTCTTTTTGTTTGCCGGCACCTCGGCACCCGACTTTTACGGCGACCCGCAGGGGCAGGCCGACTGCCTGATGCAGAATAACACCCATTGCTGGGAGTGGTTCGCATCAGAAAACGACTACGGCTTTGGGTGCGTTTCCGGCAATGATGTGACGATCAAAGAAATTGCCCCCGACGGTACAGAGACGGTTTCCGGATACCAACCCCCTGGCAAGAACGCCGGATTTCCGTGCTTCTACCACAATAGTCTCCCTACGCTTCTCGATGCCGCCGGTATCACGTGGCGTTACTACACCGAATCGGGTATGCCCATATGGGACTCGCCAGATCTCCTAGGCCCGATTTGCGAACCTGCCAGCCCACCCGGAGGCACCGGTGGGCCTACCTGTCAGGGCACGGATTATACGAACAATGTCGTGCAAAATTCGGCACAGATCCTAACCGACCTCGGCGCCGACGCCTCACATCCCGGCTGCAACTTGCAGAATGTGAGCTGGGTGATTCCTGACGGTAGCTGGTCAGACCATCCAGGAGACGGATCGGTCGACGCGGGTCCCTCGTGGGTGGCAGCGATTGTCAACGCTTTAGGAGGCTACGACAACAGCGGGCACCATTTGCCCCATCCCTGTTCCTATTGGCAGAACACGGTCGTGCTGGTTACCTGGGATGACTGGGGCGGATTCTATGACGACGTTCCACCCCCCTACAACCAATTTCCGAACGGCACTGGGGCTCAATTTGTCTATGGATTCCGCGTACCACTTATAGTGATTTCCGCTTACACTCCTCCTAACTACGTCTCGGGCCCCTGCAATAAACAGACAGGCGACTGTACGAACGCGGAAAAGCCACAGTACATCCACGACTTCGGTAGCATCCTCAATTTCATCGAGTATGTCTTTGGCCAAGGCGGACATTTTCTGGGATATCCGACATATCCGACCGGAATTGGAGACCAGAATTACCCATACGCTGACTGGTTCGCGCCAGACGGCCCTAACACTCTTAATGAGTGCAATCCCGCAACCTGCCCTTACGGTCTCTCCGACTTCCTTGACCTTGCTGACTACGGCAGCAATCCGCGTCCCTTTTCCCCAATTAGCGGGGCGCAGTATCAAACCGACTGTTTTTTGAATGCCACAACCTGTATCGGATTCCCGCAGGACCCCGATAACGACGCCATTGATTGAAGACCACGAATGTCGTGAGAGGAGGCGCAGGCCCTGCCCAAGGCACCGCCTGCTCCTCCCTAACTTGCTAACCCGTGGTATGATCGTCACCCACAGAACGTCTCGTCTGGGCCTCTGGCAGGCGGTTTGAAGGCGGTGTTCATGAGGTTATCGTTGCTCTTTCTCTTACTCGCGGCCCTTTCTCTCGCCGCTTACGCTCAGCCTCCATTCAAGGTTTTGCACGCCTTTGGTCTGGGTAACGACGCAGGCGGGCTCTGGTCAAGCGTGGTCTTTGATCAGCAAGGAAACATCTACGGTAGTAGCAGCGGCGGCGGTGCCTACGGGGATGGAACAGTGTTCAGGCTCAGCCCAGGGCAAGATGGCGACTGGAACGAGACCATCCTTTACAGCTTTCCTTCCTTCTCCGAGGATGGTGCCGTGGCTTGGGGAGGTCCAGCGGTCGATGCATTCGGTAATGTCTACGGTACGACTCAGGTTGGTGGACTTTATGCGCACGGCATTGCGTTCGAGCTTAGTCCCGGACCGCAAGGTTGGATCGAAACCGTGCTTCACAACTTCGCCGGACCTGGAGACCCCACGTGTTGCCCTTACGGAAATGTCACACTAGATGAGTACGGAGACTTACTAGGTGTAGGGTATTCCGCATTTGCGCTGAGTCCGGGCCCCGGCGGCTGGGGCGAGAGCATCCTTCACTCCTTCGCCGATGAGAATGGAGACGGCTACGGCACCCAAGCCGGGCTGATTTTGGACGCTGCGGGGGACATCTTTAGCACCACCCGGTTTGGCGGAGGTGAGCCGACCTGCCCGGCGAACACCTGCGGCACGGTTTACGAACTGCAACCAGTCGCCGGAACCTGGAAGGAGCATATCCTGCATCGCTTTGGCAGCTTCGCCGGCGATGGCGAGGTATTGAGCTCTGGAGAGCTGGCCATAGACAGTAAAGGGAATCTCTATGGCACGACGGCGGAGGGCGGAGCCAATGTCTGCGTGGATGTGGGCTGCGGGACGATTTTCAAGGTAGCGCGCGTGCGAGCTAGCACAGGTGTCGCAGGCGCTGAAACGATCCTTTACAGCTTTGTCGGCGGAGCCGCCGGTTTCAATCCAGGCGGCAGCGTCATCGTCGATGGAGCGGGCAATCTCTATGGGACAACGATAAGCGGAGGCTCGCCTGCGTGCCAGTGCGGAGTGGTTTACGAGTTGTCGCCGAAGAACGGCGGCTGGAAGTACACCATATTGCACACGTTCACCGGTTCTGACGGCGCCCAGCCCGACGCAAATATGACGTTCGGCCCCGACGGCAACTTGTACGGCACGACGGCCACCGGTGGTACATACAGTGCTGGCGTGGTATTTGAGATCCAGATCATTCAGTAAGCCCATCGGATTGTCTTGCCGCCTGCTTACCCTTCGCCTATCCTGCCAGCGTGCCTCACGTACGGAAGTGTGGTGCGGTGGAGAATAGATAGGCTCTATCTCCGCCGCAGTTTTCCTGTTAGAGTACGCAGCCGATGGGCGCGAATACAAAGCCGACGAGGCACTACGACCGCTAGGGGAAAGGTGTTCAGTTGTGCGAAGATTGAAGTTCTCGGCCCTTTCAGCTGTTGTAGCCGCCATACTCGCGCTTTCGGGCAGCGTCAGGGCGACTTCATATAAGGTTCTTTACAACTTCGGCCTATCCCAGGATGGCGCTGGGCCGGAATCCGGCGTCGTATTCGACCCCCAGAACAATGCTTTCGGTGTCACCATTAGTGGAGGCACCTTCGGGGATGGGACGGTCTACGAGCTGACGTATTCTCCCGACACTGGGTGGATGGAAACTACACTCCACAGCTTTAACTATAAAGTTGATGGGGAGGACCCCGACGGCAAGCTCACCTTGGATCCAGAGGGCAACATCTTTGGGACAACTCCGTTTGGAGGGCCCCAAGATGGTACCGTTTTCGAACTTTCGCCAAATGGTGGCGGATGGGATTTTAGCTTGCTTTACGAGTATGGCGTCCACGGGGGTGCGGTTCTGGACGACGCGGGAAACGTCTATGCACCTCTGGGCTTCGGGCAATACAATGCCGGGGCTATTGGCAAGTTGTCGCCGTCTCAGAGCGGGTGGAGCTACACTGCAATTTATAGCTTTTGCAGCAGGCCGGATCCTCATTGCGCGGATGGAATCGAGCCTCAAGCACCGCTAGCGTGGGACGCTGCCGGAAATCTGTATGGCAACACCCTCTACGGCGGTATCTACCCCTATCCAAGTCCATGCTTTAGTCAGGAGGGCTGCGGCTTGGTTTACCAATTGCGTCCTCGTCCCGACGGGACTTGGGACTACCACATCCTGCACTGGTTTGGTGGTTTTGGCACGGATGGCGCGCTGGTCAACCCCGGGCTGGTGGTGGATGGCAAGGGCAACGTCTACGGTACGACTTTTCTTGGCGGCCCCAATTTCTTTAGTGGCACAGTGTACGAGCTTAGCCCAAAAGGGCCCGGTCTATGGGGACAGAGCGTCGGCTACGTGGAGAACCAGATTTACACCTTCCCGGATTGCGCACTGGGATGCGGCCCTTTGGGAGTTTTGGCAGAGGACAGTGCGGGTAACCTGTATGGGACTGCGGGCGGTGGGAACCAATCCTGCGGCGGTTACTGCGGAGTCGTATTCCGGCTGTCACCGCAGCGCGACGGCACGTGGAAGTACACGATGTTGCACGCTTTCACCGGCAGCGACGGGAACGGGCCGAACGGTGTGACAATGGGACCTGACGGCAATCTCTATGGTACGACCGTCATCGGCGGCCAGTACAATGGCGGCGTCGTGTTCGAGATCACGCCGTAGCTTTCTTCACTCCGCAAATAGAAAAACGCGCCGGGATTCTATCCCGGCGCGCCAACCAACAAGAACTCTTCCCGCCTAGTTGCAGTTGTTGAACTTGAACGAGTGAACGTGGGTGATCCAGTTCTCCCCGTTCGCCAGATAGTATTCCTGCGTGTACCAGAAAGTGCAGTCGTCGGTCGAATCGATACTCATGCTGCTGTAATCTCCCCAACGATTACTGCCGGTCTGTACGCCTGTGCCTTTCGCCACCATCTTGGGCGATTCCAGCTTGTTCAAAGGATCAGTCGCGGTACGACCGGTGTAACCGATCGAAGGCTTCGTGGTGGTCGCAGAGACCGCGCTCGCGCCCAGGGCCATGTTGCCCATCTTGTCCATGGCAACGCTGGCCATCCACACGCTGATCTTCTTATCCTGCAACGTGCCGGCCTGGTAGACGGTCCACGCACTGCCCGGAGGCGTCGCCCGCAACTCATACCAGCGGGTGGCGGCATCGGCAGTCGATCCGTTGCCTGGTTTCACAGAGTGGGCCACGACCATGGCTTCGTGATCGCCAAAGTTGCGATACGCCAGGCGATACATCATGCGATCGCCCAAGGCGTCGACCAGGCTGCCCGGTGAAGGCTGATGAATGCAAGCGCCACCACCACCGCCGCAGAGCAGCGTGTAGGTCGGAACCTTGAGGGTGTTGGGACCGGTGAACGTGGCGTTCTTCGGGTTAGCGAAGTCAACGTGGAACTCGAACTCGCGCAGTGACTTGTTGTCGTTGCCGAGTTCCAGCCAATGTCCTGGGGCGCCGGTCGGCGGAAGCGTGCTGCCGTCGAGATCCGAGGGTAGGAAGCCGAAATTCGCCGAGTTGGGACTGAAGCAAATCATGGTGGCGGTGTTGCCCGCCAGCATATTGATGCGATCCAGAGCACACGGCTCGCCGAAGCCCTGACCGAAGTTGTTGACCGCGAGGTAGTACGCGTCCGGCCAAACCGAGATGTGCGGGTAGTCCGGCAACGCGGTTCCGAAGCTAAAGGTGTAGCGGTTGTAACTGCCAGTAGCATCGGCGGTGGTGGAAACTGCGACGCAAACCTGGTCCGGATTTCCGAAGTATTCCAACTGCTCGACCAACCAGCGCTGCGCTATCTTGTCCCACAGAACGATGGGGTCGCCGCCGTTGTCGGCCTGGCACTGACCACCGAAGCCTGACCAGATCACATTAATGCGGGTGGGATTCAGAATCGCCTTGCCCGTGGTCTTGTCGTACACCGCGTAGTCAAAGTTGGTGATCAGCACGTACTGCGTGCTTCCCACCGAACCATTGGTGTCGGGAGGAATCGCGCCGCCCTGGTTGCCGTTAATTGCGTCGAAGTTCAAAAGGTCAGTCGTGCCAACCTCGGGCAGAACTTCGGTCTGGATGGCTGTGTCTGGCTCATTGCTGATGCTGAAGAAGTGCTTGGGAGAACGATGCTCACGCATTTCCACCATTCCCGGCTTCGGTGCAGGGGCGTTCTTTGCCATAACACTCAACGGAAGGGACACGTCATGTTTGATTTCATGAATGACAATAGGATCGTGTTGAACTGCTGCCAGCGCCGGAAGAGCTACCAAGCAGCCGGCGATCAACACACAAGCGATTTTGACGGGGGTTAGGGACTTCATGAATCCTCCTTGAATCTTTGAACCTGGGGTTGTAGGGAAGCAGCGATACGCGAAATCGTGCACTGCCTGTCGAAGCCCGTTCTAAACACCTACGAGCTGACAGAGTACTATCATCCATAGTGTCTGGCTTGTCAATGTGTACCTTCGGCCCTATTGGGCGAGATTTCCAGGTTTGGCGGTGGCGGCGTATGCTGCTCGTAAGCGGACCCGTAGCTCAACTGGATAGAGCAATGCGCTTCGAACGCAGAGGTTGGGAGTTCAAGTCTCTCCGGGTCCGCCAAGTTTAGAGATCCCTCGGCTTCGCTCGGGATTTCGGCTGCAGGCTCTCTCACGCCGCCGTTTTGAGCCAACAAAAGCAGGTTCCTCGACTCCGCTGAGTCATTCGCAAGCGAACGACTCAACTTCGCTCGGAATGACTCACAGGATCTGATCAATTCAAGCAGCGAGAATTCCCTAGTTGCAGTTGTTGAACTTGAACGAGTGCAGGTGGGTAATCCAGTTCTCGCCGTTCGCCTTGTAGTATTCCTGCGCGTACCAGAATGTGCAGTCGTCGCTGGGATCGATGCTCATGCTGCTGTAGTCGCCCCAACGGCCGGTGGTGGTCTGTACGCCGGTTCCCTTCGCCACCAACTTCGGTGACTCCAGCTTGTTCAAAGGATCGGCAGCGGTGCGGCCGGTGTAACCGATCGACGGTTTCAGCCTAGTAGCGGAGACCGCGCTGGCGCCGAGCGCCATGTTGCCCATCTTGTCCATGGCGGCGCTGGCCATCCATACGCTGATTTTCTTGTCCTGCAGCGTGCCTGCCTGATAGAGCGTCCACACGCTGCCGGGAGGCGTCACGCGCAATTCATACCAGCGGGTCGCCGCATCGGCGGTCGATCCGTTGCCCGGCTTCACCGACTGCGCTACGACCATGGCTTCGTGATCGCCGAAATTGCGATAGGCCAGCCGGTACATCAGGCGATCGCCCAAACCGGCAAGCAGCGCACCCGGCGAAGGCTGATGGATGCAAGCGCCCAAACAGGCCAGCGTGAAGGTCGGAACCGTGATGGTATTTGGACCGGTGAAGGTCGAGTTCTTCGGATTGGCAAAGTCCACGTGAAACTCAAACTCTTTCAAAGAACTGTTGTTCTTGCCAAGCTCCAGCCAATGTGACGGGGCGCCGGTCGGTGGAAGAGTGCTGCCGTCCAGGTCCGAAGCCAGGAAGGAAAAATCGCTGGGGCTCGAGTTGAAGCAAATCATGCTGGCAGTGTTGCCCGCAAGCATGGAAAGCCGGTCAAGCGCGCATGCCAAGCCCAGCGACCCGCCTCTATTCACCGAAAGATAATAAGCATCCGGCCAGACGGAGATCTTCGGATAATCTGGCAATCCTTGGGAGAAGCTGAAGGAGTAGCGGTTGTAGCTGCCGGTCGCGTCGGCACTTGTCGAAACCGCCACACAAACCAAATCCGGAGCCTGGGAGTATTCCAACTGCTCGACCAGCCAGCGCTGCGCAATTTTGTCCCACAAAACGATGGGGTCGCCGCCGTTGTCGGCCTCGCATTGTCCACCGAAACCCGACCAGATCACGTTAATGCGGGTTGGATTCAGGATCGCGTTACCCGTGGTCTTGTCGTATACGGCATAGTCGAAATTGGTGATGAGGACGTACTGGGTGCTCCCCACGGAACCGTTGGTATCCGGAGGAATCGCGCCGCCCTGTGTGCCGTTGATCGCATCAAAATCCAACAGATCGGTCGTGCCAACCTGGGGCAGAACTTCGGTCTGGATTACCGGGTCTGGCGCATTGCTAGTGCTGTAGACGTGCTTGCGAGACTCATGCTCCCGTATTTCCACCATACCCGGCTTCGGCGGCGGGGCGTTCTTCGCCATAACACTTAAAGGAAGAGAAACATCGTGCTTGACTTCATGGATGACCGTCGGGTCGCGTTGTACTTCGGCCAACGCCGATAAGGCTAAGAGGCAAGTGGCGAGCAAAACATAAGCGACTCTTACTAGGGCTAGGGACCTCATGAGTTCTCCTCGAATCTTTTAAATGAAGGCGGATGTTCGTTGCTGATTAAACTGACAGAGTACGATCATGCATAGTCATCGGCTTGTCAATGTGTACGTTTGACTCCATTGGTGAAGGCTAGCGATTTCTCAGTTGCTCCGGTGTGCCCTCCGCGCCCTCTGTGGTTGGCCGCCTCCCATCTTCTACAATGTTTGCGTGAAGACTTGGGACGCGATCGTCGTCGGTGGCGGCATTATCGGTGTGTCACTAGCGCTCGCTTTGCGCCGACGCGGCCTGCACGTCTTGGTGGTTGAGCGAGGCGAGCCCGGACGCGAGTCTTCCCACGCCGCCGCTGGCATGCTCGCCGACTGCCTTGGCGAAACCCCTGCGCCACTGCACCCGTTTGCGACGGCAAGCGCGCGCATGTATCCCGAGTTCGTCGCTGAGCTACGCGATGAGTCGGGAATCGATCCTGACCTTCGCGAACAGGGCACGCTGTTGCTCGGCGCACCAGGGGAAGTAGAGAACGCCGCAGCCGAGCGCCTTACTTCTGCCCAATTGACGCAGTGCGAACCCTTTCTTGCCGCAGACAATCTGGCTGCCGCTCGCCTACACGAACGTAGCGTTGATCCTCGTGCTCTCATGGCAGCTGCGATCAAGGCCGCGAAACATCGCGGTGTGGATTTTGCTTCTGGCGCCGAAGTGACCGGCGTGATTCGGGCGAACAGCCACATTGAGGGCGTGACCACATCGAAAACTACATATCACGCAGCAACTGTTGTGAACTGCGCCGGGGCCTGGGCTGGTCAGATCTCCCCGCACCACTTCCCTACCCGCCCGGTCAAAGGACAGATGCTGTCAGTCGTAGGACAGTCGGTGCTGAAACACGTGGTTCGCTCGCCCGAGGTCTATCTTGTGCCCCGCAGTGACGGCCGCATTCTGATTGGCGCCACGGTCGAGGACGCAGGCTTCAACAAACGAACCGATTCCGAGACCATTCATCGCCTGCATCAAGCGGCGCTTCGCCTGCTTCCGCGGCTGGCGGAGGCACGCATCCTCGAAGATTGGGCAGGTTTGCGACCCGGTACGCCCGATGACTTGCCCATCCTTGGCGCGACGAGCACTCCCGGCTACTTTGTCGCCACCGGACACTATCGCAACGGCATTCTGCTTGCCCCAGTGACGGCCGAAGCCATGACGCAGGTGATCACAGGAACTCCGGCGTATGATCTGTCGGCGTTTTCTCCCCAGCGCTTTGCTGAGACTCGCCGTTTGGCCTGAAGCCCGAGCATCGCAAAACAGGCAGCCGCGGATACTTGGGAAAGCGTGGATCGCTTTCAGAAAGCCCGCAACGGTAGAAGACCGACCCCTTCGACGTATCCATGCGTCGCATGTGCTGGCAATCGAGACACAGTCCGACCAGCGTTCGGCTCTTGTCGGGTGCTCGATCTTGCGCCATTCATGCAGCATATCTCATGGCCGGACGCATCTCTTAAGCATTGGCCGGAGCCGGACGCAGCTTTCGATGTCGCAGAATCCCGGCCGCT